>Ga0187879_10003616_pt1 | contig 10406 bp, 6 predicted proteins | sample June2016WEW_19_1_FD_132423 | JGI IMG/M metagenome (GOLD analysis project Ga0187879, IMG submission 132423) | Peatland microbial communities from SPRUCE experiment site at the Marcell Experimental Forest, Minnesota, USA - June2016WEW_19_10 | ecosystem: Environmental > Terrestrial > Soil >... | reverse complement strand
GTTGATGCCGCCGGCAACCTCTACGTCGCGGACGCAAGCAATAACCGGGTGCTCGAATACACCACCCCATTCGCCGAGTGCGGTTCGTTCCCCTGCGTTGGGGGGTCCGCCCATCTGGTGTTCGGGCAGGGCGGCATCTTTACTTCGAATACCGCGAATAACGGTGGGGTGAGCGCGAAAAGCCTCGACTTCCCCTGGGGCGTTGCGGTGGACGCAAACGGCAACCTCTACGTCGCCGACACAGTCAATAATCGCGTCCTCGAATACAACATCCCGCTTACCTACGGCACCACCGCCCATTCGGTGTTCGGGCAGGGCGGCATCTTTACTTCGAATACCGCGAATAACGGCGGGGTGAGCGCGAACAGCCTCTACTACCCCAATGGCGTCGCAGTTGATGCTGCCGGCCAGCTCTACGTCGCCGACTTTAGCAACAGCCGCGTCCTCGAATACAACACCCCGCTTACCAGCAGCACCGCCAATGCCGTGTTCGGGCATGGCAGCTTTAATTCGAAGACCCCGAACGACGGCGGGCTGGGCGCTAGCAGCCTCAACTACCCCAGTGGGGTCGTGGTGGATGCAACCGGCAACCTCTACGTCGCCGACTACCTCAACAACCGCGTCCTCGAATATAACACTCCGCTTACCAGCAGCGCGGCCAACGCCGTTTTCGGGCAGGGCGACAGCTTCGACTCGGCTGACTGCAACAACAGCGGGGTGAGCGCGAGCAGCCTGTGCAGCCCCTGGGGGGTTGCGGTGGACGCCGCCGGCAACCTGTACGTCGCCGACACAGCCAACAACCGGGTGCTCAAGTACAACACGCCACTGATTGCGACACCAGAACCCACAACTCCGGCAGCCACCCCGACTGCGACGGCAACTGCGACTGCGACGGCAACCGCGACCGCGACGGCGACTGCGACAGCCACAGCGACGCGCACCGCGACGGCGACGGCAACTGCGACAGCCACAGCGACGCGCACCGCGACGGCGACGGCGACTGCGACAGCCACCGCGACCCGCACCGCGACCGCGACGCCGACCAGAACCGCAACGCCAACAGTGACCGCCACTAAGACCGCTACTGCGACCGCGACGCCAACCAAGACGGCGACGCCGACCAAGACGGCCACACCAACGTCAACCAAGACGGCGACGCCGACCAGGACGGCCACACCAACCACGACGCCGACGCCCGCGATATCGGTGCCGGCGAAGCTGGGGCTGGGCAACTCGACGCTGGGCAACATGGTGTCCAAGAACCTCAACGTGAGGAACGTGGGGAAGGCGAACTTGCTTATTGACAGCGTGAGCGTGAGCGGGGCCAACCCCGGCGATTTCGCGCCGGGTGCCTCGACCTGTCCAGCGGGCGGGCTTGCGCCCAAGGACAAGTGCACGATCGCGGTGGGATTCACGCCGAGCGCGCTCGGCTCGCGCAGCGCAACGCTAACGCTCCACGACGACGCGGGCACGGGCGCGCAGAACGTGGCGCTGTCGGGGACGGGATTCGCTGACGTGGTGGTATCTCCCGCCAGCATCGCTTACGGCAACGTGAAGCTGAGCGCAAAGAAGATCAAAGCGCTGACCGTGAGGAACGCGCAGCCGGTGGAGGTGGCGCTGAGCAAGAGCATCACCGGCTCCGACGTGGGCGACTTTGCGGTGACGGGCGGGACGTGCGCGGCGACGCTGGAGGCCAAGGCGAGCTGCAGCTACATCGTGACATTCACGCCGCGGGCGGCTGGCCCGCGCACGGCGACGCTCAGCGTCACGGCGAGCCCCGACCTGCTAAGCCCACACGCGGTGAGCCTGACCGGCAGCGGCTCATAGGCGGCGCGATCAGGCGCGCTCGGTCATCGTGACATTCACGCCGGGCTCGGGATCGATCCGACCAGCCCGCACGCGGTGAGGCTGACAGGCGCCGGCAAGTAGCCGGCTTGTCCCATCCAGATCACGGAACCGCCGGGGCGAATTAATCGCTCCGGCGGTTCAACTTCCTTCCACGTTTTCGAATACCGGTGGGGATTACACCGAGTATCGCGAAAGCGTCCCAACATCCTGCTTGCGGCCCATCGAACAGCGCATCGCCGGTTCACCTCCAGGGGCGGATGATGTCAAATCTTAACCCGGCGCTATCCTCTATGGGTCAAGTATGTCGCAAAAGGAGTCATTTTGTATCAAAGTTGCCATCGGCCATTCGAGAGACTGATTTTCAGCACAATTTCACGATATAAAAGCTGCCTCTGAACGGTTTGACACAATTTAGCACACTTTATATAAGTGTAGTGCTCGGAAGCTCGATTCATTTGTCCTCTGCTTGGCTAGGGATCTGCGATGAACCGCCTGTGTGGTCATGAGCATGGTCAAGTCCTGGCGCTGGCCGCCGCTTCGATAGAGGCGCTGATCGGCTCCCTGGCGATCGTTCCGTCCGCAGGTTCACGAAACTCTGTCGGACGCGTGCCGGGCGCAGCAGCGACCGCGGCTTTCCGGGGAGAATCGTGATGCCCAAATCTGGATTTTGGAAACTCGCAGCGCTGTGCCTGCTGATCATCGCCGCCGCCCTGGCGACTCCCTCCGTCGCGGGCGATGGCAACGCCGACATTGTGCTGGGTCAGGCCAACTTCACATACTACGCCGCCAACTTTCCCGACGCGCGCAAACTTAATTCTCCGCAGGGGGTTGCGATCGACGCCAGCACAACCCCGAACCGGCTTTATGTCGCGGACGTCTACAACTCGAGGGTGCTGGGCTGGAAGGATGTGACGGCGTTCACCAATGGCGCTCCGGCCGACCTGGTCATTGGTCAGCCGGACCTTTACTCGACTGCGTGCAATTCCGACACCGGCGGAGGCAATCCCACCGACGACGATTTGTGCAATCCCTATGGCGTCGCAGTTGATGCCGCCGGCAACCTCTACGTCGCCGACTACACCAACAACCGCGTGCTCGAATACACCACCCCATTCGCCGGCTGCAGTTCGTTCCCCTGCGTTGGGGGGTCCGCCAATATGGTGTTCGGGCAAGGCGGCAGCTTTACTTCGAATACCGCGAATAAGGGCGGCGAGCCGAGCGCGAACAACCTCAACTCCCCTTGGGGGGTTGCGGTGGACGCAAACGGCAACCTCTACGTCGCGGACGCAAGCAACAACCGCGTGCTCGAATACAACACTCCGCTGACTCTAACCTCGACCCCCGGCAGCGGCGACACCACCGCGGACATCGTGTTCGGGCAGGGCGGCTTCGGATCGAATACCCTAAACGACGGCGGGCTGGGCGCGACCAGCCTGTACCTTCCCGTTGGGGTTGCGGTGGACGCAAGCGGCGACCTCTACGTCGCCGACAGCGAGAACAACCGCGTGCTCGAATACAACACCCCAATCGCGGGATGCGGCGGCTCGTTCCCCTGCCTTGGGGGGGCCGCCAATATGGTGTTCGGGCAGGGCGGTTTCGGCTCGAAGACCCCGAACAACGGCGGGCTGAGCGCGAGCAGCCTCAACTACCCCCGCGGGATCGCAGTGGACGCGAGCGGCGACCTCTACATCGCGGACTTCTTAAACAACCGCGTGCTCGAATACAACACCCCACTCGCCGGATGCGGCGGTTCGTTCCCCTGCGTTGGGGGATCCGCCAATCTGGTCTTCGGGCAGGGCGGCATCTTCGGCTCGGCTGCGTGCAATTCCGACACCGGCGGAGGCACTCCCACCGCCAATGACCTGTGCAAGCCCTGGGGGGTTGCGGCGGACGCAAGCGGCAACCTCTACGTCGCCGACACCTCCAACAACCGAGTGCTCGAGTACGACACCCCGCTTGCACCCAATATCACTGCCGATGTTGTGCTGGGGCAGCATGACTTTCTGCACAACCAGCCAAACTTCCCCGACCAATCCTCGCTTGACAATCCATCCGCGGTCACGATCGACACCAGCGGAGACGCCAGCGGAGCGAAACCCCACCTTTATGTCGCGGACCCCAGCAATTCGAGGGTGCTGGGCTGGAAGGATGTGACGGCGTTCACTAATGGCGCTCCGGCCGACTTGGTCATTGGTCAGCCGGACCCGTACACGATTGCGTGCAATTCCGACACCGACGGAGGCAATCCCACCGGCGACGATTTGTGCAACCCGTATGGCGTCGCGGTTGATGCCGCCGGCAACCTCTACGTCGCGGACGCAAGCAATAACCGGGTGCTCGAATACACCACCCCATTCGCCGAGTGCGCTTCATTCCCGTGCGTTGGGGGGTCCGCCAATCTGGTGTTCGGGCAGGGCGGCAGCTTCACCTCGACCGGATGCAATTCCGACACCGAGGGAGGCAATCCCACCGCCAACGACCTGTGTTATCCATCCGGCATCGCAGTTGACGCCGCCGGCAACCTCTACGTCGCCGACGCAAGCAACAACCGCGTGCTCGAATACAACGCACCTCTTACAAACGGCGCCAGCGCCAATATGGTATTCGGGCAAGGCGGCAGCTTTACTTCGAACACCGCGAATAAGGGCGGAGCGAGTAAGAAAAGCCTCAGCTACCCCTCCGGGGTTGCGGTGGACTCAACCGGCAACCTCTACGTCGCCGACTCTAACAACAGCCGCGTGCTCGAATACAACACTCCGCTTACGAACGTGAACGGCACCACCGCCAATATGGTGTTCGGGCAGGACGGCATCTTCACCTGGATTGGGTGCAATTCCCACACCACTGGAAGCAATCCCAGCGCCAAAAACCTGTGTTACCCCAATAGCGTCGCAGTTGATGCTGCCGGCAACCTATGGATCGCCGACTTGGGCAACAACCGGGTGCTCGAGTACAACACGCCGCTCACCATCGGCACGACCGCTGATCGCGTCTTCGGGCAGGGTGACAGTTTCACTTCCGGTGGCTGCAACTTAGGCGGGACGAGCGCCAGCGCGGACAGTCTATGCAGTCCGAGTGCTGCCGCGGTGGACACCACCACTGGCCACCTCTACATCGCCGACACATATAACAACCGTGTGCTCGAGTACGACGATTCGCTGCCTGCGGAGCCTACCTCGGTGTCGGTGACTGCTTCGTTCGCATTCGGTAGCTCGCCGGTTGGGGACACGGTCAGCAGGACCATCACGGTTGCAAACATCGGCACGAACCCGCTGTTCATCGGCAGCGTGACCTCGTCCGACCCGACTGAATATGCGGTCACCGGAGCGGGGACATGCGGTGCGATTCCCGTGACGGTCCCGCCCAAGACGTCCTGCACGCTGGGAGTCGCATTCACGCCAAACGCGGCCGGTTCGCACAGCGCAACGCTTTCGGTCAACGATAACACCGCGACCAGCCCGCAGCACGTCGCGCTTAGCGGCACCGGCACGGTTGATATGACGGTTACGCCCACCAGCTACGCATTCGGCGACGTCAAGGATGGCTCCAAGGCGATCAAGGCGATCGTCGTGCACAATTATCGGAGCAACTTGGTTTCGCTCAGAGAAGGCTTCGGCGGGTCGAACCACGGCGACTTCAGCATCACGGGCGGCACCTGCGGTGCGACGCTGGCGGCCAAAGCGGCTTGTACGCTCTTGGTTACCTTCGCTCCGACCGCGGTGGGTACCGAGTCGGCGACCATGACGGTTACCGACAGCCCCGATTCGCTCGGTCCTTACACGGTTACATTCACCGCGTCGGCAACGATACCGGAATCCCTGTCGGCGAAGACGTTGATCTTCGGCAACGTCGTTCAGACGGCCTCCAAGACGCTGAGCATCACGCTGACCAACAACTCCAGCGGGGGGTCGATCACGCTGACCGGCCCTAGCTTTGGTGGTACCAACCCGACCGACTTCTCGATCTCGAACAGTAGCAGCTGCGGAGAGTCGCTGGCGGCGGCGTCGAGCTGCACTTACGCGGTGACGTTTACCCCCAGCAGGGAGACTGCGGAGAGCGGCACGCTTTCAATCGGGGTTGCGCAAGACCCCAATGGCGGTCCGCCCGCAGTCAGCCTGAGCGGAACCGGAGTTACGCCGCTCAAGGTCATTCCGGCGAGTCTCACTTTCGGCACGGTGAAGAGAGGCAAGACGTCGGCGGCGAAGACGATCACCGTGACCAACAGCGGCGGAGCGGGGGTTCCGCTGAGCGAAAGCATCACCATCATTAAGGGTAATAGCGGTGACTTCGCGGTGACGGGCGGGATCTGCGGCACGTCGCTAGGGGGCGGCGGCGCTTCGTGCACCTACCTGCTGACGTTCACGCCGAGCATCGTTGGAGCGGAGAGCGCGACGCTCGGGGTCCGTGCGGTCGGCGACGGGGCCAGCCCGCACAATGTGAGCCTCTCGGGGACCGGCTCTTGAGCGGCAGAGTGCAGGAGCCCGGTCCCTGCACCTGAGTGAGGAAAAGAATCGGCGTCGCCATGTGAGTTTGCTCGATGTGCGGGCGATTCTCTCGTCGAGGTTTACCCGCCCGCACCGCGCCCATCGACGAGCTTCCGCAAAGGCCCTCTATTTCTTGAAATCGATCGGCTGCGGGCAGGCCGAGCCGCCGGCGTTGTAGCCGTAAACCATCTCGCCGCCGAGGTCCGCGCCCGCCGCTATCAAACCCATGACTGCAATCAGCCCGGCGAGAAACACGTAACGTCCCCGCATTGGCATCGGCCGCGCCGCGAGCGCCCACACCGTCAGCACGCCCGTCACCGCCGACGCCGCGACCATCAGATGCTTATGATGGCGCAGCAATTCGTGGCGGACCGATACCGAAACCATCAGGCCGGGCGCCGCATAGAGACCGCTTAAGAGCGCCGCCGCCGCGCCAAGCGCGCCCAGCACCAGCATCCAGAGCGCAGTCCACTTAAGCGCTTCGCTCGCGCGAATCGACGCGAGGAAATAAAGCAGCGCCGCGCCATAGAGAAACGCGATCGGAAAATGCACCAGCAGGGGATGGATATTCTGCAGGTGCGATGCGCCCGGCAGAACGCGGTCTAGCACGACGATGTTTGCCCGCGGCTATTTCACGGATTCGACGACCAGGTAGTCCACCCCGTTCTTGCTGTATTCCTTGCCCGTCACCGTCACCTGGTCTTCCATCCGCTGAATGACGCTGTCGGGAAGCGGCGACGCATCCTTGTTCGGCAACAGGATGTAGGCTTTCTCGGTCCCGCTTTCGATAAGCGTTGCGGGAATTCCCTTGGATACGCACTTTATCGCGCACGCCTTGTGGCCTGCGCCCTTCGCACCCATCGTGCCGTAGCAGTAGGAGTCTTCGATATTGCCGGTGACCGATTTCTCGCTGCCGTCGGCCGCGATCGCCGCCGGCGCAACCATCACCGTTGCGAGCAAAACCATGAGCGCGAGTTTTTTCATGATGAAATTCCTCTCCATATTCTAATAACCGGCAAGCGCGGGCTTCACAATGACGAAACGCGAGCCTAGCGGCGATACGGGCGCGCTTCAACCGTCGAGCCGACGTCGCCGCCGCCGAACATTTCGCGCCACCCCTTGCGGCGCCGCGCCCCGGGCAATCGCGCACCCAGCCGCTGCAGGTGCAGCTCGAGAATCTGCTTGAGTTCGTCGTTGAGCCGCTCGATTTCGATTTCCTCGGGCATCTTGGGCCGCGGCTGCCCTTCGGTAATTCCGCCACGGCGCCGGCCGTAGAGCTGCTGCAAGCGCAACTCCGCCTTCGCGAACATCGCCTTGTACTTATAGTCGAGCCGGCTGAGCGCGTCGGTCATCGCGGCCAGCGCCACGAACCTGCGCCGCATCCGCCACCATTCGAACAGCGTCAGCAGCATCGCGCCGAGCATGAACAGCGCAAAGAATCCCAGGCTGACGGCGGTTGCACGCCACCACGGCAGCAACTTGGTGCCAGCCTGCAAGTCCTGATTGTCGCCGCTCAGTTCCTGAACTTGCGCCTTGAGCGATTTGACCTGCTCCTCCGCCGAATCGGCCTTCTGCTCCGCCGCTTGCTGCTGCGCGCTCAGCGTCTCAACCTGTGACTTGAGCGTGTTGACCTCGGTGGTGAAAGGATGCGGGACCTTCAACACCTCGTCCACCTGCAGTTCGTCGTCAGGATGGATCCGGTTGGCGTGGGCGAGTTCATCGGCGGTGATCCCGAACATCTGCGCAATTGCGCCGAGCGAATCGCCTGGGCGAACCGTGTAAGGGATCATGTTGGCGGGATGATCCGGCTTGGCGGCGGGTTTTGGCGCCGGCTGGTCCGCGGGCTGTTCCGTGTCGCGAGCCTCAGACGGTTCGGCCTCGCTCGGCGGACTCACGACTCGCGAGGGAGGCGCAGAGGGCGGAATCGTACTCTCGTTGAAATCGGCTTGAGCGAACGCAACTCCGCAACCGGCAACGATAAACGCCGCCGCGAGGGCCAGTCTGGATAAAGTTGACCAAAACTGTCGCACGCTCATGATGGACCCTTTGCCTGCGATCCCATTCCAGTATCCATGAGATTGCGCCCACGGTCTAGGATGCAGCAGCATCCCCCGACTTCAGCGGGCACGGCGCGCACGCTTGACCGGATGCAGCGCCGCGTAGGCAGCCCCCACAACACCGCCTCGCGGACCCAGCGCCGCACGCACAATCTTCGCCTGCGATGCGACCGCCGTGAAGGCCCGCTCGCGCACCTGCGTCATCATGGCTTTGCGCATGTATGGCAGCGCGCCGGCGACGCCACCCCCGATCACAATCAGCTCAGGATTGAAGATGTCAAGAAAAGCCGCAATCGCGATTCCGAGGTAATAGCCGGCCGTGGCGAACGCCTCGAGCGCGAGTCTGTCGCCGCGGCGAGCTTGGGCCGACAGTCCGCGCACCGAGAAGTTCCCTTCCGAATCAACGATTGGTGCGGGCAACGGCGCACCCGGCGACAGTCCCAGGCGCTGTTCGACCAGGCCGCGCAGCCCCGACGCCGACGCGTATGACTCCAGGCATCCGTTCGCGCCGCAGTCGCATCGCGGACCGTCGGGATTGACCGTGACGTGCCCCAATTCGCCCGCCATCCCGCTTCGCCCGTGAACCAGTTTGCCGCCGACGATCAGTCCGCCGCCGACTCCGGTGCCGAGCGTCAGCAGCACGACGTCGCGCCGCCCGCGCGCCGCGCCGCGCCAGTATTCGCCGAGCGCCCACGCGTTGGCGTCGTTCTCGACGACCACCGTCCTGCCGATCAGCGCTTCGAGCTTGCGGCGCAGTGGGTATCCGCGCCATGCGGCGACGTGCGGCGCTTGCATTACGGTTCCCGAGTACACGTTTAGCGGTCCCGGCACCGCGATACCGATCGCTCGCGGCGATCCAAGTCCGCGCCGGCGCGCGGTGTCCAGTAGATGAATGAGCTGCGCGGCGATGTTTTCAGCGACGGCTGCGGCCTGGCGCGACGCATGCGAAGGCCCGTGCTCCATCAGGATCACATCGCCGTCGCCGGCAGATACGGCTGCGCACCGGATATTGGTGCCACCCATATCCAATCCGACCGCCCATGCGCGCGTCATTTTCCGGATTCGCCCGGGAATTTCATCAGCGCGAGATATTCGCGATTTCCGGCCGCGCCTTCAATCGGCGATTCGATGGTGCCGACCACCTCGAGGCCGATACTCTGCGCGAACTCGACGATCCCCGCGATCGCTTCGCGCCGGAGTTTTTCGTCCCTGACGATGCCCCCCTTGCCGACCTTGCCCTTGCCGACTTCGAACTGCGGCTTGATGAGCGCGACTATCTCGGCGCGCGGCGCGACCAGCGCAAGCACCGACGGAATCACCAGCCGCAGTGAGATAAAACTGGTGTCGATCGTGACCAGCTCGGGCGCGTGGGGCAAGTCGTCGGGCGAGGCGAGCCGGATATTCATGCGATCAAGCACGGTGACGCGCGGATCCTGGCGCAGCTTCAGCGCCAGCTGTCCGTAGCCGACGTCCATCGCGATCACGGCCTTGGCGCCGCGGCGCAGCAGCACGTCGGTGAAGCCGCCGGTCGATGCGCCCACGTCCATCGCGAGCTTGCCCTCGACCGAGATGCCGAAATGCTCGAGTGCGGCGATAAGCTTGTACGCTCCGCGCGAGGCGAACTGCGGCGCGCCTGCCATGAGCGCGATGGGAGTTTCAGAATCGACCTTGAGGTCGGCTTTGTAGGCCGGCCGCGAGTTGACGCGCACGCGCCCCGCCATTATCAGGCGTTGGGCGATTTCGCGGCTGTCGGCCAGACCGCGGCGCGCCATTTCGGCGTCGAGCCTGAAGCGGATCAACGGCGCGGGAGAGCGACGCGCTCTGGGCTTGACGCCGGAACCATTGCTAGCGGGGTGTTTCGTCGTCGTCCCTTGCGCCGGCGGGGTGCTCGTCATCAGACGATGCTTCAAAGGGCGCCGTGCGCAGTTCGCCGCCGGCGCTCCGCGTTAGCAGTTCGACCTTGCGCTCGACTTCGTCGAGTTTCCCATTGAGCGCCTTCACCAGCATGACGCCGCGT
>Ga0187879_10003612_pt1 | contig 10409 bp, 9 predicted proteins | sample June2016WEW_19_1_FD_132423 | JGI IMG/M metagenome (GOLD analysis project Ga0187879, IMG submission 132423) | Peatland microbial communities from SPRUCE experiment site at the Marcell Experimental Forest, Minnesota, USA - June2016WEW_19_10 | ecosystem: Environmental > Terrestrial > Soil >... | reverse complement strand
TCCGTCGCCCTACGGGCTCCTCCGGTTAGCCGCCAAAGAACGAAAAGCGGAACTTTCTACTTTGCTAAGAACAGGACATTTCTACTTTGCTGGGATTAGGACATTTCTACTTTGCCTTGACACTCGGAGGTTGGTCGTGTCCTAATTTAGGCGTAGCGCCCCGACAGGTCGGGGCATTTGCACACCCTTCGCTCCACTCAGGGCAGTGCCCGGAAGTTGGGCGGGGAAGCGACAGCACGAAAGTACTATGGAAAGGAGGAATAAGTGGCCTTATACATAGGGGTGTGCCAGCGTACGGCCTAAGATATTGTGTAAAACACGGTAGATAATGGCAAAAACACCCAAGAACTTTCCAAGGATCACCACAGAACCCCCCAAATACATGTTGACAGGGCGCGAGCCCAAGACGTATATGCATCGACCCGGGAGAGTGCAACGATTCCTTTGCCTGAGAGGCTCGTGTTCCGAAGCCACCACAAACAGAACTTAAATTGCGGGGTTTAGCTTATGGCAGAAGTCAGAGAAGTAATGGACATTCGGGAAGCGTCGGAGTACTTGGGAGTCTCCCGTGAAACGCTCTACAAGTACGTTTCTGATGAGAGGATCCCCGCCTTTAAGCTAGGCAATCGCTGGAAGTTCAAGAAGACGCTTCTGGACCGCTGGATGGAGATGGAGAGTACACAATCCAACCGTCGTTCGACGCGGAGGAAAGGTTTTACCAATCAGTAGGGAGCTAAACAGATGTTTGGGATGGGGAAATCGAAGGGCTTGATCGGGTTAGATATCGGTTCGAGCGCCGTCAAGGCCGTGGAGCTCAAGAAACATGGAGATTCCTACGAACTGGTGAACTTCGGCCTGGAGCTCCTGGGACAGGACACTGTGGTGGACGGCGCGATCATGGACGCCCTCACGGTTTCTGCCGCCATCGAAAGGATCTTCGAAGGCAACAAAATCAAAACTCGCAACGTGGCCACTTCGGTTTCCGGGCACGCCGTGATCGTGAAGCGAATCACGGTCAATGCGGCAAGCGACGAGGACCTCGGTGAGGTCATGCCCTACGAGGCCCAACAGCACATTCCGTTTGACATTTCCGATGTGAACCTGAGCTACCAGCCGCTGGGGGATTCTTCCTCGGGCGAGGGAACGGACGTCATGCTGGTGGCGGCGAAACGGGAGAAGATCCTCAACCACACGAATGTGCTGAACCAGGCGAATAAGACGCCCTATGTGGTGGACTACGACGGCTTTGCTGTCTTCAACGCCTTCGGAGCGAACTACGAAGTTCCTCCGGATATGATCGTGGCTCTGCTCAACATCGGCGCCAGCATTACCAACATCGTGGTGGGACGAGGAGAGTCCCCCTTGTTTGCGCGGGATGTCTCGGTCGGGGGCAATCAGTATACGGACATTTTGCAAAAAGAACTCGACCTGAATTACGAAGATGCGGAAAAGCTGAAGCAGGGCCAGCAAGTGGGTGGCATAACGCCCCAACAGAAGATTCCACATCTTCGCTCTGTCACGGAGATCCTGATGCTGGAGGTTCAGAAGACCTTCGACTACTTCCGGCAGGCATCTTCAGCGGACAACACTCAGGCGATTTACCTGGCAGGCGGGACGGCCATGATCGATGGCTTGGTGGAGCAATTGAAGGAGGAATTTCGCGTGCCTGTGGAAATCATCGATCCTTTTCGACGGGTGAAGGTGGATGCACGGAAGTTCGACGAGGCTCTGCTGCAGGATATTGCTCCCAGTCTGTGCGTGGCGACAGGGCTGGCGCTGAGGAGCTTTGACTGACTATGTCCTTCATTAAGATCAACCTACTGGGGTTGGCGGCGCCGAAGCCAAAGGCTAAGCCTGTGGCGCCTGCCCAGAAGTCGATGCTGCAGGTGTGGATTTTCCTCGGTGCTCTGGTGGTGAGCTTTGGGATTGTGGGTCTCATGTACTTGATTTGGAGCGGGTCGATAGACAAGCTGAATGTGGAACTCAAGAAACAGCAGGCGGAGCAGACGCGTCTGGTGGCCATCCGGCAGGAAAACGCGAGATACGAAGGCACGCGCGCGCAGCTCGAGCTGCGCGTCAAAGCCGTCCAACTGCTTCAAACCAGCCGCGTGGGCCCGACAGAGTTCATGGGCGTCCTGGGAAGTGTGGTGGCCAAAACTCCCACCGACCTCTTTTTTGCTTCCGTGACTAATGACGGCGGCCGCGTGGCCATCCAAGGGCAAGCGGGGTCTGCTAATTCGGTTGCAACCTTGCTGGCTTTGTTGAAAAGCTCCGGGTCTTTCGATGACGTGCAGCTCAGACAATTCTACGAAGACGACAAACCGGATTTTGTAAGCTACAAGTTCAGCTTGGACGGTTCGTATAAACCGCCTTCGGCGGCGACAACGGCCACCCAGGCTAGCGCCGGAGCCGCTACCCCTCAGCGGCCCGGAATGTAAGCGCAACGCGGGCGGTTCGCGAACCGCCCTCGAGCAATTGCGAAACGCGGTAGGGGCGGCTCGCGAGCCGCCCCTACGAGATTGCTAGATGAACCACAGGCAGAGAGAGTACTAGCCCCATGGCGATGCCCAAGACGTTCGGTGAACTTCCGGTAGCTGTGCAGGGCGGGGTTTATGATTTGATCGCGGTGGCTCTGGCGGGAGCGGTTTTCTATTTCCTGGTACTCCCCGTTCAGCAAACGCGGAATGCCCTAATGGAAAAAACCGAAAAGCTCAAGGTGGAGAACCTGCGCAACCAGTCGATCGAACGAGAGCGGGCCGCGTACCTGAATCGAATTGCGGAGCTGCAGAAGCAGCTCGAGGCGCTAAGGTCCATTGTTCCGGAGGAACAGTCTACTGATGATTTCCTGAAGACGGTGTTCTCCGACGCCAAAGCTGCTGACGTGAATATTCGCACTTTCATACCGCAGACTCTGGTGCAGAAGGATATTTACACTGAGATGCCTTTCAACCTGCGGCTTGATGGCACTTACTATGGGCTACTGGCGTTCTTCGATCACTTGGCGCGTGAACAGCGCATCGTAAGCGTTTCCGGTCTTGCTTTGGGCTCCCCGGCGGGTGGAGGCATGGGGCAGTTCAAAGTTGGTGCGGGTGAAACGGTGGGGGCTAATTGCGTTTTGACCGGTTACTTCAGCGCAGTTCCAAAAACGGCCCCGGCAATACCGAAGAGATAGGTGTAGCACAGACACTCTTGCCTGTGCCCAGGGGCTACGGCCTCGGTCAGAACGAAGAAATGGGTAGGACGAGGACTATGTATTACAGCAGACATCAGCTCAGGCGCGCGACCCTGACGGTTTGTGTGTCGATTCTGATGCTGGCATTAACGGGGATCTGCTTCGGACAGGCCCCGGCCGAGCGGACGCCCGCTGCCACGAGGCCCGTCCCCAAAACCACGCTCCCACCTCCCAAGGCCGGCGGCAGTATCTCGCCGCCCGGGGTAGCAGCTCAATCGAACGCCAAGGCCGGCGTCGCCGCACCGCCGATGGCCGTCATGCCGGAGACTCCGCCGCCGAAGACGGTTGCGCCCAGGACTCCGCCTGCCACGATCAGTCACAATCCGGCGTCGCCTGCGAAGTCAGGAGCGGCTTCTGCGGGAGGGCAGGGCGTGGCGCCCCGGCCGCCCAAGACGACAGCCCCAAGTGAGTCATCCACCGCGGCGGGGCGAAGGGATCCATTCAAGGCTTGGGTGGCGTCGAGTTCGGCCGGTCGCTCGGCATCCGAGCTAGGACCGTTGCCCGCCGGCACACGCGGACTGGCGATATCCGGCCTGCGGCTCGAGGGAGTTGTGCGCCAGGCGCCCGCCGACGATATGATCGCGGTAGTTACGAATTATACGAAACGTGCTTACTTCCTGAGAGTCAACGATGCCGTGCACAACGGTGTGGTTAGCAAGATTACTCCGGAAGCTATTTGCTTTAAGGAGAACACACTCGACTCTCGGGGCCGGGTGGTTACCCGCGAAGTGGAAGTCAAACTGGGTTCAGCTCCTGGAGAAGGAAGATGAGACGAATATTCACCCTTTGGTTGGCGGCGACATGGTTGATGGCGGCAACGCCGCGCGCCCCTGAGAGCCGCCCGCCCGAGGTTTCCGATCCGGGTGCAACCCCGTCAGTTGCTCTCGCCAAGACGGCAAAGAAGCCGGCGGTTTCTGAGGTCTTGGTTACACCCAAGCCTGCGGGGGACGTCACGATTGATGTGGCCATGACTAAGCCCGCGACGTTCCAAGTCTACCGATTTGACAATCCCGACCGGCTGGTGGTGGACGTCGAGGGGATGACAAACGCGGTTCGACAGCAACTTATTCCTGTGACTTCACCAATTGTGAAGGAAGTGCGGGTGAGCCAGTACCGGGCGGAGGACCCGGAGGTGGTCCGCATTGTGGCTGATCTCGCGGGCAACCCTTCCTTCGAAGCTCAGTCGTCGGAGGGTGGTATACGCCTCGAGGTGAAGCCGCGCCTCACGGGCAACGCTCCGCTGGCTTCCGCGGCGGGGTCAACGGACGAGACTGGCATGAGTGGCGCCACGCCTCCGAAAGCGGAGTCAACCCCGGGAGCTTCCGCCTCTCCTGTGGCTGCACTAAAGGCTGCATTGAAGCAAGAGGCGGCTGAGAATCGCACGACCGCGCCTGTAGCGACCTCGCACGAGAAGGCTCTGCGACCTGTGGCCACCCCAGCGACCGCAGTAACACAGAACGCTTCCGCCTCGCGCGTGGGAACTGCTTCGCGAGCACCAGCCCTTGAAATGGCGGCTAAGCGTGATGAGCCGGGGCCTGGCTACAACGCGTTATTCCCTGTTTCGGAGAGCCGCCGGGACGTTGCTGCGGCGCCCCGCCAGACACTTCAGAATCCCACGCCGGAGGCTCTTAAGGCAGACAAGGCTGCACAAGTGTTGAGCGCGGGAAACACCTTCAACCCACCTGTATATCGGGGCGCCGCTCCGGAAGCGGCTGCGCCGGGTGGCGAGGTGAGTCCGGCGTACACTGGCGAACAGATTTCACTCAACCTTAAGGACGTTGACCTGAAGGATTTCTTCCGTCTCATTCACGAGGTTAGTGGGCTGAACATACTTGTAGATCCCAATGTGTCGGGGTCTGTCACCATGGTTCTGGACAACGTGCCCTGGGACCAGGCACTCGAGGTCGTTCTCAAAGACAATGGATTGGGCAAGGTTCTGGAAGGAAATATCCTCCGCATCGCCAGAATTGATACCCTCATGGCGGAGCAGGAGACGGTAAATAAGCTGGCTGCCGAGCGGCTGAAGGCGGCGCCGCTGGTGACGATTTTTCGGCCGGTGAATTATGCCACCGCCACTGACATCATGACTCTCTTCAGGACTTGGTCCGGCAACGGGGTGGGAAGAACCGGGAACGAGTCGAGCGCAGGGCCGCTTACGTCGCGCGGGACTGTTCTTGTGGATAAGCGCACCAACACGCTCATTATTTCCGACGTGGCCGCGCAGATTCCCAAGATCGAGGAGGCGATTGCCAAACTAGACACCAAGACCAAGCAAGTGGCCATCGAGGCCAGGATTGTTCTGGCCTCCTCGACCTTTCAAAGGACGTTGGGGGCCGCCTTGGTCGGGCTTGCTGCGAATACTTCGGGTTCGACAAGCGGCGCCGCGCAGACGGGGACGGGATCCAGCATAACTCCCCCGACCCCTGGAACGCCTTCGTACACCCTTGCCACCAACGCGGGGACGGGCTTCGGCGTGGTGGCGATTACCAACTTCTCAGAGCGTTACCTGATCGATGCGGTGATTTCGGCGGCGGAGATTCGCAGTCAAGCGAAAACGATCTCGCGCCCGAGCATCATCACTCAGAATAACGCTGAGGGGATGGTTCAGCAGGGCACACAGCTTCCGGTTCAAACCAGCATCAACAACACCATTTCGATACAATATGTGGATGCAACACTCAAACTCACCGCCCTGCCGCAGATCACCGACGACGGCCACATTTTCCTGAAGCTTGAAGTGCAAAACGCCAGTCCTGGCAATATCATTACCCAAGCCGCTGTGAGCATCAACATGCAGCAGGCCACCACTCAGGTACTGGTTCCGGACGGAGGGACAGTGGTGTTCGGCGGAGTCACGGTAACGCAACGCCAGAACTCCGTCACCCAGATACCATTGCTTGGGAACATTCCCCTTCTCGGGAATCTCTTCAAGACGACGAATGTCCAGGACTCGGACCAGGAGTTGCTCTTCTTTGTTTCTCCCAGGATACTGACCACCAGCTAGTGCCCTGTTCCTGTAATTCGTGAAGTAAGTCGGGCGATTCGACGGTGTGTCACGAGCCCCGCTAACGTGCTGACGATATTGTTAAGCCCCAACGGGGCGGTCTAACAAAGCCCAGGCCAACGGCCTGGGTGAGGAATCCATGCCGTGCAATTGGCCAGCCCTGAAGGGGCGTGATGAGCCGTTCGAGGCGGCGGCGACGTTCCGCGGAGGCCAACGCCTGGTTATTTCGCCCTTGCAGGGCTTGCTCCCAGAGAACAATGCCGTCTGATTCGCAACCCAGGCCGTTGTCCTGGGCTTTGTTAGCTCGCCCCTTCAGGGCTCGAAGCATTCCCAACCAAGAATCAAATACGCCCAATCGCTGAAAGGCTGACATATACTACGGACTTCTGGGACATGACACTAGAAGAGAAGAGGAGCCTTCGCGTCCTCCCAAGCTACCGCGAGGGGCAGTTCCAGAGCGCAGAGAGATCAGGCAAGCCGGAATCAGGTTGCAAGGGGCAGTCTGGCCGTCCTACTCGAGGACGAGGGGGGCGTTGCCTTACCGTGGCATTGGCACTCTTCCATGAACAATCCACACACTAAAAGGCAAAGCGCGCTCCGAGCGGCGCTGGAGGAACATCGGCTTCCATCCCTGCTGGTCACGAATCTGACCAACATCACTTACTTGACAGGCTTTCGAGGGACCGCGGGAATCGCACTTTTCAACTCGAATGACGGAATCCTCTGGGTGGACCCGCGCTACACGCTCGAGGCCCGCGAAGAAGCCAAGGGGGTGGAAGTAATCGAGGTGAGGGAAGGCCTCCACAAGGCGGTAGCGTCGTGGCTGGAGGCGCACAAAGTTCGCCGGGTCGGCTACGAGCCGGCTCACCTGAGTTGCGCTGACTTTTTTCGGCTCGAGAAGGATGCCGGACGGCGCGTCAAGTTCCTGCCGGCGCCAGGGTTGGTAGAGAACCTCCGTGCCATAAAGGACGAGGAAGAACTGGCGAGAATTCGCGACGCCGGCAGAATCACCGCTGAGGTGTTTGAAAAAATCCTGGCGATCGTCCGGCCGGGAGTCAGCGAATGCGACTTGGCCACTGAGATTGAGTATCTGATGCGCAAGCGGGGCGCGCGGGGCGCCGCGTTTGAGACCATCGTCGCCTCCGGCCCGCGCGGCGCGCTTCCCCACGCGCGTCCCTCGCGCAAGTTGTTGATGGAAAATGAATTGGTTATCTTTGATCTCGGTGCTATACTTGGCGACTACGCTGCTGATATGACCCGAACGGTGCACCTGGGGACGCCCTCCCGGCGCGTGCGGCGAGTTTTCGACGCTGTGGCAGAGGCTCAGGCGAAAGCTGCTAGGTGTGCGCTGCCGGGAGTCCGTACCGGTGAAGTCGACGCTGTGGCAAGGAGAACCCTGTCGGCACACGGGTTGGCGCGGTTCTTTACTCACAGCACCGGACATGGCGTAGGCTTGGAAACCCACGAAATGCCCCGGCTGGGACGGGGCGAAAAGACCCGCCTTCAGACCGGCCACGTGGTGACCGTGGAGCCTGGCGTTTATTTGGAAGGGTGGGGTGGAATTCGTATCGAGGATACAATTTCAGTAGGGCCTGACGGCCCTGAAGTGTTGACCCCCGCGCCTAAAGATCGCTGGATTATCGCGTAGCAGGGACGGTTCGCGAACCGCCCTTACTGAACGGTCCGGAGAATGACGAAAATGGCTGGGAAGAAGCCGACGCGTGGCGTCGAAGGAAGCGACAAGATTTGGGGACTCGAAGAAATTGAGCAGCTCATCGATCTGCTGATTGACCGCCAGGTAACCGAGTTTGAATTAGAGCAGAACGGCGCAAAGATTCGCGTCAAGCGTGGGAACTACCTGCCTTCGGGCGAGGGCGCCCTAGAAGCTTATGCCCCGGACGCTGCGGCGCCTCCGCTCACGCCGTTATCTGCTGCGCCCGCCTCTCCGCCGAGCGCGCCACCTCCAGAGGAAGAGTCCCTCGCTGCCGAAACACCCGCAGAATCCGCCGAGGATCTGTACGTCATGAAGTCTCCCATCGTGGGCACATTTTACGCCGCCCCGTCGCCGAATGCACCGCTCTTCGTCAATGTCGGTGACACCGTGCAGTTGGGCCAGGTGCTCTGCATCATCGAAGCTATGAAGCTCATGAATGAACTGGAAGCGGAAGTGGCTGGAGAAATCGTTCGCGTTTACGTGGAGACGGGTCAACCTGTGGAATACGGGCAGTCCCTGTTTGCGATCAAGCCCTCGCGCGGGAAATGACGGAAACTCGATAATCGAAATTCGAAAATCGAAACCTGGTGTCCTGAGTCAGAAGTTCGTTGAAGAATTCAGCCCGCGGCGCGGGCGGCAGCGAGTAGCCCACGGCGTAAGCCGTGGGTCGCGAGAGCCCCACCCCCACCCCCGTCCCCTCTCCCGCCCCGCGGGAGAGGGGTGCCGAAGGAGGTGTGAGGGCCATCTAACCCAGGGCTTACGCCCTGGGCTACCGTATGCCGCCCCTAACGGGGCTCTAATGAACGGTCGAGCTTGAAAAAGAGTTTGTTAACGATCTTCTGACTCAGGACACTAGGACCCGATAGATCAGCGTCTGGAGGGTGTCATTCTGAGCCCGCCGTTCTTGGGCGGGCGAAGAATCTCTGCAGTTCGGTATTGATTTTCGAGTTTCGCTTTTCGAACTTCGAGCTTGGGTATGTTCAAGAAGATTCTGATTGCCAATCGCGGTGAAATCGCCCTGCGAGTGATTTGCGCTTGCAAGGAGCTGGGCATTGACACGGTAGCCGTTTATTCCGAGGCCGACCGCTACTCACTCCACGTGCGCTTTGCAGATGAGGCGGTGTGCATCGGCCCGCCGCGCAGCGCGGACAGCTACCTGAATGTTGCGAGCATCATTTCGGCTGCGGAAATCACCGGCGCCGAGGCTATTCATCCAGGGTATGGGTTCCTGGCGGAGAGCGCCTACTTCGCTGAAGTTTGCGAGGCTTCCAACCTGACTTTCATCGGTCCGCGTCCGGACGTCATGCGGATGATGGGGGACAAAAACCAGGCGCGCCGGGCCATGGCGGAGTTGGGCCTGCCTGTCCTACCCGGTTCCGACGTGATCCAATCGGAGGCGATGGCGCTGGAAGCAGCCGAGCGCGCAGGATATCCGGTCATGGTGAAGGCGGCGGCTGGGGGAGGCGGGCGGGGCATGCGCGTTGTCCGGACACCCAACGAACTTCCACACGCCATTCAAGCGGCTCAGAATGAGGCGGCAGCCTCGTTTGGGACCCCGGATGTTTACTTGGAGAAGCACATTGAATCGCCTCGTCACATCGAGTTTCAAGTGATGGGAGACCAGTACGGCAAGGTGGTGCATTTCGGTGAACGGGAGTGCACCATCCAGCGCCGCCACCAGAAGTTGGTGGAGGAATCTCCTTCCACCCAGCTTGACCAGGAAATGCGAGAACGCGTAGGGCTGCAAGTCGTTGAGGCCCTGCAGAAGATTGGTTACACGAGTGCCGGCACAGTCGAATTCTTGATGGACGAGAATCGCAACCTCCAGTTCATGGAAATGAACACCCGCATTCAAGTCGAACACGCGGTCACTGAGATGGTGACGGCAGTCGACTTGGTTAAACTGCAGATCAACATTGCGGCAGGTGGTCATCTGAATTTCGGAGGGAAAGCGATAGGGTTGCAGGGGCATGCTATTGAGTGCAGGATTTGCGCTGAGAACCCGGAAACCTTCGCCCCTTCCGCCGGAAAAGTCACGGCCTTCCATGCCCCCGGCGGCACCGGCGTGCGCGTGGATACGGCCGCGTACGCCGAGTCCGTTATCCCTCCCTATTACGATTCTCTGATTGCCAAACTGGTGGTGTGCGGCAACGACCGCGCAGAGGCCATAACCCGCATGGCCCGGGCTCTCGAGATGTTCATTATCGAAGGCGTTGCCACTGGCATTCCCGTACACCAGAAGATCATGGCCGATCCGGATTTTCGCTCAGGGGAGTTTGACACGCACTTCCTGCGACGCTTCATCAAGAACAGCGATGATATCATTTAATGTTCGGGGGTAGGGCAAGCCCTCATAAGCGTTCACTTAACGCCTCAACTGGTCAAGTGGTGGCAATTTGGGTCTCGTTCGCCACTAAATTCAGGCCCGGAGGGCCGACAGGGAGTAGCCCACGGCGTGA
>Ga0187879_10003603_pt1 | contig 10423 bp, 7 predicted proteins | sample June2016WEW_19_1_FD_132423 | JGI IMG/M metagenome (GOLD analysis project Ga0187879, IMG submission 132423) | Peatland microbial communities from SPRUCE experiment site at the Marcell Experimental Forest, Minnesota, USA - June2016WEW_19_10 | ecosystem: Environmental > Terrestrial > Soil >... | reverse complement strand
TTCTTCACGATCAGGTACAGCGACAGCAGCGTCGGGATGACCGCGCCTCCCAGATTCACCGCCAATATCGTGGCCGGCCATTCATGGACCAGAGGGATCACGTAGCGGATGCCGAAGTACGTCACCTCCGCGGCGGTCGATACATTCCGCTCAGGCCAGTAGGCGATCGGAATGTTGACGTAGCTGCCGAGCAGAGAGAGCAACAGCAGCGCGAGCATCGTGCGCGGACCGAGCCCCATGGCGGCCGCGGCAAACCGCAAGATTCTCGACGCGACGATGCCGATCGTCAGACCGAACAATCCGAGCAGGGCCAGCAGCACGGGCCCTGCGACGGGAAAATAATGTACCCCGGAAGGCGACATCGGTTCCTTGAGACAACATCCAGTCAGTCTGTTCGGCGTGGACCCGATTATGCGCTAGGGCAAGGGCGGAGGGGACTCGCCGTTGCCCCCGGTTGGGCAATGCAGCGGCGGACCCCTCACAGCCCTGCCCCCGAAGGGTTCGACGTTTAGGCTTTGACGTTGATGCCGCCGCTTCCATCGCGAGCGCAGAAATTCGATATTGACATACATAGATACCTCTCAACTCTTTGCTATGCAATCGGGCCATCCCGCGACGGCGTTGCCGACGCCAGTTGCTCAAGAACGCAGACTAGCCGCTCACAATCGACCGGTTTTGACAGGTGTTCGTCGAATCCCGCGGCCAAGGCGCGCTTGCGATCCTCGCTGCGGGCGAAAGCCGTCACGGCGACCGCCGGCACGCGCGCAGTACGCTGCGCTTGTTCGGTGCGGCGGATCTGGGTAATCAGCGCGTAGCCGTCTTCGTCGGGCATTCCGATGTCAGCCACGATCACATCCGGACGGCGGGTCGCATACGCCTCGCGCGCCCGCGCCGCCGACTCCACGGCGCGTACCCGTGCGCCATTCTTCTTGAGCGAGAGTTCCGTCGCCTCGCGCGCCATGATCTCATCCTCCACGAGGAGCACTTCCATACCAACCAAGCCGGCCGCGTTCGTGGTGCCTCTTTCCGCCTCATCGTCCTGTGCGGCCGCGGCCTGTTGCTCGAGCGGCAAGTACACCGTGAACGTGGCCCCAAGCCCCTCTCCATCACTCTCGGCGCGGATCGAGCCGCCATGGATTTCGGTGAGTTGCTTGGCTATGGCGAGGCCGAGGCCCAGTCCCGCGTAGCGGCGCGTGGAACCGCTGTCGGCCTGGCGAAAGCGATCGAAGATATGTGGCAGAAATTCGGCGCGGATCCCGGCGCCGGTGTCGGTAATCTCAATTTCCACCGCCCCGCCTACCCGATGCAAACTGACGGCGATGCGGCCGCCTTCCGGCGTGAATTTGATGGCATTCGCGAGCAAATTCCACAAGACCTGTTGGATGCGGTCGGGGTCTGCAACCACGTAACCGATCTCGGTACTCAAGTCGACGTCGACGGTGATCCGGCGACTGTCCGCAAGCTGACTTATCGCATCGATCGCCGCCGCAACCGTCGCAGCGAGATCCGTGCGGCGCATGGCGAGGCGCAGGTGCCCGCTCACCATGCGCGAGACATCCAGCAGATCATCGATCAACTGTTGTTGGGCGAGGGCGGCCCGATCGATCTTCTTGCCGCCCTCGATCACCTCGTCGGGTTGTACCTTTCCGCTCACGAACATTCGGGACCACAGGCGGATCGTATTAAGAGGCGTGCGCAGCTCATGACTGACGGTCGAGATGAATTCATCCTTTGCGCGATTTGCGCCCTCGGCGTTAGCACGCAACTGTTGCTCCGACTGCAATGCTTGCTGCAGCTGCATGTCGTTCGCCTTGCGCTCGGACCGATCGCGCATGATTCTTGCAAAACCCTTGAGCTTGTCGTTGCTGTCGCGCGTCGCAGTCATCGTCCCACTCGCCCAGAAACGGCTCCCGTCCTTGCGCTGATGCCAGCGCTCATCGAGCGTGCGGCCAGTCTCGGTCGCCAGGCGAAGTTCCTGTTCCGGCGTTCCGGCAGCGCGATCCTCCGGCGTGAATATGATTGCGACGGGCTGGCCGATGATCTCCGCCTCGCTGAAGCCCGTCAGCCGCTCCGCGCCAACATTCCAACTCGTGATGCGGCCATGCGCGTCGAGCAAGAAGATTGCATAGTCGACTGCACCATCGATCAGTATGCGAAGGCGTTCTTCACGTTCGCGCAGAGCCGCTTCGGCGCGCTTGCGTTCAGTGATGTCCCGGAAGGTGGCGACGACCGCGACCGTGTCCCCCTTCGGATTGCGGATTGGCGTCGTGCTCATCGAGACGCTGCGGATGCCATCGGTACGCACGAAATCAAATTCCTCATCGAACGCCATGTCGCCATTGGCAAGTGCCCGTGCGAGCGGCCACCCCCGTGACTCATCGGGTCGCCCGTCCGCATGAATCCCCCGGATAGCCGAGTAGGCGGTTTGCCAAGGATGGCCAATGAACGGGATGGGGTATGGTTGGTTGAACAGCGTCGCCGCTCGACGATTGGCAAGGACGATCGTGCCTTCGGGGGCCTCGGCCAACAATACCGCAATGGGCATTTGTTCGATGACTGCCTGCAGGCGCGCGTGGGCAGGGGTAATCCCTTGCTCGCCATTGCGCCGCGCCGTGATGTCGGTGAAAGGGATCACCACGCTCCAGCGCTCGAATTCGCGCCGACGATGTCGCGCCGAGCGCGAAACTGATCAACCGAGCGGCAATTCAGGCAGCGAAAGCTTCGCATTGAAGTTACTCCTGCGATTTGGCGTGCTAATTCGCCCGCAGCTGAAGACTCTGGCGGCTCGATGGATACCAATTCTTATGACACCCAACTAACAATGACGGCAACTGTCGTTGCCCAACGACAGACCATTTGTTCACAGGGTGGCGCTGACTTTGCAATACAAAGTGGAAACTGGTATCTTGATCTGCTCTGGGCGAACTCCTCTTGATCATCGCAAAGGGGGGTACCGCTCGTGCCATGCCGTCACGCGCTGGAACCGGTCCGCCACGCACAGCACGGCCTGATCATCCCGGGGTTTACCGACGATCTGCAATCCCAGCGGGAGCTGGTTCTTGCTGAAACCACAGGGCACGCTGATCGCCGGAAGGCCGTAGTAATTCGCGAACAGGGTATTGCGGGCCGATAGCGCGGTCGCGTCCTGTCCGGCAGCCTGAATCGTCGGCGGCGGCGTGACGGTGGTTGGCAAGACAATGACGTCGAGGTCCTTGAAGAGCGACCCGGCAATCCGACATTGCTTCAATTCGCTGCTCACCGCAGAATCAAACGCTACGCTGCCTGGAAGCGGCGGCGACGTTTCCTAAAGGTGGGCGATCATGGACGGCAAACTCGTCCTCGGCTGTGCAGCGATGATTTGCGCCGTTTCGTCCGCGCAAGTACCCGTCACTGACCTTGCCAAGCCGCCGGCGGACGCGCGTCACTTCATCATCGAGTCGGCTGGCGTAAGGCATGGCGATTCGTGGAGCTGGGTCGCGGCGGATGGCGCTCGCTTCGGGCGCGAGAGCATGGATCTTCGCGGCCAGGTCTGGGAGATGGACTACCGCGGCACACCGGGGTCCGATCGCATGCCCGCGGCGATGACGATCCGCGGTGTCACCCCACAGGGAGACGCCGCCGAGTCCTTCAACATCGCGGACGGCACGGCGCGGTGGCACAGCCCGGTCGATGCAGGCCGGGCCCCCTACTCCGGTCACTCCTTCTACACGCCGCAGAGCGCGCCGATCGACGCCAGCGCCTGGTTCCTCGAGCGCCTGCTCTCGAGCCCCGGCAAATCGCTTGACCTGCTGCCGGGCGGAAAGGCGCACGCCGTCCAATTGACCAGCCTCGAGGTAGGCGCCGGCGCGGGGAAACAGACGATCAGTCTATGGGCGGTGACCGGGGTCAACACTTCACCGATTCCCATGTGGGCCGACGTCCATGACCGTTTTTTCGCTTTCACCAGCAACTTGGGCTGGCTGCCCGAAGCCTATGCCGCCGAGCAACCGAGGATGGAGGCCGGCCAGGCCGCCGCGATGGCGATACGGACGGCAGGCCTCGCCAAGTCCCTCGTGCAGGGGCCGGTTGGGCCGGTGGCCTTCGTCAATGTGCGCCTGTTTGACGCCGATGCCGTGCGGTTCTCGTCCCGCCGAACCGTTGTCGTCGACCGGGGCGTCATCGTCGCGGTCGGCGCGACGGGATCCGTCAAAGTGCCTGCAGGCGCCCGGGTCATCGAGGGACGCGCAATGACCTTGGTTCCCGGCATGTGGGACTGCCATCTGCATGTCGGCGGCGATTACACCGGGCTGCAGGAGCTATCGCTTGGCATCACCTCGGTGCGCGACCCTGGCAACAACGACGCATTGACCATCGACAGACGTACCCGGGCTGCCGCCGGACGGTTGCTGTTTCCGCATGTGTATCCGTCGTCGCTGATCGACGGCAAGGGGCCCTACACCGCGCAGTCTGCCAATGTGGCGACCAGCCAGGCGGAGGCCATCGGGTGGGTCGACAAGGCCAAAGCCAACGGATTCACCGGGGTCAAATTCTACGGCACGCTCAATCCCGCCTGGCTGCCAGCCAGCATTGCGGAAGCACACAAACTCGGCTTGCACGTTCATGGGCATATCCCGGCCGGGATGCGGCCATTGGATGCGATCAATGACGGCTACGACGAGGTCACCCACATCAACTGGATCATGATGCAGGCGATGCCCGACAGCGTCATTGCGGTCTCGAATGGCATCATGCGCTTCGAGGGACCGGGACGTTACGCGAAGGATGTCGATCTCGACGGACCGCCGATGAAGACGATCGTCGCGACGATGGCGCAAAAGCACATCTATAGCGATCCGACGATGGTGGCATTCGAGGGCCTTTACGTTCCCGAGAACGGCGATCTGTCACCGGCGTATGCGCCGTTCGTCGGCACGCTGCCGCCGAGCACCGAGCGTGGCTTCAGGATCGGCGGCTTTGCGGTGCCCAAGGATCTGACGCGCGCCGACTACCGCGCGAGCTGGGTGAAGATGGTCGCGCTGCTGACGCGGATGCACGCGGCCGGCGTGCCAATCGTCGCCGGAACTGACGGCTATGGATATAGAGATCATCCGCGAGCTCGAAATCTATGTGCAGGCGGGCTTCACGCCCGCCGAGGCACTCGCGGCGGCCACCATCGTGCCTGCCAGGCTCCTCGGCGTGGACCAGCACACTGGCTCGATCCAGGTCGGCAAGACCGCCGACCTCGCGCTCGTCGAGGGCGACCCTTCGACACGCATCGGCGACCTGCGCCAGACCCGGATTGTCATGCTCGGTGGCCAAGTGCTGGATGCCGATGCCTTGCGGGAGGCGGCCGGGTATTCGGGGCGCCCGAAGTAGCCGGCGCCGCCGCAGCACCGCGCGCCTTCATCGGGGCGCCGTCGGAGCGGTCCACTGGATGGCAGGGGCCGTCGGTGCAAAATCGAGGGATAGCGATTTGAATATGATCCAGAGCAGCGCCAGCGAAATGGCGACGACAATCCAAACCCATCGCTTGGCGCGCTTGACCCGCGGCGCCGGTACGTAGCTCGTCGCATCATCCTCGGTCGGTCGCGTGCTCTCGGGTTCGGGTTGACGCGGCGTTTCGAGGCTCTCGCCAGCGTCGATGCGCGACGGGGCTTGCGCTGCGACGGATTGGCTGGCCGCTGCGACGGATTGGCTGGCCGCTGCGACGGATTGGCTGGCCACTGCGACGATGGCCGCCGCCGGAGCCGGCTCGATGACCACGGGCGGGGACTTGATGATCGCCGGTTTGGCCCTGAGCTTGGGCCGCAGCGCATGCGCGGTGGCCTGTGCATCCTCCACGATCCGGCTCTCGATCAGCACGAACACGACGACGAGGATCGGCACTACGACCGTCAACGCCGGGGATTGCTGGTTGACCCAATCCGCGATCATCGGGTCGGAAATGGCGATATCGCCGGCGATCCAGCCGAGCATCGCCCCGCCGCCGCGCTTCAGCAGTGGATAGCGTCGCAGCAGGGCGGTAACGAACAGGCTGCCGAACATCAGCAGCGGCACGCTCATCAACAAGCCCACAGCGAGGAAGAAGATGCTGCCCTGGCTGACCGCAGCGAGCGCGACCACGTTGTCCACACTCATGACCAGGTCGGCGACGATGATCGTGCCCACCGCCGACCACAGGCCTGGTGGATGTTTGGGCAGGCTCTTGCTGGATTCCGTTTCCAGTTCGTCCTCGATGGTCAGCCTGATTGCGATCACCGTCAGTGCAAGGCCGCCGACCAGCTTCAGCAGCGGAATGCGCAGCAGCACGCTGGCAACGGCCGTCAGCAGAACGCGCAGCACGATGGCGCCATCGATGCCGATCAGCATGGCGCGCTTCGTCAGTTGCGGCGGCAGCGAGCGGCAGGCAAGGGCGATCACCACCGCGTTATCCCCGCTCAGCAGCAGGTTGAGGAAGAACACCTCCAGTGTCAGATTCACGTAGTGGAAGACGTTGTCAATGCCCATCGCGGCAGCCTTTCATCCAGTTCATCCGATGATGCCCGCCAGGGCGGCATACACCCCAGTCGCTGCAGCGCAGAAAAAGATCGCGCCGACCGTCACGGCAAAGCCACCCTGGAGTCGCAACGATCCCGCCAGCTTCGTGCGCGCCAATTGGAACAGGAAGCCGAGCGCCACCGGCAATAGCAGCGCATTGACCACGCCCATGGCGATCGACAGCCGGATGAGGTTGACGCCGGAGGCGACCAATCCGCCGCCCAACAGCAGGATCACGGCAAAGGCGGCGTAGAACCACGGCGCTTGCAGCGGATGGTGTTCCAGCGAGTGATGAAAGCCCGCCACTTCACCCAATGCCCAGGCGGTGGTCAAGCAGACCGTGACGGTCGCGACGAGCGCCCCGCCGCCCAAGCCGACGACGAACAGCAACCGGCCGATGATCGGGCCCAGCGTGGCGCTGAACGCCGCAACGATTTGCGGCACGTTGTCCAGCTGCACGGGCTGCCGATAGTGACCAAACGTGGCCGCCGCGGCGATTAGCACCGCTGCCGTGACGGTCTGGCAGAGCACGGCACCGATCAGGATGTCGAGCCGTGCGAGCTTGAGATGACCGACCCCCAGCCCTTTGTCGATCAAGGCGGACTGTTGGTAGAAAATTGCCCAAGGCATCACGCTGGTGCCGAGGTTGGCCGCCAGGAGATAGAGGTAGTCGCGGTTTGCGAGCGGAATCTCATGCAGTTCGGCGGCGAGTCTGCCGATGTCGGGATGGGCTTCCCACGCCATGACCAGGAAACCCAGCTCGAACAGACCAAATACAATGACGATACGCTCGACGGAACGGTGAGCGCCGAGCCCCACCATCAGCAGGATGGCCACGATCAGAAGGACGATCGAAATCCACACGGGGACGCCGTACAACTGGCCGACACCCGCCAATCCAACCATTTGCGTGACCAAGGTGCCGAAACAACTCACCGCGAGTGCCGCGATCGAGACGAAGGTCATGCCGGGGCCGAAGTTCTGACGGATCAATTCGCCGTAGCCCTTGCCCGTGCCAAGCGCCAGGCGTGCCGCCAACTCTTGTACCGTGTAGAGCAGCGGAATGATCAGAAACTGAAGCAGCAGCAGCCGGTAGCCCCATTTTGCACCGCTTTGCGCCGCCGTGATCACGCTGCCGACTTCAGTGTCGGCCAGCATGACCACCAAACCCGGCCCGAACGTGACCAGTATCTGCCGCCAATTGAACGGCTTGCGCGCGACCTCAAGCATCAATGCCTGGTCAACGTGCCCGGGCCGGCCTTGAAGTAGCGCAGGAACTCGGTGTCCGGTGAGAGCACGATCATCGGGCCGGCAATCGCCAGGGCTTGCCGGTATGTCTGCAGGGAACGGTACAGCTTGTAGAACTGCGGATCCTTGCCGAAGGCGCTGGACAGGATCTGGTTGGCCTCGGCATCGGCCGTGCCGTGTGTGATCTTGGCCTGGCGCTGCGCTTCGGAGATGATGACGGTGCGCTCGCGATCGGCTTTTGCTTGGATCAGCTGCGCCCATTCGAAGCCCTGGGCCCTCAATTCCTTCGCTTCGCGCTGCCGTTCCGAGGTCATCCGATCATAGATGGCCTGGCTCGTTTCCAACGGCAGATCGGCGCGGTGGAAGCGCACTTCCACGACTTCGATTCCCAAGTCCCGCGCCTTGTCGGCCACCTCTTTCTGAATCAGTTCGACGATTTGCGAGCGGTTTTCCGACAACAGCGCCGGCAGCATCACCTGGCCCAGCTCGCGGCGCAGCGAGGAACTCACCAGCTGGGCGAGTTGCGGCTCCGCGAGTTCCACCGTGCGCACGGCCTTGTAGAAGCGCAAGGCGTCGGCGATGCGGAATCGTGTGTAGGTCTGCACCTCAATGCGTTTCTGGTCGCCCAGAATGACCTGCTCAACCGCCGGCTCCATGGTAAGCAAACGCCGATCGTAATAGATCACCGAATCGACCAAGGGCAGTTTGGATTGCAACCCCGGCTCGTTCACGACGCCGATCGGCGCTCCGAGCCGGACGATCAGGGCCTTCTGCACTTCACCGACCGTGTAGAGCGTGGCCGATACCAGCCACAGCAGAAAAACGGCGCCGGCAGCAATGACGAGGCGTAGCTTTGCACTCATTTCGCCGACTCCTTGGGGGCTTCCGGCTTGTCCCTTTCCGCGAGCGGCATATAGGGAACGATGCCGTTCAGGCCTTTGCCCGAAGTATCGATGATGACCTTGGTCGCCTTCTTCAGCATCTCGTCCACGCTCTCGAGGTAGAGCCGCCAGGCCGTGACATCCTTGTCCGCGGCATAGCTCGCATAGATCAGCTGGAAGCTCTTGGCATCACCCTGGGCGAGATTGATCACCTGCGACTTGTAGGCCTCCGACTCCTGGGCAATGTGCGACGCCTCCCCGCGAGCCCGTGGAATGATGTCGTTGGCGTAAGCTTCCGCCTCGTTGCGGGTGCGCTCCTGGTCCGCGCGGGCACGTTGTACGTCGTTGAAAGCATCGATGACGACGGCCGGCGGATCGACCCGTTGCAACTGTACCTGGGTGACCAGGATCCCCGAATCCGCCTTGTCGAGCAGGGCTTGCAGCAACTCTCTGGACTGCTCGGCGACCTGCTGGCGCTTGTCCGACATGGCCGCCTGAATCGGCGTACGGCTGATGATCTCGCGCAGCGCGCTTTCCGCCACAACCTTGAGCGCGGCCTCCGGGTTGTCAACCTTGAAGAGGAATTGGCCCGCATCCTTGATGCGCCAGGACACGGCGCAGTCGGCTTCGACGATGTTTTCGTCTCCCGTCAGCATCTGCCGCTCATGCGAAACATCCGCATTGCTGTTGAGCGCACCCACGCGGGCAGTGCCGAGCTGCAATTGATTGACCTGAGTCACCTTGGGCAGCAGCACCGTTTCAAAAGGATACGGCAGATGGTAGTGCAGGCCCGGACTGCTGGTTTCGACCCATTTGCCGAAACGCAGCACCACGCCCTGCTCGTCGGGCTGCACCCGGTAGATGCCGGCACTGATCCAGGCAATGGCGAGCAGGCCCAGAATCAACGCCGTGCCCTTGCCGCGCAGTCCGAACAAATGAACATAGGAATTGAGCCATTGCCCGAACTCGGCCGCCCACGACGGAATTTCGATGGCCGGTGCCGGGATCGGATCTTCGACGGAGTTTGGTGACATCAACAAGGCTCCAGTGGAGTTGGGTGTTGGCCGCGCAATGGGATGCAGAGTATCTGCGAGATTTCATCAGAAGTCTTGCCGGGCGCCCACCCTGCCGGCATGTCGATCCCGCAGTCAGCCGAGATCGATTTATTGCGGCGAGCTACGGGGCGGTGCCGGACGGCAGAAACGGATCAGCGAAGATCTCCGTGCTGCCGGCTCCCGCCAGGAAAGTCTGCATGCGCGCCGCCTCGACCATCTGCGGATTGCCGCACAGATAGACCCGCCATCCGGTCAGGTCCGGGCTCTCCGCGAGCGCCACCTCGAGCGGCGTTCCGGCCCAGTAGCCATCGGCCGACGCCTCGGAGACGCACGGGCGATAGAGAAAATTCGGGTGGACGGCGGCGAGCCGGCCCAATTGCTCGCCGAGGTACAGCCCGCAGGCGTCGCGGCTGCCGTGGTAGAGGTGGATGCGGCCGCGGTGTCCGCTGTTCAGCGCGTCGCGCGCGATCCCATACAGCGGCGCCAGGCCGCATCCGGTGCCGAGCAGCAGCATGTCCTGCCCCACGCGACCGCGAACGTAGAAGCAATCGCCGAATGCTTCGGAGATCGTCACGGTGTCGCCGGGCTTCACGTGATCGAAGATCCAGCCGCTCACCCGCCCGCCGGGAACCCGGCGCACGTGCATCATCAGGTCCTCGTCCAGCGCCGGGACGCTGGCGAGCGAGTAGTTGCGCGAGGTCCGGGCATCCATGAACAGGCGCA
>Ga0187879_10003598_pt1 | contig 10427 bp, 9 predicted proteins | sample June2016WEW_19_1_FD_132423 | JGI IMG/M metagenome (GOLD analysis project Ga0187879, IMG submission 132423) | Peatland microbial communities from SPRUCE experiment site at the Marcell Experimental Forest, Minnesota, USA - June2016WEW_19_10 | ecosystem: Environmental > Terrestrial > Soil >... | reverse complement strand
CTGCACATGGCGGAACTGATCGCCGGCCTGGAAGCGCCGGCTTACGTCGAACGCGTGGCGCTATCGGACAACAAGAACATCATGAAAGCGCGGCGGGCGATCCGCAAAGCACTCGAGATCCAGCGGGATGGCGTGGGCTTCTCGTTCGTCGAAATCCTGTCGCCGTGTCCGACGATTTGGGGCAAAGACCCGGTGGAAGCGCGGCGCTGGGTTCTCGAGAAGATGACGCCGACCTTTCCCCTGAATGTTTTCCGCGACCGCCGCCCGGAAATTCCAGCCGGCAATCAGCCGCCGCAGCGCTCGGTAGCAGATGTGCTTGAGATCGCTTCGAAAGACACTTCGAACGGCACTATGAAAGAGCGAGCGCACGATACTTCCAAACCGAAACACGCCCATCGCTTCAAAGACGTTAAGATCAAAATCGCAGGCCTCGGCGGACAGGGCGTGCTGCTGATGGGGCAACTCCTCATCGAAATGGGCATGCGGGAGGGACTGGAAGTGAGCTGGCTGCCGTCGTATGGTCCGGAGATGCGTTCGGGCAGCGCGCACTGCCATGTTTGCTTGTCGAAAGAGCGCATCGGCTCGCCGCTCGTCTCGCGCCCGGATGTGCTCGTGGCCATGAATGAGTTCTCGCTGCGGAAGTTTGCCCACGAGGTAGTAAGCGGCGGCATCATTCTTTACAACGGCGCCAGCCTTCCTGCCGACTTTTATGCGCCGGAAGTGCAGGTGGTCGCGATTCCGGCGGCGGAGATCGCCGACAAACTCGGTTCCACGAAGGCAGCCAACATAGTATTGTTGGGGGCGCTGCTGGAAGATACCGAGTGTCTGGCTCCCGGAACTGCATTGAGCGTACTCGAAGACAAGGTGAAAAAACTCGATCTGCTGGAAATTGACCGCAAAGCGCTCGCCGCAGGCCGACGGTTTATCGAAGAACAGGCGCATGTGGGCGCGGTAAGCCAGCCCGACGGCTTCGCTTAGAAGCGCTTAGAATTGGAGATGAGCACAGCCTCGGAAACGGAGGGCCCGCCATGTCGACTGCCTGGACATCTCGTTACGCCTTGCGCACCAAGAACGTCACCAGCTCTCAAATCCGCCAGTTGTTGAAGGTCATCCAAAAACCAGGAATGATCTCCTTCGGCGGCGGCCTGCCCGCTCCCGATGTGTTCCCGGTTCAACGCTTCGAGGAAGCCTGTCACAAGGTACTTACCGAGCAGGCAGCTTCCGCCTTGCAGTATGGCGAAACCGAAGGTTACGCGCCCCTCCGCGAACTCATTGCGAACAACATGGCGCGCTACGGGATCAAGGCGAAGCTGGAGAACGTCTTGATCACTTCCGGTTCGCAGCAGGCGCTCGACCTGATCGGCAAGCTGTTTATCAATGCTGGAGATCGCGTGCTGGTGGAGGCGCCCACTTATCTCGGCGCGCTGCAGGCTTTTACGGTGTACGGCGCGGAATATGTGTCCGTCCCGATCGACGAAAACGGCCTGCGCACCGACCTCCTCGAGAAGCCTCTGCGTTCTGGCCCCAAGTTCATGTACGTGCTGCCCAACTTCCAGAACCCCGCCGGAACCACCTTGTCGGAGGGGCGCCGCCACGAACTGGTGCTGCTGGCGGACAAGTATGGCATTCCGATTATCGAAGATGACCCCTACGGCCAGTTGCGCTACGAAGGCGAGCACCTTACACCCCTGCTCGTGCTCGACCGCGAGAACCTGCGCCGCGACGACGGCTATTCCATCGGCAACGTAATTTACCTGAGCACATTCTCAAAGACGCTGGCTCCCGGGCTCCGTTTGGGGTGGATCGTCGCTCCGCCCGAGGTCATCAGCAAACTCGCGCAACTGAAGCAGGGTGCCGACCTACACACTTCGACCTTCACTCAGTTCGTGGCCTACGAAGTCGCACGCGATGGCTTCCTCGACAAACACGTGAAGCTGATTCGTCAGGTCTATGGCGAACGCCGCAACGTAATGCTTCAAGCTCTGAAAGAGTTCTTCCCGCCGGAAGTCACTTGGACTCATCCTCAGGGTGGGCTATTCCTCTGGGTGACTCTGCCCACAGGAATCGATATCCAAGCCCTTTTCAGATCGGCGATAGAACAGAATGTGGCGTTCGTCCCCGGCGATTCCTTCTATGCCAGCGATAGCCACGAAGGCTCCCGCCACATGCGCTTGAACTTTTCGAATGCCGCTCCGGAGCAGATACGCGAGGGCATACGGCGGTTAGCGGCGGCGGTCAAGAGCCATCTGACGGGCACGACGGTCCGATTAAAGCTGCCGCTCGAAGTGTAGAAGCAATGTAGCAGCGGAATTCGCCCTACTCCAGCACAAAAATATTCTTCTCGGCGCACATCTCCTTCAGCACCTTCGGCCAAACCGTAACACTAACTTCCCCAAGATGCGCCTTGCGGAGCAACAGCATCAGCGTCCGCGACTGCCCGATTCCTCCCCCGATCGAAAGCGGGATCTGGTTGTTCAGGATCGCCTGGTGATAGGGCAATCGCATGAAGTCCAACTGTTTGGCCATCTTGAGTTGCTGTTTCAGGGTCTCGGCCGTGACCCGGATTCCCATCGACGTCAGTTCATGGCGGCGCTTCGTAACCGAATTCCATACCAGGATGTCGCCATTCAGCCCATGCGTTTCTTTGCTGGTCTGATCGTGCGTGTCGGTGATCCAGTCGTCGTAATCGGCGGCGCGCATCTCGTGCGGATAGCCGTCCTTTAACGGCCAGCCAATCCCAATGATGAAAACTGCCGGATACTTCTGCAGCACCGCAGTCTCGCGCTGCTTGCGCGGCAGGTCGGGATACATATCGAGAATCTCCTCGGCATGCAGGAAGGTCAACTCCTCGGGCAGATTCGGAAAGCGCGAATCTTTCAACAGCGGAAACAGGGATTGCGCGAACCTTTCCGCTCCCACGATCACCTTCCAGATTCTGCTGACAACCAGTTTGAGAAATGCGAGATTCCGCTGCTCAGCGGTGATGACGCGCTCCCAGTCCCACTGATCGACGTACGCGGAATGGTCGTGATCCAGGAAATAGTCCTTGCGAACGGCGCGCATGTCGGTGCAGATGCCCTCGCCAACTTTGCAATCGAATTGCTTGAGCGCGACCCGTTTCCACTTGGTCGCGGCTTGCACCACCTGAGCGTCGACGGGATGCAGGTTGCGATCGTTCGAGATATGGAACTGAATCGGCGTGCGCGATCCGTCACGATCGAGCATGTCGTTGACGCCGCTCTCCACATCCACGATAAGCGGCACCTCGACCATCATCAGGTTGAGTTCCTTGCACAAATTGTCCGCGATATAGCGTTTCACTTGGCAGATGGCCAGCTGCGTCTCTTTCGGGGTCAGCAGGGAGTGGTAATCCCGCGGCAGAATTTTCTCCAATTCCTTGTAATCGCCGATTCCCGGTCCGGCCAGGTCGGCTTTCTTGTCTTTATCCAGTGCAAGCGTAGTCATGAAATTTCTCCTTTGCAGACGGATTCTGGCGCCCCGTCGTCGCGTTGCCGCGTCGTCGCCAGGCGGTCCATCAAAGTTTCGGATTAGGGGAGGGGGCAGTACCGGGAGTCTCAGGGTGTGCGGCGGCACCTTTGGCTGCACGTGCGCGTTTGGACTGCTCCAGGATCACCGCGACCGACAGCAGAATCCCAATAACGCCAAACACCAACAACGCGAGCAGAGCAATCATGAGCACGGGCATAGCTGCACCTCGCTCTGCGTAAATTGTCTCGCCTGATTGCACGAGACGCCGTGACCGCAGTCACCGATTGGCGTGACCCAAAGATTGCCAGGATGGTTCTTCTGGACACCTCCCATCTTGCCCAAAAGTCACGACTTAGGGTGACGTGGATCACTGCACCTCTACCCTCCAAACGTTGAAACTCTCAATAGGCAGCGACGAGCTGCTGCATTCCACTACATCCAGTTCCTGGAGGGCAGTATTTTGGTTAATTTCGCAACACGAAACACGATTGCGAAAAGAACCGCTAATTTCATCAGGTTGCAAAACTTCACAAGGAGAAGAAACGAAAACATGAAGACGACAAAGCTGGTGATGCTTGTAATGACAATCGCGGTGACCCTATTCATCCTGATCCCCAATCTGTCATGGGCTGAGGACGGAGCCGCCATCTACAAAGCAAAATGCGCCGCGTGCCACGGTGCCGATGCGGCTGGTAAGCCCGCAATGAAGGCTCCGAGCCTGATTGGCGACGAGGCCAAGAAGAAGTCGGATGCCGACCTGGGCACGGCCATTACGGCGACGGCGAAGCACCCGGGCCCGGTGAAGGGTCTGGCCGCTGACGACGTAAAAGGCGTCGTTGCGTACATTCGTAGCTTGCAGAAGTGAGCATTGGCAGTAGTCATTGGCAGTAATCAACGTCGATGGCTGTTTCTCTTTGTGCATCGCCGCTGTCGCGCACTCGCGGGCAGCGACCGAGGAAGGCGTTAGAGCTTGTATGGGGGTGTCCGGCTCAATTCGGCGGACGGAACGAAAAGCTGGCCGATTGATGACTAGCCGAAACGCATTTCCCCGGTTCGCTTTCCCAAAGAGAGCAGTTCCCCCGGGTCCGGAAATACACCTCTCCGGACTCGGTTATTTTTTTGTAGTCGGATCGCCAAGAGTGTTTTGTACGGTTCCCAAGTCTATTCCGCCACAGCGTTCGTTTGCCTGCCACATCATTCCACATTCCACATTCCATGGAACGGAAGTCCCGCTTGGGAGCAACGAGGAGCGTTTCCTATGAGTAAGGCCTTGCTGTATGACGCAACCATGTGCATCGGTTGCAAACAGTGTGAAAACGGCTGCGCGCAGCAAAACAGCCTGCCGTACGACGACAAAGTAGCAGCCGAGTCGGTGCAATCGGCACATAAATATACGGTCGTTCTGACCAAGGACGACAAATTCATGCGCCGGCTATGCATGCACTGTGAGAAACCGGCCTGCGCGTCGGTTTGTCCCGTTGGCGCCTTCCATAAGACAAAGGCAGGTCCCGTCGTCTACGACGTCTGGAAATGTATCGGCTGCCGCTATTGCATGGTAGCCTGCGTGTTTGGCCAGCCGAAGTACGAATGGCAGTCGCTTAATCCGCGCGTCCGCAAATGCATTATGTGCCCGGACCGCATCGCTGCCGGCAAGCAAACGGCATGTGCCGAAGTCTGCCCCACCGGCGCCACTAAGTTCGGCGACCGCGATGACCTGATTAAGGAAGCGCAGGACCGCATCCGTCAAAATCCCTCTACCTACCGTCCTTATATTTACGGCCTTAACGAGGTCGGCGGAACGTCGGTCTTTATTATCTCCAGCAACAAAGCTGAGGATTACGGTTATCCATCGCTGGCCAAAATCGGCGACACTCCGATGCCGGAATACACCGGACGAGTGATGGAGCGAATTCCAGATTTTATCCCGATATGGACGCTGGCCTTAGGCGGCATTTATTGGGTTTCGCATCGTCGTGACGAAGTGGCCGCTGCGGAAGCGGAAGCAAAGAAGCAGAACGGGAGTGGCAAATGAAGATCAAGCTGACCTTTTGGAGAGTTGTATTCATTGTGATCATGGCCCTGGGCATCTATTCCTCATTTATTCGTTATTTCCGGGGCTTGGGCGCGGTTTCCAACATGACCGACCAGTTTCCTTGGGGCCTCTGGATCGGCTTCGACTGCCTCTGCGGCGTCATGCTGGCGGCGGGCGGCTTCTGCATGGTCGGCGCCGTCTACCTGTTTAACGTGGAGAGCCTGCACAGTGTTGTGCGCCCGGCGGTGCTGACAGCCTTCCTGGGCTACGTGCTGTTCATCGTGGGACTGTTATTCGACTTAGGCCGTCCCTGGTACATCTGGCATCAGCTCATCTACATGAACCCGCACTCGGTCATGTTCGAGGTGGGCATGTGCGTAATGACCTATACCACGGTCCTCTTCTTCGAATTCCTTCCCAACGTATTCGAAGCCCTCAACTGGCAGACTCCCATCAAGTGGATTAAGAAGATCTACCCGGTGCTGATCGTGGCCGGCATCTTGCTCTCCACCCTGCACCAGAGTTCCCTCGGATCCCTTTATCTGATCATGCCGAGCAAGCTGCATCCGTTCTGGTACTCGCCCGCACTGCCGTTCTTCTTCTTTGCCTCGGCCGTGGCAGTGGGCTTGGCTATGACCATCTTCGAATCGACACAGAGCGCGAAAGCCTTCGGCCGTCACCTCGAACTTCCGGTGCTGGTCACCCTGGGCGGCGCGTTGCTGGTCGCTCTATGGGTCAATGCCCTGCTGCGCTTCGAGGACTACTTCCACCGCGGCATGCTCGGACAGATCTTTAAACCCAGCTACGAAGCCTACTTTCTCTGGCTCGAACTGGCGCTCACCTTCGTAATTCCCATCACCATACTCAGTTTCAAGAAGGCCAGGCTGTCACCACAGTGGTTGTATCTAGCCTCGATCATTTGCGTGCTCGGATTCATCACCAACCGCCTCAATATTGCTCTCATCGGCTTTGAGACTTACGTCGGGCATCACTACATGCCGAAGTGGACGGAGTTCTCGATAACCCTAATGATTATCGCGATGGGCTTCGCCTTGTTTGGGTTGGCAGTAAAGTACCTGCCTATCTTTCCCGAAGCGCGGCATCCAGTGCAGCCGCGTCTCCGAACCGAAACCGCGCCCGTGGTTGCTACACCGGTGTTGGGCCATGCCGGAGACTGAGCCAATTCGCGTCGTTGTGGGATGGAAGCGGCTGACTCACAGCATCAGCGCAAAGTTGATCGGGTCTCTGTTGGCGGTGATGGTCGTCGTCTTCGCCCTTCTCGGATACTTGAATGTCCGATTGCATCGGCAGGACCTGGAAACAGCCACCCTGGTCAGCGCGGAGCGCGTCAGCGACATAATCAAACACAGCACCACGTATTACATGCTGCGCAATGATCGCGAGGGACTCTACCACGCCATTCACACCATGGAGGACGAGCCCGGCATGGTCAAGGTGCGCATCTTTGACCAGGAGGGGCGGATCAGCTACTCCACTGATCCCAAGGAAGTCAGCCACGTCCTCGACAAGTCGGCCGAGGCCTGCTACGGCTGCCACAACCAATCGCAGCCGCTGGCGCGCCTGAATCGTCCCGACCGCTTTCGCATTTATCGCAGTGGCGGGCAGCGCGTGCTGGGAATTATCACTCCCATCGAAAATCAGCCCAACTGCTCAAACGCCGACTGTCACGCGCATCCTGCCGACCAGCAGGTTCTGGGCGTGCTCGACACCAATCTTTCGCTCGCCAAAGCCGACGCGCAACTTGCGGTCGGCAGCACCCGCATGCTGAATTACACCGCCGGAGCAATGCTGATTGTGGCGGTATTGAGCTGGCTCTTCGTGTGGCGAGAGGTCGGCCAACCCATCAAGGCGCTCAAGCAGGGCACCGAGCATCTTGCCCAGGGAGAGCTTGGTTACCAGATCGAAGAGCGATCCCAGGACGAAGTGGGTGGCCTGGCTCATTCCTTCAACGGCATGAGCCTGCAGTTGCGCACGGCGAATGAAGAAATCGTCAACTGGGCAAAGACGCTCGAAGATCGGGTCGTGCAGAAGACAAAGGAACTCAATCGCGCCCACGATCACGTGCTGCACGTGGAAAAAATGGCCTCCATCGGAAAGATGGCGGCGGTAGTGGCGCACGAGGTAAACAACCCGCTCTCGGGGATTCTTACCTATGCCAAACTGCTGCGCAAGTGGGTAGGAACGGGAACCATCGAGCATGAAAAACGCCAGGAGGCAATGGAATGTCTGGAACTGATCGCCTCCGAGAGCCGGCGCTGCGGCGACCTGATCAAGAACCTGCTGACGCTTTCGCGTACCGCGCCCATGAACGTGCAGTCCACCGACCTGCATGCCGTGATTGATCGTTGCCTGCTGCTGGTGCGGCCTCAACTGGAGCAAGGCGGAGTCGAAGTGCAACTGAAGCTTGCGGATGACTTGCCGCTGGTGCCCTGCGATCCGGCACAGATTGAACAAGTGCTCCTGATATTGGTTATGAATGCCAAGGATGCTATGCCCCGGGGCGGCAATCTCTGGATCGAGGCTCGGCCGAACAACGCTGAGAGGGCAATCGAGATCCAGGTCCGCGACGACGGAGCGGGCATCGCTCCCGAGGTGTTGGCGCATATCTTCGAACCTTTTGTGACGACAAAGGAACGCGGACACAGTGTCGGGCTGGGCTTGGCGATCAGTCGCGGCATCGTGGAGCGGCACAAGGGGCGCATCGAGGTGGAATCACAGCTGGGCCGGGGTACGGCTTTCACCATAACCCTGCCCAGTCAAGCCGCTGAAGCTGCGCTGGCAGCCGTCGGCGACGGGAAATTCGCAGTAAAGGTGAGGTGATTGAAGTGAGCACACAGGGAAAACTTCTGATCGTGGACGATGAATTAAGCGTGCGCGACTCACTGGGCAAATGGTTCCGCGAAGAAGGCTACGACGTAACCACGCTCGAAAACGCCAACGACGCGCTCACCCAGCTCGCGACACAACGCTGGGATGCGGCTTTGGTCGATATCAAGATGCACGGCACCGATGGCATCGAGCTGCAACGCCGCATGCACGAAATCGATCCCGAGCTCCTGGTGATCATCATGACCGGCTATGCCTCGGTCGAAACTGCGGTCGCAGCGCTGAAGAATGGCGCCTATGACTACGTGACCAAGCCCCTCGACCCGGACGAAATCGCGCATCTGGTGAAGAAGGCGCTCTCTCATAAACGGACAGCCCAGGAGAACGTGCTCTTGCGCGAGACCGTCGCCGAAGTCGCGCGTCCGGAAGACATTGTCGGTCAGAGCGGCCCCATGCGCAAGGTCTTCGAGGCCATCGAGACGGTTGGTCCCACCGATGCTACCGTGCTGGTCACCGGCGAGAGCGGCACCGGAAAGGAACTGGTGGCGCGTGCCATCCATCAAGCCAGCCCGCGAAAGTTTCACCCTCTGGTCGCCATTCACTGCGGCGCTCTGACCGAGACGCTTCTGGAGAGCGAGCTCTTCGGGCATGAAAAGGGCGCGTTCACCGGCGCGCAGTACCGCAAGAAAGGCAAGTTCGAAATTGCCGAGGGCGGGACGGTGTTCCTGGACGAAATCGGCGACATCTCCCTGAAGACCCAGACCGACCTGCTACGCGTATTGCAGGAGCGCGAAATCACTCGAGTGGGCGGCAACCAAACCATCAAGGTGGACTTCCGCTGCATCGCCGCCACCAACAAGGATCTGGAAAAACTGATCGAGGAGGGTAAGTTCCGTCCCGATCTTTTCTATCGGCTTAATGTCTTCCGCATCGAGATCCCGCCGCTGCGCGATCGAAAGGAAGACATCCCCATACTCGTAAACCACTTCGTGCAAAAATTCTCTCTGGCCATGAACAAACGCGTCACCCGGGTTGCACCCGCGGCCATGAATCAATTGCAGGAGCAGCCCTGGCTGGGGAACGTTCGCGAACTGGAGAACGCGGTGGAGCGCGCCATGGTTGTGGGCCAAGAGCCGGAGCTGAAGGAACAGGACTTCATCTTCAAACCTCAAGGCGCAGCTAACGGTGGGGGCAAGACCCTGGAGGACATGGAGCGCGCCCACATCCTGCGGGTAGTGGAACAGTGCGGAGGCAATCAGAGCCATGCCGCGGAGATACTCGACATCGACCGGGTCACTCTCTATCACAAGCTGAAAAAGTACGGCTGGACAAGGACTCCGGTGGAGACGCGATAAATAGTCCCGCGGTGAAGCTGAATCCAGCTTCTCCGTTCCCAGTTCTCAGCGCCGAATCGAACACTGAGAGCTGAGAACCGAGAGCTGAGAGCTGCCCCCATGAAGCTGCTGCAACTGTTGCCGATCGGGAATGTGGATGACGGGCTGATGAAGGATCTGCGGCCGGCCATCGAAGAAACTTTCCGCGTCTCCTGCAAGGTGCTACCTGTCCGGTTGGATCCCGAGTTCGCGTTCCACGGAGAGCGCCAGCAGTACCACTCGTCGGAAATCCTGCAGCGCATGCAGAGCCTGCTTACTGCCGACTCCTGGCGAATGCTGGGCGTAGCGGCTGTGGATCTGTACATCCCGATTCTTACTTTCGTTTTCGGCGAGGCCCAGATGGGTGGACCCTGCGGCGTGGTCTCCGTGCACCGGCTGCGCCAGGAGTTCTACGGCCTTCCGCCCGACCCAGCATTATTTCGCCAGCGCGCGCTCAAAGAAGCGGTCCATGAACTCGGCCACACAGTGAGTTTGACGCACTGCGAAGACTACCGCTGCGCCATGGCCCCTTCCCACGCCGTGGAATGGATCGACCTCAAGGAAAGCACGCTGTGCACGAACTGCCAAGCCGTGGCAACGCCAATGACGCGGATCTCATCGGCACGAATCTGAAATTGCGAATGTGGCGAATTCTGAGTACCCGATCCGTTCTGCTACCATGACTT
>Ga0187879_10003593_pt1 | contig 10432 bp, 5 predicted proteins | sample June2016WEW_19_1_FD_132423 | JGI IMG/M metagenome (GOLD analysis project Ga0187879, IMG submission 132423) | Peatland microbial communities from SPRUCE experiment site at the Marcell Experimental Forest, Minnesota, USA - June2016WEW_19_10 | ecosystem: Environmental > Terrestrial > Soil >... | reverse complement strand
CTCCCGCGGAAAGCCGACCCAGCCGGGCCCGAACTCCCGCGGAAGGCCGACTCGCTTGCACCCGACGCCCCGCGGAACGCCTTGCCGCGCGGCCCGGGTCCGCCGCGCAGGGCCGGGCTGCCCGAGCCGGGCCCGCGTGAGCGGAGGGCGGCGCCGCCGGAGCCGCCGCCGCGGAAGGCCTTGCCGGGCGGCCCGTGGCCGCCGCGAAAGGACGGCCCACCGGGCCCGGAACTGCCCTGCCGCCGGACTGCCGGGCCTGACCACCCAGTGCCTGACCTGGCCGCGCCAGCGCGGCGGCTGCCCAGCCGCAGGTTCACCGGGCGCCGTTGCAGCTCCCGGCGCAGCGGGACGGCAGCGGACGAACCGGCCTGCCCAGAACCGGGGCGCAGCCGCAGCGGCCGCCCGGTGCCGGTCCGGGGGCCAGCTGCCCGCCAGGACGCAGGGCGGCCGCCGATCCAGCCATCGCGCGACCTGGCCGCGGCTTCCCGCAGCCGCGGCACCCGCACCGGTGAGCCGCCCCTCGAGCCACCGCGAGATCCCTTCGGCCCGGCCAGCCATCCGGCACCGCCGAGCAGCCCGGCGCCGTGGGGCAGGGCGGCAGACGCAGCCCTGGCCTGCGCAGGCGAGAGCGCTTGCGCAAGCTGGGCGGCGGCCATCTGATTCCCGGGCCCGACCGCGCCCGCCCAGGCCAGCACCCGGATGACGAGGTACAGGACGAACGGGCTCAAAGCCGCGTCGTAGGCGACGGACGATGGCAGCACGTGCCGGATCGCCAGCCAGCTGACCTGCGGGTCGCCGACCAGCAGGCCGACGGCGCTAACGAGGGCCTCGCCCGCTGCCGCGGCGGCCACCGCAGCGGTTACCGACCGCCACACGGAATCGCCGCACAGTCCGCGCAGCAGCCCGCAGCCATAGCCGACGACACAGAACACCAGCGCGTACTCGCCAGTCAGGTAGCTAGCCGGCGGAGCGATATCGAGGCTGAGGCCGGCCAGGAAGCCGGTCACCGCGCCCGCCGCCGGACGGCCATTCAGTCCAAGCGCAACCACCATAAGCAGGACCAGATCGGGGGTGCCCGCTCCGGGCCAGGGCAGCCTGTTCACCACCGTCAGCTGGAGCAGCAGCGCCACGATCACCCCGGCGGCTGACAGGATGACCCGCCTCATGCGCGGCCCCCCCGGCTCGGCTCGGACCAGCACATGTCAGCCTCCCGCGCCAGGGCTAGCGCCGCCGGTCGAGCTCGCCGACGGCGTGGGCGTGACGGTGACCGTCACGGTCGGTGTCGGGCGTGGCTTCGGGCTCGGCGGCAGCACCGAGTAGCGGGGATCGCGGCGCGGGGGCACTACCACGATGCCGACCACGCCCAGGGCGGTGAGGTCGGCATAGGGGCGCACCAGGGCAATGGCGCTCAGCGAGCCCGCCCGGTTCTCCACCTGGCTGATCACCCCGACCGGCACGCCGGGCACGTACGGGCGGTCATGGACCGACGCGGAGGTCACCAGCTGCTGGCCCGGGCTGAGCACCGCGGTGGCGTTCAGAACCTGCAACCGCAGCAGCCCGGTGCCCGCCGCCGTCGTGCCCTCCCCGGTCACCCAGCCGATCTGGCCGCTGCCCGCCAGCCTTACTCCGACAACCGAGGTGGCGTCGGTGGCCAGCAGCACCGTGCAGGTTTGCGGATTCACCGCGGTCACCGTCCCGACCAGGCCCTGGCCGTTCAGTACCGTCTCCTGCACCCGCACGCCATCCCTGCTGCCCGCATCCAGTGTCACGGTCTGCGCATACTCCTGCCCGACGGCGATGACGTCCGCCGCGACGATCCGGTAACCGCCCCGGCCGGACAGCTGGAGCAGCTGGCTGAGCTGCTGGTAGTCCGCCTTGCTCAGCTGGGCCTGGCTGAGCTCGGCGCGGAGCCTGATGACCTCGCCCTGCAGCTCGGAGACCTGCGTGCCGGTGCCGCCCGGCGTCCGGGCAGACCGCCACAGTCCGGAGATCGGGCTGGTCACGGTGCTGACCGCGCGCTCCGCGCCGCCGAATACCGTCCCGCCGAGGCCGCGCAGGCCGCGCAGCGGCGCCGCGGAGCCGTCCCGGTAATCGACGGTGATCAGGACCATGGCAGCTACCAGGAGCACGCCCAGGACCCAGCGGGTCCGCCGGGAGTCGTGCACAAGATCACCTCGTCCGCGCCGCAGGCGCCAGTGCGCATAAGTCAGTGCTCAGGCTGGTCAGCGCCTCGACTCCGGCACGAGCACCTGGCGGAGCGTCTCGAAGTCCTCGACGCATTTACCGGTCCCGAGGGCCACCGAGTCAAGCGGGTTATCCGCCAGGTGAACCGGCATGCCCGTCTCCTCGCGAATGCGCTCATTGAGCCCGCGCAGCAGCGCGCCGCCGCCGGTGAGCACGATGCCACGGTCCATCACGTCACCGGCCAGCTCCGGCGGGCACTTGTCCAGCGTGGTCTTGACCGCGTCCACGATCACGGTGAGCGGCTCCTCGATCGCCCGCCGGATCTCCTCGGCGGAGATCACGACCGTCTTGGGCAGCCCGCTGACCAGGTCCCTGCCGCGGATCTCCGCGTTCGGCTCGTCAATGGCGGGGAACGCGGACCCGAGCGCCATCTTGATCTCCTCTGCAGTGCGCTCGCCGAGCATGAGCGAGTACTCCTTCTTGCCGAAGCTGATGATCGCCTGATCGAGCTCATCGCCGCCGACGCGGATCGACTGCGAGGTCACGATGCCGCCAAGCGAGATCACCGCCACCTCAGTGGTGCCGCCGCCGATGTCCACGACCATGTTGCCGGTCGGCTCGTTGACCGGCAAGCCGGCCCCGATCGCCGCCGCCATCGGCTCCTCGATGATGTACACGCGGCGGGCACCTGCCTGGTGGCCTGCCTCCTTGACGGCGCTCTGCTCCACGCCGGTGATTCCGCTCGGCACCGCGACGACGATCCTCGGCTTGGCGAGGTGGCTGCGGCGGTGCACCTTCTGGATGAAGTACCTGAGCATCCGCTCGGTCACGTCAAAGTCGGCGATGACGCCGTCCTTGAGCGGCCGGACCGCCACGATGTTGCCTGGCGTCCTGCCGATCATCCGTTTCGCCTCGACGCCGACGGCGACGATCTGCCCGGTGTTTGTGTTGAGCGCCACCACCGACGGCTCGTTCAGCACGATTCCCCGGCCCCGGACATATACCAGGGTGTTTGCGGTACCGAGATCGACGGCCATGTCACGGCCCAGAAACGCCAGCGCGTTACTCATGTGGAACGAGAACCTTCCGGAAACGTCTTGCTAGATGATCTTGTTGCTGCTGCCCGGCCGACGCCCATCCCCCGAGGCCGGCCCTCTGTCATTCATCGGCTATGCCGAGGCTTCCTAAACAAGGTCAGGAAACAAGATCTTGACGTTGTGCTGGACAAGATCAGGGCGGCCGATCTGCATGGCGTATTTATCCACACTTTCTAACGCACGATCTTTGCCGATAGTGCCAGCGACGGCCGGTGTCCTGGCCGTCCTCCCGGGCGGCTGCTGCGGCGCTCCCCTGGCCAGCGCCTGCGTTGCCATCTTCGCAGCTGGCGGTCCGCCGGCGGCGGCGGGGTCAATATCCGAGGACATTGCGAAAGTGCACGTCATCGGCACTGGCCAGGTTCGGTGGTAGGCAGGCAACGAACAATCTCCTTACCAGCAGCGACGATCCGCTAGCTCGCAGTTACGGGCTTCGCTGAAGCTGGTCCCCTGCGGAAGAGCCTACCGGCCCGGGCCGTGGCCTGGACATGGCGGCGCGCCGTGCACCGCGAAGTGCCTAGGTGCTAGCGGGTCCAGGCCTGCTCAGCCCGGTACCCGAGCAATATCCCGATAACCCACAATGCCGCGAAAATGGCGCCGAGAAAATACATGACTGCGACCACCGCACCGGCCGCGATCACCAGGAGCTGCAGCACGCTCCCCCCGATCAGGGTCCATCGGAGCCGCCACCTGGCCACCGCGGCGAGCACCACTGCCGCGACCGCCAGCGATCCGCCGGCGATGCCGGCCGCCCGCGCGGGCGCATGCTGGACGGTCAGCGCGACCGGGATCGCCAGCCCGATGACGATCGCCTCCATGATCAGCACCATGGCGCAGAGCTGTTTCACGGCAGCCCCGGCGGACCGGAGGCCAGCGGCCCCTCACCCGCCTGCCCAGGTGCCGGATGCTCGGCCGGGCCCCCGGTGAGCAGGCGTCGGGCGTCTCCCGCGGTGACTACCGAACCGGTCACCAGGACGGCCGCGCTGCCAGGCAGGCCGGCGCCGCGAGCCTGGCCGGCGTCCGACTCATCGGCGAGCCGGGCCGCGATCTCGATCGCGTCATCCAGCCGGGCGGCCTCGATGACGCGGTCCGCCCCGAACACGCTGACCGCAAGGTCAGCCAGCTTCCCCGGCTCCATCGACCGTGCCGATGAGTTGCGCGTCACGATCAGCTGCGCGGCCAGCGGCTCGAGCTCATCGAGTATTCCCGGCACGTCTTTGTCCTCGCTGACCGCGATCACGGCCACCAGCTCGCTGAACGTGAAGGACTCCGAGAGCGCGGCCACGGCGGCCGCCATCCCGGCCGGATTGTGCGCCGCGTCCACCAGCACCACCGGGCTGCGCCGGACCACCTCCAGCCTGCCCGGCGAGGACATCCTGCTGAACGCCTGCCGCACCAGCTCATCGCCAAGCGCTCCTGGCTGGCCACCTCGACCGACGGCCTCGCCCCCGGCCGGCGCGCCCCCGGCTAGCGCGCCCCCGGCTAGCGCCCCCCCGGCGGCAGCGTCCCAGGTGGCGGCGCCGGCGAACGCCTCGACCGCGGCGAGCGCACAGGCCGCGTTGCCGGCCTGGTGGGCCCCGAATAGCGGCAGGAATACCTCCTCGTAGCCGCCCAGCAGCCCGCGCAGCCCGAGTAGCTGGCCGCCGACGGCAAGCTCGCGGCTGACGACGCCGAACTCCAGGCCTTCCCGTGCGACGGTCGCGCCAACCTCGGCCACCCGCCGCAGCAGCACCTCCGCGGCCTCAAGCGGCTGCTGGGCGAGCACCGCCACCGAGCCGGGCTTGATGATGCCCGCCTTGTCGCCGGCGATCGCGGGGATGGTGGAGCCCAGGTAACGGGTGTGATCGATGGAGATCGGGGTGACCACGGCGACAGCGCCGTCGGCGACGTTGGTGCAGTCCCAGGTGCCGCCGACGCCCACTTCGATCACGGCCACGTCGACCGGCGCATCCGCGAACACCGCGAACGCCATCGCGGTGAGCATCTCGAAGAATGACAGCCGGGCCGGCTGGCTGGCGTCCACCAGCTCGGCGTAGGGCAGCACCTCGTCGTAGGCATCAGCGAACCGCTCCGCGCTCAGCAGCTCGCCGTCCACGCAGATCCGCTCCCGCATGGAGGACAGGTGCGGGCTGGTGAAGAGCCCGGTCCGCAGGCCACGGGCGCGCAGCAGGGTGTCGATCATGCGGGCGGTCGAGGTCTTGCCGTTGGTGCCGGTGAGGTGGATCACCGGGTAGGCCCGCTGCGGGTCCCCCAGTAGCTCGGTCAGGGCCGCGATCCGGTCCAGGGACGGCTCGATGGACTGCTCCGGCCGCCTGGCCAGGATCGCCTGCTCGGCGGCGGCCAGCCGGTCCTGCGGGTCGGCGGTCATCGCATCGCGCGGGTGCTGGCGGTCATCCAGGCAGCCTACTGGCCGCACGCCGGTGACCAGCCCCCGGCCGCAGGCTGCCGCCCTGTTCAGCCGGCCGCCGGCGGCAGGGCCGCCAGCCGATCCTCCAGCCGGGCTATCGCTGCCTCGGCGGCGGCCAGGCGGTCTCGGTTCTTGGCCACTACTGCAGCCGGAGCACGCTCGATGAACGACGGGCTCGCTAGCTTGCGTGCCGCCGCGTCCACATCAGCCCGCGCGGCGGAGAGATCCTTCTCCATTCTCCGCCGCTCGGCGCCTAGGTCGATGGCCGCGGCAGTGTCCAGCCGTACGGTCACCCCCTCGGCCTGAACCGTGGCAGTAGGGGCGAACCCGGCAGCCGGGCTGGTGAGCCGCAGCAGCGACCGGATCCGGGCCTCGTGGCCGGCCAGGAAGGTCGTTTCGAGGCCGGCCAGTTCGGCGGGTACCGGCTGAGACGGGCGCAGGCCCTGGTCGGACCGGAACCTGCGGACCTGCGTGACCAGCCGCATCAGCGCCGCGATCTCGGCCTCCGCCGCCGCATCCGAGAAGCCCGCAGCGGACCGGCCCGCAGCCGCGAAGCCCGCACCGGAGGAGGCCGCACCGGCAGCCGCCGCACCCGGCCAGCGTGCCGTCACGACAGAGTCGCCGCCCGTCAAGGCGGTCCACAGCTCGTCGGTGACAAACGGGATCACCGGATGGAGCAGCCGCAGCAGCGCGTCGAGGACGGTGCCGAGCACCCTACGAGTCGCTTCGGCGGCGCCAGGATCGTCCCCGGTCAGAGGTGCCTTGGCCAGCTCCAGGTACCAGTCGCAGAACTCGTCCCAGGCGAAGTGATAGGCCACGTCGCAGGCCTTACCGAACTCGAACCGCTCGAAGAGCTCGTCCACCTCGGCTATGACCGACCCGAGCCGGGAAAGGATCCACCGGTCGGGCACCGCCAGAGCCTGCCGCTCCGGCAGCCCCCGGTCGGCCACGGCACCGTTGAGCAAGGCGAACCTGGTGGCGTTCCAGAGCTTGTTGCAGAAGTTCCGCGCCCCGGCCACCCACTCCTCGCTGACGGCCACGTCGCCGCCCGGGCTGGCGCCGCGCGCCAGGGTGAACCTGGTCGCGTCAGCCCCGAACCTGCCGATCCAGTCCAGCGGATCGACGGTATTGCCGCGCGTCTTGGACATCTTCTTGCCGAACTGATCGCGGACCAGGCCATGCAGGGCGACCTGCCGGAACGGCACCGACTTGTCCGGGCCGGCGGCGGACATCGCGTAGAGCCCGAACATCATCATCCTGGCTACCCAGAAGAACAGGATGTCGTAGCCGGTGACCAGGACGCTGGTCGGATAGAACGCGCGCAGGTCGGGAGTATCGTCGGGCCAGCCCAGCGTGGAGAACGGCCACAGCGCCGAGGAGAACCAGGTGTCGAGCACGTCCGAGTCCTGGCGCCAGCCCTCGCCGGACGGCGGCTCGTCCTCCGGGCCGATGCAGACCGCCTCGCCGTCAGGCGAGTACCAGACCGGAATCCGGTGGCCCCACCACAGCTGGCGGCTGATGCACCAGTCGTGCATGTCATCGACCCAGTCGAAATAGCGCGGCACCATCTCGCGCGGGTGGATCTGCACCCGCCCGTCCCGGACCGCATCGCCGGCTGCCTTGGCCAGCGGTCCGACCTTCACGAACCATTGCAGCGACAGGCGCGGCTCGACAGTGGTACCGCACCGGTGGCAATGCCCCACCGCATGCAGGTAGGGGCGGCGCTCCGCCACGATCCGCCCCTCGGCCCGCAGCGCCGCCAGCACGGCGGGCCGGGCCTCGAACCTGTCCAGGCCCTCGAACGGCCCGGGGGCAGTGATGACGCCGCGCTCATCCATGATCATGATGGCGGGCAGCTCGTGCCTGCGGCCGATCTCGAAGTCGTCGGGATCGTGCGCGGGGGTGACCTTGACCGCGCCCGTGCCGAACTCGGGGTCCACGTGCGGGTCGGCAACCACCGGAATCATCCGTCCGGTGAGCGGAAGCTCCACCTCGCGGCCCGCCAGGTGGCTGTACCGCGGGTCATCGGGGTGCACGGCGACCCCGGTGTCACCGAGCATCGTCTCCACCCGGGTGGTGGCCACGACGATCGCGTCGTCCCCGTCGCCGTACCGGACGGAGACCAGCTCGCCCTCGTCATCGGAGTGATCGACCTCGATGTCCGACAGCGCTGTCAGGCACCGCGGGCACCAGTTGATGATGCGCTGTGCCCGGTAGATGAGGCCGTCGTCGAACAGCCGCTTGAAGATCGTCTGCACTGCGCGGGACAGGCCCTCGTCCATGGTGAAGCGCTCACGGTCCCAGTCCACGCCATCGCCGAGCCGGCGCATCTGGCCGAGGATCCGGCCGCCTGATTCCGCCTTCCACTGCCAGACCCGCTCGACAAACGCCTCGCGGCCCAGGTCGTGGCGGCTCAGGCCGTCCCTGGCGAGCTCTCGCTCGACCACATTCTGGGTGGCGATCCCGGCATGATCCATGCCGGGCACCCACAGCGCGTTGTAACCCTGCATCCGGCGGCGGCGGACCAGCGCGTCGATCAGCGTGTGATCAAGCGCGTGACCGATGTGCAGCGAGCCGGTCACATTGGGCGGCGGGATGACGATCGTGAACGGCGGAGCGCTCGAGCGCGGGTCGGCGCCGAAGTAGCCCGCCGATACCCAGCCCTCGTAGCGTCGCTGCTCCACGTCGGCCGGCGAATATTGCGGCGGTAGCTGAGCTTGCTGTGCATCGGTCACGTCAGGTGAGTCTACGTAGTCGCCCGATGCCGCGCTGGCCAAGGCCTGCAGGCGGGCCAGGCTCCAGGCCGCGATCTGGCGCGCGACCTGAGCGACCGCGGGCTCGCGCAGTGCCCATTACGCCCCGGCGACGTCGTGCGACGGGTGAGTCTCTACTGCGTCACTAACTGGTCTCGGTCATGGATCTATGCCGCCTGCCCATGTAACGGTGAGCGGGAGGCATGTCCGGGATCGGATTCGAGGTGACCAGGCCCCGTGCGCAGAGCGCCAGCGATCGTCCGGCGCCTCACCCCGCACCGCCTGGCGCTGACCGCCGCCGTCGTGACAGCCACGCTCTCGGCCGCGCTGCTCGCCGCGCTGGCATCGTTCTCCGCCACCGTCACCAGCAACGCGGTCCGGACCTCGCTGGCCGGCAATCCGGCCACCGGCATATCGGTCACCGCGGCGATGACCTCTCCGGCCGCCGCGGCGCAAGCCGATAGCCGGGTCCGCGCCGCGCTCGGCCGCGCGCTGCCAACCGTGCCGCTCACGATCTTCGACTCGGTCAGCACCGACTACCTGGACATCCCGGCAGCCCTCGCTGGCGCCAACGCGCAAACCCACGTGATCTCGCTGCAGGATCAGCCCGCCCACGCCCTGCTGCTCGCGGGTGCCTGGCCAGCCCGGGCGGCCGGCGGCGGCCGCACCGCGGTCGCGGCGCCCTCGTCCCTGGCCGCGAGCCTTCACCTGCGGCCGGGGGCCACGATCCTGCTCCGGGTGGCCACCTCGTCAGCCCCGGTTCCCGTGAAGATCACCGGGATCTTCCGCCCGATCGGCGCGAACAGCCCCTACTGGTCGCTTGATCCGGTGACGAGCCCGCAGCAGACGGGCGGATTCAGGATCTACCCAGCGCTGGTCACCAGCCAGGCGCAGCTGGCCGCCGGGCGCATTCCCGTCGCGTCCGCCACCTGGTCAGCGGAGCCGGAGATCCCTCGGGTCAACGCGGGTAACGTGCCTGCCTTCGCCAGCCAGCTGGCAGCTGGCCTGACTGCCCTGACCGGCAGCCTGCAGCTGCGCGACGTGGCGGTGACCACTGGCCTGCCCGGGCTGCTCAGCGGCCTGCAGGTCGCCCTGGTGGTCACCAGGTCACAGCTGGCGATCGGCGTCCTCATCTTCCTCGTCATCGCCGGTGCCACGGTGGCGCTGGCCACCGCCCTGCTGAGCAGGCAGCGCGCCGCCGAAGCGGAGCTGCTGCGAGCACGCGGCGCCTCCAGGTGGCAGCTGGCCGGCACCGGGGTGACCGAGGCGGCGCTGATCGTCGTGCCGGTGGCCGCCCTTGGCCCCGTCCTCGGCGGCCTGGCGCTGCCGTGGCTGGCACGGCGCGGGCCGCTCGCGCACAGCGCCCTCCGGCTTCCGGTCGCCTTCCCTGCCGTCGCCTGGCTGACGGCCGCGGCAGCGGCGGTCGGGTGCGGGCTGATCATCGCCCAGAGCTGGCTGCAAGCCGCCGGCTCGCCGGTGCGCGAGGGGGCCCGGCGCGGACGGCAGCGGGTCATCGCCCCGGCCACCCGGTCGGGCGTCGACGTCGCGCTCGTCGCCCTGGCCGTTCTGGCCAGCTGGCAGCTCGCCCGCTACTCCGGGTCCGTCTCGCCCGGCCGTGGCGGCTCCATCGGCGTGGATCCCGTCCTGGTCAGCGCCCCGGTGCTGGCACTGGCCGCGGGCGCCGTGGTGATGCTCCGGCTGCTGCCCGTGGTGGTCAGGCTCGGCGACCGGGCCGCCGTGCGCGGCCGCAACCTCACCGCCGCGGTGGCCGCCTGGCAGATCAGCCGCCGGCCGCTGCGGCAGGCCGGACCGGTGCTGCTCGCCGTCCTCGCGGTGGCCACCAGCGTGCTCGCGATAGCGGAATGGTCCAGCTGGCAGCGCTCCGCGCAGGACCGGGCCAGCTTCAGCACCGGCGCGGACGCGCGCATTAACCTGCCGCCGGCCGCCGCGATCCCGCTCGGCGAGGTGACCGGGCTGACCAGCGCACCCTGGGT
>Ga0187879_10003586_pt1 | contig 10447 bp, 13 predicted proteins | sample June2016WEW_19_1_FD_132423 | JGI IMG/M metagenome (GOLD analysis project Ga0187879, IMG submission 132423) | Peatland microbial communities from SPRUCE experiment site at the Marcell Experimental Forest, Minnesota, USA - June2016WEW_19_10 | ecosystem: Environmental > Terrestrial > Soil >... | reverse complement strand
TCGATCGCCTCGGGCAAAAGCAGGAGTTGCCCGCGATCGAGCCCATGAATGTGCGTCATGCCCGATGCTAACCGGATGCCGGTGCCAATGGAATCCCATCAGGCGGACTTTCCACACAGTCTGGATGATTTTCACACTGATTTGTGAAGCATATTTTGCTCCTGTGAGCCGCTCATGTCGACAGCGCCCGTTGTAGGTCGGGATGCATTTAATGGCTTATCGCGTCCAAGGCCACCCTTGCTTTCTCAAAGGCGAGGCGCAAGCGGCTCATGGCCATACAGGCCTCATGATCCAAAAAACGCGAATTAAATTCCCGACCCGAAGTTATCGCGATCATCAACGAATACCTTCTGTCTATGACCGAGTGTGTCAGCAGGCACTGGCCAATCGCCTGTTTTTTGCACCTCCGCTGTGATAGGAGAATGGCCCTTCATGTAAAGAAATATTCGACATGCCGATTTTCGGGGCCCTGTTTGCGAATTTTGAAATGACGCGCCTTCCATGCTAGCACTGCAGCCTCGGTTGCTAAAGACTTTGGAAGCTCTTCTTTTCGACTCCCCAAAACAATAGTGTGGGTTCGAAACAGTATTTGAGCAAGCGACCTGCCTGCGCGCTGTCCAACTCTCAGCAATGACCACATGAAAACCTCCAGAAAAGGCTGGATTGTCAGACGCATTTTTTAATGTGTGTCGACGCAGCTAATTTACGGAAGTTTTTGAAGGATTTTTAGGTGGGTTATTTGAAATTTCTAATTCTCGCCGCGACACTATGGATAGCGGCTGCAGTTCCATCAAGAACCGTCGCGCACAAATGCATTTTCTTTCGAATTCTCTAGCGCCTGGTTGCCGCGCTATTTTGATGCCGCAACGGAAATTCGATAGTGCAGGACTTCTAAAAAAGGGCGGTTTTGATGCCTCAAAGAGGCTGAAAGACGCGTCGTTTACGCCAATAAATTGCGCAATTCAAATACTGTAAAATACTAATTGACTAATGCCGAACCACGGTGATTGCAGCTTCGATTTTCGTCGTTGCATGAGTGGGAAACGGTGCAGGCCTGTCGTTAGGGGTGAATGTGGTTTGTATGACTGTCATACATTTGAAATTGCCCCTGAATCAATTAAATCGGCTATTGGAACATTTCAAAGCGATGGAATCGAATGCAACAGTCTCATGGATAACAATTTAATACCAGGGAATGCCAACAGGAAAATCCTGAAAATTTGGATAATTCCGCGGACAAGATAAATTCCATGCGCGTTACGAAGCCACCAAAAATCAATTTTTTGAGAAGCCTATGATCAATAATTTCCCTTACAAAAATTAAATAACGACTTTCGCTTACAAATTGCATTTTTTAATTTCCAACTACATTTCAGAGCCGGAAAACTCAATACTGAAAAGAACGCACAAACAGTGTGTGTGTGCCGCCGCCAAGGCACGATGTAACCATTGTGAGAAAACGCAATGACCAAATACCTCCATTCAAAACGCGGAAATACGAGTAACCGCAAACCGAGCGGCTTCAAGCTGGCTCGTTTGACCGAAAGAAGACGGATCCGCCGCAACAACCAAAATCACAACGCGCGACCTAAGAAACAAATCAAATTAAAATCCAGCGCCCTGCTGCTGACTCGCTCCGAGGAACTGTTGAAAAGCTTGCTGGTAAAATATGGTTCGACGACGACCAAAGACGGCATCTTCAAAGACCTGTTAAAAGCCAAGTTGAGTGACAGATTCTGTCGCATGCAACGCAAGCATCGGCACAAAGCTTTGGCTGTTGCGTCGGCCGTGTATCACGTCATCTCTTGCAATCCCGATCCTCCGGCCGCGCTCGACACTCTCGTCAAAAAACTGAACGTCAGTCCTCCCCGGGGCTCAGACCTCTGTAGGACGATTGTCGAGTGCCTGTTCGATTATGGTACCACGCCAGAAGAGAGAACTCGGAATCGACAATATGCATGTGCCGATGCGAACGCATTGCGTTACATTATCAGGAAGGGAATCGAACCTCAAAAGGTCCTGACGCCTGAACAAGGGGAATCGATCACGAGCTGGGCGAAACGCGAAGCTAAATATCGCAGGCAGAAAACAGCCTCCAATACTTGTCCTAAGTGGCGGGAGCCAGGCACTCAATGACGAGGGAATCAGCCGAAGGGAAACTTTCTGTGATGCGTTCGTCTGAACGGCCCTATCAGATGCTACAGAAATTGGCCAAGAAGTGCGTGCTTTTGGTGGAGCCCAGAGATAATGCACACCCGCTGGTGGTTGCCGTCATCGAGCTTGCGCGTGTCACCGTCGATGAAGCCAAGCGCCGCCCAGACAAAGTACGAGCGGCCATTCTGAAGACGCTCGACAAGGAAATTCAAAAGGCGGCTGAGAAGCCGTTAGTACGACGACGTATGTTCGATGGCAGAAGATCGATTCCTTCCGGACCTCACCGTTTAAATCATTCGAAGCCAGTTGACGCGGCTTCGCTCGAACAATTTGTGGATGCGCGGACAATCGAAAGTCCCAACCCATGATTATCGGCAAGGACCTCCGCCGCGAAATTAAGAACTGGTTCGAATCGCTAGAGCCAAATCTCTACGTCACGCACAATTTCGGGTATCGCGTTTCACCGGAGACCGGTGAGCGATCGTTGAGGCGATTCTATAACAGGCTGCAAAGTAGGGTTCATGGTCGGAATTGGTATAAGCGGGTGAATGATCAGCCAATGGTCGCGGTTGGCTTCTGGGAGCACATCGACTCAAACCGACATTGTCATGTGCTTATTTCAGCTTCCGACGACGAAATCAGGTGGTTGCTCGAGGAGGGCAAAAAAAGCTGGTTGTGGCTGCAGCCACGAGGCCAATTCGATATCGATCCGATCGAAGCTCTGCGGAAGGCAATTTCCTACACCACGAAGGAAATTTACAAGCCGGACTCACAAGATCAGCTATTTATCTACCATGCGCCGCTTTCGAATTCGGCGAATTAGAATTCAGAGGAGCCGACCTCGGACCGCATCGATCTCGGCAGGGCATCGACCCTCGACATGCCCTCACCGACGCGGCAGATGGATTATCAATTCCCAATGCCTCGTGCGCAGTCTGGCACCGCCCAAAATAATTCTGGAACAGTTCAGGCCGGTTGGTTCGCGAACTTAGTGCACACCTAAGAATTTCGCACTGAATGAAAAATGCGGGTCGCTCGGTCAAACAACGAAATGCTATTGCATGTCGATATGGTAGAGTCGCCACCAAGCAGCGCGATCTCGCTTGCGCCGATTGCATTCACAACAAACCGTTAAGTGATCCCCGGCCTTCCGAACGCGACTTATAGCGTTTGGGTTCGCGGTTATGGGCTCATCGATTCGCCAAAGCTTCTAGCCAGCCCTGGTGCGATTGTGAACCTGACGGCAGCGGAGGCACCAAGTCTTGCGGCGGTGGCGGACTATTATCCGGCCCTTTATTAGTATGCGTTGCTCAAGATTCCCGACAAGAGCGAGCGCATCTAAGGGAATTCCCTGCAAAAGCATTTACACCTCAGTCAGCTTAGTGATTTGTTGCTTAAGCTGGGTACGCCACAAGTTCCTCATCACGGTAACTTACGAATAGCAGCGGCCATTTTCTTTGATGGCCACCCTAGATCCAAATAGCGTAACAATTTTTTGTGCTTTACACCTTTTAGTTCCATGTGAAAAAAATTGGCAGCTAAAGCGAATTGTGTGGGGTCCACAGCAGTTGAGTTTCTTTCGTGACCTTCTTCCTCAGAGACTGCTTCTGCTTCTGCTTCTGCTTCTTCGTCTTCGTCTTCTTCTAAATCCTCTTTAACCTTGTTATTTTTTGGAGAATCGTCTTTTTCTGGTCTGGAGGAATTCTTGTTTTGTGGTAATTCGTCTTCTTCAATTAATTTCTTTAAAGTGGGAAGGGCTTTATTCAGAGAAATAACCCCTTTCTTGACCGCGTTAATCTTGGCCGCATTTCCTTGCTCTAAAAGCTTTTGGGCGCGTTGGACGCTGGCGATTCCAATATTCATTAATTTAGCGGCATCCTTTTGAGAAAATACATCAATTGATGTATTTCTTGAGGGTCTTCCCTTTTTTAGAGTTACCAATTCCACCGCGGCTAAAGCTCGCTGCCCCACCGTTAATTGACGGCGCTGAACATTTTCGGAAACTACAAAACTTAGGGGGTCTTTTCCTTTGTATTCTTTAAAACGCGGTTCCACGCCAGCGGCTAAACACGCTTTATAGCGATTACGTCCATCGAGGATTTTTCCTCGATAAAGGGTGATTAGGTGGTGTAGACCATTCTTTTTAATATCCGCGGTCAACGCTTGCAGTTTCTTTTCGCTGATTAAAGCAAAGAGATTGGCCAAGGGATGGAATTCATATTTGGGGAGAGGCTTCTTTTTCATTTATCGAAACTCCATTTACTTCCAGTCATCCCGAGTTTGTTCTTTGAGCCAATAATCAACAATAATGCGCATCTGGGCCGTAAAAGTCCGATCATCCCGAGCGGCATACTTCTTCACCAAACGACGTTTAAATTTGCTCAGGCGCACGGAGGTCACGACGAGCTTATCTGGTGGGCGCTTTTTCAATAATTTGGACATATTTTCTCCTTTCTCTTTCTCTTTACAATATATGTATGTTCAATTAGTTTTTGCTAATACGCTATTTAGGTATAAAAAGAGCGCAGAATTTCTTTTTCGGCGCTTGTTAAAATGAAAAGCAGGGCGGTGTTATTCCGACCCAGTCGACATATTGCACCTCTTGCCAAATAATTGGCTGGGGTGTTTTATAAATACCTCCCAATACGTTGATCCGTGAATAATATTAGGACAGCAGGGAAATTCCCACAGATAAGCAAACTGCATAGCCCCTGTGTAGAGGAAATGCATGGTCCCCAAGCTGAGCGAATGTGCATCGTCGATTTCAATCTTTAAATTAACAATGGGTCGGAGGATGGAATAATAAATGTAGAGCGGGTGGGGAGCCTTCCGCTGATCCACGCGCCTTTTATGACAGAATTTCTTGCCTAGCTCCGCATTCAGCACGGCGCCAAAAAGATCGTCGCCAGTAGTTGGCCTCACATTAAGTTCTTCGAGCAGATTGGTTATGAATTCTTCCGACCGCGCCAGGAGCCTTGGGTTGGATGTCGATTTGAGTGTTTTCTTCGGCCTGACATGACGCCGAGTCTTGCTGCGCCTGATCCGTTTTCTTTCATTTGAACGAGACAGCTTGACGGGGTTCAGAGCGCTTTTGCTCCCATGTGCAGGCGTTGAAGGAACGTGTCTGGTCATTGAATTTACTCACAGGTGTTGCGTCGCTTGATCGGCGGCGGCACGCGCACGATGCCCGTGCTTCAATTCTTTACAGCTTAGATTCGGGCGCGGATTTCGGAGCAAAATGACGAAATTTCTGCATGGATATTTGTATGCGAGCCATACATTATCGTCGCCGAATCTATTCAAGAGCTTTCGCGGCGACCCGCAACCAAACCACACTTGGACTCTTAATCCATACGCGCGTTTTTCTGCTGACTGGTTCTCTCATTGCGAATGATTGGGTAACCAAATCGAAACGGTTTCGACTTGCAGCTCATTCATCATCGCCTCCCGCGCCGTTCCGTGGTGTTACGGAACTTGGGACCTAGGTGAGCTTCCGCCCATTTCAGAAGGTCATCGACGCTATACAGCGCTCTTCCGTTCCAAACAGCATAGGGAGGGCCACTGCCTTCGACGGCTTTTTTGGCAAGCGTTGTGGCGGCGATGGGCAATCCCATCTGCGTCAAAAAACGCGCCGCGTCCTGCCTGTTGAGCCGAGAAGGACGTAAGCTGTCCGGCGGATCTCTACCCGCGGCGTGAAGATCTCCGCACGTTTGAGCGGGGGATTGGTTGCTTTGGTCTCGCATTTTGCGCTCGGGTTCGTTGTTCGTACCCCAACGTGGCATGACCCGGTACAAGCACCTATGGCAGTCCTTGGGTTGCCATAGTACAATGCATTGATAAGCCTAGAATATCTCAGCTTCGGTAAGCGCAAACTTCCTTCATCACTTCCTCCGGCAAAGGGTCAAAGGTGATCTTGGATGCCGGGAAGCCTTCGAGGCTGTGCAAGGAATAGCCACGTGTCTGCAAGCGCGCGACCGTGGCATTATATTCAGCGAAAAATTCAAACAGAGTGTCTTTATCATCTACGCGCGCTAAGAGTTTTTTGGCAAATTTCGTTTTCGACACTTGCAGTGGCCAGGCGGGATATTTCTTAAAAAAAATCAGAGGAAGAAAAGCGGCAACTGGTTCGAACTTTTTCCAGTAGGTTTGCAAAGTTCGTTCGCGACGATTAATTTTGAAATACCCTGATTCAGTCACTATTGCTTTGGCCATTGTTATGCCACCCGTCTGTTTGGGCTTTTTCGCATCTGGCTCGAAGCGCAGTGAAAAATCGATAAGGTGCGCGACTTTTTTCGCCTCGCGTCCTGCCGCTCGAAGCTCGTTGTCGAATTCTAGGGGATGAGGCAGGTAGCGAGCGCGGCCGAAGCTACCAAAACGAACAAACTTTTTGTCGAACAGATTCTTCCAATCACAGTTTGAACTGAGAACTTCAGCGGAAATATTGCCTTTTTCCTCCTTCAACTGCTGCTCAAGGTGTTCCATCAATTTGATAATAGCGAACATTCGAGCCTGGTGTATCTTAGGTTTTGACACACGGACGAGAAACGGCGAGGGCGATGAACTCTCATTATTCGTGTCCTCCTTATACGTGCTAGAGCACCCGTTGGCCAAACAGATAGCCCACGTGAAGCTCAAACAGCTTTATCGCTCGGAAATAACGATTTTTGGTATCGTCAACGACAAATTTCGCGGCTTTGGTCACGTTGAAAAGCATATGGGGTTTCCGTCATTCACAAGACGCCATGTCGCGCCGGTTTTCGACAGTCACACTATGGCTTTCTGTCCAACATTCGTGCCACCTGTTCAGCCGTTGTGGTAGCCAGGAGGCGCACAGGATCGGATTGCAAATGCGCATACCGCTGCGTCGTTGACGATTGTCGATGCCCGAGGATCGCTCCGGTCAGATACAGCGATGCGCCACCGTTGATGGCCTGCGACGCGAAGCTATGTCGAAGATCGTGAAGACGAACGGTCGGGAGATCAGCTCGGGTGCGGATATCGTTCCATACCTTCTGGATGCCGACGATCGGACCAGTTCCTCGGCTCGACGGAAAAACCCAGGTGCTAAACGCGGCCCGCTTGAGCTCGGCGATCAGTCGCATTGCTTGATCTCCCAAGGGCACGGTCCGAGGGCCTGTCTTGCTATACTCCAGCCGCAGCAGCCCCGCTTCGAGATCTACCTCGCTCCATCGCAATCGCGTGATTTCGGAGCGACGGCAGCCAGTCAGGGCGAGGAGGTTGATCGCGTCGACGAAAACATTAGCGCCGACGCCGCCGGCGTAAGATCGCAAAGCTTCACCCAGGCGGCTCCATTCATCAGTGGTCAAGAACCTGCCAGGGGCCTTGCCCTTTGAAGGCTTTACATTCCTTGTTGGGTTGGCATGCACCACACCCTTGCGGATCCCGAAAGTATAAACGGCGCTCAGCACGGCCAAAGCTCGCGCCGCGACCCCCTTGCCCCCTTTCACAATGGCTCGCGCTCGGTGTCCAACCTTCAGGTCGCAGTGGGTCGCGCCTCGGGTGACATCGGCAACGAAATTCACCACATGCGTTTCATCGAGGGCCTGGAGGTCGATCTGACCGATAAGGGGCTCGATATGACGGTTAATGTTCGACCGGTCAGAGTACCAGCTCGAGTCCCTTTTGTCTGGTTTGTAGGCCGGTCCCTCTTTGAGGTAGCTCGCGCATAACTCCCCGACCGTTAGCACGGGTGGCCGCAGTGATTGCTCTTCGCGCGCAATAGCCGGGTCGATCCCAGAAGCGGCAAGGCCGAGCAATCGGCGCGCATCGGTCCGTGCTTCTTCCACCGTAATGATGCCATGCCTGCCAATGGTATAGAAGCGTTGGCGCCCCCGGAATGAATACTTCAATACAAAAGAGGCATCTCGGCGTTGACGGCGAACGCCAAACCCGGTGAGATCGGCATCCCAGACGGTCTGCCCTGCCGCCAGCCCATCCACCAGCCGTTTTGTAATTTTCTGGCGTGTTCTTGTGTTTTGTTCAGTTGACATGCTATTCTGAGGCCAGGAGTTAGCCACCAACCAGCCGTTACGCTAGCTACAAATTAGCAACATGTCTAGCAACAATGACTGCAATTTACGGCTATAGATAGCTATAACTGTCGTTGCGATCCGCTCCTGTAAACCTAATGGCTTCAATAGATTACAATATAGGGATATAGCCAATGGTTCCTAGAAATAGACTTAGCTTAGCAATCGCACTGCAGAGGTCAGGGGTTCGATTCCCCTCAGCTCCACCACGGATTGTATAGATTCTGTAGAGTTTGGCTGAATTGCGTATAGACGCGGGTGTGGCGAGGGTTACAGGTGCAGTCGTGAATGTATTCCGCTCTCTTCCAGATAAATATGACACCTGCGTAGCGGCCTAACCCTTTGGTCTCCAGCCATAAAGTTTATGTTCCGTGCTGCGATGCTTTTGGTAACGCAGAGTTCCCTCTCACGCGATCAATCCTAAGGAGAACAAGAATGCGCGCATTCCCCCGTGCCAGTGCCCTGGCGGCAGTTGCCCTCGTGACCGCATTGGCCGGCGCCGCCGCAGCCGGTACACCCGCTCCGGCAACAGCCGAGACCGCCGGGAAAACCATCACTACACCCTCGGGCTTACAGATCACGGATAGCAAGATCGGCACCGGCGCCACGCCGCAGCCTGGTCAAACTGCCGTCGTGCACTATACGGGTTGGCTCTATGAAAACGGCGCCAAGGGTAAGAAGTTCGACAGTTCGCTCGACCGTGGGCAGCCGTTCGAGTTTCCCATCGGCCAGCATAGGGTCATCAGCGGTTGGGACGAGGGCGTCGCCACGATGAAGGTCGGCGGCAAGCGCACCCTCATCATCCCGCCCCAGCTCGGCTATGGCGCCCGCGGCGCCGGTGGCGTCATTCCCCCAAACGCCACCTTGATTTTCGACGTCGAATTGCTTGACGTGAAGAGCTAAATGTCTTCCCTCGGCCAGTTGCCGGAGGGTGTGCTGGCTTAGGGCACACGTCCCTTCCTTGCGAGAACGCTGTGCCAGCGGCCGTAGGAAAAGTAGATTACAAGGCCGATCGCCATCCAAATGACGAAGCGTTCCCAGGCAACAGTGGGGAGCTTTGACAAAAGCCACAGGGAGAACCCCATCCCGGCAAGCGGGATCCAGGGGACGAGGGGGGTGCGGAAGGTTCGCGGAACATCGGGACGGGTCCGCCGCAGCACGATCACCGCGAGGCAGATGATCGTAAAGGCCGAGAGCGTTCCGATGTTCACCAATTCGGCAACCTCCTTGATCGGGAAGAAACCCGCGACGAGGGCCGTAAGTCCGCCGGCAATCAGGGTCGGGCGGTGGGGGGTGCGGAATCGTGGATGCACCTGCGCAAACCACGCGGGCAGCAGCCCGTCACGGCTCATGGCGAACCAGATGCGGGCGCAGCCCAGCAGAAAGGCGAGCATGACGCTGGTGATGCCCGCCACAGCCGCCGCGGACACAAGCAGCGTCACCCAGGGCAGGCCAATCGCCATAAAAGCGGCGGCAACCGGAGCGGCGCTGTTCAGCGTGTCATAGCGGACGATGCCCGTCAGCACGAAAGACATCGCGATGTAGAGCACGAGAGAGACGGCGAGCGAGAGCAAAACCGCGCGGGGAAGCTGGTGCTGCGGGTCGCGCGCCTCTTCGGCGGCGGTGGTCAGGGTATCGTAGCCGAAGACCGCAAAGAAAACGACGGCGGCCCCCTCGGCGACGCCGCCGAAGCCGAAGGGCATAAAGGGATGCCAATTGGCTGTCTGCACATGCGGCAGACCGACGGCGATGACGAGGACGACCGCCGCGATCTTGATGATCACCATGGCCGTATTGAAGCGCGCACCCCATTCGATGCGCAGCGTCAGGAGGCCCGCGACCGCAAGGCTCCCCAGCATCGCGGGGAGATCCAGGACATGGCCTGGCCCTGTTCCCGCCGCCCCCATCGCAAAGCTCGGAAGCGTCATGCCAAGCTGGCCGAGCAGCGCTTGCAAATAGCCCGACCAGCCGATGGAAACCACGGCGACCACCAGCGCATATTCGAGCAGCAGATCCCAGCCGATAATCCACGCGACGAGTTCGCCCAGCACGGCGTATCCATAGGTGTAGGCGCTGCCGGCGACGGGGATCATCCCGGCAAACTCGGCGTAGGAAAGTGCGGCAGCCGCGCTGGCAACGCCTGCGATCACGAAGGACAGCGACACGGCCGGCCCCGCTTGTGTCGCCGCCACGACCCCTGTGAGCACAAAGATGCCCGCCCCGATGAGTCCGCCAAGGCCGAT
>Ga0187879_10003584_pt1 | contig 10453 bp, 7 predicted proteins | sample June2016WEW_19_1_FD_132423 | JGI IMG/M metagenome (GOLD analysis project Ga0187879, IMG submission 132423) | Peatland microbial communities from SPRUCE experiment site at the Marcell Experimental Forest, Minnesota, USA - June2016WEW_19_10 | ecosystem: Environmental > Terrestrial > Soil >... | reverse complement strand
TCATGTTGGCATCACGGCCCGGACCACAGCGCACAGGCAAGTATCTGAAATTAAATAATGATTTTGTGTTCGATCACTGTGCCGTTGCTAGGTCGAAGAGTCAGTGTCTCCGAGAGTTGGTATTAGGCGGCGGCGCTCGGATACACTTTTTCGGATAGGCGCTTGCTTGCGCGGTCCAGTGCGCGCCTCTCCGGGTTCCCTTCGATGATCCCCGGGCATCGGACCCCCCAACCCCCCAACCCCCCAACGGCCAATCCAGCCGGCTTAATTCGGCGCCTACGCGCAATCCCAGCGGCAGGCAGGGCCCGGCTCTGGGTTATGCTTGCCTTGGGCGCTGCGGCTACCGTTGGCACCCGAAACCCGAAACCTACTGCCGGCACCTTTTGCCGATGGCCATGTGGTTGCGCACCGATGCCGAGTTCCTCGATGAGAACGGCGCTGACCCCGGGGTGGGGGTCCGAAAGCGACAACTGAAGAGGAATATCGGGTTCAAGATGAAGTCGCGTCCAATGGGTCGGGTCTCGCCGAGATTCCCGCCTTCGGTGCGACGCCTATCCGCGCGTTTATTCCTGTAACGAAAATGCGCTCCCGGCCTCCAGAACGCCGCTGCCTATAACGCTCGGCTATTGCCACGCAGCCGACAATTTGGAATTTTACCTATACACTGGAATCGATTCGTGGGCTCCCTAATTCCGCAAAATTCGACGTCGCGTGCTCGAAACAATTTCGACGCCATCCGCCTCGCCATGGCATTACTCGTGGTGTGGTCGCACTCGTTTGCTATCTACACGGCGTCAGAGGACCGGGAGCCGATCTCGCTCCTGATGAATGGCCTCTATAATGCCGGCAACGTGGGCGTGTTGGTATTTTTCATCATCAGCGGGTTTCTCATCTGTCAGAGCTACAATCAGCGCAAGACCGTGCGGATGTATTTCGAGAGGCGCATGCGCCGTATCTATCCAGGATACGTGATTGCCACAGTGGTGTGCGCGTTTGTCGTCATTCCCGTCTTCTCAACGCATGCCGACCTATCTGCTACGGAAGTGTTCAAGACTCTCGGACTAAATCTCTTGCTGCGGAATTATTTTCCACCGTCCAATGTCTTTGACGGCAGAGCGCTCAATTGCCCCCTGTGGAGCATCCCGTTTGAGTTCTGGTGCTACATCGGCCTTGCTATGCTTGGCCTCTCGCGGCTGCTGGCGTTACGCTGGCCCGTTGCTGCAATTGCCGGTTTGACAATGATCATTCGTGTTTGGCTTGATTTTACCGGCCGAGCGCCGGGCGGTGGCCTCGTGGGATTGATCATAGGATGGCCTTACGAGTGGACTGTCGTATCGCCATGCTTCCTGGCCGGTGTTGTGCTCTACCTCTACCGCGATATTGTACCACGTAACGGCCTAGTTGCGTTTGTGGGAATTACGCTCTTGATCGGTGGGGCGAACCTTCCGATAGACCCACTCCATAGACAATGTCTCGTCGATCTGCTTTTTCCGCCAGTTGTCGCATACGGTGTTGTCTATGTTGCGTTTAGTCCCGGAATTAAGTTGCACAACGCGGCACGTTTCGGTGACTTCTCCTACGGGACCTATTTGTATGCATTCACAATTCAGGAAGCACTTCTATTTCTCTTTGGTAAGGAGTTGACGTTTCCGCTCTATGTCGCGGCCTCAATGGCTTTTGCTCTTTTCGCAGGCGTCGTGAGTTGGTTTACGGTGGAACGGTGGTTCTTGGTCAGCACGCCGAAGCGATTGTCAAGGCCGCAGATTTCTCGCCCTGTCAGTGCGCATTGGACTGAGATCAACTTTGGTGTCAGCGGTGGCAAATACGCGCTGGGACCGGTTTGAGCTAAGGTCGTGGTCGCGCGGTCGTTCAAAATCCCGGCCGTGGAATGTTCGATCGCTGAATTTGGCGAAGGTGCGACCGTGCCGTAGATGTCGACGGAGGTCTACTGGGAAGATTCGACCACCTTATGTTGTCGACACCCATAAGGTCATGTTATTAACCATCATCACCGCGAATCACTTGGTCCGAAGACGCTTCCTAGGCCGCCAACAGGCTCACGGACCCCGGTCTAAGGTCGCGACGAAAGGGACTTGCATGTGCGTATCGGTCACGACGCTGCCCAGTTGATCGAGTTTATGCACATAGAAAATGTCACAAAACTTCGCATTGTTTGAAGCTACGAATACGGCCAACCAGTTCGGCCTGTGGATCACCAACGGCACGTTGGCGGGAACGTACGAGCTCACCGGTATCAGCGGCGCGAATTCGGCTGGGCTCAATCCTTTCGACATGACTCTCTTCAACGGCGAGGTTCTGTTCAACGGCACTGACGTGGCCGACCAGTTCGGCCTGTGGGTAAGCAACGGCACAGCGGCTGGTACGTACGAGCTCACTGGCATTAACGGCGCCAATGCGGCCGGGGTCGTTCCCTTCGAGATGACGGTCTTCAATGGCGAGGTGCTGTTCAACGGCTTGGACGCGGCCGAAGACACGGGCCTATGGGTTACCAACGGTACAGCGGCTGGAACGTACGAGCTCACCGGCATCAGTGGCGCCAATTCGACCGGGCTCGTTCCTTCCGATATGACGGTCTTCAACGGCGAGGTGCTGTTCAACGGCTTGGACACCGCCGGTGACGCGGGTCTGTGGGTGACCAACGGCACGGCAGTCGGAACATTCGAGCTTACCGCCATCAGCAGCGCCGATTCGGCCGGGCTCAATCCTTTCGACATGACGGTCTTCAACGGCGAGGTGCTGTTCAACGGCACTGACACAGCCGGTCACGCTGGTCTGTGGGTAACCAACGGCACGGCGGTCGGAACATTCGAGCTTACCGCCATCAGCGGCGCCAATTCGGCTGGGCTCAATCCTTCCGACATGACGGTTTTCAACGGCGAGGTGCTGTTCAACGGCACCGATGCAGCCGGTCACGCTGGCCTGTGGGTGACCAACGGCACGGCGACCGGAACACTCGAGCTCACCGGCATCAGCGGCGCCAACTCGGCTGGGCTCAATCCGTCCGACATGACGGTCTTCAACGGCGAGGTGCTGTTCAACGGCACCGATGCAGCCGGTCACGCTGGCCTGTGGGTGACCAACGGCACGGCGGCCGGAACATTCGAGCTTACCGGCGTCAGCGGCGCCAACTCGGCTGGGCTCAATCCTGCCGATATGACACTCTTCAACGGTGAGGTGCTGTTCAATGGCACCGACGCGGCCGGCGACGTGGGCCTGTGGGTCACCAACGGCACCGTCGCCGGCACCTATGAGCTTACCAACATTCCGGGTGAAAACGCGGGCGGACTCAATCCCGAAGCGATAGCCGCGGCGTTCACCCCGGCGCCATTTCCGTTCGCGAACCCCAGTGACGTCACGGAGGCGTTGTATATTGGTTATTTTGGCCGCGCCGCAGATCCTGGGGGAGATACCTATTGGCTCAATCAACTCGATAGCGGCAAAATTTCGGAGACCGGAATGGCGGGTTCGTTCTCGGTGCAGCCTGAAGCGACCGCCCTGTACACGTTCCTGGCAAACCCATCGACCGCAACCCAAGCTCAAATCAGCTCTTTCATCGACGCAGTTTACGAGGATCTGTTCAACCGAGCACCGGATGCCGGGGGGCTCGCGTATTGGCAGAATCAGCTGGAGACCAATCTCGGAAATCCCCAGGCGGTTGGCGCCTTCATTCTCAATGTCATTAGCGGCGCCCAGGGCGCAGATCAGACGACAATTTCGAATAAAGTGACTGTGGCCGATTATTTCACACAAGAACTTAACTCCACCGGCATCAGTTTCACATCTTCAGTCGACTCTCTCGCCCATACTGCGATTGCTTCTGTCACATCGACCTCTTCAACCGTGTTGGCCGCCGAGTCGATGATCAATACCTTTTTGGCAGCTCAATCGGCTGGCGCCCAGGTCGCCTTGGTGGGCGCGTCCCACACCGATCTGGTGTCGCCGGTAAGTTAATGAAATTAAGGGGACTGCCGTTAATCGGTTTTCAAATTTGGCTCTCACTAAGACTTATTATTAGATCAGTTAGCCCTTCGCAATTTGGGGATGATTGGTTATGCTCATTTGAACGGATCTTATTGAAAGAGCCGTGTAGTGAAACAACTGATTGACCGTGTGGCCAAAACTACTCTTCGCGCCGCCGAACGCCGCGCAGGCAGGGCGGTCCGTAAAGCCGTAAAAACTTGGCGGCGCCGCGCGCTGGCGGCCCATCACCGCAATATCATCTCCGAGCACCACAAACGCTGTTGCCAAGAATTTACCCCGGCCCCTGACGCGGTCAAACGGGCGCAACGGTTTCTTGCTGAGAGTTTCGACGGTTACGCCGATCTGCGCTGGCATGAACTCTATTGGTGTGTAACCGGCAACCTCGATCAGGCCTTTATTCCAGGCGATATTTTCCATGTGACCATCGAGCCGGCGCTAAACGCAATGAGCCATGCAGTGACGCTTACCGACAAGAATGTAATGTATGATTTGCCGATAGCGCCCCATCTCCCGGAGCCCGTCCTACACGTTGTCGGCGGCGATCTCTTCCTGCCGGGCTTTGCGCGAGTTGGCGACGATCGGCTTGGCTCTATCTTTGGTGCCAGTTGCGATGAGTTCATTATTAAACCGTCGATCATGCACGGGAGCGGTATCAATTTACAAGCGTTAGATGGAACTTCTGCCGCGAGTTTTCTCAAGGGAATTGTAAACGATCGGCGCTCGCGACAAGGCGCCAATTGGGTTGTTCAGCGACGTCTTGAGCAATGCCCGGAAACAGCACGCTTCAATCCGTCATCCGTGAACACATTTCGCGTGCTGACGCTGAGAACAGACGCCGAGATCGTGCATCTCTCGACAGTCTTCCGAGTTGGCAGGAAAGGAATGCGAGTAGACAACCAGAGCGCGGGCGGCATCGCCTGCGGCACCGAGGGCGGGCGCCTGAAAGGGCGCGGCATCGATAATCTGCTTCACTTTTACGACGCGCACCCCGACAATGGCACGGTTTTCAGCGGCGAACTCCCAACCTGGGATGTCGCAGTCGGCCTATGTCGAAGGCTGCACAAGTCATTCCCGTGGTTTGACCTGATTTCATGGGATGTCGCCATTGATGCTCACCACGAACCAAGGGTCATTGAGTTTAACATCGCCGACCAAGAGCTCTATTTCCACCAGATGACCAACGGTCCCGTTTTCGGTTCCGAAGGGAGCGTCGCTCTATCCGCTGTGCTGAGACGGCTGGCTACGCAGCCAACGCTGCCGCGGTAACTGCCGTTTCCTCTTCTTCGGGTTCAAGGTCGGCCGGGGAGAGCAACTTTCAAAGCCTTGCGTACCGGCCGATGATGCCATTTTATAGAGGTTTCCAAAATCCCCGGGTTCAAAAGTCGGGAAGGGGGCTTCTCTTGGTTGCCGGCCACCGCTTTTTAGGGGGGGTATATTTTGCTTAGATTGTCCAGGTTAGAGTAACTGGTTCCATGGCCAAAAGCGACGATAGAAACGCCGGAAGACCGCGACCGCCGCCTTCGCGGCCAATCACGAATAATATTCTGTTTGAAATAGTCACGGACATTGGACGGTTTTTTCCTTGAAACCGCATTGGGATAATTTGTGCAACAGATCGATCGATTATAATTTCTCGCAGAGCTTCCAGTGGTGTTCAGCCGCATGGAACATCATAGACCATCCACAACGACGCCAACTTTATTGTCTGGTCGGATGGGTGGATAACAGGATTGCCTTGATATGGCCATTTGTAATTTTACGTCGTGGCCTGTGGTTAACGCTCCATCCGCTGGGATCGGAGACCACTGAATATAGTGACGTATTGGTCGAAGATAGTCCTGAAGCGGATCATTGGGTTGCGCAGGCTTGGCAGAAGCTGCGCACGACATGCAACAGCGATATTATCAATTTGCCTTTTGTTCGTACAAGTTCTCGGCTGCACCGCATCGTATCACAAGAACGTCCTATGTCTGCTTGGGTTAATCCGATATCCAGCGTTAGCTGGAATGGATACGAGAACTGGGAGAGCTATTACCAGTCTCTAAAAAAGGATTTTCGGCATTCGCTCAGGCGCAAACGCCGTCGATTGGCTGAACGTGGCAATTTATCATTCGAGGCGGTGACGAAGCATGAGCAGCTTCCGCTTATCATCGATTGGCTTTTCTCTCACAAGACAGAATGGTTAATTAGAACGAAGCAGCGTGGTCCTTGGCAAGATGCTGAGGTATATAAAAAGTTTTTGGTCGCGGTGGCGGCGAAGGAACCGGAAATTGGCGGTATTATGCTGTTCTTCCTGAAGTTGGACGATGAGATCATTTCGGTGTCTCTGGTTCGGATTTCTAAATGTAGCGTCGAGGGTCTTATCAGTGCGTTTGATCGCACTTATGACAAGTGTGGTCCAGGACAACTTCTTCACGAGAACATTATCAGATGGGCCTTCGAGCGGCGCCTCGCATACGACTTCCGTATCGGGATGGAGTCATACAAAGATGCCTGGACTAATTGCAAATCTGAGGTCATCACTTATCGATTCGTCAATTCGATTTGGGGCGAAGCATTTTCTCTAGCGTCTCGATGTCGCTCGAAATTACAATCTCTTCGACATGGCTTGTTACGATAGGGTATGACGCGCCCTCGCATTGAGCTCAGTGCCTTTTCCGCGCGACTGCGAACTGGCTTCCACCCGCTGCCTTTGCCGGTCTCGGCTCATTAGGTCCGCTCGGCCGGCGCAAAGCTAGCTGGGCCGGGAAAAAGCGTCTGAAGTCACGCGCTACCGGAACCCTCTCGGGACTCTGGCCAACAGCCGCGAGAATGGCGTCCGTGCCCTCGCGGCTGCACTTCCGGCCAATCTAATGGCGGTGGGGATGGGATCAAGGTATCGCAAGTTTGTCTCATGCGGTCTAATGCGCAACCTACCTCCACCAAGCAGGCTCAAGAGCGCAGATTCTTTTCCGGAAAAGTATCGGGCCTTGCGTGGTTTAAGGTTTGCTCTTAAATCTCCAAGACACATCTCACAGGCTAAGAGGGGGAAATTTATTCCAGCATTGAGCGAGCCGAGCAGTGAAAACCAGTAGCGGCCGTTGATTTCGAGTACTAGTGGGATCTCACGCAGCGCGTCGAAGCGCATATCGATGTTTGCAACACCCGACCAGCCAAGCTCACGGATAAGCCTTTCGGCAATATTCATAGCTGGAGGATCATCTCCGAACTCGATGCCGATCGGTGAGCCAAATGGCGTGAGTGATGCTGTTATTGCGTGCTGTGCGGTCGCCGCGAGTATCCGACCTTCCCGACAGAGCACGTTAACACAGAGATCGCGTCCTTCGATTAATGTCTGCACGACCCAGCGCTCTTCGCTGGGTTGCTCGGCAAGAAACGCCGCAAGTGATTCCAGACCTTCAAAACGTCTTATGCCAATTCCCCCAGATGATAGCGGTGGCTTCGCCAGTACCGGAAATTGAAGAACCGAAAGCCTCTCGTGCGTCGGGTTGCCAGCGGTCACCACCACTGTCGGCGGGTGGGGTATGCCATGTCCATCGAGAAATCCCGCTAGCTTCGCCTTATTTGTTGCTATGTCGAAGGCATGAGAATTCGGCAATGGCGGCAGCTTCGCGGCCCAGCTGAGTGCCTGCCGGTGTTCGCTCAAAGTTCTAGTTACAAATTCCGAGATCGGCAGCACGACGTCGATCCGCTGCTCTTCCACAATTTCGCCAATCCGGTTCAGCCAAAACTCGACGTCAAACTCGCCCTTGTATTCTTCGAAACTCGCGAAGAATCTCGAATGCTTTACCAATGGCGCAGGATGTAGAGCAAATCCATGGACAACGGCCTGTTTGCTCGCGGCTAGACAGCAAGCTACATTTAACTGCACATCCGCGTCCGGAATGAGCACAGAAATGCGCTTCATTCTCGCAGTTTAACATCTAATTGAACTTCGTCGCCACTGGCCCTAGCTTGTTGGGGTCGCCACCTTGAAACATTTTGCGAAAGATTGGGGAATCACAAAGCGAGTCAGGTTCCCTGAGGATTGGTATTAATGCATGTTCGACGCACTCGCATGGCCGGGTTCATCAGGGTGGATTGAATTGGGCAACCGCACTTCGGCAGATGTCGCCGCGATTCGGGCAATTGAGACGATTGACGCCAAGGACGCCAAGCTCACGGGTGATGCCGGATTTCCGGGTTCACATTTGATCTTGCGATATCTTGACCCACTCCCTACCGCCATTCGGTTGGCCAGGAGTATAGCCGCAAGTGCACGGACGTCGTTTAATGCGCGGTAACGGCAGCGAGGGCAAGGCGAGCGGATGGCACCGGCGTCAGGATAGCTGGTAAAGACTGAGATTTGCAAACCAGGATTTTTCTGTGCCCATCTTGACGATTGGCACGAACGTTCGCCGCTATTTCATGCGCGACGATCAATTGAGAGGCTGGCGCCCTGCAAAAGCGCGGCAAGAGCGCGTCGACTGGCGCTGTTTTTGATCTCGCTGTGAAGGCCGCCGGTGAGCGGCCGCGCAGAAAGGCCGTTGAACTCAAATGCGCGGGCGCGTGAGACTCTATGGTAACAGGTTACGGCGAAGAGATTGCAATTTCGCGCGACATTGGGACAAAAGAGAAAATGCCACGCCCCAAGTCGAATTTATGACTCGATAATTGATAACCTTTGAGTTCCGATTGGTCCAATGCCTTTTATAATCCTCGTTCCCCATCCGGAAGTCGAACTCCAGGCTCCGCTCGAAAGCCCATTTGAGAATGTCCTCATAAAGTAGTTGTCCTGGGCCATACTGTCTATAAGATCGATCAAATGCAGCGATAACACCTTCTGCGCTAAACTTTGAAATCCGGCCCAGAACCGCCGAGATGATCCGACCGTCGAGCTTGAGGACGAACAGCATAACGCTCCCAATTGCCTCTCTTTCAGCCACTACCTTGATCAAGAATTGTTTGTATAGCTCTGATACCTGCCAAGGACTATGTCGCTTCGTTCTGATTAACCATTCTGTCTTGTGAGTGAAAAGCCAATCTATGATAAGCGGAAACTGCTCATGCTTCGTCAATGCCTCGAATGATAAATTGCCACGCTCAGTCAATCGACGGCGCGTGGTCCTGAGCGAGTATCGAAAATCTCGTTTTAGAGACTGGTAGTAGTTCTCCCACTCCTGATATCCGTCCCAGCTTACGCTGGATATCGGACTAGCCCAAGCAGACATAGGACGTTCTTGTGATACGATGCGGTGAAGCCGAGAACTTGTCCGAACATAGGGCAAAGCAACAATGTCGCCGTTGCGTGTCGTGCGCAGTTTCTGCCAGGCGAGCGCTACCCAATGATCCGCTTCAGGATTATTTTCGACCAACACGTCGCTATATACAGTGGTCTCCGATCCTAGCGGACGTAGCACAAACCAAAGGCCACGCCGTTCAATCACAAATGGCCATATCAAGACCATCCGATTATCCAGCCATCCGACAAGACAATAAAGTTGACGCCGTTGCAGATGACCCATGATGTCCCACGAGGCTGAACACCACTGGAAGCTCTGAGAAAAATTATAATCAATGGATCTGTTGCACAAACTGTCCCAATGCGGTCTCGGGGCGAAAAACCGTCCGACGTCCGTGATTATTTCAAAGCGAAGATTATTGAGTTTCCGCGCAGGTAAATCGCGAGGTCTTTCGCAAGTTCCATCGTTGTTGTAGGACATGGACCAAGGTTACTCCACACTCGACTAGATAAACCAAATTAAAAATCATTAACGTGGCGACTCGGTAGATAAAATGAGCGGGTTGGTAGGTAAATCATCAGTGCACCGGGAGCCCGAGAGATCTCCCCCGGCGGAGTTCATATGCGTCTCGTTTTGCCGCCTGATCTGACGGTTCCTCAGGCCGCGATCTGGCTTGACCAGCAGCTGTTCCCCGGCAGGCCGATCTACAACACTGGTCAGGCGCTGACGATCCGCGGCAGGTTGCGGACAGACTTATTCGAGATCGCGCTGCGCGAGACGGTCGCGGAAAGCCCCGCCCTCCGGCTACCCCCGCGTTCTGATCCGTTGCCGTTCGACCTGGTATTGCTCGATTTCCGCGCAGAGCCGGACCCGCTTGCCGCGGCCGAGCAATGGATGCAGTCCGAGATGGGCGTGGCGATCCCGTTGGAGGATGCCGCGCTGTTTCGATTCGCGCTGATCCGGGTCGGCGGCGACCACACGATCTGGTTCCAGAAATATCACCACATCATCATTGACGCCACCGGCCGGCGGCTCCTCAGCGCTCGCACCGCCGCCCGCTATCGCGCATCGCGTTTCAACTCGCCTTTACCCGCGCTGGAAGCCGCCACACCCGAAGAGCAGCTGGCTGCCGAGCGACGCTATGCTGGGTCAAACGACCATGAGGTTGACCGTGCCTATTGGCTGGAGCGCTTCGCTCACCGGCCCGGACCTCTTCTCGAGATCAACCG
>Ga0187879_10003582_pt1 | contig 10453 bp, 9 predicted proteins | sample June2016WEW_19_1_FD_132423 | JGI IMG/M metagenome (GOLD analysis project Ga0187879, IMG submission 132423) | Peatland microbial communities from SPRUCE experiment site at the Marcell Experimental Forest, Minnesota, USA - June2016WEW_19_10 | ecosystem: Environmental > Terrestrial > Soil >... | reverse complement strand
GGACAACAGCGCGGTCGACCGCCAATCGAGAAAGCCCGTGTTCCCCAGGAGAAACGTCTGCATCGTGCGCCAGGCATCGGGCGAGCGCAGCAGCAGCAGCGAGGTGACGGCACTCAGAAGAAATGCCACCACGATTCCGGCGAGCAGCAGGCTGGCGGTCTCGAGCACGCCGCGCGACAGGGCGACGGTGAGCGCGATGGCGGCACAGGCGCCGATGAAGGCGGCGCAGGTCACGCTGAGCGTGCCCACCCACGCAAAACCGACCAGCGACGCGTCAGCGGCCAGCAAGCTCACCGTCACGCCAAGCGCGGCGCCGGAGGCGCTGCCCAGGAGGTACGGATCGGCCAGGGGATTGCGAAACAGGCTCTGGGCAATCGCTCCGCCCAATCCGAGCAAGGCACCCGCCAACCAGGCGCCCACGGCGCGCGGCAGGCGAATGTGCCAGAGCACGGTGTCCGACAATGCATCCGGCGACAGCAGCCAGGCGAGCGACATGCGGATTCCGGACGTTCCCACCAGCAAGCTCGCGCCGGTGAGCAGCACGGTGATGCCCAAGCACGCCGTCAGCCACGGCAGAAATTGCGCTGCGCCCTCGCGACTCGCGACGGTCAATTCGTCCCTGGAAATCGGCGGAATGAGGGTGCTCATGGCGCCACGCGGCCGAGACACTCGGCGATGGCGCGCATGCCGTCGGCAACGCGCGGGCCCGGCCGCACGATCGTGTCGCGCACCTCGGAAGGAAACGTACACACGCGCTGCTCCCGAACCGCCCGCAACCGATCCCACCCCGGCCGGCGTGCCAGGTCCAGAGCTTCGTTCGGCGATACGAAGATCACGTCCGGATCGTGCAGCACGACGTATTCCGGATTCAGCGCCGGGAATGGGCCTAAGTCCGCGGTCAAAATGTTGCGGCTGCCGAGGCGCGCGAGCAGGGTTCCAATGAAGGATGTGGGACCGGCTCCGTACGGCGCGCCGTCCACTTCGTAATACACGAGCGGCGAGCGGCCGCGCAGAGTCTGCCGGGCCCGTTGCGCCACCGAATCGACCGACCGCTCGATGTCCCGGTTCAGCGCCGCCGCCCGTTCCGGTATCCCGAGCAGGGTACCGATCGTGGTCGCCGTGCGGCCGATGTCCGCGAACGACGCGGTCTCGATGACGAAGGTCACCACGCCGAGTTCCTCGAGCCGTTCCGTCACCCGCGCAACGTGGCTGAGCAGGACCACATCGGGTCTCAGGCTCACGATCAGCTCGATTTGCGCATCGTCGAGGCCGCCGGCCTTCGGCAGGTTCTTGACGCTCTCGGGCCAGTTGGAAAACCGATCGGTGGCCACCAGTCGGCCGCATTCGCCCAACGCACAGACCATCTCGGTGAGCGACGGGAGCAGCGTGATGATCCGCTGCGGCGCCCTCGCGAAGCGAACCTCCCGCTGCAGGGAATCGTGCAGAACGATCGGCGTGGTGGCGCCCGCGACGAGCGCCGGCACGAGCAGCAGCCCGAGCACCAGCGTCTTCATGCCGCGAAAATTATCTCGGTCTTCAACATCTCGTAGTCCCCCGAATCAGTTCAGCGTCAACGATCCGCAAGTCGCAGCGCATCTGCCTATTTTAAAGCTTGGCGCGCAGGCCGACAAAGGCCGTGCGACCCCAGGTACCGTACTGAAAAACGGTTTCGTAGTATTTATTCGTGGCGTTATCTATACGTCCGTAGACCTCGAGTTGATCACTCACCGGATAAGAGACGCGCAGATCCAGCAGCGTATAGCCGCCGAGGCGAACGGTCTCGGTCGGATAGACATTGAAGTTCTGGTCCAGGCTGAAACCGGAGAACCGCGCCGCGACCGAGGTATTCAAGCGGTTCGTCCAGGTGTAGCTGACCGAGGCGTTCGCGGCATCTTCCGGTCGATGATAGGCCTGCTGGCCGTACGTGGGGGATCCGGGGGTCTCGTCCACGGTCTTGATGTGCGAATAATTGGCCGCTACCGCGAGCGCGGATGTCAGCCTCGCTGAGGCTTGCAGTTCCACGCCGCTCGCCTTGGCCACATCGAGATTGGCGTAATAGCCACCCGCCTGTCCTAAGGTGTCGCAAAGCGGGCTGCCGGGGCAGTTTTCAAACTCGATCAGATTCTTGAAGTTGGTCACAAAATAGGTTGCGGAGAGCGTCACCCGGTCTTCCCACAGACGCTGCTCGATGCCGGCGTCCCAGCCTGTGGACTGCTCCGGATTCAGGCCGGTGTTACCGTACGGACTATAGAGCTGATAGAGCGACGGCGCCTTGTATCCTTGGCTCCAGCTCGCCCGTATCACGGTGGAGGTGGGGAGTGCCCAGGCAGCGGCGAGCTGTCCGGTGTAATGTTGGCCAAACGTGTCGTAATGATCATGCCGTTCGCCGGCCGTCAGGGTCAGGCCTTTGACGACCTCGCCCTGGAGCTGCAAGTATTCGCCGGTCTGGCCCGTGTCGGCATGTGCCGGAGCATTCGGCGTGGTATCGATCCAGCTATGTTCCTGCTGCAGGCCGAAGACGGCCTGGGAGCCTTGGGCGATGGCCCAGGTCCCCTGATACTCCACGCGGCTGTTGTTGCCCTTATAACTATCGACCTGCGTGACGGCGCTGCCGCTGTCGTCGAAGTCGGCGCGTTGTGTAGTCGTGTATTGATACGCGACACGGTTCTTCAACTGGCCGCCGAACAAATCGAAGTTCAGGCCACTGTAGCTGACCAGCTGTCGCGTGGTCTCGTCCTGAGTGTCATTGGCGAGAACGTAGTTCGGCGGCGGAAACCCATCGTAGTAAACCAGGCCCTCTGTCCAGTAAGCGCGCAAATCCAGCTGCACGTCCGCGCTGAAGTTGTAAGTGGCCCGTCCGGAGACCACCGTGTTGTGGTAGGGGTCCGTGATCGTGCCGCCGTAACGAGAGTCGAACGACGGTACGCTGTCGGTCGAGAAGTAAGTGCCAGCCAGCCGGAAGCTCCAGTTGTCGAACGCACCCCCAATGCCGGCTTTGGCGAGACCCGTTTCGAGATTGCCAAACTCTGCCCGCGCATCGCCGCCGAGCCCCGGATGCGGCTCAGTGGTGATGATATTGATCACGCCGCCGATCGCCTGGCTGCCGTACAGCGTTGATTGCGCACCGCGTAAGATTTCGATGCGCGAGATATCTCCGACCAGCAGATTGCCGAAATCGATGTTGCCATTCACTAAGGAAGGGTCATCCAGCACGACACCGTCAATTAGAACCACCGTGTGATCGGAATCGGCGCCGCGGATGAAGACGGAGGTGCTGCTGCCCGGGCCGCCGCTGCGGCTGAAGGTGATGCCCGGGGTCGTGGCCAGGAGCTCGCTCACGCTCGTACTCTGGCTGTCCTGAATGGCCTGTTCATCCAGTACGGTGACCGAATTCCCAATCTTGTCGAGGCTTTGCGGCGAGCGCGTGGCGACGACGACGATCTCGTTTGTCGTTGACTGCGCGTTTGCGCTGGCCGATAGAATCACGAATGCAGCCGTAACCGCGGCAATGACGGCAAGATGTTTCACGAGCGATCCCCCTTTGACTGGCGATGATCCGATGGATCTCGTCAGACGAGGGTTCGCGAAGCGACTTTACCGGTGCGCCTGCGGACCCGCGCACCAACGCGGCTCCACACTCCGTCGCCGCTGGGGATATTCCTCTCGTTCAGCGCACCCCGGCTGCTCGATGGGCGACCACGACAAGCAGGTTTCCTGGCTTGCGGCTTGAAGTCCCTGCATCACCTTCCCGGATGTCGTCAATCCAGTGGTCTTTCATGCGGGGCGCACCGCTTACAGTTGCGGGGGCAGCCCGGGCTTTTAACCCGAGTTCCCTTTAATCCCCGTTAGGGGAACTTGTTGTGTGCTCGCACGGTGCAATAAAACAATCGGTGAGTCAATCTCAAAAGATCGCTGGTTCAAAATCTCGCAGTACCTCAGCTCAAATGCGAAATCCAAGCTTGAATTTTGAGAAGGCTCATAATTGGAAAAATGTTGGTTTATCCGCCTGCGGTCGATTGAGGTGAACAGCACCGCCAACGCGCTCGTTCCGGCCCGCCAGCTCTCGCCCCTGATCCTTAGTTGCCTGGCGGCTACGTGGCTGATCTGGGGCTCGACCTATCTGGCGATCCGCTTCGCGCTGGTGGGTTTCCCGCCGTTCTTTTTGATGGCGACCCGTTTCATCTGTGCCGGCGGTCTGCTGATGGCGTGGCAGCTGGCCCGCGGTGCAGCGCTGCCGCGCTTCCCGGAGTGGCGCAATGCGCTGTTCGTCGGCACGTTGATGCTCGGCGGCGGCATGGGCGGTACTGCCTATGCCGAACAGACCATTGCTTCCGGCCTTGTCGTTGCCTTCATCGCCGTGATCCCCTTGCTGCTCGTGGTCATCAACCTGGCCTTCAGAGTGTATCCGCGCCGCAGTGAGCTGCTCGCCGTCTCGGTCGGTCTCGCCGGTGTGCTCATGCTCACACAGGGGGCGGGCATTCATGGGTCTCCCGCCGGACTCGCCGCCGTCGCGCTAGGCTGTTCCGGCTGGGCGCTCGGCAGCGTCTTGAGCCAGCGGGGCTTGACGCTTGCGCCCGGAGCGACGGGATTTGCGAGCGAGCTGCTGTGCGGGGGCCTCGCCCTGACGGCAATGTCCGCACTCCGGGGTGAACCCTGGCACTGGCCGGCGCAAACGAGTGCGTGGATGGCATGGCTCTACCTGGTCGTGTTCGGAACGCTGATCGCATTCAACGCCTACATGCTGCTGCTCGCCCGCACCTCGGCGAGCCTTGCCGCGAGCTATTCCCTGGTGAATCCCGTGGTTGCGCTGTTTCTCGGCGTGACGCTCGGCCGTGAGACGGTATCGGCGTGGGAGTGGCTTGCCTCCGGCATCGTCATGATCGGTGTGGTGCTGCTCTTCATCGATCGGCGCCGATGAGGCACCAAGACAAGCCCGTTCACTGCGGATGGCGCTGCTGCTCCGCGAGGCGATCGCTGCCGTAGATCAGCAGCCAGTTGCCGACGACGCTCAAGAGAAACAGCCCGACCGAGGCGGGGATCACTTCGAGTACTTTGTGCAGTCCCAGCCAATCGACCGGCGCATCCAGCCAATGCACGAACTTCGCGAGATGGCCGGAATCGCCGGGCTGAATGCAGCATTTCATCAGCCCGATCCGCAAGCCGTCGCTGAGACCGATTTGCACCCATTCACCGTCGCGCATCCAACGATAGAGCTGCGTGGCGATCAAGGTGAGGAAGCACGCCAAACCCCCGTACGCCACGACAGCCCCGACGATGCGCTCGACCTTCCAAGACCTGATCATGGCGGCGCCGCCGCTGCGGGACAGGCCTTCGTCTCCAACCGCACGATGCGGCCCACCTCTCCCTGTAAGTTCGCCGTGTTCAGCGCGCCGTCCGTGGGTTTCAAATCGACGTCGACCCAGTACACATCACCGGTGCGCTTGCGGTCCGCGATTCCGGGGCTGAAGCCGAGCGCTTGCGCTTGCCCGACACGGGCCTGGGCGCGCCGGGGCTCGCTGAAGAGGCCGAGAGAGATGACCGGCGTGTCGTCCGGGCCCGGCATCTCGAGCGCATCCTCGATGCCGGCGCTCTTGAGTTTCGCCATTACCTGCTGTCCGGCCGCGGCCCCCGGCGGCACCGGAAGATACACCCAGACACCGGCCCAGACCTCGCCGTCGGCGACCCGGGAGCGCGGTTCGTAACCGCCGCTGCGCAGAGTGGCCGCAGCGCGCGAAGCCTGCGCCACATCGACAAAGGGCCCCACACTGATGCAGCGCTTCAGGGCGAGGGGCTGGGGCGCGATCTCCCCGTCGCTCGAATCCTCGGCAGCAGGGGCGGACGCCGCGGGCGCCTCGGCGGATTCGCCTTCGGTCGCGGCCGCGGGCGGCGCGGCAGGCGGCGCCTCGGAAGCGAGTTTTAAATCGTTCGGCGCTACCGCGGTAACCGGCGCTTGCGCCGGATTCGCAATCCCGCGCGCCCACAGAAAGTATCCCGCGTTCGCGAGGATCAGCACAAAGACCAGTCCTTTGAGATAAGTCACGTGTCCACCGCGTCCGCCGTCAGGCGCAAGCTGACTTCTCCGGAGACGAATTTGGCCGTGCGACCATCGGCATCCAGCAGCAGCGCCCCGTCCTCGTCCACGCCGCGCGCAATCCCCGCGATCGCCCGCTCGCCGATCAACAGCTGAACCGGGCGATTGCGCAGCGCATCGAGACCCGCCCACGCATCCCGATACGGGGCGAAGCCGTCGCGTTCGAAGCGGAGCAGCATACTCAAGAGTTCATCTAGCAGCACGCCAACCGTGGCGTTGCGCAACGGCGGCCGCGCGCAGGCGTCCGCAATGGCGGCGGCGCGCACGCCCATTTGCTCGAATTCCCGGCGAGCCGCCGGTGACGGCGCCACATTGAGGCCGATGCCGATCACGACGAACGCCGGGCCGCCGGCCTCGGCTCGCAGTTCGATCAGAACGCCGCCGACCTTGCGATCCTGAAACCAGATATCGTTCGGCCATTTCAGTGCGATGCCGACCGCGCCGAGACGCTCCAACGCGCGCGACACTGCAACGCCGACGGCAAGACTCAACGCCGGCAGATTTCTGACGGTATCCGGAAAAGTCCAGGCCAGCGACAGCGCGATGCTGCTGCCGAAGGGTGCAATCCAGCGCCGCCCGCGCCGACCCCGGCCGGCGCTCTGAATCTCGCACAAGCAAACGTCGGCCGTCGCGAACGGCGGCGGCGCCGCTGCCAGCAACCGCGTGTTGGTCGAGTCGACCGTGAACAGCACCTGCAGCGTGCGCAGATGCGCACCTCGCCGCGCGTCGATCGCCGCGCGAATTGAGGCCGCGTCGAGCAGATCCACCGCTTCCGCCAGTCGGTAGCCGCGCCGCGCCTGCGACAGCACGCCAATGCCTTCGGCGCGCAGCTTCTCCACCCCTTTCCAGATCGCCGCGCGGCTCACACCGAGATCCACGGCGAGATCTTCACCGGAGTGCAGTTCGCCATCCGCGAGGCGCACCAGCAACGCGGGGTGAATCAAGTTGCTCTGGGTCGAAACAGCCATATCCGGCGCACCCGATTCTCGCGCCCGGCCATCATGCGAGCGATGTTGCTGCGATGGGTATACATCCCGAATGCGGCGATCGCCGCGCAAAAGCCGAGCAGGGGCAGATTGCCGGGATCGAGATAGTGAACGGCTACGACGAGAACCACGCCGGCCAGCATGGTGGCAAGACCGACGTATCCCGTGAGCACGAGCACCAGGAACCAGCCCAAAATCAGCGGCACGAGCAGGCGGGCGTCCAAGGCCGCGACGACGCCAACCACCGTGGCGGCGCCCTTGCCGCCGCGGAAGCCAAACCAGACCGGGTACACGTGCCCGAGGATGACGGCGAGAGCGCACCCCAATTGCAGCCAGATTCGCGACAAGCCGGGGTCGGGCTGGCTCCACGGCAAGGCCGCCTCCGGCAGCCAGCGCACGACGATCAGGCCCTTGGCCATGTCGATGAGCAGCACCGCCAATCCGAAGACCTTGCCTTGCGTACGCAAGGCGTTGGTCGCCCCGGCGTTGCCGCTGCCGAGCGCGCGAATGTCCACGCCGCGCAGCCGGCCCAGAATCAGGCTGCCGAGCAGAGAGCCGACCAGATAGGCCAGGAGCGTTTTGACGCCGAGTTCCAGCATGGGCCGATTATGACATCAGTCGGCGAACCTGCGTTTATTGGCGCTTCGGCAGGTGAATCTCGCAGAGCATGCAGCGTACGCCGCCGCCGCCGATGCGCTCGATGGTCGGAATGGCGGCGGCGAGAATCTCCCCATGCTGTTCCAGGACGCGCCGCTGGTCCTCAGTGAGGATGCGCCAGGCCGCGGCCGACAGGGCGATGAGCGGGCCTGCGACGCCGCTGAGCGCCAGCAGATTGCCGGCGAATCCGTGCATTTGCGCGACTGAGATCCCGATGATCTGCCGTCCCGCGGACTCGAGTTTGGAGAACAGCCCGCGCCGGTGACGCTCGTCGCTGATCGCTTCGCCGCAAACCACTGCGAAGCGCGCGCCAAGGGCCATCAGCACGTTGGTGTGATAGACCGCTTGACCGTTCGCGCCGTGGGCGTCGAAGGTGACGAGCTCATAGTCGAGCTGCTGCGCGAACTCGCCGAGCACGTCGAGATCCGTGCGCGGCGAGAGGCACGCATAGGCGATGCGCCCGGGCCGGTCGAGGACGAGGCTGCCGGTACCTTCGAGGTACTTGCCTTCGCTCTCGCGGTAGGCAAGGTCCACGGTCCGCGTGACGTGAAAAGCGCCAACTTGAACCGCCTCACCGATCAGCTCCAGGCGCCGCTCAGCGCGCCGATTCGCCGCGAGCATCGGATAGAGCACCACGGTACCGTCGTGGTGAAAGCTCACCCAATTGTTGGGGAACACCGCGTCCGGCTTGACCGGCGCCGGCGTGTCCTGCCCGACGATCACCTCGACGCCTGCGCTGCGCAAGAGACCGGCCAAAGCCTCGAACTCCCCGAGGGCCAGCGCCTGCCAATCGGCCGGCCGACCGGCCGCCGGGGATTGCTGGAATGCGTTGCTGTCGGCCGTCTCGAGATTGAACCCAAAATGCGCCGGTCGCACCATGAGCACGGAGCGGGCGCACTGCGCTTCTCGACCGGAGGGAGCTGGGTTTGACATCGGCGCAGCCCGTTGACATCGCATGGCCGTTTTATCAAGGTAACATGCGAGAATGAGGAGTTCAAAGCCGGTCTGGCAAATCGATGCATTTGGCCTGCGGGCATGAAGTGGAGTGAATAGCCTTGCCGGTTCCATTTGCGAAATTCTTCTGCCTGCTCGCGCTGCTCGCCGCCTCGGCAAGCGCAGAATCCAAACCGCCGCAACCGGCTCTTCCGAAGGCCCCGGCTGCGCCGAACAATTCCTCCGTGCCGAGCTACCCGTTCACATTCGCCGACCTGTTGGCCGAAGCCAAGCTTCGCGCCTCCCTGCGCCGTGCACCGCAGCACAATGCCCTGCCCGCGTGGCTCGATCGGTTGAGCGCCGAGCAGTACCGCGCCATTCGTTTCAAGACCGGCGCGGAATTCTGGCGCAGCGAAGCGCTGCCGTTTCGGCTCGAATTGTTGCCGGTTGGATTCAACTTTCAGACGATGGTCACCGTGTCGGAGCTCGATCACGGCCGGGCGAGCGAATTGGTCGCGACGCCCGGCATGTTCGAGATGCCGTCGAGCATACCGTCGGCGCCCGCGAGGGCCCTCGTGCCGCTGTCCGGATTTAGGATCCTCACGCGCATCAACTCGCCGCGCATTTGGGACGAGTTCCTGGTTTTCCAGGGTGCCAGCTACTTTCGGGCGGTGGCGAAACATCAAGTGTACGGTTTGTCCGCCCGGGGATTGGCAATCAATACGGCCGAACCCTCGGGCGAGGAATTCCCGGCGTTCACGCACTTTTGGATCGTGCGGCCAAGCCCCGGCGATACGGATATTCTGATCTTCGCCTTGCTCGAGAGCGAATCGACCACCGGCGCCTACCGCTTCCAAGTGAAGCCGGGGGTCGATACCGTCGTGGACGTCGACGTCACGCTGTTCCCGCGCACGGACTTGCACGTGGTCGGGATCGCGCCGCTCACCTCCATGTTCCTGTTCGACGAGTCGAATCGCAGCCGGCTGGACGATTACCGGCCCGAGGTTCACGATTCCGACGGACTGCAGATCGCGACCACGGCGGGCGAGCAAATCTGGCGTGCGCTCGCGAATCCGGCGAAGCTGCAGATCTCGACGTTTACCACCCACGCCCCGGAAGGCTTCGGTCTCATGCAGCGCTCGCGTGATCAAAGCGAATTTCAGGACCTGGACGCGATGTACGAGAAGAGGCCGAGCGCCTGGATCGAACCGAAGAGCGAGTGGGGGCAGGGAGCCGTCGAGCTGCTAGAGATCCCCTCGGTGCGCGAGACGAACGACAACATCGTGGCTTTTTGGCGCCCGGCGGTCGCGCAACCGGCAGGGCGACCCGCGCATTTCGCCTACCAGATCACCTGGACCGCGCAGCCCAAATTGCCGAAGATCGGCCGGGCGCTGGCGACCCGCTCGGGTTCCAGCCTGGACGGCAAGCGGCGGGTGTATTCGGTCGACTTCATCGGCGCCGGTGAACGCGTGGAGGGACTGAACGTGGACCTCGCCGCTTCCGCGGGCAAGCTCTCGAACGTGAGCCTGCTGCCCAACACGGCGATTCACGGCTTTCGCGCGACTTTCGAACTCGATACGGCAAACGCCGATTTGATCGAACTGCGCCTGCGGGTCATGCGCGACGATCGCCCCGTCACCGAAACTTGGCTCTACCGATGGACCGCCTCTTGAGTACCGCGGTCGCCCTCGAGCCGCACGCGAGCCTCGGCGGCATGCCGGCGGAAGCGCCGCTCGTCATGGAGGCGCAGGACCTGGAGTGTCGGCCGCAGGATCGCTTGAAGCGG
>Ga0187879_10003581_pt1 | contig 10455 bp, 9 predicted proteins | sample June2016WEW_19_1_FD_132423 | JGI IMG/M metagenome (GOLD analysis project Ga0187879, IMG submission 132423) | Peatland microbial communities from SPRUCE experiment site at the Marcell Experimental Forest, Minnesota, USA - June2016WEW_19_10 | ecosystem: Environmental > Terrestrial > Soil >... | reverse complement strand
TCTCTCGCCAAGTCGCGCAGGTAGCGGACGCCGAAGATGACATGGCGTGACTCGTCGCGTGTAGCCGCGGTAAAGCCCTGATAGAAACCCCAGGTGCGGCTCCAACGCCGGGCGCCCTCAAGCTGGTAGCGCATCCCCGTTAGGAACATGGCGCCCTCGACGATGAGGTGATAAACCGTGACGAACCGGGCAGTGGCGTCCACATCGTTCGGGTGCGAGGCTAGCCATTGCGATTGCTCAGGCAGCCACTCGTAGAATAAGTAACGGTAGGCAGGATTCTCCTGGGCGGTTACGCTGATCTGGTTGACCAGTTCGTGCAGGCTTTGGGCATCGGTGCCTACGACCTCCCGCCAGTAGCGGTCGAACAGGATGGTGTGGCGGACCTCATCTGCCAACTGGCTGGCCACGAATGCCTCCACATCCTTGCTGGGAGCAGCCCAGACAAGTGGTGCCAGCAGGCTGGCGACCCTTTCTTCTCCGGCGAAGAACATGCGCAAGCCCCAAATCCGCCGCTTTTTCGTCTCCGGCGACAAAGCTTGCCACTCCTGTCGGTCCTGGGAAAAATCCAGCTCGTCCGGGTTCCAAGCTTGGGCCACAGCTTTTCGGTACAGATCCAGATACGAGGGGAGTTTCTTGGCCCCCCGCTCCACCACGGCGAGCACATCGTCGATATAAAGACTGCTCATGGAACTGAGCTGCGCTAAGCCAACCTGCTGTTCGACCTCTTCATCATTGATCTGGCGAACTTCGTTGATCTGGGCTACTTCCAACATGGCGATACCCCATTTTTGTTGAATTTTAGACAAACCCCACTGCTGTTGAATTTTGCAACAATCTACCACCGCTGTACTAGGGAGTCAACCGCCGGGGGCAATGTTCACTAGCATGACCGCGTGGTTGACCGGCAACCGGCTTCGAGATAAAGTTCAAGGTCAACGTTTATTCCGTCCCCTCGTTTTCGTTTTGATGCGGGTGACTGCCGATCCCGCGGATCGGCTAGACTCTGGCGGCCAATGTAATCCATCGTAGGCCTCACTTGGACTCAAACATCCGAGGGCGTCGGCGTGGTTGCGGAATCCCATTCACGTAGATTGCGGAAGTGGGAGAGTTCTGTAACTCACTTCCTGGCTGCTGAAGGCCATTGTGTCCGTAGGATTAGATTAGAAATTTCATCTCATTTCGAATCAACATTTAAGGAGGGTTTTTGTGCGTAAGAGATTTGTGGTAGGTCTTATTCTGTTACTCGCGATTCGGGCGCTCGCTGACCAGGTCGTGTTGAAGAACGGCGATCGGCTGACCGGTTCGATTGCGAAGTCCGACGGCAAACAACTCGTGATCAAGACGGATTACGCCGGCGACGTAACCGTGAAGTTCGACGCTATTCAAAGCATAGCGTCCGCAGGGGATCTTAACGTAACGCTGGGGGGCAAGACCGTGGTTGGTCCGGTGACCACCAGCGGCGACGATGTGGTCGTTGCCACCAGGACCGCAGGTCCTGTGGAGGCGCCGAAGGCTTCTGTGACTCTGATGCGTAGCCCGGCCGAGCAGGAGGCATATGAAAAGAGTCTGCACCCGGGGTGGAGTGAGGGCTGGGTCGGTGGTCTGAATCTGGGCTTTGCCGTGACGGCCGGCAACAGCGAGACCAAGAACCTGAACGTCGCGTTTAACGCGGTACGCACGGGGTTCCACGACAAGCTGATTCTTTACACCAACTCGATCTACGCGGTTAACGACAAGGTCACGCCAACCCAACCCGCACCTGTCACCACCGCAAACTCGACTGGCGGCGGCGCTCGCTATGACCATGATCTGACTCCGCGCACGTTCGGATTTGTGAATGGAGACTTTTTTGCCAATTCACTGCAAGACTTGGATCTACGGTCGATCATGGGAGGTGGTTTTGGCGTGCACGTGATCAAGAATGCGGCTACCACGCTCGATGTGCTTGCCGGATTGAACTACACGCATGAAAGCTTCTCGAATGTCCCGAGCCCGACTCCGCCGCCGCTCACCTACTCGTATTCCAATAGCTCAGCGGCCTTGACCCTGGGTGAGGCCTTCACGCACAAGATAGGGAAGAGCACAGTAGTAACGCAGAGCTTTTTGCTCTATCCGGACCTCAGTGATACTGGCCAATACCGAGGCACCTTCAATCTGGGTACGGTCACGAAAATCAACAAGTGGCTTGGCTGGCAGAACTCGTTTGGGGATGTATTTGACACCAATCCTCCAGCGGCGTTGCCTAGAATTGAGAGGAATGATGTGCAGTTTGCGACCGGTCTGAATGTTTCTTTCAAGCACTAGACTGCAGCTGGACTGTCGACAACGATGGGCAAGCCGGATCTTCCGTTTTACGACGGGGCAAGGCTTGGCTAGGTCATCCGTAAGGTGTAGCGCGTCGGTGTGGTTGACCGGCAACCGGCTTCGAGATAAAATTTTGGGTCAAGGATCCAGTTTATTCCCTCCCCCTGGTTTTCGTTCGATGGTTTACATGCGCTCCGCCTATTCCAAACTCGCCGTTCCGAAACTCGTGGTGTTGCTGTGTGCGCTGACCAGCCTAGCTTGGGCGGCCGCGCCGCAATTTTCCGGGCAGAGTCGGGTTGGCCTGACGAGCGGCGACCAGTGGGAACCGGCCGTGGCGGCCGATGGTTCGGGACGGATCTACGTTCTTTATCCGCAGTACGGGTCCGTACCCGATTGCCAGGACTGCCGCGTACCCACTATGTTGCTGGTGGCGAGCAACGACAACGGCAGGACTTGGCAGACTCCGCGAGTGATGCTCGAATCAGGCTCGGGCCAGTTTGATCCCCAGATTGCCGTTGACCCCGCCGACCGGCACACAGTGTATGCGGCGTGGCTGCAGAACGGGAAACGCGCGGTCGTAGTCGCCAAGTCGGTGGACTCCGGCGCGACCTGGGGTTTTGCGATTGCGGTTCGCAGCGAAGTGGAACTGGATAAACCGGCGCTGGCGGTGCGCGGACAGGCCGTTTACGTGGCTTTCAATCATGAAGAAGAGGTGTGGGTGGCGGCCTCGCGGGATTGGGGGCGCAGTTTTACGCCGACGCGCGTGAATACTGAAAGCCGTCCGGGATGGTCTCTGCTGGGAGCAGCCGCGGTCGATCCCGCTGGCAACGCGTATCTGGCGTGGGCTTCCTACTCAAAAGCGGGAGGAGCGCGCAGCTCGGTGACCACCCTGTATGTGGCGAAGTCGGCGGATGCGGGCAAGGCGTGGAGTGCGACTCGGCTCGACCTTTCCGCGGCAGCGCCCGGCTGCAAGGACGAGGAATGTGGCGAGGCGTATCTGGGCGCGCAGGTCGCGCTGACTTCTGACACCGACGGAACTCTTTACGCGCTCTGGAGCGCGGGCAGAGCGCACCTGGGGCCGCAGCGCATTTACTTCTCCTCGTCGACCAATGGCGGCGAAAACTGGCTGCCCCGCGTCAGCGTTTCCTCCGCCGAACCGAGAGTGGAACACGCTTTCCCGGCGATCGTGGCCGGGAACTCGGGCGACGTCCGCATAGCGTGGATGGATAAACGCAACTCTTCTGGCAACTCTCCGTATTGGAATACTTACTATCGGAGTTCGACCAACGGCGGAGCGACCTGGGGAGAAGAGATACGGATCTCGGGCTACGTGCCCGGCTATAGTTATATAAGTAAGGAAGGTTTCCGTTTTCCTTTCGGGGACTATTTCGGGCTCGCCATCGATAACCACGGAGATACGCACGTGGTGTGGGGCGAAGGGCTGAACTATCAGTCGCCGGGATCGATCTGGCACGCCAGCGGACGATAGAAGCTGGAGAGAAATCCTATTGTAGTGTGGCGGATCGGGTAAACACGGTGACGTTGTGGGATCGCATCGCCGGGGCCGTCTTCGTTTTTGTTGTCATAACAGCGCAATCTCGCTGGATGGGCAGCGCCGTTATTCTCCTTAGCGTGGGCTTGGTCATCGCCTATCTGTTCTGGATCGCAGCCCGCTGGAAGAACGATCCCGCTGCAGTTCTCCCGATGTATCTGATCGCTGTTGTCGTACAGTGCCTGCATTTCGCCGAAGAATATCTGACCGGTTTCCAGCGCCAGTTCCCAAAGCTGATCGGATACGAGTGGAGCGATGCGCGTTTTGTAGCGTTCAATGTGGCATGGCTTGCCGTGTTCGTACTGGCGGCGCTAGGTATCTACCGGCGAGCGCCGCTAGCTTATCTCGTTGTTCTTTTCCTCGCGCTGGCAGGAGGGGTAGGTAACGGCGCCGGCCATTTGCTCCTGAGCGCAACGCTGGGTCGGTATTTCCCCGGATTGGCCACGGCTCCCCTTTGCCTGCTTGCAGGCATCGGAGTACTCAGCAAGCTGTTCGGCGAACCAAGGGTGCGGCAAGCATGAGAATGAGCAATTGAAGACGAACTATCGCTTCCACCTAACGGGCAAAGCATGTTGAATACTCGAACACGCCGCTAGGAAGCAGCGCTGAAGCGGAGCGCGGCGTCAGTCTGTGAGCAGACCGCCGGTGAGGTCGCTGAGGCGCTCGATACGGTGTTCGCGGCAGTAGTCCGTCAACTCCTCGACCAGCGTTTCCGTCGCCACCGGGTCGAAGAAACTCGCGGTTCCTACCTGCACTGCGCTCGCTCCCGCCAGCATGAATTCCACTATGTCCACCGGGGTGGTGATTCCGCCCATGCCGATCACGGGAATTTTCACGGCGTGCGCCGCGTCAAACACCATGCGCAGCGCGATGGGCTTGATGGCCGGGCCGGAGAGGCCAGCGGTGACATTGGCAATTCTCGGGCGGCGCGTTTCCGCATCAATCGCCATAGCTAGAAACGTGTTCACCAGCGAGATGGCGTCGGCGCCCGCTTCCTGGGCAACATATGCCATCTGCGCAATCGAGGTGACGTTGGGCGAGAGTTTCACGATGATCGGCCGTGCCGACACCCGCTTCGCCGTCCGCACGACTTCGTCGAGCAAGAGCGGATCGCTGCCGAACTGAATGCCGCCGTGCGCTGTGTTCGGGCAGGATACGTTGATTTCGTACGCCGCAATGCCCTCGCCCTGATTCAGGATCTCAATCGTGTGCTCGTAATCGGCGCGGGTGTAGCCGAAGACGTTGGCGAACACGACGACATTTTTCTTCGCGCGCAGTGCCGGGAGTTTTTCCGCGAGAAACGCGGCTGCGCCGATATTCTGCAGTCCAATAGCATTCAGCATTCCGGCAGCGGTCTCATAGAGGCGCGGCGGCGGGTTTCCGGTCATCGGCTCTTTGGAGAGACCTTTGACGACCAATCCGCCGAGCCGGTCGAGATGCACGATGTCTTCGAATTCGATGCCGTAGCCGAATGTGCCGGAAGCGGCGATGATCGGATTCTTCAGTTCGATGCCGGCGAAGCTGACGCGCAAGTCGGGGGTGCCGATAGGCGTCATTGGGTTCCCCCGGGCGGGGTGGCGGTCGGCATCGCGGATGGCGCGGTGGAATGATGCGCCGCCGGCTGCAGCGCCTCCGTCAGTACTCTTCCCGTGGCTTGCGCGGGCGCGTTGATTCCGAGCAATGAAGCTAGCGTCACCGCGAGGTCAACCGGTTCGGCGTGCGTCCGGTAAATTCCGGGCTGGAAGGCGAGGCCATAGAAGGCGAGCGGCACATGGGTATCGTACGAGAAAGGCGTCGCGTGATCGGTACCCTTCGCAATTCCGACGCGAAATAGACCGGGGATTCCGATCACATACCATCCCCCTTCGGGCGAGTAACTGTGGGCATAGCGTCGGCCGATTTCGGTGGCCGGAGTTTCGCCACGCGCCAGCTGCGACTTGGTAAAGTATCCGGCTATCCCCGCTTGCTTCATGGCTTCACCCGCGTCGGCTTCGGCATCGGATTCCTTGTGTTCGGCAGAATGTCCGGCGACGCCACCGGCAAACGCCTCTTCGTTCAGCCATGCGATCGGGTAATCGAGATCGAGCACGTAGTCGGCTTTCTTGGCGTATTTTTTCGAAAGCAGGGAATTAATTTGTTCGCGCAAAGCTTTCGTGTCGAGATTGGCGGCGGGCAGACGAAGAGTCTTCGCGAATTCAGGCAGGGGCGCGACGCCGTGATCGGCCGAAAGCGCCATCCACACGTTGGCCATTCCGATCTGACGACCGAGGAAACCGAAGAACTCCGCCAGACTTCGGTCGAGTTCGAGCGCCATGCTGCGCATTTGCGGGGAGTCGGGACCAACCTGATGGCCGAGGATATCGTTGGCCGACAGGCTGATCACCAGCAGGTCGGTTGCCGGGCCTGCACCCAGCTTTTCGTACAACACGAGCTCCTTGGCGAATTCCAGCTGGTAATCGTTGGCGAAGGGAGTGGAACCAACGACTTCGTAGAAGCTGGCGGGCGTGCCGTCTATGCCGTTTCGCGGTGCGGTCGAGCCGAGCGTATTGCCATCGCGATCCTTCCAATCTCGTTTCCAAAATTTTTCCGCGCGATGGCTGCCGTTGAAATTGCGCACCCATTCGGGGAGATCGGGAAGGTAGTAGGTTGAGGTGATCCAGTCGCCGCTTTTGGGATCGATCCAATAGGCGGCGTCTCCGGAAAACCCCGCGGGCAGGACGGCCGCACGATCCTTTAGCGAGATGGCGAATACTCGGGCTTTGCCGCCGGTGGCCAGTTTCAGTTCGTCCCCGAGCGTATCGCTCAGCAGGTTGTGTGGCGATGCGCCTACACCGGTTCTGCCGACGAGTTTTGTCGTGTCGTCTTCGACTGACGTTACCCGCTTCTTTTTCTGCGGGTCCCACCATTCGTTGGCGACGATGCCGTGTCCGCTGGTATAGCTTCCAGTGAAAAGTGTGGCGTGTCCGGGGGCGGTGCGGGTGTTGGCGTAGTCGTAGTTGCAGTCGGTGAAGTATGCGCCGCGGTCGAGAAATAGGCGGAAACCTCCGTCGCCGAATTGGTCGCGATAGCGCTCTAGGTAGTCGCCGCGGAACTGGTCAATCACGATTACGACAATGAGCTTGGGGTGGGCGTTGTAGGCGGACGCGAACGCTCCCGGGATCGAGCCGAGCAGCAACAGTGCAACATACAGCGAACGGAGGAGTCTCATTGCGAGCTAGTTTACAGGAGAGAACCTTTAACGCGGAGGACGCAGAGGACTCGAAAGAGCAACGCAGAGCTCGTTGAGAAGAGAAGGCCAAAAACCTCTGCGTAGTTCTTCGCGTCCTCCGCGTTAAAGGTTGTTGCCAGCGTTGGTCATGCCGTCGGCGTGCACGGAATCGCGTTTTTCAGCTAAAGTTAAAGCAGAATGCTCGATCTGAATTTTGTTCGCGACAACCTCGCGCTGGTGGAAGAAAAACTGCGGCAGCGCGGCCTGAATTCGGCGGAGGTTTTGAAGGACTTTCGAACCATCGACGCCGAGCGACGGCAGGCCATCACGGCGGCGGAAACCCTGCAGGCGCGCCGCAACCGCGCTTCCGAAGAGATTGCCAAGCTCAAGAAAAGCGGGCAGGACGCTTCGGCACAGATCCAGGAGACCAAAGAACTGCGCGAGCAGATTCAGGAGTCCGAAAAAAAGGCGGCCGAACAGGAAGCGCGTCTGCGCGAAATTATGACGTCCATTCCGAATCTTCCACACGCCAGCGTGCCGGTGGGGTCGAGCGCTGAAGATAATTTCGAAGCACGCCGCTGGGGCACGCCGCCGCAATTCGATTTCAAGCCCAAGCCGCACTGGGAGCTGGGCGAACAACTGGGAGTGCTCGACCTGGCGCGGGCCGCCAAGTTGTCGGGCGCTCGCTTCGCCGTGTACTGGGGGCTGGGTGCGCGACTGGAGCGCGCCCTTGCCAACTTTATGCTCGACCTGCACACGCGAGAGCACGGATACACTGAGGTGCTTCCGCCGTATCTGGTGAACTCCGAGTCGTTGTATGGCACAGGAAACCTCCCAAAGTTCGCGGCGGATTTGTTTCGTGTGCCGCACGGCGAAAAAGATCTCTGGCTGATTCCGACCGCCGAAGTGCCGGTCACGAATCTCTATCGCGACGAAGTGCTGGACGGCGCGCGGCTGCCCATTTCGCTGACCGCGTACACTTCCTGTTTTCGCAGCGAAGCCGGATCGTACGGAAAAGATGTGCGCGGAATTATCCGTCAGCACCAGTTTCAAAAGGTGGAGCTGGTGAAGTTCTCGCGTCCCGAGAATTCGTACGATGAACTGGAGAAGCTGACCCGCAACGCCGAGACGGTGTTGCAGAAACTCGGCCTGCACTACCGCGTGGTCACGCTGTGCACCGCCGATATGGGATTCTCTGCGGCCAAGACCTACGACATTGAAGTCTGGCTGCCGGGGCAAAATCTGTACCGCGAGATTTCTTCGTGCTCGAACTTTGAAAGTTTTCAGGCACGGCGGGCGAATATTCGCTACCGTCCGGAAGGCAAGAGCAAGACGGAATTCTTGCACACGTTGAATGGCAGTGCATTAGCGGTAGGACGTACGTGGGTTGCCATTGTGGAGAACTACCAGCAAGCCGACGGCAGCGTGCGCATTCCGGAGGCGCTGCAGCCTTATATGGGCACCGACCGCATCACGGGCGCATCTTAACAAGGAGCGCGTAAACTCGCGCCAGTTGCGGCATGAAACACACGGCTGGCTCGATTTGCCATCATATGAATTCCAACATACACTGGCAGCAACCTGAAGCCACGACGGCGCTTGCAAGCGCCGTCTCCCCAATGGGCGCGATCTGGCGCACAATCCGCGGATATATTCTTTGGTCGTATGAGCGGGGCAGCCTGCACTACGACATCATGGTCACGCTAATTCTCATCTTTGTTTTTGTTTCGCCGCGCTTCATCAACTTCAAAGACAAACCAGTCGAACGCAATCCGCATCTTACCGGCGTGGTTGTGATTCCTGACGAGAAGGGCGGGTTCATCTATCAGATCCAGGCCTCGGCAGTGAATGCCGCTCCGGGTGGAGATGTTCGCCGGCAGTTAGAACAGATCATCGAACCCATCTCCGGAGCGGTCAGCATTACAAAGTACGAGACGCTCAAAGATGCCTCCGGGCACACGCAGAGTTACAAAGTGTGGGTTGAAAAAGAGTAAGAGAGGATTTCAAAGTCTCAAGGTTTCAACATTTCACGATTTCGTAAATGAAAGCTGTGCACAAGGCGCTTGCTCTCAGAATCGCGATCGTCGGCTGTCTGTTTACCGCGGCCGCTTGGGCGCAGATTGTAGGCGAATCCGCTGAACTGGAGCGCGTTCTCGCTCAGATGGATGCGGCCGCTAAGAGCTTCAAGACTACCGAGGCGAGCGTCGTCTGGGACCAATACCAGAAGGTCATCAACGAAACCGAGACGCAGAAGGGCAGGATTTATTTCCGTCGTGAAGGTGGCGAAGTGCAGATGGCCGCGGACTTCGTCGAGCCCGATAAGAAGTACGTCGTCTACAGCGGCGGCAAAGTGCAGGTCTACCAGCCCAAAATCGATCAGGTCAACGAATACGATCCGGGCAAGAATCGTGGCGATGTCGAGAGCTTTCTGGTGCTCGGCTTCGGCGGCGGCGGGCGCGACCTGTTCAAGTCTTATGGCCTGAGGTATTTGGGATCCGAGACCGCCAACGGCGTCAAAGCTGAGAAACTAGAGTTGATACCGAAGTCCGCCCGTTGGCGAAACAATATCGCGCGCATCCTGCTCTGGATCGACCCGGCCAAGGGAATTTCGGTGCAACAGCAGTTTTTTGAGCCGGACGGCAACTACCGCCTGGCGAAGTATTCCGATATTCAGATCAATCAACCACTTCCGGAAAACGCGTTTAAGTTGAAGACCACCAGGAGAACCAAGTTCGTCTCGCCGCAAGGATAGGCTTTTCCGCGCCGCATCCTGTAATACCGAACCAACAGAAACAAGCTGAAAAAGACTGGTTGCGGCTATATACTGCCAAGAGAACCCCGGAGAGTTGAGTTCGCATGGCCAGAGTGCTTACCATTCCCGTTCCTCCCGATTTCCGCAAAAAGCGCGAGCGCACCGCCGACCCTCGCTATGTGGACGGACAAAAGATGCTGGTGGACGCGATTGAATATCTGACGAAGTCTGATCGAGTGGCCAATCGCGCCGCCATCGAAGTGCTGTCCGAACACGTCCGCACGCGTTTCCGCATGACCGACTCGCCGCTGAGCTGACAGAGGCATTGAATCAATGATCCCGTGAGCGCCGCGCCAGCAACGAAGACGCCAGCACAATGATGACGGGGTAGCATTCCAGCGTGTAGCGTGGTTCCGGGTTTTCCACCGTTCCCAGAAACGCCGAGCGGAGCAGCAGGAAGCTTACCAGCAATCCCGCCCAGCGCATTCCTGACGGTCTGCGGGACTTTCTATGCAAGAGCGCCAAGAGCGCTGCCACCACGTAAGCCAGATTCAGCAGTCCGAAGCCTACTGCCATGACCGAATGCTTCGCGTCGTCATTGAATTCCCACCAGCGCGCGTCGGGAGGAAGGATCTCGGT
>Ga0187879_10003580_pt1 | contig 10457 bp, 8 predicted proteins | sample June2016WEW_19_1_FD_132423 | JGI IMG/M metagenome (GOLD analysis project Ga0187879, IMG submission 132423) | Peatland microbial communities from SPRUCE experiment site at the Marcell Experimental Forest, Minnesota, USA - June2016WEW_19_10 | ecosystem: Environmental > Terrestrial > Soil >... | reverse complement strand
CGCTCGCGTTCGCGGCACCGGCAGCGGCAGCGGCGAAAACCTCACCCGCACCCAAGGCGGCGACGGAATGGCTCGCCTCGCAGCTGAGACCGACGAGCGAAGGCTCATACTGCGAACTGTTCGGCGAAGAATCCGTGGGCGAGACGGTCGAATGCGCGCTCGCGTTCAAGGCCGCCGGCCCCAGCTTCGACGCGCAGCGCGAATTGGCGTACGAATGGGCGCTCGCGAACAAGAGCAGGTACGTCGGCAGCGAACCGTGCCAAACGACGACCAACCCGCTTTCGGCAGGCGCGGTCGCGAAGCTCGCGCTGGGGGTGGAGGCCCAGAACGGCAACCCCGAAAACGTCGAAGGGCGCAACCTGATCGCCGACCTCGAGTGCCTGCAGGTCGGCGCCGGGCCGGAAGCCGGCAGGTTCAGCGACAAGAACCAGACCAACTACTCCGACGTGTCCGGCCAGTCGCTGGCGATCGTCGCGCTGAAGGCCTGCGAAGCGAACTGCACGAGCAAACCGAACCTGAAAGCCTCGATCGAGGCGGGCGCCGCGTACCTGCACAGACAGCAGTGCGCCGGCAGCAAACCCAAATCGTTGAACGGCGCGTTCCGCTCGACGATGGGTCTCCCGGCTGACACATGCAACGACGAACCGCCGTTCGGGGAAGAAAGCGAAAACGAAAACGCGGTCGAAATCGACTCCACGGGCACCGCCGTCCAGGCGCTGCTGGCGGCCGGCACGGCCGAATCGAAATCATCGGCGCAGGCGGCCCTGAAGTGGCTCAAGAAAGAGCGCAAGAAATCCAGGTACTGGGAGAACTACTGCAGCTTCACCGAATCGTCGGTGCCGTTCGCGAGCGTCAACAGCACCGCGCTCGCAATGATGGCCGACGTCGAGGGGGGAGTCTCCTTCGGCAAAGCGCAGAAGTGGCTGGACGCCATCGTCGAAGCGCAGCCCGTCGGCGAACACGGTCTGCCGGCGTGCACGGAAGCCGGTCCGCCCGAGGTGCTCGCCACCGCGCAGGGCATCCTCGGCATGTACGCGACTACATACCCCCGCCTGGTGGGGCTGCCGTAGGCGCATGCCGCGCAAACCGCTCGTCCCGTGGGTCTGTCTCGCGCTGCTCGGCGGCGCGATGCAGGCCCCCGGGGCGGCGGCGGCGAACGTGGCCAACCCCGACCCCACGCTGATCGAACGCTGGGAACCGTGCGAACCGAGCACCGGGGTCACGGTGATCGTCGACGACCGCACGCTCGGCGCGGGCAAGGTCTACGTCGGCTGCGCGCTCGGGGAACAGGCCGACGGCGTCGAAGCGCTCCAGAACGCGGGCTTCCAGCTGGAAGGCACCTCCGGCTACGGGCTCGCGTTCATCTGCCGCATCGACGGCGAGCCGACGCCGGCTGAACAGTCGTGCACCACCACGCCGGGGTCCGGCGCCTACTGGTCCTACTGGCGCGGCAAGCCGGGTGGCCGCTGGGAGTTCAGCGGCATCGGCGCCAAGAGCCCGCAGAGCCGCTCGCCGGTAGGCTCGGTCGAAGGCTGGTCGTTCGGGGGCGGCGCGCCGCCGCGGATCGAACCGATGGACGGCAGCGGCCCGTCGTCGTTTCGCCTGCCCCCGGCCCAGGAATCCTCGGTGATCCCCGTGCTGCTCGCGCGAGAATGGCTTGCGCCGGTCCTCGACGAAACCGCCGCCCAGGCGGAAGAACTCGAAGCCAAGAAGACCTCCGAACACCCCGACGCCGAAGAACTGCTGCCGGGAGCAATCGCGCTCGCCCGCGCCGGAGCGCCGCCGGCGAGGATGCAGCGGATCGTCGAATGGCTGGCGCGCAGCTGCGAAGAAAAGAAGCACGTCACCGTCGAAGGCTGTCCGCTGCGCGAACTCGCCAACCCGAGCGCCGGGCACGGGCAGCAGAACGCCGAACGCTTCGCCCTCGCGGTGCTCGGCCTGCGGGCGCTCGGCCAGAGCCCCTCGAGCTTCGCCGGGATGAACGTGCTCGGGACCCTCGAAGGCATGTTCAAGAGCACCGGCAAGGTCGAAAGCGAAGGCAAAGCCACCGAAGCCATCGAAGTGCTCGCGCCGAGCTTGCTGGCGCTCGCCCGCACCGGCGCGCTGGCGGAAGCTGCGCTGAAGACGGTGGACCTGATCCTCGCGCAGCAGAACGCGAGCACGGGAAGCTGGGAAACGACGACGGCCGTCGACGTCCAGGCGATCGAAGCGCTCGTCGCCGCACGCGAACAGGGCGCGGCCGTGCTCGAGCAGAGCCTGCTCGAAGAGATCGAAGCGGCGCTGACCAGGGCCGGCGGCTACCTGGAAGGCATTCAGGAAGCCGAAGGCGGCGTTCGCGAAGCGGAAAGCGCCAGCCCCGTGTACGACCCCAGCGTCAAATCGACCGCGCTCGGCGCGGTCGGGCTGGCGCTGAGCGGCCGCCAGGCGGCGGCCGAACGAGCGGCTAAGTGGGTCACCCGCTACCAGGTGACCGCCGAATACGCCGGCATCGGCAACCCCGCGACGGGCGAACACACCCCGGCCGAAGACGTGATCGGCGCGTTCCTGCCCGGCGAAGCCGCGCTGCGCAACGCGCTCGCCCACGGGGTCGGCTCCAACAGCCACGGCCTGTACTTCGAAGCGCGGCTCCCGACCACCGACGCGCTGCTCGCGCTGGTCACCGCCGGCCCGTACGGCCCCTACGACGCCGCCTTCGCCGAGCAGTCCCTGCTGTTCGAAACCCGGACGGTCGGCTCGCGAAGCAGGCCGCTGGCGGCGACGCTGAGCAACCACGACGTGCGGCCGATCGCGATCGCCGCCGTCGGCGTCGCCGGCGCCGAGGCCGGCGACTTCAGCGTCGCCGGCGGCGACTGCATCGGCAGGACGCTCGCGCCGGGCGAAAGCTGCGAACTCTCTGCGAGCTTCGACCCGACCGCGACCGGATTGCGCGAAGCGCTGATCCAGGTGTCGCTCGAAGGCAGCGCGCAGAAGCTCGAGCTGCCTGTGACCGGCACCGGCGTGCCTGAAAGCGCGCCTGCAGAGAAAACGGCCGGCGATGATTCCGGCTCCCAGGGAGTGCTGGACAGCCAGACCGCGAGCCCCGCGCGCGTGACGCCGCGCCTGGACGGGCTGGGCACCGACCGCGGGCTCGTGGGCGTGAGCTGGCAGGTGCTCGAACCCGGGGTCGGTCCGAGCTCGTGGACGATCTCCTCGCAGACGCTCGGCGTCACGGGCGCCGCCTATGTGGCGAGGGCGAGCGGGAGCGCGAGCGCGACCTCTGCCCTCGTGAAGCTCCCCGCCGGAGCCGCCTACGAGCTGCAGATCGCCTTCACCGACGCGCTCGGGCGCAGCTCGACGGCGACGATCGGCAGGGTGCTCGTGCCCTACGACGATCGTTGGAGCGGCCTTCAGTACCACGGGCGCTGGCAGCGGGTGAAGCAGGTCGGCGCGTGGCTCGACACAGTCAGCCGCGGCTCCGCCGGCGCCCAGGTCTCGCTGCGGCTGGCGGCGGGGAGGCCCGTGTTCGTGCTGCGCGCCACGTCCGCCGCCGCGAAGGTGGAGGTGCGCGCGGGCTCCCACCGCCAGGCGTTCGCGATCGCCAAGGGCCCCGCCGGCGCCCTGCGCCAGATCACGGCCCTGGAGCGCTCGACGGCGGGGCCGGTCAGCCTGCAGGTCCTGAAAGGAACGGTCGATCTCGATGGCGTGGCCGTCGAAGGCTAGAGCCGCGCGAAGCGTCCGGCGCTCGTGGGCGCTGAGCTTCGCCGTGAGCGTCCTGCTCGCCGGCTGCGCAGCCTGCTCGGCCGTCGCGGCGCCGAACAACGAAGCCAACAAGCACCGGCTGGACAGCACCGTGCGCTTCCTCGAGAACGCGCAGAACAGCGACGGCGGGTTCAGCGCCAACGGCGATCCGGGGGAACCGTCCGACCTGGAACTCACCCCGTGGGTGGCGATCGCGCTGGCCTCCGCCGGGATCAATCCCCAGAACCAGTCCAAGCCGGGTGGCGAAAGCGCGTTCGGCTACCTGGCCGATCACGCCGGCGGACTCGCGGCAACGAACGAATTCGAGCGCGTGCTGCTCGTCGTCGACGCCGCCGGCACCTCGCCGCGGGACTTCGGCGGCGTCGATCTCCTCCAGGCGATCCTCCATCGTCAGCTCCCGGAAGGAGCCTTCTTCCACGATGAAGGCGAGCAGACGCCCGCGATCAACGACACGATCTTCGCGATCCTCGCGCTCAGCCCCGTCCAGGAACCGGCCGTCCAGGAAGCCGTCGGGCGCGCCGTGAAATGGCTCGAGATCGAGCAGAGCTCCGACGGCAGCTGGCCCTCGGTCTGTCCCAAGACCGTGCCGGGCTGCGGGAGCGACCCGCCGGGCGAAGTCGACATGACCGCGGCCGCCGTGGAGGCGCTGAACGCCGCCGACACGCACGACGCCGAAGCCCAGCGCAAAGCCTTCGGCTTCCTGCACGCGGCCCAGAACCCGGACGGGGGCTTCCCGGAGTTTCCGGGCGAAGCCGAATCGGACACCGCGTCGACCGCCTGGACGGTCCAGGCGATCTGGTCGGCAGGAGAAGACCCCGAAACATGGACAGCGGAGGGCTCTGGCAAGGAACCGCTGGGCTATCTGGAATCGATGCAGCACGAAGACGGCAGCATCCAATGGAAGGCGAGCAGCGACCCCAACACGGTGTGGATGACCGCGTATGCCGCTCCCGCGTTCAGCGGCCAGTCGCTGCCGCCCCCGGCCGTGCCGCTGGACGTTCCCAGCAGCACGTCGGCGGGCAGCGACGGTGTGCTCGCAGGCGGCGGTGGAGAAGGCGCCCCGCTGTTCAGCCGACCCCAGCCGCAGAGCACGGGTCACACGCCCGGGGGCGCGAGGCTGCTGCACGGGCGGCACGGACGAGCCGGGAAGCACGCTCGTGAGCCCGACGCGCACCGCAGGGCGGCCGTGCTGGCCATCAAGGCGCCGGCCGCGGGCAGGCCGGCGGCATCCGACCGTCGCGCTCGTCGCCATGGCACCGGGTCCGGATCGTCCTCGCCGACCGTGACCGGCCTGCTGATCGACGCCTCCGACGACACGCGCCTGGGCGACGCGCCCGAAGCTGGCGCCCCGGGTCTGCGCAGCGCCGGCGCGAGCGCAGGCCCGTCGCGGTGGCTGGCGATCGCCATCGGCGGCCTGATCGTCGTGCTGCTCCTCATCGGCTCGCAGCTGGAGCGCCGGCGCCCGCAGGTGATCCTGTGAGCACGCTCGCCGCCGCGGGGAGCATCGCCGAAGCGCTCGCGCGGATCGCCTCCGCGCTGCAGACCCCCGTGCTCGTGCTCGCGCTGCTGGTGCTGCTGATCGGCGCGGTCGAGACGGGGCGCTTCGCCACCGAGCTGTGGTCGCGCCGGCGCGCGGGCCGCGGCTCGCTGCGCCTGCTCGTCCGCCAGGTTCTCGCCGATCCCGCCCAGGCCGCCGCGCTAAGCCACCGCGCGCCCAGCGCGTTCGCCGCCGACGCGCTCGTGCAGATCGCGCGCGCGGTTCTCGCCGGGGACGGCGCGGGGGTCGAGTACGCGCTCGCCGACTACGAGCTGGCCGTCGAGCGGCGCCTGGAGCGCACCCGCATCCTCGTTCGCGCCGGGCCCGCGCTCGGCCTGATGGGCACGCTGATCCCGCTGGCCCCCGGCCTCGCCGCGCTCGGCCACGGCGACGTGGCGACGCTGGCCACGGACCTGCGCACCGCGTTCGCGGCCACCACGATCGGGCTGCTCGTCGGCACCGTCGCGTTCGCGCTCACGCTCACCCGCACGCGCATGTACACCGAAGACCTCACCGCGCTCGAGCGCGCCACGGGCCAGCTGCCGCCGCCGGTCGCGTCCCTCGGCCGACACACCGCTCTCGACGGACAGCCCGTGACACCGCCGCTTCCGGAGGCCGGGCGATGACGCGCCACACGGGCCTCGGCCGCCACAGCGGGACCAGGGAGGCCGCCGGGGACCCGCTCGACGGCCTGGTGAACCTGTTCGACATCGGCATCGTGCTCGCCGTCGCGTTCCTGATCGCGGGCCTCGGCCTGACGCTCAACCGCTCCGCCCACCGCCTGCAGCAGCGCACGCCGAGCGCCCAGCACACGCAGACGCTGCCCACGCCCGCCGGCGCGCCCGTCGCCAGCGGCCACGGCCAGGCCGTCGGCACGGTCTACAGGCTGAGCGACGGACAGCTCGTGTACGTCCAGAAGCAGCGATGAGAGCGGCCGCGACAGCTCTCGCGAGCGTGCTCGGCGCGGTTGCGCTCGCCGGTTGCGGCCTCGGCGCCGGAGCGGCGCCCAAGGATGTCAGCCTGCTCGTCACGAGCGGCTTCGGTGCCCGCGTGCTGCCTGCCGCCGGGCCCCTCCAGGTGAAGGGGCAGGAGACGGCGATGAGCCTGCTCGAGCGCAACTACCACGTGGCCACGAGTGACGGAGGCGGCTTCGTGCAGAGCGTCGACGGGCTCACCGGCGGCCAGGAAGCGGGAGCGCCGGTCGCCTGGTTCTACTACGTCAACGGCGTCGAAGCCACGAGGGGAGCGGACGCGACGAACGTGCGCTCCGGCGATCGCATCTGGTGGGACAGGCACGACTGGAGCCAGACCGAGGGGGTCCCGGCCGTGGTCGGGTCGTTCCCCGAGCCGTTCCTGAACGGGATCGAAGGAAAGCGACTGCCGGTGCGCGTCGAATGCGCGACCGTCGCCGGCTACGCGTGTCGCACGGTCGCCGCGCGTCTGCGCGCGGTCGGCGTCCAGGCGGCGGTGGGCGCGATCGAGGGCGCGCGCGGGCCGGAATCGCTGCGGGTGCTCGTCGCGCCGTGGGCGCGCATCGAGCGCGAACCTGCCGCACGGGGCCTCGAGTCCGGCCCGCGCGCGAGCGGCGTCTATGCCCAATTCTCTGGCGGCGGCGGGGCGCTGGCGCTGCTCGAAAGCGACGGACGCACGGCGCGGACGCTGCGCGCCGACACGGGTCTGATCGCGGCGACCCGGCGCGGCGAAGGTCCACCCGTATGGCTCGTCACGGGCACCGACGGCCAGGGCGCGGAGCTCGCCGCGCGCGCGCTCGAACAGCCCACGCTGCAGGACCGCTTCGCTGTCGCGCTCTCGCCCGGCGGCGCGACCCCGCTGCCGGTGGATCGGACGTCGACCCGATGAGCGCGACCCCGCTGCCGGTGGATCGGACGCAGACCCGATGAGGGCCGCCCCGCTCCTCTACCGCCGCCTGCCCAGTCCCCTGCACGCGACGCGCGCGGGCGTCGGAGCGCTGTGGGCGGCGTCGCTGTCGGCGGCGGCGCTCGTGCTGTTCCACCCGCTGGCGCTGCTCGCGCTGCTGGCGGGCGTCCTCTGCGCCGGCGCCGGCGCGGGCGTGGGGCGCGCGCTCGCGCGCTCGGCGCGAACGGCCGCGATCGTCTCGCTGCCGATCGTGCTGGTCAACGTGCTCGTCTCGCGCGAGGGTCTGACGGTGTTCGCGCGGCTCGGCGACCTCGGCCCCTTCGGCCAGGGCGACCTCACCGTCGAGGCGCTCGTGTACGGCGCGGTGATCGCGCTGAAGGTGGCGCTGCTGATGCTCGTCACCACGCTCGCGAGCCTCGCGATCGACCCCGACGAGCTGCTGCGGATCCTGCGGCGGCTGTCGTTCCGATCGGCGCTCACCGCATCGCTGGCCACGCGCATGCTGCCGCTGCTCGCCGCCGACGCCCAGCGGCTGGCCGAGGCGCAGCGGACGCGTCCGGACGGTCCGCCGCGCGGCGCCCGCGGCCGGGTGGCGCTGCTGCGCGCGATGATCGGCGGCTCGCTCGATCGGGCGATGGACGTGGCGGCCACGCTCGAGGTCCGCGGCTTCGCGAGCGCGCGCCGCGCGCCGCGCGTCGCGCGCCCGTGGTCGCGCCACGACGTCGCCTTCCTCGTCTCCGCCGCGGCCGTGCTCGCGCTGGCTGTCTGCGGACGGCTCGCCGGAGCCGCGAGCTTCGACGCCTACCCCGAACTGCACATGCCTGTCAGCGCGGGCACGCTCGTGCTGTGCGTCGGTCTCCTGGCAGCCGTGCTGCTGCCGTTCGCCGATCGCAGGGGGATCGACGGATGACCGCGCCGCTGCTGTCCTTCGACCGCGTCACCTACAGCCACCCGGGCTCGCAGGTCCCCGCGCTGGACGAGGTGAGCATCGACATCGGCCCGGGCGAGTTCTGCCTGCTCGCGGGCCTCTCCGGCCACGGCAAGTCGACGCTGCTGCGAGCCGCCTGCGGCCTGGTGCCGCACTTCCACGGCGGGCATTTCGCGGGCCGCGTGACGCTCGCCGGCCTGGACACGCGCGAGCACGGGCCCGCTCGCCTGGGGGCGTTCGCCGGGGTGCTGTTCCAGGACCCCGAGACCCAGCTGGTGATGAGCACCGTCCGCGCCGAGCTGGCGCTGGCGCTGGAGAGCCGCGGCCACGGCTCCGCGGCGGTCGCGCGCGGCGTCGAGGAGGTCGCGCTGGCACTCGGCATCGACGCGTTGCTGGATCGCTCGACGCACGAGCTGTCGGGCGGCGAGAAGCAGCGCGTGGCGCTCGGCGCGGCGCTCGCGGGCAGGCCGCGGCTGGTGCTGCTCGACGAGCCCACCTCGCAGCTCGATCCGGTCGCCGGCGACGAGTTGATCGGCCTGCTGCGCAGGCTCAACCAGGAGTGGGAGACGACGATCGTGCTGGCCGAGCACCGCCTCGAGCGCTGCCTGTCCTCCGTCGATCGCGTGATCGCGCTCGAGCGCGGACGCGTCGGCTGCGACGGCGATCCGCGGGCGTTCCTCGCGTGGGCCGCCCAGCGCTCGCCGGCGCTGCAGACACCGGCCGCCAAGCTGTTCGCGCTGGCGGGGCTCGGCCCCGTCCCGGCGGGCGTGAGACAGGCCCGCGCGACGCTGCGCGCCCACGATCTGCTTCCCGACGAGGATCAAGCGCAGGTCGGGCAGGTCGGCGAGCCACGGCCGGGCCGATCCGCCGCGAGGACGAGGGCGCGCCGATCGGCCAGGCCGGCGGCCGCGCTCGAGTGCGACGGCGTGTGGCACGAGCTGCGCAACGGGCCCGCGATCCTGCGCGGCGTCTCGCTGCGCGTGCAGCCGGGCGAGAGCGTCGCCCTGATGGGCCGCAACGGCGCGGGCAAGTCGACGCTGCTGCGCCACACCGCGGGCCTGCTCGAACCCACCCGAGGCCGCATCTCGAGCGCGGGCAGGGTGGCGCTGCTGTTGCAGAACCCCGGCGACTACTTCGTGCACGAGCGCGTCGCCGAGGAGGCCCCCGCCCAGGCGCTGGCGGCGGTCGGGCTGGCGGAGATGGCGCAGCGCAACCCGCGCGATCTCTCCGGCGGAGAGCGCCAGCGCCTGGCGCTGGCGATAGTCACCGGCTCGGGCGATGAGCCGGCGCTGCTCGCGCTCGACGAGCCCACCCGCGGCATGGACCGCGAAGCGAAGGCCGAGCTGGCGCGCGATCTGCGCCGCCGCGCCGAGTGCGGGCAGGCGGTGATCGTCGCCACGCACGACCCCGAGTTCGCGGCGGCCTGCGCCGATCGCGCGATCCTGATGGCCGACGGGCGGGTGATCGCCGACGGCACCGCCGCGGAGCTGCTCGCCGGAGGCTGGTACTTCGCCACGGAGACGGCTCGCATCCTCTCGGGCGCCGCCGGCGCGCTGCTGCCCGAGCAGGGAGCGGCGCTGCTGCGCTCGTCCGCGCTCGTCCCGGAGGTCGCGCGATGAGCTGGCCGCTCGCATCGTTCCTGGTCGTCGGCGTCGTGCTGGGCGTCGGCTGGCTCGCGTACGAGCGCAGGCGTCCCTCGGCGCGGATGGCGGCCGTCGTGGCGGTCATGTCCGCGCTGGCCGCGCTCGGGCGCGACGCGTTCGTGGCGCTGCCCGACGTCAAGCCGATCACCGCGATGACGCTCGTCGTCGGCTACGCGCTCGGGCCGCTCCCCGGCTTCGCCGTCGGCGCGCTCGGGATGCTGGCCTCCAACTTCGTGCTCGGCCAGGGCCCGTACACGCCGTGGCAGATGGCGGCCTGGGGGCTCGTCGGCCTCGGCGGCGCCGCGCTCGGGACGCTGAGCCGCCGGCGCGCCGGCCGCGTGCCGCTCGCGCTCGCGTGCGCGCTGGCCGCGCTGGTCGCGGGGGAGATCATGGACCTGTACACGTGGACGCTCGGCGCGGTCCACACCCCGGCGGCCTTCCTCGCGGTCGCCGGCCAGGCCCTGCCCTTCGACGTGACAGGCGTCGTCGCGAGCTTCCTCTTCGGACTCGCGTTCGCCCCCGAGCTCGCGCAGGTGCTCACCCGCGTGCGCGTGCGCATGGACGTCACGTGGGCGCCGCCAGCGCCGCGATGAACGGCGCTCGCGCCGCGGCGTCGCAGTGCTCTCGTTCGAGCTCGCGCAGGTCCGCGTCGGGGTCGGCGCCGGTGGGGAAGTCCTGTCCGGGACCGCACACCGGCTCCATCGGTGAGCGTCCGTCCCACGGTGGGCCGGGG
>Ga0187879_10003573_pt1 | contig 10468 bp, 11 predicted proteins | sample June2016WEW_19_1_FD_132423 | JGI IMG/M metagenome (GOLD analysis project Ga0187879, IMG submission 132423) | Peatland microbial communities from SPRUCE experiment site at the Marcell Experimental Forest, Minnesota, USA - June2016WEW_19_10 | ecosystem: Environmental > Terrestrial > Soil >... | reverse complement strand
GACTTTCTTCCACTGTCACCATCAGGACCACATGGACGAGGGTTTTGCCGGACTGATCACCTATTCATAGCAACCGCGCTCAGAACCTCGGCAGCCGCACGGGTCGCGCTATCAAATGTATACAGCGCGCGGGGAACAGGAAGGCGACGTGACCACCGATGCCGTAGATCAGGTTGCCGCGACTCGCCGGCGCACTGGCAGAAGTCTTGGCTCGCCGCTCGAAGTTTTGCGCGTGTTCTTCAAGCTCGGCGTCACCTCCTTTGGCGGGCCGATCGCGCATATCGGTTATTTCCGCGAAGAGTTCGTCGTGCGTCGGCGCTGGCTCGACGAACAGGCATTCGTTGATCTGGTGGCGCTGTGTCAGTTTCTGCCGGGGCCGGCCTCGAGCCAGGTCGGGTTTTCGATCGGGCTGATGCGGGCCGGCTATGCCGGCGGGCTCGCCGCCTGGACTGGCTTCACCCTGCCATCTGCCATTGTGATGGTGCTGTTTGCCTACGGCGCGGGCGCGCTCAGCGCGCATTGCAAGAGATTTGTTCGTTCGGAGGCTCACCGCCTTGATCATGGCCATACCGTTCTCATTGTAAGACCCGATCGAAAATTTCTTTGACGGCGCGCAATCGAGTGCATTTTGTGTGGTGACTTCAAGGGTTGGACAGGTCCAGTATCCACCTCGGGTTTGCTTGGAGATGGAGGAGTGTCCCATGAGTGCAAGACATAAACTGGGTCTGACGTTGCTGGCCGGTGTGGCGATCGGACTTGCCGCCGGCACCGCCATTCACGCGCAGCAGACCAAGCCGGCACCGGGTTATGTGGTCGCCGAGCTTGGGTGACCGATGCGGCCGGTTTCCAGAAATACGTCCAGGCGCTGGGTCCGACGCTGGCGCCGTTCAACGCGCACACCCTCATTCGCGGCAAGCCCCAGGCCCTCGAAGGCAGCGCGCCCAAAAGCTTCGTGGTGATTGGCTTCGACAGCGCCGAACGGGCAAAGGCCTGGTACGACTCTCCGGCCTACCAAGCCATCATCCCGCTGCGGCTGAACTCGGCGAAGACCACAGCCTTTATAGTCGAAGGCGTGCTGACGCCGTGACGCTGTGGCCGCCGTCCCAAAAGTGTCCGTCTGTCATCGCACCGCCGGAGATGGCGAAAGGGTCGTTGTTTTTTCTGCGGTGCATGAGTCCGGAATTGGCCGATGCTGTTGAAAAAGGATTTTCGGTCCCAGAGCGAAGAAGAATCTTTCAAGAACGGCTTCCTGTCGAGAATATTGATTCAAGTATCTCGGATTCTATTATTGCCCATCGTGGAGGGTTCGCCGCTCATTGATCGACTTTTTCAACAGCATCGGCCCATCTCGGAAGTCGTGCACATCCGCAACGATCCCTTCCCATGCGGGCCTTTCACCCCTTTCGGACCCGGCGCAAGCCTGCCGCTCTCTTCTCGAACAACATGGCGAAGACTGCCGAGCAATTCGCGGCCCGGGTCCTTGGGGTGAACATTTCATACTGTTCAACGGGCAATCTGCCAAAATCAAAAACAAAAGTATCCGCTTCCGCTAATCCTTCGGGGTTGAAACGTGGCGCACGGCAAATGTTAGACTACGCGCGCGTCATTGATGTGTCGCTTGATCAAAATATTTCCAGTAAAATTCAACTTGTCCCACACGAGTTCATTGATCTGCGACGGTGACGATCGTCTTTTACGTGCTTGGCGAAACGGGCGGAATCTGAAGATATGAAATTCGTTTTGCTTCCCGCCGGCTCATTGTGACGGTGTCCAGAATGATGCCGGCGGTAATACTCTGAACGCCCGCGATCACCAGCCCAACCGCCAGTATCGCTGTCGGAACGCGGGGAACCAGGCCCGTTTCGACAAATGTCTCCAAGAGTGGGATGCCTAAAGCGATCGCGAGCACGATTAGACCTATGCCGATCATTCCAAAGAACGCCAGCGGGCGTTCATGCTGGACCAGCCGCGCGATTGCACGCAGCACCCGAACGCCGTCGCGAAATGTATTCAACTTGCTCATCGAGCCAGGGGAGCGCTGGCCATAAGCAGCTTCCCGCTCCGAAACAGGCATGGTGAGCTCAAGTGCGTGTATGGTGAGTTCGGTTTCGATCTCAAAGCCCGTTGACAGAGCGGGAAAGCTCTTCACGAAACGACGTGAGAACAGCTTGTAGCCGGATAGCATGTCGGTGAATTCCCGACCAAAAAGGGCTGCAACTAACCATGTCAGCACGGTGTTGCCAAGCTGGTGACCGGGCCGATAGGCTTCGGACATCGCGCCACGCCGCGCGATATTGATGAAATCAAGTTGGTTCACTACCAACTCGATGACGGCGCCTAAGGCCGCTGCGGCATCATATGTGCCGTCTCCGTCTACCATCACGTAGACATCGGCATCCACGTCGGCGAACATTCGACGCACCACATGGCCCTTGCCTTGATGGCGCTCGCGCCGTACCAGAGCGCCGGCATCGGCTGCACGCTCCGCGCTGCGGTCAGAAGAGTTGTTGTCGTAAACATAAATCGTTGCGAAGGGTAGGACGTCCCGGAAGTCCCGAATGACCTCTGCGACCGTCGGCGCTTCATTGTAGCAAGGCACGTTCGGATGTTGTGCAGAAGTTTGGCGTTCGCTGTTCCTCCCGAGGACTCGTTGACGATTACCTCATCCTTACGCTGCTCTACCATAAGACCGCACGCTATATAGCTAGTGGAACGCGAGATAGAGATTTGAGGAAAACGGGCCCCAGTGTAGGCCGGTATAACCGACTGCGCCGCTCCGCCTAACTTCTGCCGCCAATCGCCAAAGATGCTTGCGGGTCATGAGGATCAAGTTCTGCTCCTGCGCCCACTCCGACTTTTCATTCGCCCAACATGCGGCACGAAATATGTGGTCCTGCCAATGCGCAAAGGGTATTGCCGTATGATGTTCAATTGGGAAGAAGCGATTCGGTACGGAAATGAATACTCTTCTAGCTACGCGACACAATTCAGTGACAAAGAACGTCTGATTTTTCAAACTTCCAACGTGTTCAAGGACAGCATTAGAAGTCGCTACGTCAAATCCGGCATTGTCGAAAGGTAGAGCAACGTTGGGTTCAATACGAACGTAGCGCACTTCGCGAAACGCGCTCTGGAATTCAACTCCTTCCCCGAGTCCACACCCTGTAATGTTGGCCGGATAGGGATACATCCACTCCAATGCGTTAGCAGCATCATTGACCACATCGGACACGCCAACGTCGAGTATGGAATCGGACGCCGATGGTCGCATGCGCAACATAAAGTCTTCAAAAATATTCTTGCGAGCGGCGATCATAAACCGTTCGGCGACACTTTTCGGAGATATTACTTCATAGTATTTTTTGTCTAGTTGGGCCGTCATTGACCCGTGCCCTCCACGTCGTTCACAACCAAATTGTGTACTCACATTGTATTGAATGTTGCAAAAATGCAAGTGGGCCAAGGGCTTGTTGCCGATGTTTTGCGTCCGATGATCCTATTGTCGGCTACGCCTCTCGACTTTGGGATTGTGCCGAAATTTTGTCTGCAGGCCGTCGCGAGTTTTGCCGAAAGCTCGACCAAGGTCAGCTTATCAGCGAGTGATGCCAGTCGCTGTGAAATTATGCCTGCACGTATTTCAACCGCGTGGTCTTGGACAAAAGCGGCAAGCCACAATAATTGGGCATTGTGCGAGGATCTGTCAATTTGCGTTCCGTACTTTGTTCACGGTCGGTCGCGTCGACCGTACTCCTGTGAGTCGCGAAGCCGGCAGACCTCGACATCGACGAACACTGCTCCCGCAAGTGTTATACAGGGGTACGAGTAGTCGACTTCGAGGTTGTATCGCTGAACTAGATTCGTCGGAATTTGACGTCCCTTGATGTGCATTACCCAATTCCCTCCTGGCAGCGGTTCTGCAAGCCCCGCGCGAATGCGCTTGTCGAATGGCGTTCCCGGTAGGATTGGTAGATCATGGTCTGCAAGCTGGTAGAAACGTGACGTCGCGGGCAAGTAGTGGATCACGAAAGCCAGCGGCCTTTCGACAAGAAAATAAGTGGCTGGTGTCGCGGTCTCTGCCGTCCCGGGACTCCCTACGTATGCATCCGTCCACGGTCGATGCCACCAGTCACTTGGCTGCACCCAGAGCGCGAGAGTAATTGCTATGACCCCCGCTAGAACATCTCGCCCAATCGCCGGAATGGCTTGGTGGAGCAAAAGGACAATTAGCGGGCCAGCGAGGATTTCAAGGACAACCAAATAACGCTGGACCGAGAACATGACCATCCAGGTCACCAAGGAGACGACGAAGAAAATTAAAAACTGGCTCTCCCGGCGGGATAGAGTCCAACGGCTGCCCACAGCGGTAAGACTGGCGGCAATTCCGGCCAGTATAATGATCACGGCAAACCGCGCGTCTCTAAAGGGCACTTCGTTTGTGGTTTGTCCACTGCGTATCCAGCGGAAAGGGTAGCTCAACGCGTCGATAAGACCGTGAGGATAATATCGGGGGTCCGTTATGTTCCACGAAGGGCCAGCGGGAGAGCGGAAAACATTGTTATAAAATGGAAAAAGTGGATTTCCGAACTCGTGCCATAAATAGAATGACCAAGCTCCGCCGGTTATGACAAAGCCAATGGCGCTGCCCAAACCGAACCAAATGGCGGAACGTAACTGGCGGTTACCAGCAAATATCATTGCGAGAGCGCCCACCGCAAAAATGGCATTCGTTAATTTCAGACCGACGGCGCTACCGATGAATAGCCCGCCCATCAGAATGACGCGCTTCTGCTGTGGGCTACTCGTGACAAGGAACAACAAGCCGATGAGAACTGGAATCGCTGTCAAGAGATCGGCAAAGCTTGTTCCTATCTCAGAGAGCGTCATCGATCCGGACGCTGAAATAAGCATTGCTGCGGCGGTTGGGACCCAAGAGAGATTGGGCATCAAACGTCTTGTCAAGGCCCACGCGATGATGAAGTTCAGGCTTTGGATCGCGCCGACAATTGCGCCGGTAATGATTGGTGGAAGATGATGTCGAAGCAAATAATAGGGCACGTATGGGATGGGATTAAGAAAGCTCTGCGTTCCGGCAGGAGCGACGTCGATTGAGTGCCTGTCATGAAGTAAGGCGAGTACGTCATAATCGTGGTAGTTTTGCCAATCCCAATTGACGTCTTGTCCGACGTGAACCGCATATACACCGCCGAGCGCAAGCGATAGCGCTGTGACGATCATCGGACCAGTACGAACCGTGGCGCGTCGTATAGCGAGGATTGAAAATTCTCCTAGTCGGTCGGCGCGATGCCGGCGCAAGAGCGCCAATCGAGTAGAGACAGGAACGCCATGGCAGCTTCGATCAGCGACGCTAGGAGTGCCAATATCTAGCTCGTCGCGGTCGCCGGTGAACCATGGTGCCACATCCCAGGAAGGCCCGCTATAGTATCGACAGATATTGAATTTTGATGCTAATTACCCGCTTAAAAGGCGCATTGTACCTCAAGAGACAGCCATGAAAGTCTAGCGCCGCCAAGCTGGCGAAATCGGCCACATCCGCGTTCCCAGGAAACACCGACAATTTCATTCGCTGTGGAAGCCACCCGTTTAAGAAAATCTTTTGCACCGGGCGCCTCCTTAGGGTGTCGCTGCCCCAGTGAATCCATTGACTGCTTCTGCTTCACTGCCGATCCGGCAAACGGCCACAGATCCAGACAATGTTTGCGGAACAATATTGCACTATAGTAACATCGTTGTAGAGAAGTCCTAAGTTTGCTCTGCAGGTGACCGAATGCCACCTTTTTTGCGCTGCTGTATGACAATGCTGATCGTTAGCTTTGCCGGCTACAGCACAGTCGCACTCGGCTTGGACGACGGTGGCCGACTGCCCAAAATCGACGCAACACTTTTATTGCTTTACCAGCAACCGAAGTTCCGCTCACGAGAAGATGTGGGGTGGTTGAAACTTGCCGGCGATGCAGAGGACGCCGACCAACCTTCGAAAACGGCTCGCGACAGGCGTCGCCACGGTCGCGCGTCGCCCTCTCAGCAAAAGACGAGCGACGAAGACGCCTCCTCATTGGATGTCGGTCCGATGCCGGCATGGATGTATAAGAAGACACCTGCCGTCGGCTCGCCCGAGTGGAAGCGCGAGCAGCAAGAAACGGACAAGCAAGAGCGGGAGGTTCGACAAGCGATCGAGGGCATTTGCCGCGGCTGCTGATGTCGGCAGGTTTATTAGCCGGCGCGCTTGCGGTTGCCCTGTCTCGTGATCACCCCCGAATCTAGAACACGTGCTCAACAACCTCACGGTGGACCAACTCGAGGGTGCCGCGCCACAGAATTCACCCAAGTTCCGTCGCCAATCTCCCGCCATCTTGAGGAACCGCCACCTCCACAATTCTGAGGCAATGGTGATGCGCAAGGTGGTCGCAAACCTGCCGCGCTGTACAGTATAACTTGTACGCCGATGCCCGATCGAATATGTTATTAATCGGTGAGCGCGAGCGTAGGACCACAGGAATGGCACAGTAGGTCAGTCTGGCTGGACAATCCGGTCTAGGTTGACCGTAAGCGCGGGGGGTAGCCGGGGAGACGAGTTCATCGCACGGGTTAAAAGCTGCACAAGACGGAGGATCATCTGGCCCGCGTGGTACAAACGTAGCTAAGCCGTCTCTTCACAATAAGCCGAGAAGTAGCGTTTAATGTTCGAACCCGCTGCCGATCCAAGCAGTCGAGTTAAGCCGGGGTAGGGTCTTGCGTTTGCGGCTAAGTCAATGTTCCCAGTTATCCTGGGTCGGACAGTTACGCGTGGCCGGTGGTATATTGGCTGCAGCCCTGAGTCTCAGCCTACCTGCTGCCGCCGATACCGTCGAGTCAGCCTTGGCGGCGGCCTATCAGAGTAATCCTCAGCTCAACGTGCAGCGTGCGATCGTTCGCGAAACCGACGAGCAAGTACCGCAGGCGCTCTCCGGTTACCGACCGCACCTCAGCGCGACGGCTGCTGCGGGCATGCTGACTGGATCGGAAACCGAATACTTTCCCGGATCTCCGCCTATTGTCATTACTGGAACCCTGCCAACCGCTTCGGCAGGTCTCACAGCGGTGCAAACCCTGTACAATGGATTTCAAACGGCCAATCGTACCCGAGCCGCAGAGAGTCAGGTTTCTGCTGCCCGTGCTACACTCCGCAACACTGAACAAACCGTTCTGCTCAATGCCCTTACCGCCTATATGAATCTCTTGCGAGATTACGCAATTCTTGAATTGCAGCAACGCAACGTCACAGTCTTGCAGCAGGAGTTACGGCAGACCCGAGATCGCTTCAAAGTTGCCGACGTGACGGCGACCGACGTTTCACAAGCCGAGAGCCGGTTGGGCGCAGGGCAAACGCAAGTTCTCGCTGCCCAAGCAAATTACGACACCTCAGTCGCGATCTATCGCCAGGTCATTGGCACTCAGCCCGGTAAGCTCGGCCCCGGTATGCCAGTTGATCGGTTCTGCCCACCAACGCTTGAACAAGCGCTGGCGCTGATCGACCAGCATCCCAGCGTCATTTTAGCGATGTACAACTTAGACTTCGCGCAACTTCAGGTCAAAATCGCTGAAGGCGCACTACAACCGACATTAAGTCTGCAAGGCAGTGCGCAGCAGGCCTGGAATCCGGCGATCGGCATATCGCAGACCACTCTGCTGCAAGGGGTCGGCCAACTTTCAATTCCGATATACCAAGGTGGCGCGGAATATTCGGCAATTAGACAACAAAAGGAAGGGCTTGGGCAGCGGCTGCTGGAACTTGAGCTTGGCCGGCGGCAGATACGCGAAGGCATTGCACAGGCTTGGAGCCAACTGGTGAGCAGTAAATCTGCGATCAAAACCACGGACATTCAAGTGAAGGCTGCCGAAAACGCGCTCAATGGCGTACGCAGGGAAGCGCTGGTCGGCCAGCGGACCACGCTAGATGTGCTCAATGCCGAGCAGGAATTGGTGAACGCGCGGGTGGCGGTGGTCACGGCCGAGCGTGACCGAGTCGTTGCTTCCTATACGGTACTGGCGGCGGTGGGTCGGCTCTCCCCACAAGTTCTCGGCTTAAAAGTAGAATCTTATGATCCTATGGTGCATTATCAGCAGGTGCGCGACGTTTGGGTTGGCTTGCGCACGCCGGACGGTCAATAATGCGGCCATTTGCCATTGACCATCGGCTGCATTCTATGGCAATGGACCGCCGGCCCAGAGGTCGGGCGGATCGCCGACCCTCCGCGGAATTCCCGCAAAAGCGTGTGACTACCGGGGTCGTAGCCGGTTGAGGCCGAGATGTGGCAATTTCGCAAAAAGAAACCGAGCAAAGATAATCTGTTGTCACGCGGCTTTCGCGCCACGCGCCCGGCCTTTCTGACGGCAATTTTCTTTAGTTTCTTTATCAATATTCTGGCCTTTGTCGGGCCGCTTTACATGTTGCAGGTCTATGACCGCGTTCTCGCCAGCCGGAATTACATGACGCTTTTATTCTTGACGTTGATTGCCGCATTTTTGCTGGCGATTTACGCCTCGCTGGAGAAGATCCGATCAGCGGTCTTGGTTCGAGCTGGTTTGCTATTTGACTCCAAGACACGTTCCGAACTGTTTGAAAATGTCTTGTACGGATCGCTGCAGCAGCCGGGATTGGCGCATCATACGGTGCTGCGCGAACTAGACGTCATTCGTGAGTTTATGACCGGCAGTGGATTGATTTCGTTTTGCGATGCACCCTGGGTGCCGATCTTCGTTGCCGCCTGTTTCATCATGCATCCCTGGTACGGCTGGATCGCCCTCTCCGGAGCCATTTTGATTTTCGCGTTCGCTGTCGCCAATGAATTGTTGACCCGAGAGCAGCTCAAGAGTGCGGCAAAGAGTTCGAACCTGGCGGGAACCTTTGCGGCGGCGACGTTTCGCAATGTGGAAGTCTTGCATGCGATGGGCATGTGGCGGCCGCTGCGCGATCGTTGGCTGCACCGGCAGAATGAAATGTTGTCGTTACAAGCGGTGGCCAGTGATCGAGCCGGCTTCCTGCTGACGGCGACAAAATTTCTGCGGGCGTTTCTGCAGGTGGCGATCCTTGGCGCCGGCGCCTACTTGTCGATCATTCGCGAATCCACTCCGGGGGCCATGATCGCGGCCTCTATCATCATGGGCCGCGCTCTGTCGCCGGTCGAGATCATCGTTTCGCAGTGGAAGGTATTTCTTGCCGCGCGGTCCGCTTACGAGCGTATTACCGAGCTCCTGGGCATTATTCCGGCAATGCCGAAGCGGATGAAGTTGCCGAATCCCGAAGGTCAGCTGTCGGTGCAAAACATTATTGTTGCGCCGCCGGGGACCCAGCGTCCGGTGTTGGCGGGGGTATCGTTCAGTCTTTCGACCGGGTCAGCCCTGGGCATTATCGGGCCGAGTGCCGCCGGCAAATCGAGCCTCGCCCGAGCGATTGTCGGCGTGTGGCCGGTCCACAGCGGCGATATCCGAATTGACGGCGCCGCGCTGTCCCACTGGGACAATGAGCAACTCGGGCGCCACATCGGCTACTTGCCGCAGGACGTCGAATTATTTTCCGGCACGGTTGCCGAAAACATCGCCCGCTTTCAGGACATCGACGAAAACATGGTGATCGCAGCGGCGCAAATGGCCGGCGTGCATTCCATGATTCAGACCATGCCGGAAGGCTATAACACGCAGATCGGCGATGGCGGTCAGAGTCTGTCCGGTGGGCAACGGCAGAGAATTGGTCTGGCGCGGGCGCTCTACGGTATGCCCGCTCTAGTAATTCTGGACGAGCCGAACGCCAGTCTCGACGCCGATGGTGAAGCGGCGCTTCTCAACACGCTGCGAAGCCTGAAGGCGGAAAACCGCACCGTTATCTTGATTACGCATAAGACCAATATTCTGTCGATGATGGATAAGATCCTCGTGCTCAGTCAGGGCACTATGCGAGGGTTCGGTGAGCGTGATGAAATGTTCGCCAAGCTGCTGTCACCACGGGTCGTTGGCTCCCAGGGGGCTTCGCCCGATAGCTCGATAATAGCTGCAACAAGATAGGCGCCATGAGTTTTGAGAATTCTCCGAACAAATCGCTGCCGAGCGTGCCAGGTTCAACCTCGCCGGCAATTTGGCGACGTTGCGTCGAGCTTTTAACCGGCTCTGGCGGCTCCAAGACGAAGTTCGACGCGACTGGGCCGTCGTTAAACCCGCCAGGGGGCGGCCTGGGCGCGCCCCCCGTGCCGGACTGGAAACGTCCGGCGCTGGCCGGCTACTTCATTATCTTTTTGGGGTTCGGCGTGTTGGGTGGCTGGTCGGCATTCGCGCGGCTCGACAGCGCGGTGGTGGCGTCGGGTACGGTGACCTTGGAATCAAGCAAAAAAATCATTCAGCATTTTGAAGGCGGCATAATTGCGAAGATCCTCGTGCATGAGGGCGAGCACGTCGAGCAAGGACAGATACTCTTTCT
>Ga0187879_10003566_pt1 | contig 10482 bp, 11 predicted proteins | sample June2016WEW_19_1_FD_132423 | JGI IMG/M metagenome (GOLD analysis project Ga0187879, IMG submission 132423) | Peatland microbial communities from SPRUCE experiment site at the Marcell Experimental Forest, Minnesota, USA - June2016WEW_19_10 | ecosystem: Environmental > Terrestrial > Soil >... | reverse complement strand
CTCATGGGCGGACGAACGAAGCATTTCGAGGATGATCCGGCGGCGAGCAGCCACCATCACGGCTTCGAAGCCGTACTCGGACCCGTAGGTCGCCTCATATCGGGCGATACGCGCCAGCTTTGTCTCGGTGGCGCTCGCTGAGACCCCACCGCCCTCACTGGGCCGGCGGCCGACCGCGCCGGCGCCGCCGTCGGCGATCTCGCTCACGGCTCTTCGCCAGACGGATGCAGGCTTGCAGGAAGGGCCTTGGCGGGGTCCCGGATCGCCTTGTAGGTCCAGTGGCTGTCGATCACGCGATTCATCCAGTCGGTGCCGTGACTGGCTGGAACGAGGCGACGGCCTCGAGCACCGCCTCTATCTGTCCGGGCGAGAGGTGAGGTCCCATGGGCAAGCTCACCGCCTCGCGGTGGATGGCGTCGGAGATCTCGAATTTGCCGCCGATGAAGCCCCCAGCGACGTAGGCCTGCTGACGGTAGGGGGGGATCGGGTAGTGGACGCTGGTGGCCACCCGGCGACCGGCGAGGTGGGCGCGAAAACGATCTCGCTCGCGGGTGCGAACCACGTACACATGCCAGACGGGTTCGGCGTCGTGCGCTACCGCTGGCAGGATGAGGGGAGCTCCGGCAGCCTCGAAACCCGTCCGGTAGCTCTCAGCGATGGCGCGGCGTCGGTCGTTCCACTCGTCGAGCATCGGGAGCTTGGCAGTGAGCAGCGCCGCCTGCAGTTCGTCGAGGCGCGAGTTGTAGCCCATGAGCTCGTTCTCATATTTCGTCCTCGTGCCGTAATTGCGCAGCATTCGGAGGGTCTGGGCGATCTCGTCGTCGTTGGTGGTCACTGCCCCGGCGTCCCCCAAAGCTCCGAGATTTTTGCTGGGGTAGAAGCTCCACGCCGTGGCGTCTGCTACCCCGCCGACACGCTGTCCCCGCCAGCGGCTCCCGTGTGCCTGGGCAGCATCGTCGAGGAGGAAGAGCCCGTGCTCCCGAGCGATCAGCCCGATGCGAGACATGTCCGCCGGCTGTCCGTACAGGTGCACCGGGATGATCGCCTTCGTCCGCGGGGTGAGTGCCTCCTCGATGAGGCCGGCGTCGAGGTTCCAGGTGGCTGCGTCGGGCTCCACAGCGACCGGAATCGCTCCCGCGTACGTGACGGCCAACCAGGTGGCGATATAGGTGTTGGCGGGCACGATCACCTCGTCGCCGGCTCGGATGCCTGCGGCGCGAAGCGACAGGTGAAGGGCATCCAACCCGTTGCCGACACCGATGCAGTGGCGAGCGCCCACGTAAGCGGCGAACTCGGCCTCGAAGCGCTCGACCTCGGCTCCGAGCACGTACCAGCCGCTGCGAATCACGCGGTTGGCCGCAGTCAGAAGCTCCTCCCGCAGCTCCTCTGTCGCCGCCTTCAGGTCAAGAAACGGAACGACCTCCGGCATCACTGTGCTCCCGGCGGAGGGATGCGGACGGGAACGTCCTTCGCCTCGAGGTGGTCGGGTAGCTGCTCGGCCGTGAGTCTGAGCATCCGGTCGGCCGCGCAGGCGTCGTCGAGCTTCGCCACATAATCACGGTAGCGGCTCTTCACCGCCGCTCGATGGAACGCCGCCTGCCACTCCTCGCGTGCCGGTGCAAATAGCAGACAGATCGACGTCCTTCAGCGCTCCAAATAGCTCTGAACCTCTCGGTCGACTCGGCGAAGGGCAAGCCCGGAAGCGGCGCCCGCTTCGCCAACGCTTGCTAGCTCGGATCGTCTGATGACGCGATGGCAGCCACGTACTCGTCCCACTCGCGGTAGTAGTCATCCTCGCTGAAGTGGGTCGAGGCGAGCACGAGGCAGACCGACGCAGAGGAGAAGTTGACGATCTCCCGCCATGTCATCTGCGGGATATAGAGGCCGAAGTACGAGCGGTTGAGATAAAAGCTGGCTTCGGTCTGCCCGTCGCGGACGACGACCTCGAAGCTGCCTGCCGCCGCGATCACAAGCTGCTGTAGCTCCTTGTGGGCGTGACCTCCGCGGGTCTCGCCTCCTGGTACGTCGTAGAGGTAGTAGACGCGCTTGATCTCGAACGGGATGTGGTTGCCACCCTCGATGAACGTCAGGTTTCCGCGCACGTCTGCAACCTTGGGGAGGGAAACTATGTGACATTCGGCAACGCTCATGTGGTCTCCTGTTGTCGCAGACGAAGCCGGATCTGCTCATATATCACGGCGCCGGCGCCAAAGGAGATCTTGAAGTCGTGCAGCGAGGTGTTGAGCGCACCACCGTGCCCTTCATTGCTGATACCGAAGTCCAGATACCGATAGCCGTGCGTCTCAGCGAACTCGATACTTTGCTCGATCACCGGATCCAAGGCCGACACTGCCCGCCCGGCGCTCGACGAGGCAATGTACTGGGTGTGCACCACGGGTCCTGCGCAGTACAAGACTGTGCCGGCGGCTATTGACCCGTCAACCAATGCCGTGCAGAGCAGGATCTCCTTCGGAAAGGAGTCGTGGAGACGATTGATCTCCTCGAGCGAGTGGACCGGTGCAGCCTGATGACGCTCGCTGAGAGCCTGCGCCAAGAGAGCCCAGAATTCATCGATCCGCTCCCAGCCAATCTGTGCTTTCACACCGGCTCGAGCGGCAAGCTTGCGTCCGGACTTCCTTCCGTGGCTCACGCCGCCCCTGTGATCAATGCAGATGGCAGCGGACAGATCGCACTCAGAACTGCCGCCCATTCTGGAGAGTGAATACCGATCATCGTCCGCTGGCCAGCCGTGATAGATGAAGGGGACGACTTTGTACAACAAGTCTCGGTACCCCTGCGCCTCCATACGAGAAGCAACAAGGCGCAGGACGTCGAGCATCCGGTCACCGCGGACGGAGCCGTCGTGCACAACCCCGCCATAGGTCAGCCCGGGGTGACTGGCGACGACGCTAGGGGAGGATTCTGCCGCTGGGAAGACACCAACGATTTTGCCCCGCCCGTCTTCGATGACGAGGGAACGATCCCTAAACCGTGAACCGTGGTAGTCGAGATATCGGCGGGTGTGCAGCAGTGTCCCATTGCAGGATCGAGCGACGAGGTCGTCCCATACTGCGGCGTCGGCCGTATCGTAGGGTCGGATCCCCAGTGATTGCTGGGGGTTCGGGAACGATTGACCAGAGCCGTCCCGACGGCCTCCGCCCGTACTTTCTGAAGAGCCCGGTGCCATTGGTTCCCACACAGTAGACGAGCCGTTGCTCATGAAGCTGCTGCGGGCGTTCGGCTCGTCACCGGTTATGGCACGACGGGCGCTCGGCGCAGCCGGGACCGCAGAGTGCCCACAGCGTCTTTCCCGCGCTCCAACTCAATGCGCACTCGCGCGGGAAGTGACACCGAGGCCGCCCGCCCGTACCCGAGCTCCTGGAGCAGTCGGCCGGCGACCACCTCGAAGGCGGCGAGGTCGTCGGCTGCCATGTCGCGGCGCCAGTCCCGCAGCCCTTTTGTCGGCGGCAGCAGAAGGCTGCGATCGGCCGAGGGATCGGGGCTCATCTTCAACTGGCGCTGAGCTGCCTCGTCATATCGCATCATCGACGAGTCGAAGGGCAAGCCGATGAAGTCCGTCACCCGGCGCAGGACCGGCGCGGGGTCGGACACGAGCTCCTCATAGCGGACTTCCAGGTATCTCCCGGGGCCGAGGGCGGCACCGGCGCGTCGCCCTTTGGTCACGCGATGCCGCCAGTAACGGGCGGCTGCCAGGATCGAATCAGGGCCCCAGTCCGCTGCCAGAGTGGTGAGGGCAACGTCGCGGCCGTCCCGAATGAGGTGGATGAACTGCGACTCCGCGAAAAGGGCGGCGAGTTCCCGAATCTGAAGGACGTGATCGGGCGTCTTGTCGCCGTATCGATTCTTCCCTTCTCGCGCGGCGTAGTAGGTGTAGGTCAACCGCATCGCTTCGGCGCCATCCTCCGGATGTCGGGCCTCCAAAAAGCGGCGCAGCTCGTCTAGGTCGAGGTTCCACCTGCGGAAGCGATCGAAACTCTCGAGCTGTGCGCAGAAGGATTGAGCCAGCTCGGCGGCTGAGGCGCCCCCAGGTGTCCGTTTGCAGACGTCGAGCAGGAACCCACTCTCACCCGGTATTGCGAGATCCGGGTGCGAGTCCAACATCGACACGAGAAGCGTCGTACCCGATCGCCCACAACCGACGATGAATGGGAAGGCCGCACGGCGCGCCACCTCTACGCCGCCCTCAGCGCCAGAGCGCCCTTCGATCGCCTCACGAAGGGCAGGGTAGCGATCCGCTCGCGCAGGGGTGAATCATTGAACCCCGACGAGGTGGGGCGAATCGTCGAGCTGAGCCCGCGGGGACGCGCCGGGCACGAGGTCGTGTCCCCGTTCGCTCCTGTCTGTACCACTCGCCTCCGTCATCTCTCGGTGCGAGACAAGGCGACATCGTCGGCTTCCACTCGGTCGACAACATCGTCGATGGGCCCTTCAGGATCCGTCCGGCCTCACGCGCGTGCCAGATGGCGCCTGGCGTCCGCGCAGCTCTCGGAGCGCTCGCACGCCGCACGCAAGCCCGCAGCGGACGAACAGCCCGGCGGCGACGAGTGGCAGGGCGGCTCGGTCGATGCCTGAAGTGGTGCGACGGATGAAGAGCCACAGGGAGCGGTGGTGAGTAACGATGGCACGATAGGGATGCGCCGACGTCGAGACGGCACCCGAGTGGGCGACCCTGGCTCGAGGCTCGTAGAGAACCTCCCAGCCGGCAGCGTGAAGCCTCCAGCAGAAGTCCACTTCCTCCACATACAGGAAGTAACGATCGTCGAACCCGCCGATCTGGCGGAAGGCGTCGGTCCTGACGAGAACGCAGGCTCCCGTGACCCAGTCCACGTTCCCGTCGTCGGCACGAGACCAGTTGGCAGTGCGGTACTCGCGGCTGCGGCGCCCGGAGGGGCGCAGCAGCCCGAGAAATGCCTGCTGCCAGGACGATCGCACTGACGGGAAGGAGCGCGCCGACTGTACGATTCGCCCGGCTTCGTCGATCAACGCCGGGCCTACGGCTGCTGCCCGGTTGCTCGAATCCAGTCGCGCCCGCAGCGCATCGAGGGCGCCTGGCTCGAGTTCGACGTCGGGATTGCAGACCAACAGCAGCTCGGTGCCCGCCCGAGCTGCCCCGAGGTTGACACCGCCTCCAAAGCCGAGGTTGCCGGCAGGGGCGATCAACGTCACTCCGTCGCAGGCTGTAGCGGGCGGTCCCGCCGCCGGATCCCGAGCGCCGTTGTCGACCACGATGATGTCGTCGACTTGGCTCTCACGAAGGCTGCGCAGGCACCTCGTGAGAGCCTCGCCCGAGTGGTACTCGACCACCACGGCGGTGACGCGGGCGGGGACAGCTGAAGACGGGCTCATTGCCGATCTCGGCGATTGCGAGGGGCACTGACCTCGATCGGTCGCGGTCTGCCCTGGTCAGCTGCCATCAACACGGGGCCGGCGGGGGCCACACCAGGGGAAAAAGCGGGTGGTCCATGACCGCACCCGGCGCCAGCTCGCCGTCCAGCCCCTCGAAGGGTGGCGATGTGCGCCACTCGCGAGGCGCGTGGCGAGCGCTGGCGGACAGATAGCGCAGCGAGAGGACCCTGCGGCGCCCCGCGTAGGGCCACCCCGGCGCTCCGTGCACCGTGAGGAAGTCGAAGAAGATAGCGTCGCCCGGCTGAAGCTCGAAGCTGCGGACATCGAAGGCGTCCCGATCGGCCTCGATGTCCGGCAGCTCCGCCAAGCTTCCTTCGGGGAACCACTTCGCCACTCCGTCGAGGAAGGTGCGCGGCATGAGCCACGGCCCGCGATGGGTGCCGGCGACCAGCTCGAGACCACCGGCGGCCGGCACCGGATCCACCGGGACCCAGGCGCTGATGCCGCTGCCGTCGACGTTGTAGTACGGCTGGTCCTGGTGCCAGGGCGTCCGCTGCCTCGTGCCGCCTTCCTTCACGAGCACGTGATCGTGGTAGAAGCGGACTTCGGGCGACTCCATGAGGGTGGCAGCGATCTCGGGCAGGCGCGAGTGCCGGGCCAACTGCTCGATCTCGGCGAGCTCGATCCACCGGCAGAAGTCCTCGGTGAAGGCCCCCGGGTCTTCCGGGCTGCTGGCGACCTTGGCGCGCGGGCTCGGGTTGGCGAGCACGCGGTCGATCGCCACGGCTGCGGTCTCGACCTCGTCGCTGTCGAAGGCTTTCCGAACGCAGACGACACCGTCGCGGGCGAAGGCGTCGATGAGGTCTCGATCGATGGAGGATCGGCTCATGGCTGCACGATAGTGATCAGGGCGTCGCAGCTCCGGTGCGAACGCGAAGCGGCGGTCCGTCGAGGCCGCAGTGGTGACATTCGGTGCCGGGAGCCTGCTCATGGGGCGGGTTCGTCACTGTGAAGGCAGCAACGGCCGCACCAAGGGCGCAGGCAGCCGCCGAGACGAACATCGCCGTCCGAAAGGCGTCCGACAGCTGGGCGGCGTGCAGATAGCTGCGCCCTGTGATGCCGGCGACCGCAGGGAGAACGGCCACGGCGATGAGACCGCCGATGCGAGCGACGTCGTTGTTGACGGCCGAGGCAACTCCGGCGTGCTCGGCGCCCGCCGACGCCATTGCCGTCGCCGTGAGGGGGGCGACCATGATCGCCAGCCCGAGGGCGAACACGACCACTTCCGGCAGCACGAAGACGAAATAGTTGCGTCCGTCGGTCGCCCGCGTGAGCGACAGCAGGCTGATGGCGAGGACGAGCGGCCCGACGCTCATCTGCAGCCGTGGTCCGATGCGGGACGCCAACCGGCCGGAGCGGGCGGACAACGCCAGCATGATGGCGGTGACGGGCATGAGCGCAAGACCGGACTCGAGGGGTGAGTAGCCCGAGCTGATCTGTAGCTCGACGGGAAGCAGAAAGAGGGCGCCCCCGAGGGCGGCATAGACGACGAAGGTGACGCCGTTGGTGGCACTGAATTGCCTTCGGCGGAACATCCCGAGCGGCATCAGGGGCTCGGGAGCTCGACGTTCGATCAGTACGAAGCCGCCGAGCGAGAGCACCGCCACCACGAGGCTGCCGGCGACGGTGCCGGATGACCAGCCAAGGCTCGGCCCTTCGATCAAGGCGTACGCCAGGCCACCGAGCCCGAGCACGGCTGCGGTGGCGCCCTCGAGGTCGAGGTGGCCCGTGGCGGCCGGGTCCTTCGATTCGGGCACGTGGCGAGCCGTGACGGCGAGGGCAGCCGCCGCCACGGGGATGTTGATGAAGAAGATCCAACGCCAGGAAGCGGCCGAGATGAGGTATCCGCCCAGCAGCGGCCCGGCAGCCGTGGCAACGCCACCGAGGCCCGACCAGGCACCGATGGCCTGACCCTGATCATCGGGGGCGAAGGACGCCTGCAGGATGGCCAGGCTGCCGGGTACGAGGAGAGCGCCACCGATGCCCTGCAACAACCGCATGGCGACGAGCACCCCGACGTTGGGCGCGAAGCCACAGACGGCGGAGGCGACGGCAAACCAGATGACACCGATGGAGAAGACCCGCCGGCGGCCGAACCTGTCGCTGAGCGAGCCGCCCAGCAACAGGAACGCCGCCAAGGTGAGGTAATAGCCGGTCACCACCCATTGCAGGGCCGCCAGGCCGACACCGAAATCCCGACCGATCGTCGGCAGGGCGATTCCGACCACGGTGGCGTCGATGGCAGCGATGCTCGAACCCATGACGGCAGCGGCGATGACCCAGCGGCCCGTCGAGGAGCGGTACCGGAGACCGCCCGCTACCTCCGGCATTGACTGCTGCCTGGCTCAGCCGTCGAAATGGAAGCCCGGCACCGTCATGGCGCTCGCGACCGATGCCACCAAAGCTCCGTCGTGTTCGTAGGTCAGCCGCCCCGGCGCCTCGGCGATTGGCACCCAGGCAAGCTCATCGACCTCCTCGTAGCGGTCGTAGCCCCCCTCGATCGGCTGCATCAGCCAGTACTCGACCACCTTCGGCCGACCCCGACGATCGACATACTCCACTTCACCGGCGAAGCGACCGAGGGCGCACTTCCAGCCGGTCTCCTCGAGCACCTCTCTGAGGGCGCATTCCTCGGCGCTCTCTCCCGCATCCAGCTTGCCTTTCGGGAGCGACCAGTCCTGCTGAAGGGGGCGGTGGATGAGTGCGACCTCCCAGCCGCCGGCGCTCGAAGCTCGGATGACGATGCCGCCAGCGGCGCGCACGACCCCTGCCGCCGCCGGACCCCTCCCCGTGGGCTCGGTGACCAGGTCGGCACCGTCGCCGCTCGCAGGAGGGATGTCTCCTCGAGGCGGCGGAGCGTCCGTGCTCATTGGCGCTGACGATATCCGGGCGGGGAGAGTTACGCGTGGGACGAGTAGCGTTGGCCAAGTGGCAGGCCCTGATCAGCAACGCAGCGGCGTCGAGGTCGAGTGGCAGCTGGACGCCATCGACCTGCGACCTGTGGAGCGCTGGCTGGCAGCTCGAGGTGCCGGGACGAGCCGACGCGCTCGCGGCCGGGCGGGTTCGGCTAGCGGCGCAGGAACCGCTGCCTCGTCTCCGAGCGCCGGCGCTCCGGTCGGGCTCCCGGTGCAGGAGTCGGGTCCGTTGCCTCTGCTTTCTTCCGTCCCGGGACTGGGGGCCGTCGCCCAGCCGGTCAAGCGCCTCGTCGACCTGTACTTCGACACGACCGACTGGCGCCTCGGGCGATCGGGCTACGTGCTTCGCACCCGTCTGCGGGCCGGGCGTCACGAAGCGACGTTGAAGGATCTCGCGCCCTCGACCGAGGGTCTCCGCAGACGTCTCGAGGCGACCGAGCCGCTCGCTTCGCCCGACCTCGCCGGCCTCGATCCCGCCGGCCCCGTCGGGCGCCGCGTGCAGGCGTTGGCCGGCGGAAGAGCACTTGGCCAGGTGCTGGAGGTCCGCACGCGGCGGCGGCCGTACACCCTCGAGGTGCGCGGTACGGCCGTCGGGGAGGTGGCGCTCGACGACACGGTCATCGTCGCCGGCGAGGAGCATCATCGCATCCGGCTGCAGCGCGTCGAGGTCGAGGTCCTGCCAGCCTGGGTGGAGTCGTTGTCACCGCTCGTGGAACGCCTGAGACACGACTGCGGCCTACAACCGGCGACGCTCTCCAAGTTCGAGGCCGGCCTGCTCGGGGCCGGTTTCGTCATCCCCCAACCGTCGGATCTCGGTCCGACTAGCATCTCGGCCACCTCGACAGTGGCCGAGGTGGCCTACGCCGTCCTGCGCAGGGATGCCGCCTCGATGCTCGCCCACGAGGCCGGCACGCGCCTCGGTGAGGACATCGAGTCGCTTCACCAGATGCGGGTGGCCACCCGACGCATGCGGGCTGCCCTCTCCCTCTTCGAGACGGTGCTTCCGGCGCGGGCAGGCCGCGTGCACGATGAGCTGGGTTGGCTGGCGGGCGTGCTCGGCGCCGTCCGCGACTTGGACATCCAACTCGGGAACCTGGATGCCTGGACCGAGGAGCTACCCGGTGTGCACCGCCAAGCTCTCGACGAGCTCGGCGATCTGCTGCTGGGCCATCGCGAGAGCGCCCGCGCCGCCCTGCTGGAGGCGCTCGATTCGCGTCGCTACGAGCGACTGGTGGCCGCCCTCACCTCGATGCTCGACCAAGGGCCCATTCGGCGGGCGTCCGTCGTGCGAGTCGGCGCTCTCGAGGCGCTTCCCGAGCTGATCGGCGGTCGCCACCGTGAGGCCGAGAAGGCGGTTCGACGGGCGCATCGCACCGGTGTCGTCGAGGACTTCCACCGCCTGCGCATCCGCTGCAAGCGGTTGCGCTACGCCATCGAGTTCACGGGCGACCTCTACGGGGCCGACGTCAAGCGTTACGCCCGTCAGGTCGCCTCCCTGCAAGACGAGCTCGGCCTCATCCAGGATGCGGAGACGGCGGCCAACCGTCTGCAAGTCATCGCCCTTGGTGAGGAAGGTGCCTTGCTGCCTCGAGCCACCGTCTTTGCGATGGGGATGGTCTCGCAGCGTTGCACCGCCGAAGCGCTCACCCGCCTCGCGAAGCTGCCGGCGGCAAAGCAGCTCGTGAACGGAAAGCTCTGGGAAAAGGCCAGAGAGACGATGGAGCGCCGCCGCGAGGAGGCTGCCCGCGCCGCTGAGGAGGCCGAGCATGCCAAGCGAGCGGCAGCTGCGCAGGCGTCCGAGCCTCTGATCGCACCCGGACGTGCCCGGCCGGCCCTCCCAACTCTCGGTGTCCCCTCCGTCGCGGCGGCCCCGGCCGCCCGGGCGGCCGTGCGACGAGCGACGTCGACGACAGGCAGGGCGGCAGGCGGGGCGGCGACGACAGGCAGGGCGGCAGGCGGGACGGCGACGACAGGCAGGACGCCGAGGGCGAGCCGGACAGTGGCGACAGGCAAGAGGTCAGGCGCGGCCGCACAGAGCCGACCACGTCGGGTTCGGGCGGCGGCCCCGCCGACCGACGAGAACAGCGACGCCAAGACCGTCACCCCGATCCGGCGGCGCCTGGCGCCAGGCTGAGACCGG
>Ga0187879_10003563_pt1 | contig 10486 bp, 13 predicted proteins | sample June2016WEW_19_1_FD_132423 | JGI IMG/M metagenome (GOLD analysis project Ga0187879, IMG submission 132423) | Peatland microbial communities from SPRUCE experiment site at the Marcell Experimental Forest, Minnesota, USA - June2016WEW_19_10 | ecosystem: Environmental > Terrestrial > Soil >... | reverse complement strand
AATGTTGGCCAGCGCCACCTCGATCAGCTCCGTGTCAGAATCAATGCCGGTGCGTTTTTTTGCCCTGGTCACGAGGGCTTCCGGCATTCTTCCCCGAACCACCTGGGTGCGTTCGCCGCGCAGCAGTCCTTCTTTCTCGGCAATGACCATCACGTCGCGCAACTTGCTGGAGCGCATGGGACCCTCCTCCCCCAAGCCTGCAAGTTTCCTTCTTGAGGATCTGGATGGGGTGCCGCGCTTCACGAATTACCTCCCGGGAAATAGGTGCATTTCTCTGTAGCACAATCTCAGCATTATTGTAGCACAGCTTCAAAAGGTGGGCATCCTCCGGCATTTGGTCGGCCTTGTGCAACCAGGTTGCACAATCGAAATGCTGCCTGTGCTCGTTGCCACTTAGCCCGCGCTCAGATCCCAAAGGCAATTCGGGTTGTGCACCCCGGGTGCACAAACTTGCGCCTGAGACGCCCCCGTGGAAACCTCTCGAAAGCGTTTGCGTGCCAGAGAGTCCCAACGAGTCCTGTCACCAGTTTGCGATTGCTGGGGCTTTACCATCGGCAACCATATTCGCGTTTTGTTCGCTCAATGTCAAGCTCCTTTTTTATCCGGGTCGGATCGGAAAGCAGAGTCCCGGGCCAGCTAGAATTCCATTCGTGCAAATGACTCATTCAGATCGCCTCGAATACCCCCGTAACCAACAACAAATCGAAGCCCTAACGTATGGCCGAGTGACCCTTTCGCTAATTGCAAAATGAAGGACACACGAATCTGTGGTCACCATACCTTACTAAGACCCTGGAGCCCCTGGAGATAATCCTCCTGTTCGACCCTGCTTTCCACTCCGTATTCCGTTAGGATCGTCATCATCTTTCCCACCGGGACTCCGGCAAGCTCAGCGGCTCGGCCGAGAGATGCCTCCCCCTTTTTGTACCGTTCCACCGCGAGCAAGATTCTCCCGCGGGTAACCATGTCGCGCACGGCTTTGGACAGATCACTCCTCTGTTCCTTCGTGAGTTCGTTCAGAAATTCGAAGTTCTCACGGTCCATCCGGATGCTCATGGTCTTGCTCATTGTCTTGTCTCCAATTTCCGTCTCGCATCTTCCAGAATTGATTCTTTATAACGCCCATGTTTTGCCAGTGTCATAAGTGTGGCCAGGGCCTCGCTACCCGTAAGCAAACCCTTCTCGCGGCTTCGAACTAAGATGCCAATAGCTGTGGTGAACGCAATACCGAGCAACTTGCAGGCATTGATTCCGTTCTTGTCATCCATGCCCAGGACCTCAGCCTTTTCCGTGAGGGCGAGCAGGATGGCCTCTGCTTCACCCCTGCCCAAGCTGAAATCTCCTTGCAATTTGACAACGAGTTTCTTGTTCTTGACGGCGATGACTTTGAGTTTTGAATCATCCAAAGCCTTTTGAATCAGGAGTGCATCCAGTGACTTTTTAACACCGCAGCATTCCTTCTCAACCTCAACTGGGATCGCAGCCTCAAGCTCAATGCCAGTCAGGAAAGAATCCAGAAGCTCGGCTTTCGCGATGAGGATCAGCGTGGATGCGTCAAATACAATCATTATGACGACTTATTACAACTGTAATCATAATATGAATGGGTTTAGGGTGGCAAGTTCAGTTTATGGAACAACAACCTCCCCCCCCACCGAAGCTAGGGGTAGTTCCGGACGGGCGAACGCGCCGTCCGGTTCTTTAGCGATCCCGATATGCACGCCGTCCCAGGTCAATCTTGGGGAGGAATCTCGCGGCGATCACTTTTGTCTTGCAGGTCGCTCTGGGGGCTTTTTCGCTGGATTTGGCCAACCGAGCGAAGGACGGCTTGGCGCTAGTTTGCGTCTTCACCAAGTTTAGAAATCCTGGGCTGAGGCGCAGCCGGGTGGAACGCCGCCGGTACATCGGAAGCATCCGTGTCGGCTTCTTTCATTCAGCAACCGCCATTTCGAAAAACTACCGCTCTCCTAGTTTGGTTTGCGGGTTTCTTGCGTCACAGGCTGCGTAAACCGACAGCTTGCAGCTGCTTGACGGCTTCTCCGGCGAAACACGCTTCTGTTCGGGCGAAAGATCGCATGCGGGCCCGCTGAGAATGCCATCCCTTCAAGCTGTGACCGGCGGGTTCGGTATTCTTGTTCTTGGGGTTGAACCTGCGCGGAACGGCAAGAAAGTGCGTGGTTATTGAGTAATATATAGTATTAGTTTATATTTCTCAATATGCGCTATATTGCTAGACAATTGGCGCCCGTGCTTCTGGCTGCATCTCGGCACTTCCCGGCAGTTGTCGTGACGGGGCCGCGTCGTGCGGGGAAGACTACCCTTTTGCGCAAGTTATTTCCGAAGGCGCGCTACGTGCTGCTCGAAGACCCTGATATTCAAGCACGAGTGCGTAGTGATCCGCGCGCCTTTCTTGAGGACTTGCAGCCTCCGGTTGTATTCGACGAGATTCAAAATGCCCCGGAATTGCTGGCCTACGTCCGTACGCTTATCGACACCAAGCCGCGCCGCATGGGTCGGTGGCTGTTCACTGGGTCCCAGGAAGCTCCGCTCATGCGCGGCATCACGGAATCGATGGCCGGGCGCGCCGCCATTCTTCAGCTCCTGCCTCTTAGCATGGCAGAAACCGCCAAAGTGGATCTGCTACACGGAGGCTTCCCCGAAGTGCTGGCGCGTCCTCAGGCCCGCAGCCTTTGGTTCGCCTCCTACCTGCAAACCTATCTAGAGCGGGATGTGCGAGCGATTACCAACGTGCGGGATCTCGTGACCTTCCGTCGGTTTCTTGCTCTGCTGGCCAGTCGCCATGGTCAAGTTCTCAACAAGACCGACCTTGCGGCACCCCTCGGGGTCTCGGTTCCAACGATCGGCGAGTGGCTCTCCATTTTGGAAGTGACCGGTCAAATTATTCTCGTGCCCCCATACTTCGAAAACTTCGGCAAGCGGCTTATCAAGTCGCCGAAAATCTACTGGGGGGACTCCGGGTTTGCCTGTTATCTGTTGGGCGTGACCTCCTCGGCTGAGCTCGAGCGCTCCCCCTTTCTGGGGGCCCTGTTCGAGGGCTTCGTCGCGGCGGAGATACTCAAGAACCAGGCCAATCGAGGACTGCAGAAGGAACTGTACTACTTCCGCGATCAGCAGGGCCTGGAGGTAGATTTCCTCGTGCCACGACCCAGCTCAAACCTGTGGTTGGTTGAAGCCAAAGCTGGGAAGACGGTCCGGCCTTCCATGGCCGCTCCGCTACTCTCATTGCGTCGAGCTTCGCCCAAACGGTCCGAGCGGTTGATGGTGGTCCATCGAAAGTCCCGCTCGCAATTGCCGACAGCCGCGATCGCTGGCGGGGTAGAAGCTCTTGATGTTGAACGATTCATCCATGAGCTTGGTCGCTCCAGATAGCAGGCTTGCAGCGCCAGACTGATCGAGATGGTGTTCGGTGATCAAAAGCGATGTCAAACCTCGAAGGCCTGCGCCTGTCGCGGTCTGGGACGTCGGGTGGGCCTCCTTAACCTCACTTACTGTTTGCCAAGAGAGGCCATCGCTTCAAGATAGTCCTCCGCCTCGAGCTTTTCCACCTTTGCGAGCCGCCGCTCCATATTCTTCGCTATCTCCGTTGTCTCGATCGCGCTCAGTAGCAGCTTCAGAAGGGGCACCAGGACCGCCGCAACTCTGGGTTCAAGCTTGCCTGCATATACATCCGTGATCAAACGATCCACCGTCTTCCGCACGGCAAGTGCGGTGTCCAGGGTCGGCAGTGGATCCGCGTTTTCGCCGGCAGCAGGGCGCTTGCTCCTGCCCCCGATTCGGCCCAGCTCGGCAGCTTTGTTGGGATAGGTGTGAAAATAGCACTGGCCGCCCTTGGTGGCAAAGGCTGGACAGGGCTTGCCGGACTTGGTTATGGCCTTACAGCGTGAGTTAAGTTTCTTATGATTCATTCTCTTCATCCGCTTCACGCTCAACGCGGGACTTAAAGTCTTTCCAGTAACTAAGCTCGTACGTTTTTAGCAGTTGTTTTAGCTTGACCCCGTCATCCATCGTCTCGTACTCGGGAGGACCATATATCGTCTCATCCCCGGGCGAGCGTTCAAAGATCATGGCAGCTATCTGTCCGAACCGGCGGAATCCGTGAACTGGACATGTCCGGTTCATCTCTGCTTCGAATAGTTCAGGGGCCAATGACAAGGCGATTATCGTGCCGCCGCAGATACAGTTGGCCAGTTTCTCACGCCGCGCCCTATCGGCCTGCTTCCGCTCGACCTTGGCCAACTGTCTGCTAAGACTTAAGAGTTTTCGTGTCATGTGCTCAGTATGCCGGGTTCGAGCTCGGACGTTTATGTTACTTCGGTAATACATGGAACCAACTTTGCCGACATCGGTGTCACCTCATAGCCCCCGGGCCTGCAAATGAGCGATGGTCGCGGGGCCGGTACCCTCATAGGCGCAGTCAAGCATCTCGACGGAGAAGAGCGCAGCCAGATCACCATCAAAACTCATTAGTGCCGAGGCCGTTACCACGGCGGAGATCGAAGACGAGATTCTGGATCGCGCCAGCGTGCAGTCCTCGATCCGCCAACAATTCGGACTGGCGACAGACAACCGGCGCGTCCGACCCGCGGAACTGGGTGGGCATGGCCGAGATGATGGTCGATCTCTACCGCTCGTTTTCCGTGCCGCTTTCGGGCGAGATGTTGTTCGCATGGCATCGGATGCTCGTCCGCGGCAGGCGTGATCTCAAAGATGTCAGACGCTATCGAACCAGCGGTGAGGCGATGCAGGTGGTCTCGGGGGCAATTCATGTGCCCAAGGTGCACTTCGAAGCACCGCCGTCATCGCATGTGAAGTCAGAGAGGGGGCGCTTCATCGCCTGGTTCAACCGGACGGGACTAGGCAGTCGCGAGCCTTTGCCTGCACCGACAAGGGCGGGGATGGCGCATCTCTATTTCGAGTGCATCCATCCCTTTGAAAACGGCAACGGGCGAATCGGCCGCGCGCTTGCCGAAAAATCCATGGCACAAAGCGTCGGCCAGCCAACTTTGATAGCGTTGGCAGCGACGATTCTTGCCAAGCGCAAGCAGCACACGCTATCAACTCAGCATTCCTTTGCGCTCCGTGACTTCCGTCGTGGTGAACGAAAGAGGAGAAGTTGTTCAAAGTTGACACGCGACCGACGTGATCTAGCCTCGCCTTTGGAACATCGTGATTTGTTCGATGAACGGCCCGATCATGCCGCGTTTCGGTCCACATTGCGTGGCCAGTACCATGTAACAGTAACAGCACTGTGGCGCTCTGCACACGATCTGCTACTATTGGTGACCGCCATGGATAAAACGGAAGCGAAAAACCGCGTACTCCAATCAGACGCAAGCCGTGACGCCCACGCCGTGAGCGCTCCCGTCCAAACTAGAGACTCCGCCCGTCAGCTGGAGCTGGATTTTCGCGCGCCGGTACTGCAGATGGTTTTGCCCGACCAAGAGACGCTAGAATTCTGGCGCGCAACGGCTGACTTTCCACAGGAAGTCGCAGATCGAATCGCAAAATTTTCCCGCAGCATGCAACAGTGTGCTTCGGCGTCTACCCGCGTAACCAAAAGCAAATCGAAGCCCTAATGTATGGCCGAGTGACCCTTTTCGCTGATCGCAAATAGAGCGTCGAAACTCAGCCGATGGATGAAACTGCACGTCTTGAACCGATTTACGATCGGCCGGCCACGGCGGGATTCATATCCGCGAATACAACATGCAGAAGGCGACCGATCGATGGAAAACCGAATTATGCGTGGGTGAAGGTCAGCCGCGGTCTCGATAATTAGCGCCGGCGATGGCTGCGCTGTTTCCGGAACATACGCGGATCATAGCTGAGCGGCTCCATTTCTAGCACGACGACCCTCTTGTAGTCGGGATGCGTGGGATTGATCAGCCAGTTGTTTTCGTTAGGCGTCAGTACGGAGGGCACTAGCAGAAAACAATTTTCTCCGCGTTGCGCGAATTCATCGCCCAGCCGAGCGAGTGCGGGAGGAGCCGCCGATTCGCGCCAGTTTGCCGGCAGATTGCTGGTTTCAACCCGCTCCGTGACTAGATCGTCTGGGACTTCCGCAACAGCTAAAACCAGATCCCCGGGGGGATCGTCCACATCAAGATGGACGAAATACTCCAGCATCGCGAGAGATTGATGTTCCGAAGTATAGCTCAGGCGGGTTCCGGGGCTCGACCAACGTCCACCGTAACGGTATGCTCCCTCACCGTCAAAGGGAGTGCGGGCATACGCTTTGCGCAAGACTCGATAGAGTCGGCTCAACTAATTCCGCCGTAAGCTATGCGGCCCAGGATGTTCTCCACTTGGCGCGCTCCCAGCTCTGTGTCAATGGCAGCGACGGGTGCGACGCCGCCGAGGGCACGGTTGGGACGCTTTAGCCAGCGCATGGCACGATCGTGGTCACCAAGATACTCATTAGCAATCGCTACAATGCGAGCCAATCGATAAAGCCGGTCGGATTCGTAACGTGCCAGCCTTCCACTGCGACGGCGGCGCTGCAAGCTCCGAGTCGAAAGGTCAAGTGCGCTAGCGAGTTCTTTCAGAGTCAAACCAGAGGCTCGCATCAGCTCCTCCACGACCGCAGGAGGAAAGCCCTCCCGGATCGCCTCGCGCATGTCACGATCGCTAGAAAGAGCGCGACCAAGGGTTCGCTTGCCCCCTAACTCCTCCACCACAGCTCGCAGCTCGTTTACCATTATGTCGCATATAGTAGCGACAAATGGCGCTCTTGTCAACTCAACCGTCAAAGTCGACGAGGTGGGAAGGTGCTATCCTAATTCACCAGCTCAAAAGCTTGAACGGGGCGGGCCGCCAGGCACAATTTTCATTCCAAAGCCGAGACAACGCTGCTCGGAAAGTGCGGCAATACATCGCCGTGTTGCTTGGAATTCGCTGACCTAGAAGCGGCGGGTAGCGGACATCATGAAAACCGATTATAGCGGCGCAGGATGCACCAGGGCGGACCATTTAACACAACACTCCCAATCCGGCACGCGCACCTCCCGTGGTGAAGTTATTGGTCTTTGGCTCTGCCCTTCTGCTTTGCGACAAGGCGCTGAATAAACTTAGGTCCCTCCTTCTTATAGGCCTGGACGCCCTCGCGTAGCGGCAGCCCGCAAATCCGCATTCTGTTTGGAGCGGCTCACTAGATGCTTTCGCCTCTAACAATCCAATCGAGACTTTTGCCGAATTTGGTCGCCACGCCCAGAAGGATTTCAAGTGTCGGAGCAACTTTTCCGCTCTCGACTTTTGACAGCTGACCTTGGCTGACACCCAATTGCGACGCAAGCTCCTCCTGTCGCATGTCTCCTCGTAAACCTCGAATTCTCAAACCAATTTCCCTTAGGGCGGGTTTTGGCCTGTTTCGGTGAGACATTTTTCTTGAGTTTTGGCGTTATTCCTATTAGAATATTCCATAGGGAATATTCGCGGGGGAATATGACGCAAGTTCCTCTCGTTTCTTTCTAGCTTGGTTTCGGATAGTTGGCAATTGATGACTTGGGTCCCAAACATCAGCGGATATCCTTTCAGGAGGCAATGGAAATGATGAAAAGATTGGTCACGTTTCAATGCAACAGGAGAATTGCCAGGCAGTTGTGGGGTCATATTTCACCCACGGCATTGCACGGTCTAAAGGAACTCACCAGCGAACACTTGCTGTCGATCGGTTCCGGCGACCTACTGCTTCTCGATGGACGATGGTACGTGACGCACAATGGTTTATTAGGGCTGGCCCGCCGGAATCGGTGCGCGGGCATCAACGTGCGGCCAGTACCCACCTTTTCTGATCCCTCTATACAGCGATGGGCATTCGAGGCCACGGTCTATAAATCCAAAACGTGTAGAGGCTTCGTTGGCTATGGTGACGCCGACCCCTCCAATGTTTCCTCGCTTGTTCGTGGAGCTGAGATGCGTGTGGCCGAGACCCGGGCAGTCAATCGCGCTCTGCGCAAGGCCTACGGGATCGGCATCTGCTCGATCGAGGAGATTGGAACGAACCCGAATCCGGTTGAAAAGCTACCTCCCCAAAACGCGAATGGCAACGGGAACGGTGGTGGCCCCAAGGTCCGCGACCGTCTCTGCCAGATCATCCGTCAGCACAAGCTCGACCCCGAACTCGTAAAGGCCTATGCCGTCGACTTCTGCGGCACAAGGACGCTTCGAGACGCCAGCAGGCAACAGGTTGAGAACTTCGTCCAGCAACTGGCCGACTGGGCCGAGAAGGACCGCAATGCTCTCATCTGCCAGCTCAACAGCTACGAACGCCGGACGCAGGAGGTGGTCGCATGAAACGCCAGGTTCCAGGCCTCGCCGAAACTGCCAGCGATTCTCGTCCGCGGATTCCGGACGGAGTATTCCTCGTTCGGGTTGATGGCGCCCAGTTCCGCTGGCATGCCCACAAGCCGTTCTATGTCCTCCGACTCTCCGTTATCGAGCCCCAGACACTGGCCGGGCAGTCCATTGTGGGTCGTCTCTACTGCACGCAGAAGTCGATGTGGAAGCTCGGCTGGTTTCTGCGGGATTTCCTCTATGACCCGGAACTGCTGGCCCACGAACAGGTCGATGAGAAGGCTTTGCCCGGACTCCGCGGCGTTGTCAAGATCAGCCACACCGTGATCAACGGCATTTCGCTCATCAACCTTGATGGCTTCGCCCCGGCCAGCCAGTGGGAAGAACTGTCATCGGCTCCGGTATCAAGTGTCTCTCGCTCCAACGCGGAGGAGGCAAGCCGATGACCTATTCCAACACCCAGATCAGCCAGTACCTTAGCTGCCCGCGCCGTTACCGGCACCGCTATCTCGACGGATGGCGGGAGAAAGACACTCGTGCCGCCATGCTCTTCGGCCGAGCCTTCGAACAGGCCGTCGCCGCCCTTTTTCGCCGGGAAGACCCGGCGGCTGTGCTGTTCGAGCAGTGGGGCGTGTGCAAGAACATGGGTCTGACCTACTCGGGCAACGACACCTGGGACCGCATGCTGCAACAAGGCATCCAGTTGCTGGAGCGCTTCGCTCAGGATGGCCGCGTTCGCATTCGGCGCCCTCGTTCCACCCAGCAGATTCAGTTCAATCGGACCCTGGCGTCCGGCAACAGTTTTGTCGCTTACGTTGACGCTGTTGGTGAACTGGACGGCACACCCTGCGTTCTGGAATGGAAGACGACTTCTGCGCGATATCCGGAAGAGCCGGCCGGCATTTCCGCACTGGATCCGCAGCTCGTCTGCTATTCGTGGATGACCGGAATCGACGAAGTTGCCCAGGTTGTTTTCGTCCGCAAGCGTCTGGTCGAAGTTCAGTACCTCCGGGCCACGATTTCTGACGAGCAGCGGCAGGAGTTCGCCACCCTGGTCGAAGACACAGTGCGACGGATCGAGTCCGGGCTGTTCCTGGCGCATAGCGGTATTCGCTTTCCCCAGAATCCATGCACCACCTGCCCCTTCATCGGGCTCTGCCTCGATAAGCGCGACTTGGTCGAGGCCGCCCTCGTGCGCAAGCCAGGAGTTGATCTTGGTCTGTTTGACGAACTTGTTTACTAGGTGGCCACCGATGCCCCCGAAGCTCAATCGCAAGCGTGCACTGTTTGTCCTGACGAAGATCGACGAGATCCTGGCGTGGGAAAGACAGAAAGAGGCAGAGCGCGACACCCGTTTTGTCGAACTTGGCAGGTATCTCTGCGAGGTGCGGGCAGGTCAGTACTGGAGGCTGGAGAACCTGAGCTCGTTTGACGAGTTCCTGGCGAGGCGATTCCCGGAATCGAGGAGGAAGGCGTACTACCTGATGTCCATCCACGAGCACCTGCCGCCGCAGGCGAGACGTGAACTGAAAGAAGTGGGATGGACGAAGGGGCTGGAGCTGGCGAAGCTGGCGCGTAGGGACGGGCAGCGCTTCGATTGTGCAACCTGGTTGCACAAAGCTCGAGAACTGCCGAAGGAAGACTTCAGGCGGGAGGTGGAAAAGGAACTGACGGGAAGGGAAGAGGAGCAATCGGAGCTGATCTACTTCAAGGTCTACAAGAGCCAGATCCTGGTCATCGAACAGGCGATCGAGACTGCGGCCCTGATGCTGGGCACGGACAAATCGCGCGGTTACTGCCTGGAGATGATCTGCGCCGACTTCCTGGCGGGCGCACACCTGGACAACGGCAACCCCGAGATTTTGCTGAATTCGATCTCACGCTACTACAAGTTCCTGCCCGGCGAACAGCAGCAGGTCTTCCTCGAGAACCTGCGTGAGAAGGCGTCCTGAGAATGATTCGCCCCAAAGCCGCTCCCTTGCGGCTGGATCCCTTGTTGTACGAAAGTCTGCGCCAGCAGATCCTGCGTCGCGACGGCTGGAGGTGTCAATCCTGTGGCACGATGTCGAATCTTGAGGTGCACCACAGTGCGCCAGGACAAACCTGGTGCTTCCAGCGGGTGAAATTCCCGCCCCGACAAGAGGTGCAGCCGCCTCACCGGGAATCGAGTCTT
>Ga0187879_10003561_pt1 | contig 10488 bp, 10 predicted proteins | sample June2016WEW_19_1_FD_132423 | JGI IMG/M metagenome (GOLD analysis project Ga0187879, IMG submission 132423) | Peatland microbial communities from SPRUCE experiment site at the Marcell Experimental Forest, Minnesota, USA - June2016WEW_19_10 | ecosystem: Environmental > Terrestrial > Soil >... | reverse complement strand
TCAGTTCACCGACGAAGCCGCCGTCCGGCGATTGGCGCAGCGGTTGGCGCTGGCGGCCGGCCGACGCCTCGACGACGCGCAGCCGTGGGTAGACGGTCAGCTGACCGGGTTGGGCACCGGAGGCTTTGCGGTCCGGTTGCACGCGGTGCTACCGCCGGTCGCCGTTGGTGGCACCTGCCTGTCACTGCGGGTGCTGCGGCCGGCCACGCAGGACTTGGCCGCATTGATCGCGGCCGGCGCCATCGCGCCGACGGCCGCCGCGCTCATCGACGACATCATCGCGGCCCGGCTGGCGTTCTTGGTGTCCGGCGGCACCGGCGCAGGAAAAACCACGCTGCTGTCGGCGATGCTGAACGCCGTGGCACCCGACGAGCGGATCGTCTGCGTCGAGGATGCCGCCGAGTTGGCGCCACCCCACCCGCACTTGGTCAGGCTGGTGGCACGGTGCGCCAACGTCGAGGGTGTCGGCGAGGTCACTGTGCGCCAACTCGTCCGCCAGGCATTGCGGATGCGGCCGGACCGCATCGTGGTCGGAGAGGTCCGAGGCGCCGAGGTGGTTGATCTGCTCGCGGCGCTGAACACCGGCCACGACGGTGGTGCGGGCACCGTGCACGCCAACAGTCCCGGAGAAGTCCCGGCCCGCTTGGAGGCGCTGGGGGCTCTCGGTGGTCTGGATCGCGGTGCGCTGCACAGTCAACTGGCGGCCGCAGTCCAGGTGCTGCTGCACGTTGCCCGCGATCGCGGCGGACGACGGCGCCTCAGTGAAATCGCCATGCTGAGTCACACTGACGGACGGGCGCGAGCGGTCACCGTTTGGCACGCTGACCGCGGATCGACCGGCGAGGTCGCCGGCTTGCGCCGACTGTTGCAGAGTCGGACGCCGTCGTGACCGGACCCGTGACCGCCGCGCTGGCGTTGTCCGCAGCGGCGCTGGTACTTCCGTCGTCACCGGCGCGACGACTGGCCCGCGCCGGACGTCATCGGTTCCCGGCGCGGGCCGTCGGATGGATGACGGTGTGCGCGTTGGCTATCGGTGCCGTATTTCTGCCGCCGGCAACGGTTTTCGCGTTCGGGCTATTCGTCGCAACGATGGCTATGCGCTACCGTCGGCGGCGACGTAGCGACCGGGGGATAGCTGAGAGCCGGGAGCTGGAGACCGCGATCGACATTCTCGTGGGCGAGCTTAGGGTCGGTGCCCACCCGGCGCAGGCCTTCGCCGTGGCGGCAGACGAAACAGCCGGGCCGGTCTCCGACTCATGTCGTGCGGTGGCCGCGCGTGCCCGGCTGGGCGCCGATGTCACCGCAGGTCTGCGCAACGTGGCCGAGGCCTCGGCGCTGCCGGCGCAATGGGGTCGGCTCGCGGTGTGCTGGCAGCTGGCGGCTGATCACGGCCTGGCGATGTCCACTCTGATGCGCGCTGCGCAATGCGATATCGCTGAGCGACAACGATTCTCCGCACATGTGAGATCCGCAATGGCCGGCGCCCGTGCTACGGCCGCCATTCTCGCGAGCCTTCCGGTGTTATCAGTCTTGATGGGCCAAGTCATCGGAGCGCGCCCGGTGGCGTTCTTGCTGGGCGGGCACGCCGGCGGTTGGCTGCTGGTCGTCGGACTGGCGCTGGTCTGCGGCGGCCTGCTGTGGTCGGACCGCATCACCGATCGGGCGGTGGCATGACAATCGCGTCGATACTGCTGGCCGCGGCGCTGCTGGGCGGCGCCCGGCCGTCGACGGTGCGGGTGCGGGCAGGGATGACGGCCCGGGCGCCGCGAACACCGCGAAAGTCGGTGCGCGGCCCGGATCCGTTGGCCGTCGCGTCGAGCCTGGACGTGCTGGCCGTTTGCCTGGCCGCGGGCATGGCGGTGTCGACCGCCGCGGCTGCGACGGCGCCGTCGGCGCCCCCATTACTGGCCCGGGTATTGCGTCGCGCTGCCGACCTGCTGGCACTGGGTGCCGATCCGGCTGTCGCATGGTCCGCGCCGCCGAGTCTGCCTTCCAGTTCCCTCGATCCGCAGACCGATGCGTTGTTGCGGCTGGCGCGGCGGTCGTCGGTTTCGGGTGTGGCGCTGGCCGAAGCGGTGGCCGCGCTTGCTTCGCAGTGTCGGCAGGACGCCGCACATGCGGCCGCCGCGGCCGCCGAGCGTGCCGCCGTCCTGATCGCCGGGCCGCTCGGCCTGTGTTTCCTGCCGGCTTTCGTGTGCCTGGGCATCGTCCCAGTGGTGGCGGGACTGGCCGGTGACTTACTGCAGTCGGGCTTGTTGTGAAGGCGCCTGCGAGCGCTATCTCGGATAATGAAGGAAGGAAATATGAAGGTAGTCAACATTTTTCGTTCTCTCGAAGCGCGTGTGACGTTGTTGGCGGTGGACGAGTCGGGGATGTCGACGGTCGAATACGCCATCGGGACTATTGCGGCGGCGGCGTTCGCTGCGATCCTCTACAGCGTCGTGACCGGCGACTCGATCGTCACGGCGTTGACCAACATCATCGCTCGCGCGCTCAACACCAAGGCCTAGTTGACGACGCAGGCGCGACCACCGTGGAGGCGGCTTTTGGCGTCGCCACCCTGGTTGCGGTATTGGTGCTGTGCCTGGCCGGCATCACAGCGGTGTCGATGCAAGTCCGCTGCATCGACGCCGCACGCGAGGCCGCCCGGTTGGCCGCACGTGGTGACGAGCGCTCGGCCGTCGCCGCAGCCCGTGTTGTCGCGCCCGGCGGTGCGGTGGTGCAGCTGCGCCGGGACGGCCGATTCGTCGTCGCGACAGTGGCCGTCCGGTCGAATCTGCTTCCCGCGCTGCACATCACGGCCACCGGGGTGTCGGTGGTCGAGCCGTCGCAATGAGCGGGGATCGGCCACCGTCGCCGCCGCCGCAATGGTCGTCGTGCTGCTGGCCGTGACCGGCGGCAGTGCGTACCTAGGTGCTGCAGTGGTGGCCCGACACCGAGCTCAGGCCGCGGCCGATCTGGCCGCGCTCGCCGCCGCGGCGCGAGTGCCTGCCGGACCCGAAACGGCGTGCGCAGAGGCCAACGCGGTGGCCCGCGCAATGCGGGTAAGCACAGCCGACTGCGTCGTCGACGACCTCGACGTCGTGGTCACGACCGAGGCGGGACTGGCAATCGGTGGATGGGGCAAAGCGCGGGCCGCCGCGCGCGCCGGCCCGGTCTAGTCGCCGTTGGCAGCGGCATTGGACAGGCCGGCCTCGGTGAGCTCGGTCTGCGTCGGCAACCGCAGCGAGACGAGCCCGGCGAACGTCGCCTGCTCGACTTCCACCCGGTTGACGGTCACATGCACCGGAACCCAGCTGCCGTCGCGGCCCGGCATCCGGAGCACCCCGCAGGTGGCCCCGCCGGCGAACTCCCCGGTCATCGCCGCCATCTTCGCTTCGTCGCTGGGATGCATCCGCGGATCGGTCCCGATGCGCCGCCAGTCATAGAACGGGCACGGCTCGTCGAGCCATTTCAGCAGCGTCCAATTGTGCGGATCGAACAGCGCCCGGTGTACCCCTGGCTGCGCCAACCCGTGCAGGATCTGCTGGGCGAGTCGGTCGGCCGGCTGCGCCCGGTCGGCCGGTTCGGCACGCCAATTCATTCCCCGCGCGATCATGTGGTCGCGGCCATTCGGCCCAAGCTCCAGTCCATTGCGGGCGACGAAGCTCACCCGGATGTGATTGCCCTGCCAATCGGTGCTGTCCCAGGTGTCGCACAAGGTATGACCCGGTTCTGACCTGACCGCTGCCGCGAGCGCTTTGCCTTCGTTGGGCTTGAGATCACCGGACGGCCAGCATTCCGCGAACGCGCGACCCTCGGGGTCCTCGACCTCCAGATTCCTGCCGGTGTTGGTCAGGGACTCCGGCGTATCGGTAGCCACTCCGAGGGTCATGTCCCATTTCAGCGGACCCGGAATCGGTCGCTCCGGGGGATCGTCGGTGGCCGGCCCGCTCCAGACATGCACACCGTGTATCCGTCCGTCTGACATCAACACCGGCTCGGTGCGGATCACTCGGTCATTTTTGGGTGTAATGCTGACCAGGCTTTTGCTGGTTTGCAACGACTCTGCGATAGCGGACTGGATATCGGCGCGACGAGGATTACGCCGCAAAAACACTGTTATTGGAACCAGATTGCGCAATTGACGGCCCATCGCCACCACGGCCGGTTCTCTGCCCAGCGTTTCCACCAGCAACCAGTCGTGGGCCATGGCTCTGTATTTTAGCGTCTACGCGACGGATAACTCCTTGCCGCCCTGTCGAATCCGCGTGTTGTTCACTGTGGTTGACCTCTAGGTCACGTTGACACCGTCCTGTTGACTTGCACAGGTCACCGGCCGACGGGTATTTTGCTGCTGCACCCGATGGGATTGCGAGCGGATTGCGTTGTCCAACCGTTCGCCGCGCTGTCTGTATTTCTCCCATGTGCGCGTTTCTTCGGCCGCGAGGAAAGCGCTTTCATCGAGGCTGCCGCGGCAATAGTCCATATGGAAGTCGACCGTCGAGGGGTCGGTCGTCATCCCTATGTCTGACTCCCGTGATCCAGCGCGCTGAGCACTAGGCGCAACACGCGCACGGCTCCCGCTTTATCCAGCGGTTCGTTGCCGTTGCCGCATTTCGGTGACTGCACGCACGATGGGCATCCCGATGGGCATTCGCAGGCTTCGATAGCGGCGGCGGTGGCGCCCAGCCAGGTGCTCGCCTGGCGGAAACCCTGTTCGGCGAAGCCCGCTCCGCCCGGGTAGCCGTCGTAGACGAAGACGCTCGGTAGCCCATCGGAATCCTGCGTGGACTCCGGACCGACCGCCGTGGACAACCCGCCGATGTCGCCGCGGTCGCAGCTGGCCACCAAAGGCAGCAGTCCGATCGCGGCGTGCTCTGCGGCGTGTAGCGATCCCGGAATCTGAATCGGTTCGATTCCGTTGCGGTGCAGTGCCTCTGGCGTAATCGTGTACATGACCGCGGCGGTGGCTAGGGTGTGCGGCGGCATATCCAGCTCGACGAAGTCGATGACTTCACCGGTCAGCCGGCGGCGCAGATAGCCCACGATTCGATTGGTCACGCTGACAGGTACGAGGCCCAGGGTGACCGATCCGAACACCCGGCGTTCGCCCGCTCCGGTCACCGCGATATCGGTCAGTTCGCGTGCGAACGTGGCATAGCCGGGATCTTCGCCGTGGACGAAAGCCATGCCCTCGTCGAAGTCCAGCGCGTCGACGACGTAACTCTCGCCCTGGTGCAGATACACCGCACCGGGGTGCACCGAAGCGGCAGCCTGTCCCGCGCCGGCTGTTCCCAGCAATCGTCCGGTATCGCTCTCCACGATCACGATCTGGCCGCCCGTCGGCCCCCGAATATCCACTGCCGGATGGGGATCGACGCCCGGGGCCGGATAGTACTTGCCGGATCGCCGTCGCAGCAGCCCGTCGTCGACGAGTCTGCCCGCGACTTCCTCGGCGCCCAGTGTCCGCACCTCGGTGTCGTCGAGGGGTAATTCAGTTGCGGCACAGAGTAATTGCGGGCCGAGAATATACGGGTTGGCCGGGTCGATCACGACCCGTTCGATCGGCTTGTCCAGCAGCGCGGCGGGATTGTGCACCAGATAGGTATCCAGCGGGTCGTCTCGGGCGACCAGCACCACCAGCGCGCCTTGACCACGTCGCCCGGATCGGCCGGCCTGCTGCCAGAACGACGTCACCGTTCCGGGGAAGCCGGCCAGCACGACCGCGTCGAGCCCGGCGATGTCGATGCCAAGCTCCAGCGCATTGGTGGTGGCCAGGCCCCGCAGCCGGCCGTCGAGCAGCGCCCGCTCGAGTGCGTTGCGGTCCTCGGGCAGATAGCCCGCACGATAGGACGCCACCGTCTCGGTCAGCTCCGGAGCGATGTTCTCCAATCGCGCACGCGCTGCCAGCGCGGTCAGTTCGGCGCCGCGCCGCGATCGGACAAACGTCAGGGTGCGTGCCCCTTCGGCGATCAAGTCGGCCATCACACGGGCCGCCTCGCTACCGGCGGACCGCCTTACCGGGGCGCCATTTTCACCCGTGAGGTCGGAGCGCAGAGCCGGCTCCCACAACGCCACCGTCCGGGCGCCCTGCGGTGAGGCGTCTTCGGTGATCTCCTGGACCGTCTGGCCGATGAGCTCGCTAGCAGTTGCACCGGGTGCCGCTGTCGTCGCGCTGGCGAAGATGACCGTCGGTGTTGCGGTCGGGTGCGCGGAATAGCGCGCGCACAACCTCAGCAGACGACGCAGGACCATCGCGACATTGGAGCCGAAAACACCCCGGTAGTAATGACATTCGTCGACGACCAGGTAACGCAGGCCGCGCAGGAAGACCGCCCATCGGGCGTGGTTGCGCAACAGCCCCAGGTGGACCATGTCGGGGTTGGAGAAGATCCAGCGAGACCGCTCCCGCGCGAAACGACGCACCTCGGCGGGGCTGTCGCCGTCGTATGCCGTCGGCGCGACGTCACCCAGGCGGGGGATCGCCGCAGTCAGCGTGTGCGCTGCGCGCAATTGGTCGTGGCCAAGCGCTTTCGTGGGCGAGATGTAGAGCGCCCGGGCACGTGGATCGGTCGCCAGCGCATTGAGGATGGGAAGTTGGTAGGCCAGCGACTTACCAGATGCCGTGCCAGTGCTGATTACTACGTGGCGCCCGGCATGGGCCAGGTCTGCAGCCTGAACCTGATGTGCCCACGGCGAACTGATTCCGCGGTCGGTGAATGCACGAAGCACGTCTGGCTCGACCCATGTCGGCAAGGGGCGTTGGCGGCCCTGCCGTGCCGGCAGCTCGGCGACATGACGTAGCGGATGCTCTTCCGCCTCGGTGCCGGCGACCGCGGCGGCGAGCAGCTCGCTGCCGAACGTCACCATCGTTTCGTGCCTCCTGATCTGAACTGGGTGCCTGAAACCGCGACCGGCAGCGGGGTTGCGGCCAGGCGTTTTGGCTTCGCACCTGAATTGTTTACCTCTTGGTAGCTCAATTGATCACCTGAGACTGTCGCTGAGGCGATGAACATGATTCACTTATTGCGGTCGCAGCTTCTGTGTTCGTGTCAAACTTTCGCAGGATCGACGTTGCGGTCGCGGTTCCTGCGAGGTTGTAGGTCGGGTGAAGTTCCGGCGACTCGGCAAGGTATAGCGGTCGGAACGGGCCCGGAGCATCGAAAGGCGACGCTCCGCACCCGAGTAGTAAAGGAAATATCGAGAAATGCCACAGGGAACTGTGAAGTGGTTCAACGCGGAAAAGGGATTCGGCTTCATCGCCCCCGAAGACGGTTCGGCCGACGTGTTCGTCCACTACACGGAGATCCAGGGAAGCGGTTTCCGCACCCTTGAGGAGAACCAGCGGGTCGAGTTCGAGGTCGGACAGAGCCCCAAGGGCCCTCAGGCCACCGGCGTCCGCTCCGTCTGAGCAGTCTTCAACGACAGCCCCCCGTGCGATCCGCAATTATCGGGTTCGCTCGGGGGGTTTCGTTGCTTGATTGCCGGACGGCCAGTTTGATTACCTGGGTCTTCCGCACGCCGTAACGTGCATCGGCGTTCGGGCGCTTACTGTCGTTGACGTGAGCCAGCTGTCCTTCTTCTCGGCCGAGTCGCTGCCGCCTGCGGTCAGCGACCTCACCGGGTTGCTGGCGGCCCCGGGCCAGATCGTGACGGTCGGCGGTGGGGCCAGACTGTCGGTGGTCGTCGATCAGTTCTGGCGCGCACAGGCGCTGGGCCAGATGATCGACGAGGCCGGTTTGACGGCCGAAATCACCCAGACCGAGGAGAACACGCCGCTGGTACGGACCGCGATCGACGCCAGGCTGCGTCCGATGGCAGGCGAGTGGACGCGCGGCGCTATCAAGACCGTGCCACCGCTGTGGCTGCCTGGGCCGCGGGAGCTGCGGGCCTGGACATTGGCCGCCGGCAGCCCCGATGCCGACCGTTATCTTCTGGGACTGGACCCGCACGCGCCGGACACCCATTCGCCCCTTGCATCGGCGCTGATGCGCATCGGGATAGCGCCGACCCTGATCGGAACTCGCGGGGCTCGGCCGGCGCTGCGGATCAGCGGCCGGCGCAGGCTATCGCGCCTGGTAGAGAATGTCGGGGAACCGCCTGAAGCTGCCGAGGCGTTGCCGTACTGGCCGCGTGTTTAGCGGCAATTGGCAGGCTGGTGAACGGGGGGTCGGTTTGCGTCGGCCCATCTCGGGTGCCACATTGTCACTTGTCTGCAGGGCCGAAGGGCACCGGAGAACGACACCGGCTGGACCGGCTCGGAAGACGAAGTCAATGAAAGCGAGCGTAAATACAGGTGGCTGAAGGCGACCGTGCTGGCCCTGGAACTGGGCGGGGCAATGGGACCGCGCGGCGACTCGTCATCGTCGAGTCGCCGACGAAAGCACGCAAACTAGCCGGCTACCTGGGCGCGAACTACATCGTCGAGTCCTCCCGAGGACACATCCGTGACCTGCCCCGTGCGGCCGCCGACGTGCCCGCGAAGTACAAGTCGCAGCCGTGGGCGCGGCTCGGGGTCAACGTCGACGAAGACTTCGAACCGCTCTACATCATCAGCCCGGACAAGAAAAGCACGGTCAGCGAGCTCAAGGGCCTGCTCAAAGACGTCGACGAGCTTTATCTGGCCACAGATGGCGACCGCGAGGGCGAAGCCATCGCCTGGCATCTGCTGGAGACGCTCAAACCCCGCATTCCGGTCAAGCGGATGGTTTTCCACGAGATCACCGAGCCGGCCATCCTGGAAGCCGCCGAAAACCCCCGTGACCTGGACAATGACCTGGTCGACGCCCAGGAGACCCGCCGCATCCTGGACCGGCTGTACGGCTACGAGGTCAGCCCGGTGCTGTGGAAGAAGGTGGCGCCCAAGCTGTCGGCGGGCCGGGTCCAGTCGGTGGCCACCCGCATCATCGTGCAGCGCGAACGCGACCGGATGGCGTTCCGCAGTGCCGCCTACTGGGACGTGGTGGCCGAACTGGACGCCAGCGTGTCCGACCCCAAGGCCCAGCCACCGACCTTCACCGCCCGGCTGACCAACGTCGACGGTCTACGGGTGGCAACCGGCCGCGACTTCGACTCGCTGGGCACGGTGCGCGGAGGCCGAGAGGCCGCAGAAAAAATCACAGTGCTCGACGAATCCGGCGCAGGGGCGCTGGCCACGGGTTTACGCGGAGCGCAGCTGACCGTCGGGTCGGTGGAGGAGAAGCCCTACACCCGTCGCCCGTATCCGCCGTTCATGACGTCGACGCTGCAGCAGGAGGCCGGCCGCAAGCTGCGGTTTTCCGCCGAGCGCACGATGAGCATCGCCCAGCGGCTCTACGAGAACGGCTACATCACCTACATGCGGACCGACTCGACGACCCTGTCGCAGTCGGCGATCGACGCGGCCCGCACCCAGGCCCGTCAGCTCTACGGCGAGGAGTACGTCTACCCGTCGGCCCGCCAGTACACCCGCAAGGTGAAGAACGCCCAGGAAGCCCATGAGGCGATCCGGCCGGCGGGGGAGACCTTCGCCACCCCCGACGCGGTACGGCGCGAGCTCGACGGCGACGACTTCCGGCTCTACGAGCTGATCTGGCAGCGCACGGTCGCCTCGCAGATGGCCGACGCCCGCGGCACCACGCTGAGCCTGCGGATCAACGGCGAATCCAACGGCCGCCAGGTCGTGTTCTCGGCCAGCGGTCGCACCATCACCTTTGCGGGCTTCCTGAAGGCCTACGTGGAGACCGTCGACGATCAGGCCGGCGGCGAGGCCGACGACGCCGAGAGCCGGCTGCCGCAGCTGACCCAGGGGCAGCGGGTGGATGCCACCGAGCTGACCCCCGACGGGCACTCCACCAATCCGCCCGCTCGCTATACCGAGGCGTCGTTGATCAAAGCTCTCGAAGAGCTGGGCATCGGACGGCCCTCGACGTACTCCTCGATCCTCAAGACCATCCAGGACCGCGGCTACGTGCACAAGAAGGGCAGCGCGCTGGTGCCGTCGTGGGTCGCGTTTGCCGTAACAGGTTTGCTGGAACAGCATTTCGGGCGGCTGGTCGACTACGACTTCACCGCCGCGATGGAGGACGAACTCGACGCGATCGCCTCCGGTCAGGAACATCGGACCAACTGGCTCAACAACTTCTACTTCGGCGGCGACCACGGCGTGCCCGACTCGGTGGCCCGCTCCGGAGGGCTGAAGAAGCTGGTCGGCGTCAATCTCGAGGGCATCGATGCCCGAGAAGTCAACTCCATCAAGCTTTTTGACGACGCGCAGGGACGACCCGTCTATGTGCGGGTGGGCAAGAACGGGCCCTACCTGGAGCGCATGGTGGCCGGCGACGACGGTGAACCGACACCGCAGCGGGCCAACCTGCACGACTCGCTGACCCCCGACGAGCTGACCCTCGACGTCGCCGAGGAACTCTTCGCCACTCCGCAAGAAGGACGCACGCTCGGTGTCGACCCGGACACCGGACACGAAATCGTCGCCAAGGACGGCCGTTACGGTCCGTACGTCACCGAGGT
>Ga0187879_10003558_pt1 | contig 10492 bp, 4 predicted proteins | sample June2016WEW_19_1_FD_132423 | JGI IMG/M metagenome (GOLD analysis project Ga0187879, IMG submission 132423) | Peatland microbial communities from SPRUCE experiment site at the Marcell Experimental Forest, Minnesota, USA - June2016WEW_19_10 | ecosystem: Environmental > Terrestrial > Soil >... | reverse complement strand
GATTCCGGGATCACTTTATGAACTGGTTGGAGGAAATATATTCAACACCACGCCGGTCATCAATCCCGAAGGTGAAGTCGTCGCGCGGTACCGCAAGATGTATCCCTTCCTGCCCTATGAAAAGGGAGTGAAATCGGGAACTGACTTTGTCGTGTTCGACGTTCCGGAGGTTGGTCGTTTTGGAGTTTCAATCTGCTATGACGGGTGGGTTCCAGAGACGACTCGCGCGCTGGTCTGGAAAGGCGCTGAGATCATCATTCATCCGACCATGACAGGAACCATTGATCGGGCACAAGAACTGATCATTGCCCAAGCGAGTGCCATCACGAACCAGTGCTATTTCGTTGATGTAAACAATGCCGGTCAACTCGGCAATGGACGATCCATAGTCGTCGGCCCGGAAGGTGAAATCATCCATCAGTCGGGTGAAGTGGGGGAACACATTCCTTTTACGATAGATCTCAATCGAGTTCGAGAGGTGAGACGGTCGGGCACTCTCAGACTGGGTCAAATCCTAAAGTCATTTCGCGACACACCGATTGACTTTCCCTGCTATCGAGGTAAATACGAAGAATCGCCTATGTTGGAGGCATTGGGCCCTCTGAAAATGCCCGAGGCCTAGAAGCCGGTGGGACAGGTGTGTTAGTCCAAGGCTTACGAACGAACTTATTCGTTGAAATGTGCTGAAAGGAATTGTACAAGTTCTGAATCATAGCAATGACGTGGAGGATAGGTATGAAAGGGAAGAAAATCTATCATCATTTGTACTTCCAGGTATTGATGGCGATCGCCTTGGGTGTTCTGCTCGGGCGCTTCTACCCCGATACCGCCACGGACATGAAGCCGCTGGGCGACGGCTTCATCAAGCTGATCAAGATGATCATCGCTCCGATCATCTTCTGTACCGTTGTAACCGGTATCGCCGGCATGGAGGACATGAAGAAAGTAGGCCGGGTTGGCGTCAAGGCGCTGCTCTATTTTGAGATCGTCTCGACTCTGGCCCTGGCGATCGGCCTGCTGGTGGTCAGCGTGATCCGGCCGGGTGCGGGCATGAATGCCGATGTCTCCAAGCTGGACACGAAAGCGTTGGAGACCTTCACGGCCAAGGCACAGTCGCATGGCACGCTTGACTTCATGATAAGTATCATTCCCAACACTGTAGTGGATGCCTTTGCCAAGGGCGATATTTTGCAGGTTTTGTTCTTTTCCGTCCTGTTTGGTTTTGCTCTCTCCATGCTCGGTTCGCGCGGCAAGGTAGTCTTCAACCTGATTGACGAGGTTGCACATGTGCTGTTCGGCGTCGTGGGAATTATCATGAAGGCTGCACCCATCGGCGCCTTTGGCGCTATGGCTTTTACGATCGGAAAATTCGGCCTCAGTTCCCTGGGTAAGCTGGGCATGCTGATGGTCAGCTTCTACCTTACCTGCCTGCTGTTCGTCTTCATCGTCCTGGGTTCTATTGCCAAACTGTGCGGCTTCAGCATCTTGAAGTTTATCAAGTACATCAAGGAGGAGTTGCTGATCGTGCTGGGAACCTCTTCCTCGGAGTCGGTTCTGCCCCGCATGATGGCCAAACTGGAGAATCTGGGCTGCAGCAAGTCGGTGGTAGGTCTGGTAATCCCGACCGGCTACTCTTTCAACCTTGACGGCACCTCTATCTACCTGACCATGGCGGCCGTCTTTGTGGCCCAGGCTACTAATACCCGGCTTACCCTGATCCAGACACTTACCATTCTCGGTGTGCTGCTGCTGTCATCCAAGGGGGCGGCCGGCGTTACCGGCAGCGGCTTTATCACCCTGGCGGCCACTTTTGCCGCCGTACCCACCATTCCGGTGGCTGGCCTGGCTCTGATTCTCGGCGTGGACCGCTTCATGTCCGAGGCGCGCGCCCTGACCAACTTGGTTGGCAATGGTGTGGCAACAATGGTGGTTTCCCGCTGGGAGCGTGAACTCGACAGCAACAAGATGTCGCGTGTGCTAAACAGAGAAAGTGAAGCGGAGGCCGAAGAACCTGAAGCGATTCTGGAGGGCATCCCGGCAGCCTGACGCGTCAGCCGGTGCAAGCTCGATGCGTAAAACTGGAAGTCACCATATTCCGAATAATGAAACCACGGTTATCTCAGTCGTTGGCAAATTGGAAAAAAGTGAAGGGACAGAGCCATGACAAAAGCCATAGCAATCTTAATAGTGATTGGATTGTTCTCATTCGCATTTCCGTCGTACGCTGCCGATAGAGACGATGCAAAGGCCCTGGTGAAGAGAGCGGCCGCGTATGTGAAGTATCAGGGAAAGGAGAAGGCGCTTGCAGAGATCAGCATGCCCAAGGGGATGTTTGACAAGGGCGAACTTTATGTATTCGCGTACGATCTTCAGGGCGTTATGCTTGCTCACCCTAAAAATCCGGCACTGATCGGGCAAAATTTGATCGCCGTTCCGGACGCTGAAGGGAAGCTGTTTCGCAAGGAGATAGTGGAAAAGGCGAACTCAAAGGGTGCCGGATGGGTCGATTATGTGTATCTTAACCCGGAAACAAATAGACAAGAGCATAAGACGACTTACATCCAGAAGGTGGGTGACATCATCATATGCTGCGGGGTGTATAAGGATTACAGCCATGAAGGAGATTGAACATTTGGCAACAGGGCAAGACCAGACTGCCGCCACAAAAGCGCTGGAGTTGTTTCAGAAGCTAGGGTGCTGGGCCAATCTCCAGGACCACATCATGAACGATGTCGCCGTGAGGTCGATCCCCGACTCGGTGGTGCTGTAAGACTGCATGTTGTCCCGATACACCGCCCGTTGCGACGCATCATAGGCGCCAGCGTTTCCATTGAATTTCTTGAACGTGTCCGCTCCGTTTGCCGGGCATAGAATCATGCCATCGACCACTCCCGAAGTGGCATAGCCGGCTGGACCCTCGGCAGCCGCACCCCAAAGCACCGGCGTGCCTCCGGAAGTCCCATCCAGCGCGCCCGCAAGATTCGCCACCTGGTGCTGGATGCAATTCGGAAACGTGCTACCGTCGCCCACGATAAACGACGAGCCCCAGGCATTCGCGCCCAAAATATTGGCCAGCCATCTCTGCGCATAGGTGTCGTAGTTCTTGGACTGCGTAAGGTAATGCGCCTCGCTGGCCATCACCGACAGACCGGCACCATGCGAAGTGGTATCGCCGTAACTCCATTGATAACCGAAGCCCCAGGGATCGTTGCCGGATTGGGTGATCGCATCACCAACTTGCCGCAGCAATTGTTTACGAATGCCCGATTGCGAAACCGCTAAGCTTCCCGGATTCCCTGCCATTTGCAGCGCCCTGTACAGTTCGAAATGTGCCAGGCCGCTTACGTCGTACAGATTTAGTGTGTCTGTGTAGCCGGCATCGTAGATGTTCGTGATGTAACCGCTGGCAAACTGCGCCGCCTGCCGCAGGTAGTCCATAGGATTTGTGTGCAGCAGTCCGGCCGGCAGGTCTTGAGCTCCTGCGGCGGATTGCAGCGCGAAATAGAGTTCGGTTGCACCGAGTTCCATGTCATCTTCCCAGACGTTTTCGGGATAGCCGTCAAATGGAGTAATGGTCAGCAGGCAAGTCGCGCACGTGCCCGAATCCACCGTGGGCGCAGGGTCCGGATACGAAGTATTCGCAAGCGCAAAGATGTCCTCAGCATTCTTGAGGCACTGATTCGCAAGAGAAGTGTCCGTGGCACGGTTGAGCTGATAGCACAGTGCAAAGTCCGCCGCCAAACGGCCCGCCAGATTTGGGCTCATGAGTGAACCTGCGGTGCCTGCCACATACACCGGGCGATGGCAAATAAAGAACGTCGTGTACGGATCGCACGGTCGCGGGTCCCCGGGTTGCTCGAAGTTATCGGCTGCCTGGGGCAGGGTCCAGATGTCGTACTCGGTGATCAGGCAATAGGGCGTCTGATACGTTCCACCACAGTTGCCCGTGGCCGAACTGGGATCCCCTTCACCGTAATAATCCCAGTCTTGACTGTTGTCCACTTGGTAGTAGAGGGTTTGTGTTTCGTCGTTCCACATCTTCATCAGCCAGTTGACCCCGAACTTCGCTTCGTCGGTGAAGTCGGATGACGCCGGGGCTCCTAAACCGCTGCTGCCCGCATAAGATACAGACCCGGGCGGTAAGGGAGGGTTCACTTGAGCGTACGCGCCCATTTGGTTCGGAAAATCGCGAATCCCGATCTGCATCAGCGCTGCGGTATAGCTGACCGTTTCGACGTATTTCATGTAGTCGCCGGCGTCCCACCAACCACCGGCGGCATCGATGTTCGGGAGCTTCGCTGATATCAACGGCGGTATCGGCGGCAGGTTATCGATAAAGTCGTTGCTATCCAGGGGAGGCGTTTCGTAAACCTGCGCACTCTTGTCGTTCAGGTGTCCGGGTTCCGTGCGCAGCGCGTTTGGGACAAAGTTGGCTCCATCGCGTTGCGTTTCATAAAAGAACAAAGTGTTCAAGAGTAATCCGGAATAGAGCGAATCCGCACCATCCACCGCAAAACGCGGCGAAACCGCTGCCACTGGCCCGGATACCGAAATTGTGTAGAGGTTGCCTCCCGGAACAATGAAGTCCAGAGCGTACACATCGTAGGTCACGGTTTTGCTATGGCTCCACGTGCCCAACAAAGCGCCAGCATGGCCTGAAAACGCCGTGACGCCCTTTGAATTGACCACCTTGAATCTAACTCCGCTTGCCGGCGCCCTCAACATCAGGTACGCACGAAAAGGCGTCTCGCTAACCTCGTAGCCAACTTGATTGACCCGCACATAAGCAGACTGCGCCCGAGCGGGGCGGGTGCACGCAAGCAGTGCGAGTAAGATGGCAGCGACTGAAGCGAGGCGAAACTGGGCCGAAAGGCGGGGGCTGGCATGCAGCATGTTTTCTCCTGGCGCGGAGACCACTATATTAAATCAGTTTAATAGCGAAAAAATACCGTTTCTTAAATAACGACATCCTTGCCGCCGAGGCAACGTGCTGGCCTGCACCCCACTTCCGAGATCACCTGCTCGGCCGAATCCACTCCCACACCGGGTACTTTCGCCAGTCGGATCATTCTTCTTGATGCGGCTTCATGGCTTGCGCGATCATGCCTTTGAGCTCGGCGATTTAACCAGGCGCCCAGAATCTTCTACCGCCTTTGCGATGGGGACGCGGCGTACTCCGCCCTTGACAGGGCTTTCGTGAGAACTAGCTGACAGAGTGAGCGTAGATTGGGCGGAGGTCGCTTCGTTTCACGATGCTGTCGGTCTTCGCATCCTTTTGAATCTCATCGAGAATCTTGCGCGCTTGCGTATAGTGTTCCGGGGCGTCAGCCGCTTTGCCAGAGAGTTCCAGATCACGGGCCAGCAAGTAATGGCTTTGGGCCAGCAACGCCCTGAGCCCGAGCTTTTCGCTCGTACTGAGGGCGCTCTCCAGCTCTTTTCTTGCTGGCTCGTAGCTCTTGAGGTTCATGAGAGCTTCTGCGTGGTAAATCGAACATTCCACCGATACATACTTCAATCCCATGCTGTCCGCATCTGCTGACAGTTTGCTGAGTAAGCTTGCGGCCGATTGAAAACGACCCTGCCTGACCGCAACTTTTGCGACATTGAACCTTGAGACCAGAATCAAATCCAAACCGCTGGCGTGGGATGCCGTCTTCAGCGCCTCATCGTAAAGGGTAGCGGCGGCTTGGTAGTCTCCACGATAGAAGGCATTGTCGCCTTGGTAGCCCTGAATTTCGGCAGTGGTGGCTTGATTCTTCAGCTCGCGGGCCACATTCATTGCCTCGTCAAGACTCTTTTGCGCGTCGTCGCTTCGACCGACCTGTGCCAGGGCGTTGCCGAAGTAGCCGAGAATTTCTGCCAGCCAGAAGCCTCGCTCCTGCAGTTCCCGGAATGTCTTGAGGGCGTCTTCTTCTGCGCTCAGAGCGGCGCCGTAGCGGCCCTGATAACTGAACAAATTGCCTAAGCTGGAGGACTCGATGGCCGCGCCACGCTTATCTCCGGTGCTGCGCCGCAAATCCAGCGCGCGCAAATATTGCTCCACCGCCTGGTCATACTGGCCCATTTTGCTCGATGTCTCAGCCAGATTGTGAAGAGCGTCGGCAATAGCACTCGGGACCTTGAGTTTTTCGCGAAGTTGCAGGGCTTGCTCGAAATAGGTGCGCGCGTTCTGGTAATCGGCCTTGAAAAAGTACGCGTTGCCGATGTTGCTTAAAACTAATGCCTGGATGCTCTGGTTTCCGACGTCGATTTCCGCCTGGAGCGACTTCTTGAACAATGTTAACCCCTCGTCATATTGGCCATGATCGACATAAAACTCAGCAAGGTCGTTCAGGACGTCGCCGGTTCCCGCTTTGTCGCCCAATTCCTGGTACAAAGCGAGTGCCTCTCTGTAGTCGTTGAGCGCTTGGTCCGGCTTGCCCAGAAGATCTTCCGAGTCTGCCATGTCTTTCAGGCTCATGGCGATGCCCGTCTTTAGTCCCAGCTTGCGCTTGATTTCGAGCGACTCCCGAAAATTGCGAAGAGCGTCTTCGTTTTTGTTTAGACCGGCATAGGCCGCGCCCATCGCCTGAAGAATCTTGGACGTTTCTTCGTCGTTACCGAATTCGACTGCCAGGGGCTGGGCGCGGGTCAAGTATTCGAGACCTTTCTGTGGGTTGCCACTATCAACCTCGACCCGTCCGATCGCCAGTAGAGCGTCCATGCGCTTCGGATCGAGCGTCAGCACCTTCGTGTACTCCTCTCGGGCCTTGTCGTACGCACCCGATTTCTCATAGAGCCCAGCGAGTTCAAAGAGTACATCAGCATTATCGGGCGCGGCTTTCGCGAGATTTTCGTAGGCTTCGATTGCTTTCGGATAATCCCGCTGGATCTGTTCGTGGCTTGCCTGAATCAGATACTTTTCCGGCGGGGGAAGCTGGTCGCTCAACTCAACTGCCCTCCGAGAAGCGCGCTCCGCATCGTTGTCATGGCCAAGGCTGGCGTAGGTTTTCGCGAGCTGCGAGTAAGCCAGCGCGAATTGGGGGTCCTCTTTGGTGGCGGCCTCGAATCGCTTGGCCGCATCGAGGGAATTTCCACGACGCGCGAGCTGCAGCCCGTCGTCGTAATCGCGCATGGCCGGAAGAGAATTAGTTGAGGGTTTGAAGGACTGTCCCTGGAGTTCTTTGATGGTGCTGCGTGAAAGGGCCAGGTTCGAACGGATGTCGCCGGCAAGGCGGTCGATGGCAGTAAGAATATTGGTTTCGGTCGCGGACTCAGCCAGGGTAGTGGTGTGTTTGCGTTTCATGTCCTGGATCGTCGCGTCAATGCGAATTTGGTCTCCGAATCGGGTATACCGCCCCCAGACAACGTTGTCGGCGTTGCTGAATTCAGCGAGCCGCTGTAGCGTGGCAGAATCGAGCGACGTGTCGGGCGAGATCCGCAAGTCGCGCAGAATTTGGCTCACGCGCTCGGCAGAGACAATACTGAGGTGTGCCGACTGCCCGACATCTGTACTCAGCGTTTCCGCCACGCTCGATCCGAGCCAGTCGAGACCCGGGTTTCCGGATGCGTTGCGGAAAGGCAGAATCGCCAGCGAGACCGCAGGGGCAGATGCACCTTGCTCCCAATGCGATGAGAATCGCTCACGGAGCACAAATCCTGCGGTCGCCAATGCGACCACGGCAGCTCCAGCGACTATCCATTTTTTCCTAGAAGCTGAAGGCGCGGGGGGTCGCCGCGCGATGGAGATCGGACGGCCATGCGTCGCTCCGCCGCGCCAAGCTTCCAAATCCTGCAAGATCTCGCGCGCGGACTGATATCGCAGCGCCGGATCAATTTGCAGACACTTCACCGTGACGTCGCTCAGAAATCGCGGAATGGTTGGATCAGCTTCGGCTGGCGGTCGCGGAACCTCCCGCGTACGTTTAAACATTGCGGCCTGAGTTGAATCGGCCTTGTATGGTATGGAACCAGTAAGCAGCTCGTAAAGAATTACGCCCAGCGTGAAAAGATCAGAGCGAGCATCAACGTGCTCGCCCATCACCTGCTCGGGAGACATGTAGTCCGGCGTGCCTATGAGCATTCCGGTTTGCGTCATTCCGCCCGATTCAACGGAACGAGCGATGCCGAAATCCATCACGGCAGTTTTGCCCTGCTTGTCCAGCATGATGTTCTGGGGTTTCAGGTCACGGTGCACGACGCCTTCAGCGTGCGCAGCTTCAAGTGCGAGGCACACTTGCTCGACAATCCGGGCGGTTTCCTCAAAGCTCAGTTTGCCCTTTTCAGCCATCAGGGACGCTAAATCCCGCCCCTCGATGTATTCCATAGTGATGAACTTGATGCCATCGGCTTCGCCCAGATCAAAAATGCGTATTACATTCCTGTGCGTGATCTTGCGGGCCAGGATCAGTTCCTGCTTGAACCGATGGAGAACCTCCGGATGGATGGCCATCTCGGGGCGAATTACTTTCAAGGCAATCATGCGGTCCAGTTCCCGGTCTCTCGCCTTATAAACCGCACCCATCCCACCTTGACCGAGCAAGTGGACGATCTCATATCGGGTTCCGAGGATTCTACCTGGGGAAAGGGTAAACCCGCCCGCTGCAGCCGGATTGGAAGGGACCGACGAACCTTGCGCACGGGTTTCAGCGTCGCTGATCGAAATCGCGGACGTTGCCGCTGCCATGATCGTCGCGTCAATATCGAAAGGAGTGTCGCACTTGACGCAACGAGCTGCCGTGGGAAGATTATCGGAATGGCACTGTGGGCATTCCATGATGTTCGCCGCCATATTACCTTCCGCGACGTCCAGCCATAGACGCATTCTCTACCAAGCGACTAGCCTTGTACCAGTCCGAATAGTATTCACTTGGCATCAGAGTCTCTGGGCCTCAAATGACAGCGGCGAAGAGCCCGTCGAGCACCTCGACGTCATCGCCCTGCCGTCCTCGCAACTTTCGGGGAAGTCTCCTCCTGGGCCATTCAGCGGCTCGTTTTCGGTGAAGATTCTCATCGGCACTTCAATGATGCCTTCGCAAGCTCCCGACGCCCGCACACCACAGGAGCCTGTGGCCGCCACTGTCAAAACTCAGCGCAGTGCGCCCTCCATTTATATCAGTCTCCGGTGCCCGCGAGAGTGATCACTTGCGGGCTGAAGAAGGCATTGTCGGTGATAGTCACCTTGCCCCTGAACGAGCCCTTCGATTCCGGTGCAAAAGTGACGTTAAGGATGCAGCTTGCCGACGGATTCATCATGCCGCTGGCGCACGTGGTTCCGCTCGAGAGTGTGAAGTTGCCGCTGATGGCGATGCTCGAGAGACTTAGCGGTGTAAGGCCAGTGTTGGTCAGCTTCACCGTCTTTGTGCTTGAGGTGTGCTCCTTCTGTGTGCCGAAATTCAGAGAGTACGTGCTGAGCGTCGCCTGCGGGTCGATCACCTGGGCCGTCAGCGGCACCTGGTGCGGACTGCCAGCAGCGCTGTCAGTAATGGTGAGAGTGGCGGTCGAGGCCGTTGGACTGAAGATCTTCATAGCGGCCAACAGGCCCACGGCAATCGTACAGCTCTTCCCCGCAGGCAATTTGTCCGGCATGGCCGAAATAAATGGAGCACAGCTGCTGATGTCGCCATAGTCACCGAGGGCATTGCCGGGCGCCGTGATCTTGATGCTCGAAATCGTGATCGGCGTAGTCCCCTCGTTGGTCAGAGTGACAAACTGGGCGGCGATCTGCCACAGATACAACGTGCCGAAGTTCACGCTGGCTGGCGAAATTTCTAAGGCGCTCGCCGTCGCCGTCACCGTGACCGTACCGCTCACATAGGTAATCGTGTAGTTCGCATCCGCCGCTCCCGAGCAGGAGCTGGGATAGGTGCCCGGCGGGCTCGTGCTGGTCGCTGTGGTCGAGCAGGTTGGCTGCGTGGTCAGGCTCGAGGCCGAGTCCCCATTCACAAACCCGCTGTAGATGGGGGTGATGACCGGCGTGGTCCCATAGGTTATCGTGGGACTGCTGGCGGTGATGGTCAGCGCCGCCGGGTTCACCGTCAACGTGCCATTCACATAGCTGATCGCGCTGTAGTTCGCATCCGCCGCTCCTGAGCAGGTAGTGGTGTAGGTGCCCACCTTCGTGGGGTTCCCCGTAATCGAGCAGGTTGGCTGGGTGGTCAGGCTCGCGGAGCTGTCCCCGTTCACAAACCCGCTGTAGCTGGCGGTGATGGCGGGCACGGTCCCGCCATAAGTCATAGAGGGACTGCTGGCGGTGATGGTCAGCGCCCCCGCCGGGTTCACCGTCAACGTGCCAGTCACATAGTTGATCGCGCTGTAGTTCGCATCCACCGCTCCTGTGCAGGTGGTGGTGTAGGTTCCCACCTTCGTGGGGCTCCCCACAATCGAGCAGGTTGGCTGGGTAGTCAGGCTCGCGGAGCTGTCCCCGTTCACAAACCCGCTGTAGCTGGCGGTGATGGCGGGCACGGTCCCGCCATAAGTCATAGAGGGACTGCTGGCGGTGATGGTCAGCGTC
>Ga0187879_10003554_pt1 | contig 10498 bp, 10 predicted proteins | sample June2016WEW_19_1_FD_132423 | JGI IMG/M metagenome (GOLD analysis project Ga0187879, IMG submission 132423) | Peatland microbial communities from SPRUCE experiment site at the Marcell Experimental Forest, Minnesota, USA - June2016WEW_19_10 | ecosystem: Environmental > Terrestrial > Soil >... | reverse complement strand
CACATCATGGCGGCGCCAAATACGCTGCCATTTCCCATGCCGGTCACCATGCCACCGATGATGATTATCCAAAATGCACGAGACTGTATCGATTTTTTTGTTGGCATTTGCTATAGCCTCCGCAGCACGTCAATTCAGGCTAGGTGCCGGTCACCAAACCACACCTACCGTTTCCCCGCAGCGACTCTACTAGAAGGCATTCATCGATGCAACGGCCGGCGTGGGTCACAACAGATTAGATAGATTCAGGTCAATTGCGGAACCGTATCGATGTTGGGGGTGCGCGTCTAGCAGTGCAGCAATCTCGTCGAGGGTGCGGAGCCGCTGGCGCGCCGAACGCGGGCGGAGCTCGCACGGCTGGCGAAGCGGCATCGAGCACTCGGGGCCGCGGTTAGCCGTTTATCCTCGCTGGAATGTCGCATGCGGCCAGCGTGCGACAATGCACTCGCTACATTGGCGGAGTTTGACGCCTTCTTCGCGCGCCCGGATCTGGTGCAGCGAAATGCGCTAACGCCGCAGCAACTGTACCTCGAGAGGTTTGCTCCTCGTAGCGCTATATCGCGGATGCCCTTCCTGACTAAAGGGCGTGCCCTATGTTGCAGATATGTTGTCGATACCCTCAGGGCGCGCTGCCGGATTCAATGCGGTCATCCAGGCGGTCGTCTCTAATACCCGCCGGCTCCATGTGTACGATCACTTCTGAAGAAGGAATAGCACCTTTTAGTGTGCATTCGATCGCGTCGGCGATGGTGTGTGCATCCCGCACTGACAGGCCACCGTCGAGCTCGAGATGAAACTCTATGAACTGCACGAGGCCCGAGCTACGGGTCCGCAGATCGTGCATGCCGCGTGCCTCTGGATGAGCCTCGACGAGTTGCGTGATACGCCGCCGTTCTTCGCCCGAAAGTTCATGATCCAAAAGCGTATTTGCCGCGGACTTCGCGATCCTGAACGCGCTCCATCCAAAGAAGATGGCGATGGCGATTGCAAAGAGAGGATCGAAGCGCGGCCATCCCGTCAATTTGGTCAGAGCCAGGGCCAGTAACACCGCCAGATTGGCCGCAATGTCGGACAGATGATGCGATCGATCCGCTGCGATGGCCTGTGATCGAGTCCGCTTCGTCACATAGCTTTCGAATAGCACCAATAGAGCCGTCAGCACCGTACTGCCAGCAATGACACCTAAGCCCACGTTCAATTGGGCCACAGCCTGCGGCGTGATGATTCGATGGAGCCCGTCGAAGATCAGAACGCTAGCCGCGCCGGCAAGCAGCACAGCCTGAATCAACGCCGCCAGCGACTCCGCCTTGCCATGGCCAAAGCGGTGCATCGCATCTGCCGGCCGGGCAGCGTAATGCACCCCAAGCACAGTCACGAGAGCGGCGGTCACGTCGACGACGGCATCGACGAGGGACGCAAGCAGACTCAGCGAATCCGTTACGAACCAAGCAGAGGCTTTCGCGATGACCAGCAAGGCGGCGACGGTGAAGCTGGCATAGCTGGACCAGCGCCGAAGCCGCGGTTCGGTCGTCGCATTCATCGTTTATTCACATGACCAACAGCCAAATTTCAGTGCCAGCGAGAAGTCAGTATTTCACTTTGAACAGCGGCGAATCCTCCGGCCGCGTCTTCCGGTGATCGTACACCCGGGTCGGAGAGACGTTCGCATGTCCGAGCCATTCTTGCACCTTGGCGAAGTTGGCGCCGGCATCTACGGCAATCGTGGCCGCTGTGGCGCGGGCGACATGGGATCGATGTCTTGGGAAGCCTCCCGCGCTGGCGCTGAATGCCTATTTTATGGCATCCGCGACCCCGGAACGGGATTTTACTACACGGACTTCGGTCCACAGATAAAACGTCGCGAAGTCGTTATCGAGGGAAGGCTCTGGTTCCCGCGGCCAAACGCGATGCCTAAAGTCGCGGAACAAAGGCTTACAATCTGGACTCAGGACAGAATCGAAGGATGTATCCGGTCTTCGATTTACAGTTGGCCGGGAATGTTAGAATTGGCGGCAGATCGCGATCGCGCTTGTGAATGATTCTGCAAGGTTGAATTGTTGCAACCGCTACTCTTGCCTCCACCAAAGGTACGCGCACCCCGGAAAGAATTCACTACGACTGGATCGATGTTTCCAGCCGGCTTGTTCGAGGCTGATGGTCCCGCGGCCTCGATAATTTTCGATAAGGTAGGAGGCAGAGCCCGTGCGGTTGCGACGAATACAATTTGTCTGGCTGAATCGGCGGGTTCTCGTAGGGTTACTGCTGACCGGCGCCTCATCCTGGCCCGTATTGGCGGCCCCGTCCGGGTTGCCTGATGCGCTCCAAGCCTGCACGCAGGAGCGAGATGATAGCCGACGCTTAGCCTGCTACGACCGGGAGATTCCACGCCTCGCAGCCACGCCCGACAAGTCCTTTGGACTCTCTGCAGAGCAGGCACGCAAACTGGAAGCTCCTGGGGCCCGCGACAAGCCCAGACCGCAGATCTTATCGTCCACCGTGTCGGCGGTCAGTGAGCGCGCCGACGGACGGAAAGTCATCACGCTCGCCAACGGCGAGATTTGGGTGCAGGGTGAGGCTTGGAGCGCCTTCCCACTCAGGGTCGGCGATACCATCACCATCAAGCCCGGCGCGCTGGGATCCTTCCATCTATATGCGCCTTCCGGATTAGCTACCTGGGTAACGCGAGCGCGGTAGGGGCGCCCAGCCTCCGGGTCACATCGCTTCTTTAAGCTGTGGGAAATGTTTCTGAGGATCCTGAGATCAATCTTGGGACCGGTGGCTAGAAGGGATAGTTTATGCCGGTAAACACGGCCACACCCTCAGAGCCATAGCCAATATCGACGTAACCGACGACAAAGGGCCGGGCGAGGCCGCGAAAACCCAGACCGCCGACCGAGTGCAGGTGCGCCAAAGGCCAGGTGCCCGCTTGCGACCATACCCGACCGAGATCGGCGAAGGGCGCCAATTCCACATCGACGTGCGTCGAGAAGGTATTGAGCGACCACACTGTCCGGCGCAGCTCGAGGCTAGCGGAGAAGGCATCGCGGTCGTAGTAGCGGCCGGGTCCGAAGCCGCGCAGCGGCTGGTCGCCACCGATCTCGCTCTGATCCCCGCCGAGGCTGCTAAGCGCCCAGAACGGCAGGCGGTGCGCGTCCGGCATATAGCGCAAAGACAGGTGCGTCGCGATTATCGTCTCAGGCTCGATCGGCCAGAAGGCCCGGCCGTCGATTCCCGTTTCGCTGTACAAAGAATCGTTAAATAAGCCCCGCCGGCTCGCCATGCCGCCGTACGCCACCCATTCCATGCCCTTCGACGGTATGGTCACGTCATTACGGGTGTCATAGACGATCGACACACGATTGAGGAGCTCATTATTCCTGCCTACACCCAGGATGCGGCCAAAGCGGATTTGCAGTGAGGCGATGCCCGCCAAGGTGCCCGGCAGCACGTCCACGTTGCGCACGCGTCCCGTGTACAGCAGCTGCCACGTATGGTTGTGGTTCAGACCGATCTGCGCCTGCGCCCACTCCTGCTGCTCGGTGTAATCGGTTTCAGCAATCGCCGGTGAGTCATTGCCGATGCCGAAAAAGCGCGGCGTACCGTCGCGGTTGAACACCAGACTGCCAGTGAACGACCAGCGTTGCTCACGCAAGCGTCCACTCTGGTACTCGGCATCGAGCTGGCGTTGGACACGTTCGTTGGCGCCGGCTATCACCGACCACTGCTCGTCCGCCGAAGGGTACGCATACACGCGCGCGTGTGCGCCAAATCCGAAATAGGGATTGTAAAGCAGATCCGGCGCGATGATGCGACGGATATCGTCATACTCATCCGTTTGCAGACGCACCGGAAGAAGGCCGAGCGTGGTGCCACTGTCCGGATCGACGGCGATCAACGGTACCGGGATGAACGGCGCGGTTGCGGGATTGAACCAAGTCGCGGGACTAAACCAGCGCACCAGATCCGCGCCCAGCGTCGAAGCCGGCGCGCTGCTCGGCTGCGTCGCCGGCGCCTGTCCCGCATCCGCGGCCGAATCCGACCATGACGGCGTTGCCAACAGAGTGGCGAGAACGCTCCAGAGGAGCTTCAATGCGAATGCAGCATGCGGGGGGAATCTTGCTCTATGGATCAGGGCCCGGCACATGGTCGAGACATTACTCTGTGGGTCACGAGCTCAGAGCGTACGGGACGCTGGCGGACCCGGGTAGCATATGAACGTAACGAGTCCGCGTCGGTCCTGCCGAATCGGACCGGGGCCGCCGTGAATTCGACATCTGCTGCAATGCAGCAACCAAGCGCTTAGCCGTAAGTCGCTCGAGGGAAACGCCTTGCTGCACGTCCTCGCGACAGATTCGAGCGGTCCGACGATTCACCCGCTAGGCTCCCACCCCGGGGTGCATGCAGTCAAAGCATGGCTGGCCGGTGGACATTGTGATGGAACGCATTGAGGCTCCGGGATATCCTGTTTCAAGTCGGTGTGCATCCTTGAGTACCCCGGGCCCAACACCGATTCCTGGGAGGCCTGTAAATGACTTTATCTTCTCCGTCCCGGCAAGCGCTAAGAACGCTGTTCCTGCAGGCGCCCTCGTTCGATGGCTTCGACGGCGGCGCCGGTTCGCGCTACCAGGCCACGCGCGAGATCAAATCGTTCTGGTTCCCGACCTGGCTGGCGCAGCCAGCCGCGCTGGTGTCGAACTCCCGGTTGCTCGATGCCCCGGCTGACCAGTTGACCGTCGAACAAAGCCGCGACATCGCGCGTGGCTACGACCTGGTCATCATGCATACCAGCGCCCCGTCGTTTCCAACCGATGCCAAGTTCGCCGAGCTACTGAAGCAGGACAATCCGAACATCATGATCGGCATGGTCGGTGCCAAGACCATGGTCGACCCGGAAGGCTCGCTGAGGGCCACCGATGCGGTGGATTTCGTCTGCCGCGAGGAATTCGACTACACCTGCAAGGAAGTCGCCGAAGGCCTGCCGCTCAAGGACATCAAAGGGCTCTCTTACCGCGGCGACGACGGCCGCATCGTGCACAACCTTCCGCGCGCGATAATCGAGAACATGGATGAATTGCCGTTCGTCACACCGGTCTACCGGCGCGATCTGAAGATCGAGAACTACTTCATCGGCTATCTGAAGCATCCGTACGTCAGCTTCTACACGGGCCGCGGCTGCCGCTCGAAGTGCACTTTCTGCCTGTGGCCACAGACCGTCGGGGGCCACCGCTACCGCGTGCGCTCGGCTGAGAACGTCATCGCCGAGGTGAAGTGGATCAAGGAGAACATGCCGGAGGTGAAGGAGGTCATGTTCGATGACGATACGTTCACCGAATCCTCGAACCTGCCGCGTGTCGAAGCCATCGCGCACGGCATGGGCGCACTGGGCATGATCTGGAGCTGCAACGCCAAGGCCAATGTCCCCTACAACACCTTGAAGGTGATGAAGGACAACGGCCTGCGCCTGCTGCTGGTCGGCTACGAATCGGGTGACGACCAGATCCTGCACAACATCAAGAAAGGACTGCGCACCGACATCGCCCGGCGCTTCACCGATGACTGCCGCAAGCTCGGCATCCTGATCCATGGCACGTTCATTCTCGGGCTACCGGGCGAGACCTCGGAGACGATCGCGAAGACCATCAACTTCGCCAAGGAGATCAATCCACACACGATTCAGGTGTCGCTGGCCGCGCCGTACCCCGGCACGAGGCTGTACCAGCAGGCACTCGATAACGGCTGGCTGCAGCAGAACGGTGCCGTCAACCTGGTCAACGACAAGGGCGTGCAGCTGGCCGCAATCAGCTATCCACACCTATCGAAGGAAGAAATCTTCCACAGCATGGAAGTGTTCTATAAACGCTTCTACTTCCGGCCCAGGAAGATCTGGGAGATCGTCAAGGAAATGCTGGCAAGCTGGGAGATGATGAAGCGGCGTCTGCGCGAAGGCGTCGAGTTCTTCCGCTTCCTGCGCGCGCACCAGGCCTGAGGGAGAGATCGACCGCCGAGGCGCCGATGCCGTTGATTAATCCGCTCATCGCGATCATTGGCTTCGCTAGCTTAGGCTTAGCGGCCAGCTACGCCGTTCTGGCTCTCGTAGCCGTAGTCGTCTGGCAAATACGTCGGGCGCCAACCAATTCGCGACAGCTGCCACCGGTGACGGTGCTCAAGCCCTTGTGTGGCGCGGAACCAGGCTTGTACGAAAACCTGCGCTCGTTCTGTAAGCAGGACTACCCGGAGTTTCAGATCGTGTTTGGCGTGCGCGATCTGGCTGATCCTGCACTCTCGGTGGTGGAGCGACTGCTGGTGGAATTCCCGTCGCTACCGATCGACGTCGTGGTCAATCCACAGCAGCATGGTAGTAACTGCAAGATCAGTAACTTGATCAACATGATCGCGCGGGCGCGCCACGATGTGCTGGCGATGGCGGACAGCGATGCTTGCGTCGGACCCGACTATCTGAGCACCGTGACGGCGCCGTTGCTCGATCACAACGTGGGCCTGGTCACCTGCTTATACCGCGGCGTGCCGACCCAGCATATCTGTTCGCGTCTCGGCGCGATGTACATTAACGAATGGTATATGCCGTCGGTACTGGTGGCATGGCTTTTCGGTTACCAGGGCTATGCCTCCGGCCAAACCTTGTGCCTGCGGCGCGATACGCTGCAATCGATCGGCGGTCTGCAGACGATGGCGAACCATCTTGCCGAAGACCATCGATTGGGCGAAATGGTGCGCGGATCGGGACTACGGATCGTGTTGTCGCCCTATGTGCTCAAGGCGGAGCACCATGAGCCAAACCTGGACTCGCTTACTCGCCATGAAGTACGGTGGATGCGCACGATACGCGTGCTGCGACCGCGCAGCTTTCGCATGATTTTCTTGAGCTTCAGCTTGCCTCTGGCGATCCTTGGCATCATGCTCGCTGGCGTAGAACCGTCACTTTCGACGACTGCATGGGCGCTGTTCGGGACCACGGTCATTGCGCGGCTGCTGGTGCATTTTGTGCATCGGTTGCGCGGTGATCGACCTCTGCTCTCGGATCTTTGGCTCCTGCCTGCGCGGGATCTGTTGATCTGGTGGGTCTGGTGCCGAAGCTTTTTCAGCTCTCGCGTCACGTGGCGGGGTAGCGAGTTTGAAGTCGATGCCAACGGCATCATGCGCAGACTGTCCTGAGCGCCGGGTCATCCCCTACTTTTCGTGTTCAGCTAGATCCATCAGCGAGGGCGAGGCCTGAGAATCGCAGCATACATCGGCGCTCTGCTGGGTCTGGCTTTGCTGACTACTCTCGTCATTCGAGCAGACTTCGCTGCAATGCTCCAGACATTGGGATTGGCCGGCTGGAGGCTGCTTTGGTTGATACCCTATCGCACACTGTTCTTTCTCCTCTACGCCATCGGCTGGCGCAATCTCCTTCGTCCTTACGATCCAGAGCCGCGCGCCGGGCTCGGCTATCTGCTATGGGTCACTACTGTGCGCGACGCGATCGACCGCCTGCTGCCAGTGGCCAGTGTGGGTGGCAGTCTGGCCGGGGTGCGTCTATTGCGCTGGCGTGGACTCGCGGCGGCACCCGTAAGTGCCAGCGTCATCGTGGAAATTCTATTGACGCTGATCGTGGTGTACTTGTTTACTGCCATGGGTCTGCTCCTGCTGATCCACCTCAGTGCTACGGGCCACGAATACCGTCGTTTGCTCCTCACGTTCCTGCTTAGCCTGCCGATACCGGCGGTGACTGCGCTGCTACTGCGCTACGGGTCGCTTTTCGAGCGCCTGGAAAGCCTTTTGCGTCCGTTGGTGGGCGCAAGCGTTATGGCTGAAGGAGCGGCGTCACTCGATCACGAACTGCGCGCCTGCCTGCGTAGAGGGTGGACTTTACTGCTCGCTGGCACCTTGCAGTTCGTGGCGTTTATCTCGGGGTCCTTCGAAATCTGGTTCGCCTTGCGCCTCTTTGGTCACCCGGTGGGTGCCAGCGCCGCCCTCGCACTCGAGAGCATGACTCAGGCGATGCGCCATTTGGCCTTCATCATACCAGCCGGTCTCGGTGTGCAAGAAGCCGGCTTAGTCCTATTCGGGCACGTGCTGGGCATCAGCGGCGAATTGGCCTTGGCCGTCTCCATGGCCAAGCGCATGCGCGAAGTGCTATGGGGCCTGCCGTCGCTGATGTCCTGGCAATGGTTGGAAGGTCGGCGACTCCACAGGCTGATGCGGAATCCATCCTGATTGGCGGCACTCATCGACCCAAATGCAATTCAGCGGCTGTATTGCGTTCACTTTCATATTTCCGTTCAGCCTGCGCTTAGCCTGGTGATCGCCTGATTAACGCGATCGGCAGTCATCGGCAACCTGAACATGCGCGCCCCGGTCGCGTCAAAAATCGCGTTCGCGATCACCGCGCCGGTCGTGGTGATCGGCGGTTCTCCCCCGCCCTGCGGCGCCAGATCGTCATTCTTGACGAGCACGACCTCGATTCGGGGGACCCAGGAGAAACGCGGGATCTCATAGGTCCCGAAATTTTGATCAAGGATGTCGCCGCCGAGGAAACGAAGCTCCTCGGCTAATGTGTATCCGAGACCCATGGTAATCCCACCTTCAATTTGCATCTTCGCGCCCTCGGGATTCACGACGATTCCCATGTCCTGCGCGCACACCATGCGGACCACCTTGACTTGGCCGTTGGCGTGATTGACTTCGACCTCAGCCATCGTCGCGACATAGGTGCCGGCGTCGATGTTGCATGCCAGACCGAAGCCCCTTCGGCTCGGTGGCACGGCCGCTTGCCAACCAAAGGCATCGGCCGCCGCCTGCAGGACTCGTCGCATCCGGGTATCGGTCAGGTGGCGAAGTCGGAATGCGAGCGGATCGTCTCCGGCCGCCGACGCCATCATGTCGATTTGCGATTCGATGGCAAAGGCATTCATGTTGGCGCCCGGCCCCCTCCACGGCCCCACGGCAAACGGATGAAGGGTTGGTTGTGAAACGGTGGCACCGTAAGAACCACTTCCGGTCGATCGAAACCGGGCGTTCGGAATGTCGTAGCAAGCCAGCGCTCCGCGCTCGCCGGCAGAGTACACTACATAGTCCCACAGGGAGATTCTTCCATCTGCTTCGATCCCCGATACGACCTTCACGACGGAGGCGGGATCAAAGGTATCGTTGAAGAATTCTTCTGCGCGAGTCCAAGCCACCTGCACGACCTTTCCGGTGATCTGTGCAAGCCGCGCCGCTTCGAGCGCTTGTCCATCCGCACTCTTGCCGCCGAACCCGCCGCCGAGAAACGGGGCGATCACCCGGACGTACTTCGGGTCCAGCCCGAGTGTCTTGGCGATTCGATCGCGTGTGGGAAATGGCGTTTGCGTCGACGCCCAGACCGTAGCCCTACCCTCCTTGATCTCGGCCACGGCCGCGTGCGGCTCGAGTGCCGCGTGCGCAACATACCCTTTTTGGTAAGTAGCCTCGAACACCCGCGCGGCACTCGCCCGCGCCGCCGCCACATCACCGCGATGCGTGAGTGTCTTCAACGGATCGGCCTGGGATACCAGGCGGTCATAGATGCTTTCCGGGTCTACCGTCGCCTCGGGCGTTTGCCATTGTGCGCTGATTCGCGCCAAAGCTTGCTCGGCGGCTTCGGGGTCGGCATGCAACACGGCAATCAAGCCGTCCCGATTGACCAGCGTGACGCCGGGTAGATGTTCGGCCCCGGAGGTGTCGAGCCGCAATAATGTCGCGCCATGCGCCGGTGGGCGCAGGATCCGCGCGTAGAGCATGCCTCGGACTCGGATGTCGGCCGCGTATATCGACGCTCCGGTGACTTTCTCGAGCCCATCGAGTCGCTTGGGCGAATCGCCTATCACTTGGAATTCGGAGGCACTACGCAAAAATGCCTTGGTCTGCACCGTTCGCGCAATGCTCGCGCCCGCGGACAGTTCGCCATAGCTCACGCGGCGCGTCGGGTCTCCGGTGACGGACACGATGCCGTCCTTGACCGACAGGCGATCCGGTGGCACTCCCAGCTTCTGGGCGGCCAGAGCCATGAGTTCGGCGCGCGCCTGGGCGGCCGCCGCGCGCAGCGCCGGCCCGAACATGCGAGTGGTCAAAGAGCCGAATGTCCCCATATCCGCGGGGCATTTGTCGGTATCGCCCAGCACCATGTCGATCGACGCAAGCGCAACGTCCAACTCCTCGGCGACCATCTGCGCCTGCGAAGTCAATACTCCTTGACCCATCTCGATTTTGCCTGAAAACACGGTGACTCGGCCGTTCTTACCGATCACGAGGTAGGCGTTGAAGTCCTCTGGGTAGACACGACTGGCGTCCTGAGAGAGCCCCGCCCCTGGGGCGAGGCCCACGAAGACGACGATGCCGCCGCCAACCAAATGCAAAAACCCGCGGCGGCTCATTCCATGAGAAGGGCTCACGACAGCCCTCTCATGCGGAGGGACGCAGATTCAATTGCGGCAGCGATCCTTTGATGAGCTCCGCAGCGGCACAGGTTGCTTTCCAT
>Ga0187879_10003548_pt1 | contig 10504 bp, 8 predicted proteins | sample June2016WEW_19_1_FD_132423 | JGI IMG/M metagenome (GOLD analysis project Ga0187879, IMG submission 132423) | Peatland microbial communities from SPRUCE experiment site at the Marcell Experimental Forest, Minnesota, USA - June2016WEW_19_10 | ecosystem: Environmental > Terrestrial > Soil >... | reverse complement strand
TAGATGGACGCACCGCGCATCAGCGTGTTGTCGACATCGAAGAAGGCTCCGGCCAGCGGATCGGGAACCGCGGGCGTGCGCTCGACGTCGGCGGCCGCGGCGGCTGCCGCTCCGGCGACGGCGTCCCGGTTCCGCCGGATCCCGCCGGCCAGCCGGCGGGCTAGCGACGGGCTCTGGCCGGGCTCCTCAGGCGGTTCCGCCGGATCAGCCGCATGACTGGGCCCGCTGGTGCCGGGAAGCCCCTGATCCGCCGGGTTCACGGCGCGATGGCCAGCGGACGGGAGCCCTCCTCGCAGCCGCCTCATGGTTCTCAGCCTACCGGCGGCCCGCTCGCGGCACTGTGGTCGCATCACTGCCCGATGTCGGGCACCATAGTGCTGCGATGTCTACGTCCCTGCTCGTCTCGGCGGCCGGCGTCCTGGTGGCGGTGGCCGCTGCCGGCGTGCTCCTGGCCAGGGTGTCACGTGCCCCGCGCATCGACCTGATCGCCTGGTCGGTGGCGCTGCTCGGGCTGGTCGTGGCGCTGGGTGCGCAGACCCTCGGGCACCTGCACGGGTTCGGTCCGCCCACCTTCCGCGCGATGGAGATCGGCGCGCTGGAGATCGCGCCGCTGGCGCTGGTGCTGGGCATGTGCGAGATCGTCGGCAAGAGCCTGCCCGCCCGCTTCGCGGCCCGGCTGTTCATCCCGGCTCTGGCCATCACGCCGCTGGTGATCCTCTCCACCGATCCGCTCAGCAGCACCGCGTTCACCAAGGCCACCCCGGCCGTGACGGCGTATTACGAGCTGCCCGCGGTTTACGCCGTCAAGCTCGGCCTCGCCCCGCTGACGGCGCTGGTGGCGCTGGTCGCCATGGGGGTGGCCGGCTACCGGCTGCTGGCCGCCGGGCCGCCGTGGCGTGATGCGTTCCTGCCTGTCGTCGCGGCCGGGGTAGCGGCGCTCGCGCTGGCGCTGCCGGGCCTGGCGATTGATGCCGGCGCAGACCTGGGCGGCAGCTCGCCGTCGACCTCGCTGCTGCCGGTGCTCTGCCTGCTGGCGGCTGCGCTGACCGGATTCGCTGGGCTGCGGGCCGGCCGGCTGCGCCTGGATCTGCTCCGCGGGCAGGGACCCGGCCGGGCCAGGGATGAGCGGCGCGGCGACCAGTGGGACCGCGACGACCACTGGGACCGCAGTGGCCAGTGGGAACGGGACGACGAGCGGAGCCGCGACGATCGGTGGCCGCGCCCCGATCAGACCGGCGGCTACGAGCCGGTCAGCGATGCGGGCGGCCAGGGCGTTTACCGGGATGGCGGGCTGTACCGGCCCGGCCCGGCCTACGGCGAGGCGGACCCGGGCGGGGAGCGGGATAGGCCCGGCTACGACTGGCAGGACGAGGACGCGGCCGGCCGCACCACGGGGTACGGCGAGGCCGGCTATTACGGGAACGGCGAGCAGGCCGGCCCCGGCGATGGCTACCCGCCCGCAGGCGGCAAGGTCCCGGCCGGCTATGACACCGGCGACCTGAGCTATGCCCGGCAGGGTCAGCCTGGCTACGGGGCCGGGCCGTACGGTCCGGCTGGCTACGAGCCTGATGGCCTGGGTAACGATGCCCGTGGCGGCGAGGAGCCGGGGAGTGGCCAGCGGGCCGGAGCGAGCCGCCTGCCCGGGAGCGACCAGCCGGCCCGCTCGGAGCTCTACGGCCAGATCGCGATCTACACGCTGCTCGAGGACCGGGTGGCGGAGTTCGACCGGCTGAGCGAGCGCGTCGTCGAGCAGGTCCGGGCCGACGAGCCGGAGACGCTCGTCTATATCGTGCACGCCGTCCCCTCGGCGCCGATGCAGCGGATCCTGTACGAGGTGTACCGGGACCGGGCGGCCTACGAGGAGCACCGGCACCAGCCCTACGTGGCGAAGTTTGACATCGACCGGCGGCCGTATGTGCTCGCGACCAACGTGATCGAGCTCGGGCTGCAGCAGGCGAAGGTGTCGCCGTTCCCCTCGGTCGCCGAGCTTCTCGGCGAGCCCGCCTTCGACACCTCCGGCTTCGAGCGGCCGGATTACCTGCGCGACTACGGCAAGTCAGCCTCGGCCCGTGACGCCAGCCGCTCGCGGGACCGCAGGTGACCACGCGATCGCAGCCGCACCCGGTGCCCGGCCGGGCATGGTCCCGCCCGGCTGGCATCCGGTGAGCGGCGATCCGAAGCCAGGCCGAGGCGGCCCGCCGCACCGGATCACGCTGCTCTCCCGGCCCGGCTGCCACCTCTGCGACGACGCCCGCGTCGTCATTGCCCGGGTCGCTGGCGAACTGGGCGCCGCATGGGAGGAACGGGATATCACGCTGTCCGCCGCCGATCTCGCGCGGTACTCGGAGATGGTCCCGGTGACGCTCGTTGACGGCGTGCAGCATGACTTCTGGAGGGTCAGCGAGGATCGGCTCCGGACCGCCCTGCGCGGCTAGCGGCAGCTCTCCGGGGCCGCGCGGCAGGTCAGGCCGGAATGCCGCGGCCTGCCCGCTGCGGCAGTCAAGGGCGGGTAAAGCCCCGGTCGGCGCCGGTCGACTGGAAGATGGCCGACTTTGTGCAAACGTTCACAAGGGCGTAGCGTAAATCCGAAAACATCAGGGGGCACACGCTGGTCCCGTGCGCCCGCCGCATCTGATCCCCCAGGAGTTGCCGGCGTATGCCTCGCCGTTCGATCTCAGCCAACGGCCACCACGGCATCCCGGAGGCGACCATCGCTCGTCTGCCGGTCTACTTGCGTGCCCTGTACGCGCTGGCAGACCGGGACATTGCCACCGTGTCGAGCGAGGAACTCGCGGCGGCCGCCGGGGTGAACTCGGCCAAGCTCCGCAAGGATCTGTCGCACCTCGGCTCGTATGGCACCCGCGGCGTCGGCTACGACGTGGACTATCTCGTTTACCAGGTATCCCGCGAGCTCGGGCTGACCCAGGACTGGCCGGTGGTGATCATCGGAGCCGGTAACCTCGGCCGGGCGCTGGCCAACTACGGCGGCTTCGCCTCCCGTGGCTTCCGGATCGCGGCGCTGCTGGACAGCGACCCGGCCATGGTCGGGACGGTGATCGCCCGGCATACCGTGCGCAGCGTGGCCGAGCTGGAGGATGTCGTGGCCAGCCATGGCGTGTCGATCGGCGTCATCGCGGCCCCGGCCGCCGCGGCGCAGGGAGTCTGCGACCGGCTCGTGGCCGCCGGCGTGACGAGCATCCTGAACTTCGCCCCGGTCGTGCTCAGCGTGCCTTCTGGGGTCGACGTGCGTAAGGTCGACCTGTCGATTGAGTTGCAGATCCTCGCGTTCCATGCGCAGCGGCGCGCCGTGGTCCGCATCGCGGATCAGGCGGAGCATCGCTGGCCGGCCCGGACGCGGTCCGGGCACGAGATGATGGCCGTCAGCGGCCTGGACCCGGGCGGACTGCTGACGCTGAACGGTGATAGCGGGATGGGGGCTCAGGCGGTAGGGACATGAGCGTTCTGGCAGTCGGTCTCAGCCATAAGAGCGCGCCAGTGGCGACGCTGGAGCGTGCCGTGCTGACCGGAGACGGCGTCGCCAAGCTGCTGCGCGACGCCTACCAGGGCGACGAGGTGGCCGGGGCGATCCTCGTCAGCACCTGCAACCGGGTCGAGGTGTACGCCGAGGTCGGTACCTTCCACGGCGGCGTGGCCGCGATCTGCGAGCTGCTGGTCCGGCACTCGGGCATGCCGCTAACCGAGCTCACGCCGCACCTGTACGTGCACTACGAGGATCGCGCGGTGCAGCACCTGCTGGCCGTGGCCTGCGGGCTCGACTCCATGGTGGTCGGCGAGAGCCAGATACTCGGCCAGGTCAGGGAATCGCTCAGGCTGGCCCGCGAGCAGGGCACCCTCAGCCGGGGACTGGCCGACCTCGGCCGGCTGGCCCTGCACGCGGGCAAGCGCGCGCATGCGGAGACCGGCATCGGCAGGGCTGGCGCGAGCCTGGTCAGCGTCGGGCTGACGGCAGCCGCAGAGCAGCTGGGCGCGGCGGCCGGGCCTGCCGGCCTGCTGGACGGGCGCTCGGTGCTGGTGGTGGGGGCCGGATCTATGAGCTCGCTGGCGGTATCGGCGGCCGCAGCGGCCGGCGCGGCCAGGATCGGCGTCGCGAACCGTACCCCGCAGCACGCCAGGCTGCTGGCCGACACCGTGAGCGGCACCTCAGCCGACCTGACCGCGCTGCCCGGCCTGATCGCGGATGCGGACCTGGTCATCTCCTGTACCGGCTCGGCCGGGCATGTCATCGGCGCCGGCATCGTGGGCAGCGCGCTGTCGCTGCGCGAGCCCGCGGGCCGGCCGCTCGTCTTCCTCGACCTGGCGCTGCCCAGGGACGTCGATGCGGCCGTTGCCCAGCTGCCCGGCGTGGCCGTGATCGACCTGGAGAGCATGTCCGAGCCAGGGCCGGATGGCGGCGCGCTGCGCCAGGACGCGGTCGTCTCCGCCGACGTGGCGGCCGTCCGCCGGATCGTCGCCGACGAGTTCGCTGCGCACGTGGCGGCTCACCGCGCTGCCCGGGTGGCGCCCACCGTCGTGGCCCTGCGGGCCAAGGCAGCGGGGGTGGTCGACGCGGAGCTGAGCCGGCTGGCCGCCCGCCTCGGCGGCCTGGAGCCCGGTGCGCTCGACGAGGTAGCCCGGTCCATGCGGCGGATCACCGACAAGCTGCTGCACGCGCCGACGGTCCGGGTCAAGGAACTAGCGGGCTCGCCAGGCGCGGAATCCTACGAGGATGCCCTGCGGGTGCTGTTCGACCTGGATCCCGAGGCGGTCCAGGCGGTCACCCGGGCCGACGCCGAGCTGGCCGGCTGGCCGGATCAGGAGGCAGCACCGTGACATCCAGCCTGGCCCGCCCGCTCCGGCTGGGCACCAGGAAGAGCCCGATGGCGCTGGCCCAGTCCGGCCAGGTCGGCCGGGCCGTAACCGCCCGGACCGGCCGCGAGGTCGAGCTTGTCGGCATGACCACGCTCGGCGACGTCAGCCGGGAGCAGCTGGCCCAGATGGGCGGCACAGGCGTCTTCGTGAGCGGGCTCCGGCGCGCCCTGCTGGCCGGCGAGATCGATTTCGCCGTGCACTCGCTGAAGGACCTGCCCGCCGGCCAGGCCGCGGGGATCGTGCTGGCCGCCGTGCCGCCCAGGGATGACCCCAGGGATGCCCTGGTCGCCAGGGACGGCGCCAAGCTCGCCGACCTGCCTGCCGGCGCCAGGATCGGGACCGGCTCGCCGCGCCGGGCCGCCCAGCTGCTCATGCTGCGACGGGACCTGCGCCCGGTTCCCATCCGCGGCAACGCGGGCACCCGGCTGGCCAAGATCGGCGCCGGCGAGGTGGATGCGGTGGTGCTGGCCTGCGCCGGGCTGATGCGGCTCGGGCGGCAGGAAGTGATCACTCAGGTCTTCGAGCCCGACGAGATGCTGCCCGCTCCGGGCCAGGGCGCGCTCGCGGTGGAATGCCGGGCTGACCGGGACGACATGGCGGCACTGCTCGCGTGCGTCGATGACCCGGCCAGCCGGGCCGCGACAGCCGCCGAACGCAGCCTGCTCGACGCGCTGCAGGCAGGCTGCTCAGCGCCGGTCGGCGCGTATGCTGCCGGCACGGATGTTCTTCGGCTGCACGGTGCCGTGGTAGCAGCCGACGGGGGTATGGCGCTCCGCGCCAGCGTCGACGGCCCCGTGGCCGAGGCCGAGCGCCTTGGCCGCGACCTGGCCGCTGAACTGCTGCGTCGCGGAGCGGGACGATATATGGCCGTGTCCGGTGGACACATCAGCAGCGGGGACGATGACAGGTGAACCCCACATCAGCGACGCAGAAGTCGGACAAGAAGGACGGCAAGGCCGGCGGCAAGGCCGCCAGCCGCCAGGCGAAGCCCGCGGCCGGGTGGGTGGCACTCGTCGGCGCGGGACCCGGTGATGAGGGCCTGCTCACGGTCAGGGCGGCGCAGCTGCTGGCCCAGGCGGACCTGGTCGTCGCCGCGCCCTCGATCAGCGAGCGGGTTGCGCACCTGATCCGGCCGGATGCGACCGTGGCCGATTCCGAGCCGTTCAGCCAGGACCCGCGGCTGCTCGTCAAGGCAGCCAGGGCCGGGCAGGCCGTCGTCCGGCTGTTCAGCGGTGACCCGTTCATGTTCTGCAACGCGGCGGCTGACGCGGCGGCTTGCGCGAAGGCCAGGGTGACGTTCGAGATCGTGCCCGGCGTGCCCGCGGCGACCGCGGTGCCCGTCTACGCGGGCATCCCGCTGACATCGGATGCGAACAGCGACGTCCGGATCATTCACGCAGCCGAGGTGAGCCGGATGTCGGCCGGGCCGGGCACGCTGGTGATCCTCGGCGCCGAGACCGGCCCCGCGGATCTCGGCAAGATGCTGGTGGCGGCCGGCTGGGCGGAGAGCACGCCGCTGGCGATCACCTGGAACGGGACGACGACCGACCAGTACACCGTCCAGTGCACGCTGGGCTCGGTGACCGCGGACCTCAAGGCGGCCGGGGTCAGCATGCTGACCGCGCACGGGCCCGCTGTCGCGGTGGTCGGCGACGGCGTGGCCGCCCAGCGAGCGCTGTCCTGGTTCGAGACCAAGCCGCTGTTCGGCTGGCGGGTGCTCGTGCCGCGGACGAAGGAGCAGGCCGAGGAGGTCTCTGACCTGCTGCGGGCACGCGGCGCCGTGCCCGAGCAGGTGCCGACGATCGCGGTCGAGCCGCCGCGGACGCCGCAGCAGATGGAGCGCGCGGTCAAGGGGCTGGTGACCGGGCGGTTCCAGTGGATCGCCTTCACCTCGGTCAACGCGGTCCGCGCCGTGCGGGAGAAGTTCGAGGAGTATGGCCTCGACGCCCGCGCGTTCGCCGGCGTCAAGGTCGCTGCCGTCGGCGAGCAGACGTCTGCCGCTCTGCGCGACTTCGGGATCATGCCGGACCTGGTGCCGGAAGGCGAGCAGTCAGCCGAGGGGCTGGCTGCTTCCTGGCCGGTGTACGACGACGTGCTCGACCCGATCAACCGGGTGCTGCTGCCGCGGGCCGACATCGCCACCGAGACGCTGGTGGCGAGGCTCACCGACCTGGGCTGGGAGGCCGAGGACGTCACCGCCTACCGGACCGTCCGGGCGGCCCCGCCGCCGGCGCCGATCCGGGAGGCGATCAAGGGCGGCGGATTCGATGCCGTGCTGTTCACGTCGTCGTCCACGGTCCGGAACCTGATCGGCATCGCCGGCAAGCCGCACGCGGTGACGACGATTGCCGCGATCGGCCCGCAGACCGCCAAGACTGCGGCTGAGTTCGGTCTCCGGGTCGATGTGGTGTCGCCCACGCCGTCGGTTTCCGCGCTGGTCGAGGCGCTGGCCGAGTTCGGCGCCGGGATCCGGGACGCGGCCATCGAGGCGGGCGAGCCGGTTCGCCGGCCGAGCGAGCGCCGTCGCGGCGCTCGCCGTCGCATCAGGTAGCCGGCGGCCTGGCCGGGTAGCCGGCCCGCCGCCGCGAGGAGCAGGAGCAGTGATGAGCCCGACATTTCCCGTGGCCCGGCCGCGCCGGCTGCGACGGACACCGGCGCTGCGCCGCCTGGTCGCGGCCACGAGCGTGCGGCCGGCCGATCTGGTGCTGCCGCTGTTCGTCAAGGAGGGCATCAGCGAGCCGCAGCCGGTGACCTCGATGCCGGGGGTTGTCCAGCACACCAGGGACAGCCTGCGCAAGGCGGCGGCCGAGGCGGTGGACGCCGGCGTCGGCGGCCTGATCCTGTTCGGCATTCCCGCGGTGAAGGACGGCCGCGGCTCGGCGGCCGACGACCCGGCCGGCGTCGTTCAGCAGGGGCTGCGGGACCTGGCCGCTGAGGTCGGTCACGATACGGTCCTGATGGCTGACCTGTGCCTGGACGAGTACACCGACCACGGCCACTGCGGCCTGCTGACCGCGGTCGGCGAGGTGGACAACGACGCCACGCTGGAGCGGTATGCCTCGATCGCCGTCGCGCAGGCAGCCGCGGGCGCGCACGTGGTGGCGCCCAGCGGCATGATGGACGGCCAGGTGGCCGCCATCAGGGCGGCCCTCGATGCCAGCGGCTTCACCGACGTGGCCATCTGCGCCTACTCAGCCAAGTACGCCTCGGCCTTCTACGGGCCGTTCCGCGACGCCGCGGAATGCGCCCCCCAGTTCGGCGACCGGGCCTCCTACCAGCAGGACCTGAGCAGCCCGGCCGAGGCGCTGCGGGAAGTGCAGCTGGACGTGGACGAGGGCGCGGACATCGTCATGGTGAAGCCGGCCCTTGCTTACCTGGACATCATCAGCCAGGTAGCGGCGTCCGTCCGGCTGCCGGTGGCGGCCTACCAGGTCAGCGGCGAGTACGCGATGGTCGAGGCGGCGGCGGCTCATGGCTGGCTGGACCGGGACCGGGTGATCATGGAGACGCTGACGGCGATCCGCCGGGCGGGTGCGAGCATCATCCTGACTTACTGGGCCGCCGAGGCCGCCCGCTGGCTCGGCTGAGGAGCCGGCGGGCCCGCGGCGGCCCGCAGCCCCGCGGGACAGGGTGACTGTCGCCGGGCGGCCGCCGGCACGTCCGCCGCGTGCCGCGGCGGCGCCGCGGCCGGGCCTGGCGGGCGCTCGGGTCAGCTGCGCGGCAGGTAAGCGATCAGCCTGAGCACGCGGGTGCCGGGCAGCGGGCGCAGCCGCCAGTGGCGTGCGTAACCGGGCACGGGCGCGCCGCGGGTCGCCAGCAGCGCGATCCGGCCAGCGTCCGCGCCGCGGCGTGCCCAGGAGGGGGCGCTGGGGGCGGACGCGCATCCGGCGTAGTAGGCGATCGGGATGTCCTGATCGCCCTTGATCAGGCAGGGCGGCCGGATGCCGGCCTGCCTGAGGTCGGTAACGATGCGGGTGTAGTCATCGTGAAAGGCGATGGTGCCGGCCACCTCATGGTCGAGCACGAGATGCTGGGCCAGCAGCTGGACGGCCAGGCCGACGACCACGAGGGCACGGGTGAGCGGCCGGGTGTCCGCGCTGACTCCGGCGATCAGCCAGGCCAGCGCGTCCGCCACCGGGATGGCAAGCAGGGCGTAGGCGGGCAGCAGGAATCGCGGCGCCGCGTAGTCGATCAGGAACAGGTACTGGAAGGCGATGCACAGGCCGCAGGCGGCCGCCAGCAGCGACGAGCCGAGACGGCCGGCCCGCCGGGCGGCCAGCACTCCGAGGATGGCCAGCACTGGCAGGGCCAGCCACCAGAGACTGAGCTCCGGGTACCGGAGGCCGACCGTGCACGGCCGGCAGAGCGTGGGGCCGTTGAGCGCTCGCAGCTCGTACCAGACGCCCGCGTGCAGACCGAAGCCGCCCTGCTCGGCGCCGGCGGCTCGCAGCCGGGCGAGCGGGCTGCCGAACCGCAGGTAGGCCTCGGCGATCCATTCGGCCGAGCCGGCGGCCAGGCCGACCACCGTCGCGGCCAGCAGCGGCCAGCGCCGCCAGGCCGGGACCGCCAGCACGGCCACGACCAGTGCCCCGGCCAGGAAGAGCGCATCGCCCGGCCGCACCAGCGCGGCTGCCGCGATGCAGCCGGCCAGTCCAGCGCAGGCGGCGGCGCTGGACGCCCTGGCGGGCCGGGTCAGTCGCTGCGGCCCGGGTGCCCGGCTCGCTGCGGCCCGCCCGGCGGCCGCGTCGGTGGCAGCAGCGCCGGCCCCGGCGCTGCGGCCCTGCCCGGCGGCGCGCAGGAAAAACCCGACGGCGGCCAGGGAGCTGAAGGCGACCCATTCGTCCGGCATGGCCTGGGGACCGTAGTACTGCGCCACCCACAGGCCGCCGAAGCTGAGCCCGGCCAGCGCCAGGATCCAGCCCGGCCGCAGCCGGCGCCAGGCCAGCAGGGCCAGGAACAAGCCAAGACCGGACGCCACGGACAGGTAGACGCGCAGGGCCGTCTGCGACGAGGTCACCAGCATGACCGGGGCTACCAGCAGCGGGATGCCGCGGGCACGGGCGGGGTCAAAGTACGCGGCCGGCGCGTGCGCGCTGACCTGGCTGACATAGACGACCTCGTCCCAGCTCAGGCCGAGCCGCAGGGAGACGAACAGCAGCTGCGCCACGGTGAAGGCCGCCGCCACCGCCGCCAGCCACCACACGCTGTCGGCAGCCGGGATCGACCGGGCGCCCGCCCGCAGGCGGCGCGGCCTGGCCAGTGCTGGCAAGGACATGGACATCAGGATGGCGTATCTGCCGCTGTGCCGCAGCAGGAGGGTCGCGCGCGGCCTCGCCCCCTAGCCGCCCGGCAGAATTCGCTTCGGATCGCCGGCTCTTGCTGAGTGCCGCGGCCTGGCGGCGATAGCCTGCCCGTATCCGGTACGCATCGCGCCGGCCTCGCGGCGGGGCCGGTCATCGGCAGTCGCCGGCGCGCGGCATGATCGGTACCAGCAGGCGCAGGGGGCTTGGGGCGGGAGTGAGCCAGTGGTCGACGTTATGCTGCGTGCGCGGCGCCGCAGGGGGGCCGGCCGGCTGGCCGTCGCCGCGGTCCGCTACGCGGCCATGGGCTGGCCAGTCTGCGCGGGCGCCCACTT
>Ga0187879_10003546_pt1 | contig 10505 bp, 9 predicted proteins | sample June2016WEW_19_1_FD_132423 | JGI IMG/M metagenome (GOLD analysis project Ga0187879, IMG submission 132423) | Peatland microbial communities from SPRUCE experiment site at the Marcell Experimental Forest, Minnesota, USA - June2016WEW_19_10 | ecosystem: Environmental > Terrestrial > Soil >... | reverse complement strand
TTAGGGAGGCCGGTGATTTCGGCGACCACCGCCGCGGTTTGAGCGGCACTGGTACCCTGCGCGGTCTTGCCGTTGCCCGCGGTGGTCACGAGGAACAGCAGCAGGTCGCCCACGTTCAGGCCACCCGGGGCAAGAATGTTATTGGGGGTAACGGCGGCGTTCACTACGGCCACGGAAGCCGTGGTTGTAGAGGGGAACGTAAAGGTGAAATTGGTCAGCGGAAAGTTGTAATCGCAATAGATCGAGGTGATGCTGTCGTTCACGGCTGCCGGAGCGCTGGCGATGACGGTACCGTTTTGCACACCATTACCGAAGCCGGGCAGGATGCCGTACATGAAATTGCCGGTCGGGTAAGTGTCAGCGGGAACATAGCAGGTGCCGGCTTGGTTGCAGGCGACTTTCGAGTTGCCCCCGGCGCTGGCCAACTGCAGGCCACCGGAGGGCAAGCCGGCGCCCGCCATGCTGAGGTCCTTGGTCATCAACTCGATGGCCGCTCGCATGTTCTGCTGGGTCTCGGCGCGCTGCGTGACGGTAAAGGTGGCGTTCATCCCCATGCGGAACATCTGGGTCATCGCCATAACCACGATGAGTCCGATGACGGAGGCGACCATCAGTTCCAGAAGGCTGAAGCCGCGTTGCGATTTTGTGATGGGCATCTTCATGGTTTTAGCCAGTGTTTAGTGGTAGCTGGAGATCAGCGCGTTCACGGTGTAGATGCGGGCGGGCCAGCCGGGTTTGGTATAAGACACCGCAATCGTGACCGCGATGAGATTTTGATTTGTGGTGACCACGCCGTTCACCGTCTGCGAGACGGTGTTGAACGTGATGGTGCGGGTGAAGTTGCCGAGGCTTTGGGTGACGTCATCGGCGGTGCCGAGTACCCCATCGGGGCCGGGCAGAACCAGGCACTCGACTCCTCCCGGGCAAGCCGCACCCGTGTCCGGAGCGGTGCAGGCGACGTCATCGGCAGTGCCGACGATGCCATCGGGTCCGGCGCAAAGCAGTTGCTGGGCCCCGCTCAGGAAGACTCCGCCGTTGGCGACGTTGTTGATCGATGCGAAGGGAAGCTGCTGGCTGTTGCGCGCGGCGTAGATGCTTTCCATGGCATCGAGTGCCTTATGGCGTGCGATCAGATCTTCCTGCGCCGAAGCGGTGGCGGAGATGGCCGTCGCGAAGGTGGCCATCACGGCGAGAATGCCAATGGTCATGATGACGACCGCGATCATGACTTCGATCAGCGTAAAGCCGCGCTGCGATGGATGCGTTCTCACGAATTTGTTTTCTTGTGTCATTGTTGTACCCAGGTGGCAACGCCCGCGATCTGATTGAGCCGCCAGCCGCGGATTCTGCCGGTCGCCCCCCATAGGGTGACAGCTCGCGAAGAATAGATGGTGTCGCCAGGGCGCGTCAGATAGATAACGCCGCTGCTATAGTTGCCGAGGCTGTCCTGCGAGGAACCGTCGGGGAAGAAGACGACGTAGTTCAACGGGACGCCTGGAGTGGATTCGAAGTCAATGGCATTGACACCGGTGCCAAACCCGTCGGGGGTACTGGCGGGGAATCCCGCCTGGACGGCAAAGTTCACATCCGTCGGTATGGTGTAGCTGATCACTGCCTGCAGCGGGGGTGCCAGTCCAGCTCCAACCGCAGGAGGCTGGTACTGGACCAGGATGGTGCCGGGAACACCTGCAGCGGACGGAGTGAAAGTTACGTAGTATTCGTGACTCTGGGTAATCGCCAGGTTGCGGGTGTTGCGCAGGGCCATCAGAGTGGTGTCGTAGGCCGAACTGGTGTGGTTCTGATTCAGCATGGGCTCCAAGGAGATGAAGGTAACCCCGGCCAGAATCAGGGCGATGCTCACCGTTATGATCATCTCCAGGAGCGAGTACCCTTTGTGGTTGCGCGATGCCATAAGTTCATTCCGGAGCGGGGAATCCTCGTATCGTCGGGTCGTATTGATCAACCGAAACCTCATACCTAGCATTTCCAAGAGCGTATCCGCACAGAGGGAAGCTGCAGCCGTTCGGGGAGCAGGCCAACCGGCACTGCATACGGTGTGACAGTCTTCATCCTATGAAGGCAGGGTGAGAGCGTCAAAGCACGACAGTGCAACGAAAGACTATTGGTCTTTTGTAATGGGGAAGGTGACTGAGGTCACATGATTGACGGCAGTGGAGTTAACAGAATTGCACCGGAAGACCGGGGGCGGCGGGGGTGACTCCGGTAACTTGTCGGACGAACCGGGGTGACCCTAGGATGAATGCAGGTATGACTCTCTCATCTCTGCTAGTTTGCGCGGACGAAGCTTCGGTGCAAGTGCTGAGGCGCGTCCTGGAAGAACTCGGTATTCAAGTGGAATTGTGTCCGGATGCCGTGCGCGCGGCCGTAAGGCTGGCGCAAATACGTTTTGACCTGCTGATTCTTGACTGCGAAACCCAGGCGGACGTGATTGCCTTATTGGGCGAGAGCCGCGCTTCGCGACTGAACGATTCAACCCTGGCGGTGGCCGTAGTGTCGGGGCAGGAGAGTATTCGCGAGATGTTTTCGCTGGGGGTGAACTTTGTTCTGTACAAGCCAGTATCTTATGAGCGGGCGTTGAGCAGCTTACGCGCGGCACAAAGCGTTCTGTACCGGGATAAGCGCCGCAAGTCGCGTGCCGCGGTGCATACTCACGCCACTATCGACTATGCCGGCGTGGAGCAGGCGAGAGCGACGCTGGTGGATCTGGCAGAAGACGGCATGGCGGTAAACTTCGGAAAGAAATTGCCGCCGACCTGCAAAGTCTATTTTCAGTTTCAGTTACCGGGGCAGACGGCGAGCGTGCGGCTTTCCGGCCAGGTGGTATGGCAGGATTGGAACGGGCGCGCTGGGATCCAGTTCGTGGATGTGCCGAAATCGTCGCGACGGGTTTTGCAGGAGTGGCTGAAGCTGAACACCGTCGAGGCGCCGAAGCAGGAGTTGGCTGCGGAGACTCCGGAAGTGGAACACTCCATCCGGCCGAGTGCGGATCCGGTGGCGGCTGACAGGCCAGTGGAGAAGCAGCCCGTGGAGACGCAGCAGGTGGAGAAGCAGCATGAGACAAAGCAGGACACGACGGCGCATGACGGCGAAGCTGGAGCCCGGCTGCGATCGAAGCCGGACAAAGATAACCGTCGACAAACCCGATATGCCTGCCGTCTGGGAGCCGAGGTGTACCAGAGGGGAAGCTCGGTACGGAATTACTGCCATTTGAGCGATCTGAGCCCGGGCGGATGCTATCTCGAAATGTCGCTGGCTTTTCCGGCGGGCACGGCGGTGGAGATCATTGTGCGCACGCAGGAGATGAAGTTGAAGGTTAGTGGTGACGTGAGGGCGTCGCATCCCGGCTACGGGATGGGTGTGTCCTTTCTGCTGAGTACGCGGGATGAACGCGACGGGGTGCAGCAGTTGATCGACTTCGTGGCGGCCGCGGCGCAGAGCAGCGAGTAGTCGTCGCGCACGGTTTCTTGCCGGCCATTCTTCCTAGTGTTCCAGCTTCCTAATGTTCCAACCGGAACATTCCAAAATGGCGAAAATCGACAGGCTAAGTTGTTGATTCCTCGTGCGCGCCTTGAGGCGAATCAATCGATACAAGGGGTTAGGCTGTGGAAGAACTGTCCACTTTCGAGGACGTCGATTGACCACGAAAGTGGACTTGACCGTCGCCTCACGTACTTTATAAGGTACAAGGCAGGTTCGGAGATTCCCACCCTTCCGCAAAGAACGCGGAAGAGTGGGGTATCCTCAGCGCGATGGTGTCGGCGGCGGTGGTGGCTACTTCTTGGTCGCGCCTTCTTCTGCAACGGCCTTCTTAAAATAATCCAACGACATTTTCAGGCCGGCTTCCAGCTGAATCTTCGGTTCCCAGCCGAGCAGGGTTTGGGCTTTGGTTATGTCGGGACGGCGCTGTTTGGGGTCGTCTTGCGGGAGTGGCTCGTAGGCGATTTTGCTTTTCGATCCTGTCACCTTTATTACGTGCTGGGCGCATTCGAGAATTGTGAATTCATTCGGATTGCCGATGTTTACCGGCAGATGTTCCGAGGACTTCGCTAAACGAAGGAAGCCGTCAATTTCGTCACTGACGTAACAGAAGCTGCGGGTCTGGCTGCCGTTGCCGTAGACGGTGAGAGGTTCACCGCGCAGAGCTTGTTTCATGAAATTCGACACCACGCGGCCATCGTTCAATTGCAGACGCGGGCCGTAGGTGTTGAAGATGCGGACGATGCGCGTGTCCACCTGGTGATAGCGGTGATAGGCCATGGTGACGGCTTCGGTGAAGCGCTTGGCTTCGTCGTAAACGGAACGCGGGCCGATGGAATTGACGTTGCCCCAGTAGGTTTCTTTTTGCGGATGCTCCAGAGGATCGCCGTAACACTCAGAAGTGGAAGAGACGAGATATTTCGCGCCGTACTTGAGGGCGACGTCAAGGGCATGAAAGGTTCCGAGCGATCCGACTTTCAGGGTGGGGATGCCGTGGATCATGTAATCGACCGGGCTGGCGGGGCTGGCGAAATGGAAGACGTAATCGACTTTCCCTACGTCGAAGGGTGCGCAGATGTCTTTTTCTACTAACTCGAAGCGCGAGTCATTCTGGAGATGAGCAAGGTTGGCGCGGCGTCCGGTGAGGAAGTTGTCGACGACAACCACGCTCCAGCCCTCGCCGAGCAGGGCATCGCAGAGATGAGATCCCAGGAAACCGGCGCCGCCGGTTACCAGGGCGCGCTGTGAGCTCATGCTTTCCTGGTACCGTTCCGCAGAGCGGCGGGAACGCCCTCCGGATGACAGGCCGCGCGTCCCACGCTGTAGTAGGTGAAGCCTTGTGCCGCCATCACTTCGGGATCATACAGGTTGCGGCCGTCGATCACGATGGGATATTTGAGTTCCTGGTTGAGGCGGTTGAGATCGAGGTTGGCAAACTCTTCCCACTCGGTAAGGATGAGCAGCGCGTCGGCGCCGCTGGCCGCTTCGTAGGCGGAGTTGGCGAACTTGAGATCGGAGTTCATCACTTCCTGCGTGCGCTCCATGGCGGCGGGGTCATAGGCAGTGATCTTGCAGCCTTCCTGCAATAAAGCCTGCACCAGGAAGAGGGCGGGCGACTCGCGAATGTCGTCGGTGCCGCCCTTGAAGGCGAGACCGAGGACGCCGAGGCGCTTGCCGCGGAGGGTCCAGAGAGCGCTGCGCACTTTGCGGAGGAAGCGGTCGCGCTGGTCTTCGTTGATGCGCATAACTTCGTCGAGCAGGCGGAAGTCGTATCCGCATTCGCGGGCGACGGCGCGGAAGGCCATCACATCTTTGGGGAAACAGGAGCCGCCGTAGCCGATTCCGGGATTCAGGAAGCGCGGACCAATGCGGGAGTCGGTGCCAATGCCGTGGCAAACCTGATTGACGTTGGCGCCCACGGATTCGCAGATGGAAGCGACCGCGTTGATGAAAGAAATCTTCATGGCGAGAAAAGCGTTGGAGGCGTGCTTGATCAACTCCGCGCTCTTGGTGGTAGTGACGATGATGGGAGCGGGAATGGAAGTACGGTCGGGCTGCGGAATGGCGTCAGGGCTCTCGTAATAACTGCCGCTGGTGAGCGGAGCGTAGACTTCGCGGAGAACCTCGGCGGCGCGCTCGGTGTCACAGCCGACGACGATGCGGTCGGGAAAAAGGAAGTCGGTAACGGCGGTGCCTTCCCGCAGGAACTCGGGATTCGAAGCGACGTCGAAGGACGCGGGGTCGGTGCCGTTCCGCAGAATGATCTTGCGAACCCACTCGCTGGTATAGACGGGCACCGTACTCTTCTCGACGATTACTTTGTATCCGTTGATGCCGCCGGAGATTTCGCGAGCCACCGACTCGACGTAAGACAGGTCGGCCTCGCCGCGTTCGGTAGGCGGCGTGCCCACGGCGACGAAGATGGCGGAACTGGCGCGCACGGCCTCCTGCAGATCGTCGGAGAAAGTAAGGCGGCGTCCACGGTGACGGCTCAACAACTCGGGCAGGAAGTTTTCGTGGATGGGGACTTGGCCATTCTTGAGGGCGGACAGTTTACGTTCGTCGTTGTCGACGAGAATGACGTCATGACCAAGGTCGGCAAAGCAGGCGCCAGCCACCAATCCTACGTATCCGGAACCAACCACAGCGATCCGCATGTTTCAAACTCCCTGGATTAAAGATCTTGAAACGCTCTGTTTTGAGGTGTTTCCAAAAGAGAAGCCACGGGGAGGAAGCGACAGAAACTGACTCGGAGAACCATTCTAACCAGCCCCAAGATTGGGCGATTCTAACAGTTTCTGGAAGGAAGTGGAAGAAACAAAAGACTCCGGGAAGGTCGTCCTAAGTATTTTTTCTTGCCGATATGAAACCGCGAGCGGCCGGGGGTGTGATTAATCAGTTTGGGGGATAACTCAGCCGCGCATATTCATCGTAAAAAATTAGGTTAAGGATCGCATCCCGCGCGGGGGCAAATCGGGTGGGACCGGGAAGGGCGAATGCATATTGACAACCCTCTGATTTGGGGCGAAACTCCGCTACAGACGCAGATATTCCGTTGCTAGTTCCTCTCGTATGGCGCGCGATCCCATATTCGGGTCCGATCCCACAAGACCAGTTTTGCCGCCCGCAGAAAGGGCTGCGGAGGAGGGAACTGCGCGGCAAAGAGTGAGGCCTGCGGCGGAATTGGATCTGGCGGACCTGGCAGCAACCTTTGAGGCGCACGGCGGAGGCCGAATGTCGCCGGAACTATCTGCCGGCCTGGCGCTGGACGTAGTTCTCAACGAAATTGTGGAGCAGGCGTGCCGGGCGACTGGGGCAACCGGGGCAGCGGTCATTCTGGAGCGGGACGGAGAGATGGTGTGCCGGGCCAGCACGGGAGGGAACGCTCCGGAGTTGGGCGCGCGCTTGAGCCGCGAACGTGGGCTGACAGCGGAGTGCATCAAAACGCGCCAAGCGCAGCGCTGCGATGATGCGCAGGCCGACCCACGTGCCGACGTCGAGGCTTCGCGGAGTTTGGGAGTGCGTTCGGTGGTAGTTCTCCCCTTGATCCGGCAGGGTGACCTGGCAGGCATCCTGGAGGTTTTTTCGTCGCGGATTGGAGCTTTTGGAGAACGGGACGAACTCACGCTGGAAGCGCTGGCCAACCGCATCCTCAAGAATCTGGAGCGAGGGAGCGAGCCGTACAGTACCGCAGCGCAGAATCCCGTGATGCCGGCTGCGCCGATTTCGGGGTCAGAATTGGAAGATCAGGCGGGATCGAGCAGTGTGAAAGAAAAAGAAAGTGAGGCCGGTCCGGAGGCGGTTGAGCGAAGTACGCGGACTGGACTTGATGTTGTGACTTTCGCGCTGGGCGTGGTGGTCGTAGGTTGCGCGGTGCTGCTCGGAACTCTGGTTGGGTTGCGTCTGGGTTGGCGAAGGACTGCGGCGGTTCGAGGGCAGGTGACGAACTCGGCCTCGGGCGCGGCTGTTGGCGTGCGGAAAGCGGCGGAGGCATCAGGTGCGAAAGTTGCAGCCAATGCAGGGTCGAAGAGCACGGGCGGCGACGCCAAGAATGGACTTGTGCCGCCGCGGCCCCCGGTGGCCGGTCCAAAGGATTCTTTGCCTCCTCCAGGAGGGCTTCTAGTTTACGAGAATGGAAAAGAAGTCTTCCGCATGCCGCCTACGGCGGAAGAGCGCGAAGCGACAAACGGATCAAGTACCCATGGGGCCGCAGTGCAACAAGCTTCCGATGTGGGGCAGGCGGGACCGCTTCAGGTAGCACCGGAGGTGGCGGAAGGCAGCCTGCTGCATCGCGTTGAACCGGATTACCCTGAGCAAGCCCGGCAACAGCAGATCCAGGGGCCAGTGGTTTTGGATGTGCGCACCCGCCGCGATGGCACGATACAAGAGCTGAAGTTGCTCAGCGGCCAGCGCCTGCTGGCCGATGCCGCGATTGCCGCGGTGAAGCAGTGGCGATTCAGGCCGCAACTAGTCAAGGGAGAGCCGGTGGAGATGCAGACAACGGTTACCTTGAATTTCAAGTTGCCCCGCTGACGGCAGCGGTTAGTCAGGAATACAGCGAGAGCGGCGAGGCGTTCGCCTTATCGAATCCATGAAAATGAAGGCCTTGCGATGGTGTCTTAGGTTGCCGAGGTGCGGATCGTCACTGGGATTTTAGCCATCACTCGCGGCAAGGCGGCGACCGATTGCGAGGTCCGGCGGGAAGAAGGGAGTGGAGAAGTGTGGGATGCGGTGCCATTCCGGAAAGCGTAGAGCACGACCTCAACCCGGCTGGAAACCCCCAGCTTGTCGAAGATGCGGAATAGATAGTTCTTGACCGTGTGTTCTGTCAGCTTCAAACGTTGTGCGATCTCGCGATTGGTAAGGCCTTCGGCCACGCACCGTACAACATCCGTCTCCCGCGCCGAAAGTATCCCACCGCTTAGGTTCAGGCAATTGGCCAGCGGAGGCTGAGCGAGAGCCTGGAGCACGAACTGCAGCTCCGTGCTATTGGCCCAAACCTGCCCATTATCAACACATTGGATACACTTCGCCAACAAGCGGAAAGGTTCGGTCCGGCAGAAAACACCCTGGGCGCCGGCCCGAAAAGCCTCAATGACCCCGGCGCGTTCCGAGGAATCGAGCAACATGATTACGCGCGTGCCCGGCGCTTGGAGGCGAATCTCGCGAACCAGGTCAAAGCTTGCCACGCTGGGCTCGCCAAACTTGGCACTGATCACGGCAATTCGAGGCTGTTCCTTCTTTACGAAGGCCAGGAGGGCAGTCGCGTCGGACGGCGACTCGATCATCTGGAATTGAGCATCTCGAGCTAAAGCCTCCACCAGCAATTGGGTGGTCATGGGAGTACTATCGGCGGCCAGAACCCTAGGCCGGAGTTGGTTCGGGACAGTCATCATATTCGCCATATTTCCCACATTTCCTTTGGTGACACTGAACCAGGACTGATCTTGCCGAAGGAAAAACCCCACTGGCACGCCAGTGCCAAAGAGGGACAGCATATGGGAAGTTAGTCTCTAAGTAAATGGCACTACCGGGTAGTATGAAAGGGACGCGCAGCGGGCCAACAAAGTCTATCATTTTAGTCGTGTAACTTACAGAACCAGAAGGAGTTAGAGTCTTTATTCTCTTAACTTCTTACCTCTTGCACAAAATTGCGATGCCATATAATCTCGACCCAATTCTGGTTCGGTAGTTCCCCCCAAACCTTGACAACGTTATTCCGAAACACTAACAAGCAAGCTGAAGCGCTATCAGTTTTCGTAGTGCCACTGGGGTAGCCGGGGGTCTGACCTTTTGAGCGGGTCACGGAATGTGACTGAGAGGGCGAAGCTATGAGCAGCGGCAGCACACAATTCGGGGCGGAGTTCAGCGGCTTCGGACCGATCCCGTTATCCTATCAGCCGCAATGGTACGCGGTCCGCACGCGCTCGCGCCACGAGAAGATGGTATCGGAGCAATTGGAGCAGCAAGGGATTGAAACCTTTCTGCCCTTAGTCAAACGGACCCACAAGTGGAGCGACCGGACCAAGGAAGTCGAGTTGCCGCTTTTCAGCGGATACAGCTTTGTGCGCGTGGTTCTATCTTCGACCGAACGGCTGCGAGTTCTGCAAGCGCATGGAGTTGCGGGATTTGTAGGCATCAATGGGGTGGGAACGGCAATTCCTGAGAGCCAGATTCAAGACATCCGGACGCTGCTTAGCAACAACGTTGCTTTCGAGGAACACCCGTTTCTGCTAAAGGTGGGTCAGCGAGTACGAATCCGGGGTGGGTGCCTGGATGGGGTCGAAGGCGTCCTGGCTGGGCACAACGGGGACCAGAGCCTTATGATTTCACTGGAGCCAATCCAGCGTTCGTTGTCCATCCGAATCCAAGGGTATGCTGTGGAAGCTGCCTGAATCCGTTTCAAAATCTCTTTCAAAACCTCCTACCGTGCAAGTCTAAGGCCGCCATTCTGCTAGGGCATCTGCCCCTGGGAAAACGGCGTGGTGTGTTGGGAAATCAGTCAGCCCAGCGGCGAACGACATAGATCGCTCGGCTCTTGGATGAGGAATTCTATGAGCGAAGTCAGCACCAAAACCAACGGCAACGGAAACGGCAACGGAAATATCGAGCAGAATCAGGCTTCTAACGTGGCGCATGCTCCGAACACAGGGGGCCTCGACAGCCTGTCCTTCCCGGAGTCATCGCTCCGCAGCTTCCGTGATGAGGCGGAGATCCACGCCATCAGCAGCGCCCTCAAACACACCGGATGGAACCGCAAACGGGCGGCGCAATTGTTGAGCATTAGTTATCGCGGACTGCTGTACAAGATCCGCCGTCACAATCTTGCGCCGCCGGCCGAACCCACTTAGGATGTAAAGCTCTCCAGGGACGTCTTGCAGTGTCGGCTTCGCTGGTGGGGGGAGAGCTGGACCGAAGGATGGCGAGAAAGCAAGTAGACGCGTCCGCGAACGAGCTTGACGGCAGGCAAAAGTTATTTCAGCTTTTCACCAGGAACCGGAGTAAGG
>Ga0187879_10003536_pt1 | contig 10525 bp, 10 predicted proteins | sample June2016WEW_19_1_FD_132423 | JGI IMG/M metagenome (GOLD analysis project Ga0187879, IMG submission 132423) | Peatland microbial communities from SPRUCE experiment site at the Marcell Experimental Forest, Minnesota, USA - June2016WEW_19_10 | ecosystem: Environmental > Terrestrial > Soil >... | reverse complement strand
GGTCGGGGTGGCACGAGAGCTCATATCAAGATGGTAGAGGCGTGCTCACGATCGCCTCCGGCGTCGCCTCGCCGCGACGGGCTCCTGGACCCCAGGCAGCCCATCCGCGCCCGAGGGTGTATGCAGCAGCGCTGAGCACACCGACGAAGAAGCCGACTGGATAGTTGGTTTCGTAGGAGGCGGCGATCGCGATCCACACGATCAGCAGGGCGATCGCTACCGATAGGCCCATAGCCACGAGTGGCCGGTCGGTGAGCGAGCGCGCGGCTGCTGGTGCGCCGATCATGAGGCTGAAGATCAGCAGCGTCCCGACGACGGGCACGGTCATCGTCGTCGCGAGGGCGAGGACGGCGAGGAACAGCATCTCCATGCGGAAGCTGCTGATGCCGCGCGCCTCTCCCACCTCGGGGAGGAGGGAGGAGAGCATCAGCGGGCGGTAGAGGATGGCGGTGGCGACGATGCAGAGGGCGCCGAGGATCGCGGTCGGTGCGATCTCGTTGGGGCTGATTCCGAGGACCTCGCCGAACAGCAGCGAGTAGACCTCTGGCGCGTACTCGACGCTGAAGCTCAAAAACAGCGCACCGAGGGCGAGCATCGCTACGAGCGCGAGGGCGGTTGCGACGTCGTGGCGTCCTTTGCGGCCGAGCAGGCCGATCGTCATTGCGCCGCCGAGTGAGAACACGCCGAGGCCCAAGAGTGTGGACACGCCGATCAGGCTGGCGCCGGCGGCGCCGGCGAAGGACCCGTTGGGGATCGCGTGGGCGGCGAACGCCGATCCGCGCATGACCGTGAAGAACCCCACGATCCCGGCGACGACCGCGACGATGCTCGCGACCTCCCAGGCGTTGACCATGAAACCGGAGAACATCGTTTGTGCGGCCCCTTAGCTCGGTGTCGCCGGCTGCGCCAGCGGGGACGCGGACGGGTTCCGGTCTGCTCGTCGGCGGCGTCTGGCTTCGGGGAGCCCGGACAGCAGGTAGGTGATGAACACGAGCGTCACGACGAAGAAGCTCACGGGCCAGATGGTGCCGTGCGGCGGCCAGTGGAAGCTGTCGTAGGCGAGCACGATGCCGAGCCACAAAGCGCCGATCCCGATGCCCGCCGCGGTCAGCAGCGCGGTCAGCGGGCGTCTGGTCAGTCGCAGCGCGCTCGCCGCCGGCCCGACGATCAGGGCCGTTGAGAGGATCGTGCCGATCGTGATCGCCGCGAGCGCTGCCGCGAGCGCGAGCGCGAGCAGGTAGAGCACGCCGATGAGCCGCACGGGGATTCCGCGGGCCGATGCCAGCTCGGCATTCACGGAGCTGAGCAGCAGCGGACGGTAGATCGTGAGCATGATCGCGAGCACGATCGCGCTCAGGAGCAGGATCAGCGGAATCGTCGTGCTGGAGATCGCGAACACCGAGCCGAACAGGATCGTGACGGTCGCGCCGGTGGTGCTGTGCTCGGTTGTGTACAGATGCAGGAATAGGGCCGCGAGGCCGATCCCGGCGCCGAGCACGATCCCTGTGGCCAGATCCCGCCCGCGTGCGCGCTGCACGCCGATCGCCTCCATCGCGCCGGCGGAGATGACGTTGCCGAGCACGAATCCCCAGAGGGGGCCGACGCTGATCAGGTAGCCGCCCGAGCCCCCGGCGGTGCCGAGGTCACCGAACGCCTCGCCTGCGAAGGATTGGCCGCGCATGACCGTGAACACGCCGACCACGCCGGTGACGACGGCGACGAGCGCTCCGACGGCGAGGGCGATGTGCACGGCTTCGCTTTCGAAGAAGCCGGAGGCGAAGATCGGGGACAGGAAGTGGCTCACGACAGGACCCCGGCTCCCCCGGCTCCGGGGAACACGCCCTCGTGGCCAGCCAGGTCGGTGTCCTCGCCGGCACCGGCCACGATCAGCACACGACCGTGAACGTGCAGGACGTCGACGTGGTGGCCGTAGAGCTCGCTGAGGACATCCGCGCGAACGACCTCCTCGGTGCTGCCGCTGACCGCGCGCCCGGCGGCGAGGTAGACGATCCGGTCCATGACCGGTAGCAGCGGGTTGATCTCGTGTGCGGAGATCAGCACGGCGATCTCCTGCTCGCGGGCGATACGTGCGAGCAGCGCCACGACCTCGTGCGCGCTGCCCAGATCGAGGTTCGCGAGCGGCTCATCGAGCAGCAGCAGCCGTGGCCGAGCGATGAGCGCGTGTGCGATCAGGATGCGCTGCTGCTCGCCGCCGGAGAGCTTGCCGACGCGTGTGTCGGCGAAGCGCGTCGCGTCGACCGCGTGCAACATCTCCTCGACGAGCGCCCGTCTGGCCCGGGCAGGCCGTGGCACGCCGAGACGGTGCGCGTCGATCCCGAGCCCCACGAGATCGCGCGCGCGCAACGGCACATCCGGGTCGAACAGGAACTTCTGCGGCACATAGCCGATCTGGCGATGGCGGCGTGCGTGCTCGCGGGGGTGGGCGGGCCCTCCAAAAAGCACGCGTCCTGTGCTCGTCGCCTGCAGGCCGAGGATCACCCTGAACAGGGTCGTCTTGCCCGCCCCGTTTGATCCGATCAGGCCCGTGAACTCACCCGGCGCGATCTGGAAGCTGACCCGATCGAGGATCGTGCGCCCGGACAGCCGCACGCTCACCCCCTGCACCGTGAGGATGTCCCTGCTCGCCGGTGTGCCGTCTGAGCTCACAGTTTTTCGGTGGACACACCGTCGGCGACGGCCTTTTCCAGGGCGTTGACCTCGGCGAGCATCCACGACTGGTAGTCATATCCGGGGGTCGGCATGGTCTCGTACACGCCGACCACCGGGATGCCTTCCTTGAGCGCCAGTTCCCTGAAGGAGTTGGTCAACGTGTCGGTGACCTGCTGGTTGTAGACGAACACCTTGACCTTGTGCCCGGTGAACAGGCTGTTTTGGAGCGTCACGTTCTGAGGTGCCGGGTCGGTGCCGTTCATGATCGCGGCCTGCAGCGTGAACGGCGTCATGTTCTTCGTCCCGGCGCCTTCGAGCATGTAGTCGCCGACCGGCTCGGTCGTCGCGACCGGCGTCCCCGGGTAGGCGGCCTTGAACTTCGCGACCGCCGCGTACCACGGCTTCAGCGATTCTTCGAACTTCTTCGCATTTGCCTGGAAGTACGCCGCGTGCGCGGGCGCCAGCGCCGACAGGTCGCTGACCAGCGCCTTCGCGACCGCCGGCATCGTCTCCCGTTTGTACCAGAGGTGCGGATTCCGGGTGGAGTCCGGGAGACCGAGCAGGTGCTGGACGTTGATGACCTTGCGCGAAGAATCGGATCCCGCCCCCCCGGCCGACTCGATCTTTTCCATGTAGGTGTCATAGCCAACACCGTTTTCGATCAGCAGGCTCGCGGCGCTGACCGTCTGCGCGACGCTCGGGCTCGCTTCGAAGGTGTGCGGGTCGGTGTTCGGGTTGCTCTCGATCGCAGTGACCTTCACGTACTTCCCGCCGATCTGTTCGATCACGTTCGCGTACTCGTTCTCCGCGCCGACCGCAAGGATCCTGCCACCTGTCCTGGCGCCCGGGAGGCTGCTGCCGCAGCCGGCGGCGAGCAGCGCGAGCGCCGCGAGGATCGCCGCGGCGGCCGCGATGCGAGGACGACTGGTCGGACGTGCGTGCTGCATGGGAGGCTCCTCTGCGTTGGATCGGGCGCCGGTCATCGCTCTCGCCGTAGCCGATCGGCGGCGCCGGGTGCGGCGCCACGCCAACCTATCATAAGATTGAGTCTCGTTCTCAGTCTTAGCCAGCCAGGCGCCGGCGTCAGCCGGCGGGCCCGAGGCCCGGCGTCAGCCGGAGAGCCCGAGCGCCGCGCGCAGCTCCCGCAACCCGATCCCCTCGACGCGCACGAGCTTCTCGCGCGCGCCCGCCCCGCGAACGACCGACACGCTGCGCACCCCCACGTGCGCGCGCTTGGCGATCAGGCGGCAGAGCGCGTCGTTGGCGCGCCCGTCGACGGGCGGCGCGGTCACGCGCACGAGGAGCACGCCGTCGCGCTCGCCCACGATCTCGTTCGCCCCCGCGCGCGGCGTGAGGCGCACGGCTATCTCGCAGGCGCTATTCGAGATCGCGCCTGCGTTTGCGGTTGACGAACAGCACGGCCCCGACGATGACGATCACGACGATCACGATGCCGCCGGCGATGTAGCGCAGTTTGTGGTGGACCGGCTTCGCCTTTTCTTCTTTGACGGCTTCCGTCGGCGTGAGCACCGTCACGGGGACGCCCTTCGCCTTCAGGGCCGCGGCGACCGTCGGCTCTTCGTGCGCGCTGTACTTGGCGAGCACGTAGCGCCCGTCCTTGAGCGTCACGCGCAGCGAGCGCAGACGCTTGTTGATCGTGACGGCCTGGATCTGGCCGCCGGCGAGCTGCTGCTTGTATTCGGCGTAGCTCTCTTTCTGGTAGGAGATCGCGTTTTCGGCGCCTGCCGCGACGGCGGCCGTCAGCAGCCACGCGCACGCCAGCGATGCGATCAGTACGGCGATTCTGGTGGTGAGGGAAGCCCTTGTCGATGCGATCATGCGCGGTACCCTACCGTCCTGGGCCCTGCCGGTGTCGCGCCGCAGACGATCGAGCCGGCGCTCATTTGCGCGCCATCCGCACGGCCTTCATCCGCTCGACCTTGGACAGGACGACCTTGCGCATGCGCACGGACACGGGCGTCACCTCGACGGCCTCGTCCTCGCGCACGAACTCGAGCGCTTCGTCGAGCGTCAGTTTGCGGTGGGCGTCCAGGCGCACGAGCACGTCGGAGGTGGAGGAGCGCATGTTCGTCAGGTGCTTCTCCTTGACGGGGTTGACGTCGAGGTCCTCCGCGCGCGAGTTCTCGCCGATGATCATGCCTTCGTAGACCTCCTCGCCGGGGCCGACGAACAGCTGGCCGCGCTCCTGCAGCGTGAACAGCGAGAAGGTGACGGTCTCGCCGCGCCGGTCGGCGACGAGCACGCCGCTGGTGCGCGTCAGCAGCTCCCCCGCCCACGGCTCCCAGCGGTCGAAGACGTGGTGCATGATGCCGGTGCCGCGTGTCTCGGTCAGGAACTGCGTGCGAAAGCCGATCAGCCCGCGGGCGGGCACGAGGTAGTCCATGCGCACCCAGCCGGTGCCGTGGTTGGTCATGTGCTCCACGCGTCCTTTGCGCGCGGCCAGCAGCTGGGTGACCGTGCCGACGTGCTCCTCGGGCACGTCGACGGACAGGCGCTCGACGGGCTCGTTGCGCTTGCCGTCGATCTCGCGCTCGACCACGTGCGGCTGTCCGACCGTCAGCTCGAAGCCCTCCCTGCGCATCATCTCGACGAGCACCGCCAGCTGCAGCTCGCCGCGCCCCTGCACCTCGTACGTGTCCGGCCGCTCGGTGTCCTTGACGCGCAGGGACACGTTGCCGACGAGCTCCTGGTCCAGGCGCGCGCGGATCTGGCGGGCGGTGATCTTGTCGCCGTCTTTGCCCGCCAGCGGCGAGGTGTTGACGCCGAGCGTGATCGACATCGCGGGCTCGTCGACGGTGATCACCGGCAGCGGGCGCGGGTCGCCGAGATCGGCGAGCGTCTCGCCGATCGTGACCTCCGCGATCCCCGCCACGGCGATGATCTCCCCCGGGCCGGCCTCGGGCGCGTCGACGCGGTCGAGCGCGTCGGTGACGTACAGCTCGGCGACGGTCGCGCGCTGGATCGAGCCGTCGGCGCGGCACCAGGCGATCTGCTGGCCCTTGCGGATGTTGCCGTGGCGCACGCGGCAGATCGCCAGGCGCCCGACGTACGGCGAGGCGTCGAGGTTGGTCACGAGCGCCTGCAGCGGGTGCTCGGGGTCGTACGTGGGCGCGGGGATGTGCTCGAGCAGCAGATCCAGCAGCGGCGCGAGGTTCTCCTCTTCAATCGGATGCCCGGGGTCGTAGTGCAACGAGGCCACGCCAGCCTTTGCGTTGCAGTAGACGATCGGGAACTCGATCTGGTGCTCGTCGGCGTCGAGGTCGAGGAACAGCTCGTAGACCTCGTCGACGACCTCGGCGACGCGCGCGTCGGGGCGGTCGACCTTGTTGACGACGAGGATCACGGGCAGCTTGGACTCGAGCGCCTTGCGCAGCACGAAGCGCGTCTGCGGCAGCGGCCCCTCGGAGGCGTCGACGAGCAGCAGCACGCCGTCGACCATCGTCAGCCCGCGCTCGACCTCCCCGCCGAAGTCGGCGTGCCCGGGGGTGTCGATGATGTTGAGCTTGACGTCCCTGTAGCGCAGCGAGGTGTTCTTGGCGAGGATCGTGATCCCCTTCTCGCGCTCGAGGTCCATCGAGTCGAGCACGCGCGTGGCGACGTCCTGGCCGACGCGAAAGGCGCCGGACTGCCACAGCATGGCGTCCACGAGCGTGGTCTTGCCGTGGTCGACGTGCGCGACGATCGCGACGTTGCGGATGTCATCTCTGGTTACGAGCACGGCCGACTAGGCTAGCGGCGCGAGCGCGCGGTCCTGAGACCGGTTCGCAACCCGAAGCGCGCGAGCGCCGCCGGATAGCGCTCGGCGGCGGCGATCGTCTGCTCCAGCGCGGCGGCGAAACGGCGGATCTCCGACTCCTCGATCGTGAGCGCGGGCAGCGCCTTGATCACGTTCATGTGGTGGCCGGCGACCTGGCAGAGGATCCTGTGCTCGTGGAACAGCGGCACGGTGACCAGCTGCGAGAACAGGCCCGGCTGGCGGCGCTCGACCGTCTCCCACAGGCGCCGGGAGCTCGCGCCGGCGGGCGGCCCGAATTCGATCGCCCACATCAGCCCCAGCCCGCGCACGTCGCGGACGACCTCGAAGCGCTCGACCAGCGGCGCGGTCAGCTCGAGCAGCAGCGCGCCCATGCGCTCGGCGCGGGCGACGAGACCCTCGCGCTCGAGCACCGCCAGCGTCGCCAGCGCGGCGGCCGCCGCGAGGTCGTTGCCGCCGAACGTCGAGCCGTGACGGACGGCGCGCTCCATGCCGTCGAACACGCGGTCGAACGCCGCGCGCGAGACGAGCACCGCGCCGATCGGCACGAGCCCGCCGGACAGCGCCTTGGCGACGCACACCATGTCGGGCTGCAGGTCCCAGTGCTCGAGCGCGAGGAAGCGCCCGGTGCGCCCGATGCCCGTCTGCACCTCGTCGCAGACGAACAGCGCGCCCGCCTCGCGGCACAGCCGCTGCGCTCCCGGGAGAAAGTCCCGCGCCGGGATGTTGACCCCCTTGCCCTGGATCGGCTCGACGACGAACGCCGCGACGTCCCCGTGTGCGAGCTCGTGCTCCAGCGCGTCCAGATCGCCGAAGCCGACCGGGTCGCAGCCCGGCAGCAGCGGCCCGAAGCCCTCGCGGAACTCGACGCCGCCGTTGAGCGACAGCGAGCCGAGCGTGAGCCCGTGGAAGGCGTGCTCGGCGTACAGGATGCGCGGACGGCCGGTGGCGGCGCGCGCGACCTTGATCGCCGCCTCGACCGCCTCGGTGCCGGTGTTCGCGGGGACCATCGCGGCGACGCTGTCGGGAGCGCGCGCGAGCAGCTGCTCGGCGAGCACGCCGTTGAGCAGCGTCACGCCCAGCTGCGGGAGGTTGCCCGTGCGCGCCGCCATCACCTGCTCGACCGCCGCGATCGCCTCCGGATGGTTGCGCCCGATCGCGAACACCCCGTAGCCCCCGAACAGGTCGAGGTAGCGCTCCCCGTCGGCGTCGATCAGGTGCGCCCCCTCCCCCCCGCTCCACACCTTGTCGAACCCCAGCGTGCGCAGGATCCGCCCCATCTGCGGGTTCAGATAGCGGTCGTTCAGCGCCATCTCCTCGCCGGTGCGGGCGTCGAGGATCTCCTGCACGCTCGGCGGGGGCTCAGCGGGAATCGCCATGGTGGGGTTGAGCCTAGCTCGCGCGTGTTCGCGATCAATCCCAGCCGGCGTCAGCCGCTAGACGCTCCACCGATGGCAGGAGGCCGCACAAAGGCGTACTCTAGGTGCGGAAAGTCAAGAAGTTGGAAACGTATAGCCCTGGGCTATTGACGCACTGGCGGGTTGCCGATACTATGAGACCACATACATCGCGTATTGACGCAAGTCTGCGCTTGGGCGGCCCAGAGAGGTCGCCCCACCTCCAAGGCCGCCATCGTGCGGCCTTGGTTATGTAGGGGTACGTTTGCAGTTGTGCTACATCGACGAGTCGGGCACCGCCGAGACGCTAGTCGACACCAACCCAGAGCAGCAGCCGGTCATCGTGATCGCTGGCGTATCGCTACCCGAGGCCGACCTCACCGCGATCACGCACGAGTGGATCAATCTCAAGAAGACGTTCTACCCGAGCATCGCAAAGAGCGGGCACGGCTGGCTAGACGCGATCCTTGCGGAAACCAAGGGCTCATCCGTCCGGCGCAGGTTCCAGCGCCGGGCCACCAGGCGCCAGAAACAGAACGCTGTCGGCTTGGTCGATGGGACTCTCAAAATCCTAGAGCGCCACCAGGCGAAGATCCTCGGTCGGGTGTGGATCAAGCAACTCGATGTCGAGAACCACGGCATGAGCATGTACGCAATGAGCCTCCAGTTCATCTGCGCCGCATTCGACGCAAGTCTGCCGACAGGTGAGCGGGGCATGGTCGTCGTGGACAGCCAAACGTATCGTCACAACCACCAACTCGCACACTCGATCTTTACCCAGCGATTTGGCAAGAACCCGAAACACTGCGGTCTCGTCGACATGCCCGTATTCGGCCACAGCGACAATCACGCGGGTCTGCAGATTGCCGATCTACTCTGCTCAGCGGTGCTTGCGCCTATAGCCTCCTCGGTCTATGCGGGCGCGTACGCTGCCTGGAACCAGCACTGCGATTCTGGATATCTAGACATCCGGGAAGAGTTCGGCGAGCGACTCGAGGCCCTCACCTTCCCGCTCACAACGCCATCTCACAAGACCGGTAAGCCCTCGTCAAGCGTGGTCGTCAGCGATCCGGTAAGCAAGCGCGGCGCACGCTTGATGTGGAGCCCGGCGAGAACACCAAGACGCCGCTACACGCCTGCGGCGTCGTCCACGCTCCGTAGCTCAATCAAATCGTCCCCGCTCCGGTGACACGTCGGGGTGCCGGCAGCCACTGATCCCTCTCCTTGACGGCTTCGCGTGGGCGACCCGCATCGCCTACGCAGTTCTGCATGAATGCCGACCGTGCGAACAACGCGAATCGCCTGACACAGACGATCGCCCGCTGTGCCCGTAGACAATCGTCTTAGCCGTGCATATGTTTGAGCCGGCCATCCCCTGCTCAAGCACGTCCTTCAAGTGACCGAAAGCGTGCGATATGCAAGGAGGATCCTGGCTATGCCCGACCGAGCTGGACCGCAGTCGCGTGGTCGACGCGAACGCACATGCTCGCACCATACGTGTGGTCGGAACCGGCGCGATCGGCATCGCGCTGCTGATCGCCGCGCCGTGGCTGGGTTGGTGGACGTTCATCCTGCTCGCGCTGTCGGTGGCGAACTTCGTCAACGTCGACCGCCGCATGCGTACGAGCGCCAACCCGGAGCGGGTGAGCGCGTGCGCGATCGTGATCACGCTCGCGCTGATCGCCGCCGGCGTGATGCTCAGCGGCGGGCCGAGCAGCCCGGCGCTGCCCTGGCTGGTGCTGCCGGCGGCGATGACCGCCGCGCGCTTCCGCTCGCAGGTCGTGATCGCGGGGCTCGCTCTGACCGTCGTGGTGATCCTCTCCTCGACGCTCGGCGTGGACGCCGCCGCGACGATCCGCGACCCCGTGCCCGTGATCGCGACGCTGGCGCTGCTCGCGGCGGTCGTGTCGATCGTGCTCGCGCTGCAGGCGGCCGAGCTGCACCACCGCGGCGAGGCGATCCTCGACCCGCTGACGGGCCTGCTCAACCGCCATGCGCTCGCGCCCCGCTTCGTCGAGCTGTCCGTTCAGGCGCGCGTGACGCGCCAGCCCGTATGCCTGATGCTGTGCGACGTCGACAACTTCAAGGCGATCAACGACGGACACGGCCACGACCGCGGCGACGCGGTGCTGCGCGACATCGCATACGCGCTGCGCAAGCAGCTGCGCTCGTTCGAGCTCGTCTACCGGCTCGGCGGCGAGGAGTTCCTGGTGGTCCTGCCGGGCGTCGATCTCGCGAAAGGCATGGACGTCGCCGAACGGCTGCGCGGGGCGGTCGAGCAGGCGAGCCCCGCCGGCATCCCGATCACGATCTCGTTGGGCGTGAGCGCCGCCCGAGGCGAGCAGGTCGACTACGACACGCTGTTCAAGGCCGCCGACACCGCGCTGTACGCGGCCAAGCGCGCGGGGCGCAACCGCACCGTGGCGGCACCGCAAGCGCCCGCGTGCGACGCCGGCGAGGACGTCGAGGCTGACGGCGGCGGCCACGCTGCCGCCAGGGCAGACGGCGCCAAGCCTGCGCCGATCGAAGCCGCCGTCGGCGTTTAGCCCTTCCAGCGCCGCCTACAGCTCGCGCACGCGATGTTCCAGGAACCGCCGCTCGGGCTCCGAGCGCACGAGCTGCAGCGCACGCTCGTATGCGACGCGGGCGTCGGCGGTGCGGCCGAGCCGGCGCAGGAGGTCGG
>Ga0187879_10003532_pt1 | contig 10530 bp, 11 predicted proteins | sample June2016WEW_19_1_FD_132423 | JGI IMG/M metagenome (GOLD analysis project Ga0187879, IMG submission 132423) | Peatland microbial communities from SPRUCE experiment site at the Marcell Experimental Forest, Minnesota, USA - June2016WEW_19_10 | ecosystem: Environmental > Terrestrial > Soil >... | reverse complement strand
CGGAATCTTCGCCTTTACCAAGGGGACCAGGCCTGAGGACAGAACGCAGTTGGTCGGCTGGCTCGCGATGCTGTGCTGCATGCCGCTGGCGTTCTGCTCGTTACGACCGCCGCTGTGGGTCGTACTCATCCTGTGGGCCCTGGCCGGCGCCGGAACCGCCTACCAGCTCGTCGTGGCCGTCGCGTTCAGCCGGGCGGTGCGGGATGACGGGCGCCCGGCCGCGCTCGGCGCACTCGGCTCGGCCCAGTCCGGGCTGCTCGCCGCCCAGGCCCTCGGCTTCGTGGCGGCGGGTGCCATGGCCCAGCTGATCGGCCCGCAGGCAGCGGTTGCGCTTGCCGGGCTGCTCGGCCTGACCGCAGCCGCGTCGGCGGGCCGGATCTGGGATCGTCAGCGCGACCGGCTGGTCTGGGCCAGCCGGGCCAGCGTCACCATCACGGGCTACCGGCCCGCATCGTGGTAGCCAGCGGGGGATCATCCGTTCTACGTCCTGCGACCGGCTCGCGTGGCCTCAGGCCAGCCGAGGATTATCCGTTGTGCGTCATGCAGACCGGCTCGCGTCCTCGCAGGCCAGCCGAGGATTATCCGTTTTGGTTCTTCTTGATCATCCTCTCGGCAATGGACGCTGGCTCGCCCTCCTCCGGGACCACCACCCATGCCGCCAGGTACAGCAGCACGCCGAAGCCTGCGGTGAAGACCGTGATGAGGGCGAAGACCAGCCGGATCACGTTGGCATCCACGCCAAGGTACTCGCCGATACCTGAGCACACCCCGGCCACCATCCGGCCATCGCGGGTGCGGATCAGCTTCTTGGCGCCGTTAACGTCGTTCATGTAGGCCATCATGCCCGATCGCCAGGCCGGGCTGCCGTGGCCGGGCTCCCCGCGCATACCCTGACGGCGAGTACATCAAGAGAGGACCAGCCACATGCCGCACAGCGCCGATCACGCAGGCTTCGACCTGCTCCGCATTGACGACGAGCTGAGCGAAGAGGAGCGGCTGGTCCGCGACACGGTACGGGCCTTCGCTGCCGACCGGATCATGCCGAACATCGCCGACTGGTTCGAGGCGGGCACGCTCCCTCGCGAGATTGTCCCCGAGCTCGGGAAAATGGGCCTACTCGGGATGCATCTGGCGGGTTACGGGTGTGCCGGCATGGGGCCGGTCGCCTACGGGCTCACCTGCCGTGAGATGGAGGCAGCCGACTCCGGGCTGCGCAGCGTGGTCTCGGTGCAGGGCTCACTGGCCATGTACCCCATCTGGAAGTACGGGTCCGAAGAGCAGAAGAACGAATGGCTGCCCAGGATGGCTGCCGGTGAGGCCATCGGCTGTTTCGGGCTGACGGAACCGGACCACGGCAGCGATCCGGCTGGCATGAAAACCTACGCAAAATTTAACGGAGGAGACTGGCTACTCAACGGCACCAAGATGTGGATCACCAACGGGTCGATCGCCGATATCGCCGTCGTGTGGGCCCAGACCGACGAGGGGATCCGCGGCTTCCTGATGCCGCGCGGGGCGCGTGGCTTCACCACCAGGCTCATCCACAAGAAGCTGTCGCTGCGAGCCTCGGTTACCTCAGAACTGCATTTTGACGACGTCCGGCTGCCCGCCGATGCTGTGCTGCCCGGGGTGACGGGCCTGAAGGGTCCGCTGTCGTGCCTATCGGAGGCCAGGTTCGGCATCGTCTGGGGAGTCACCGGCGCTGCCAGGTCGTGCTTCGAGTCTGCCGCGGAGTACGCACAGACCAGGGAGCAGTTCGGGCAGAAGATCGGCGGGTTCCAGCTCATCCAGGGCAAGCTCGCCTGGATGCTCGCCGACCTGCAGCGGGCCCAGCTGCTCGCGCTCCACCTGGGGCGGCTCAAGGAGGCGGGCAAGATCACGCCGGAGCAGGTCAGCCTGGGCAAGATGGCCAACGTGCGGGCCGCCATCGAGATCGCCCGCCAGGCCAGGACCATACTGGGCGCGAACGGCGTGACCCTCGAGTACCCGGTGATCAGGCACGCGAACAACCTTGAGTCGGTGCTCACCTACGAGGGCACCGAGGAGATCCACACGCTGGCCATCGGCCAGGCGATCACCGGGATCTCCGCCTACCGGTAATGCCTTGACCGGTCAGCCCATCACGTCTCTGCCCGACGATGCGGCAGCCGGCCAGGGGACCTGGCTGCGCTTGAGTGGGACCGCTACGGGCGGGCCGGTTGCTGGCCGAGCTGCTTAACGAGCGCGTTCACCCAGCTGGTCACCTGCGCCTCATTGAGCCAGTCTCCGGCGTTCTTCTTCGCCATTGCGCTGGCGGGCACACCGCGCGCGTACGGGCTCAGCCGTCCGCCGAAGGTGGCGTGATCACGCGCGTGACAGAGTTCCATGGCCTTGCGGACCTGCGCGACCGGCGGGATGTCGTGCTGCGCGGCCGAGTCGTCCAGCGGGCCAGAACTGAACAGCCACACCGGGCGCCTGGACAGCTCAGCCGCCCTGTGCTTGACGAACCGGCGGGCTTCGGGGTGCCAGCGGCCCGCGTAGAGGGCACCGCCCACGATGACCGCGTCGTAGCCGTCAAGGGAACCCACCTGGCCTGCCGAACGCACATCTGCGCTGACGCCCGCGGCCTCCAGCGCCCTGCCGACCATCGCGGCCAGTTGTGCCGTGCCACCGCGCTTGCTGCCATGGGCGACGAGGACCTGCATGACCAGCCTCCTTACCTTGTCGTTGACTAGCGACACTGGCAGCCTCCAGGGCGGCCTGGCAGGGGCCAATGGTCCGCTTTGCCCGGCCGGTAGTCCCGAAAGGGCGCGGCCGGCCGCCGTCGCGGCCGCGGTAGCCCCGTCGTGTGACAACCAAATCGACAGCCGCCAGCACGGGCAGGCCGGTAGCCGGTAGCCGGTAGCCGAGTTCGGACGTGAGCCGCGATGCCAAGTACCGCTTCGGCTACCTTCATTACTGATAGTAACTGAAGCGCTACTTGTAATCAGACGCTCCGAATACCGTCAGGAGCGAGATATATTGCAGCATGCCGCATACGAGGACCTTGAGCCCGATCGCGGAAATAGCAGAAGATCAATGGGGCCTGATCACGCGGCGGCAGGCCAGCAGCGCCGGCGTGGCGGCGGCGACTCTGGACCGGCTCACCGCGGCTGACGGATCCGTCCTCGAGCGGGTAGCTCATGGGGTCTACCACCTGATCGGCGCGCCGCTGCCCGATCACGCCAGCCTGCGGGCGGCCTGGCTCCAGCTAGATCCGGCGACTGTCGCCTGGCGGCGCCGCCCTGACCAGGGCGTCGTATCGCACCGGTCGGCGGCGGACCTGTATGGCCTTGGCCATCTGGCCGCCGACCAGCACGAGTTCACGTTTCCGGCACGCCGCCAGTCCCGGCGTGCCGATGTCCGTCTGCACCACCGCAAGCTCGGCGACGGCGACTGGATCACCGCCCGTGGCATCCTCGTCACCCGGCCGGCCCGGATCGCGGACGACCTGCTGGCCGAGCACGAGGATCCGGAGGCGGTCGGTCACGTCATCGCCGACGCTATCCGGGCTGGCCTGGCGTATCCGGGTACCTTCGCGGACGCCTTGGCCCGGCACGCCGCCCGCTTCGGGCTGCGCCGGGGTGACGGCGTGGCGCTGCTGCGCTGGCTGCTCGACCTCACCGGCGACACCGACACGCCGCGCTGGATCATCCAGGCTGAGGCCCGCCCTGAGCTGGGCCGCCGGCTACCCGGGCCGGACGCTAAAGGGCAGGTAGTCCCGTGACCAGCGCCGGGCTGTACGCGAGCCCTACGGCGTTCCGCCGCGGACTCACCGACAGGCTCCGGGCCGCCGCGCAGTCCGCCGAGTGGGGCCTGCCGCAGCTACAGCGCCGGATCGCCTACGACCGCCTATTAGAACGCATCTACCACGCTGATGACAGCTGGATCCTCAAGGGCGCGACGGCCCTGCTGGCCCGCCGCATTGGCGTCCGCGGCACCCGCGATATCGACCTGTTCCGCAACGGCGACCGGGCGGCGGCCGAGCGTGATCTGCGTGATTCGGCCCTGCACGACATCGGCGACTGGTTCCGTTTCGAGCTCGCCGCCGGCCAGCCGATGCTCGAGCGGACGCTCGGCGTGCGCATCCCGGTCACCGCCTACATCGGCACCCAGTGGGCAGAGTTCCACATCGATCTCTTCGGCCCGGACGTCCGGATGACCGGTGAGCCCGACGGCGTGCCTCCGCTGGTGCCGCTCGCCATGCCGGGAGTCGAGCAGCACGGATATCGCGCGTATCCGCTCGTCGATCACGTTGCCGACAAGGTCGCAGCCATCTACCAGCGCCATGGCGAGCTGCGCCGGCCTTCCACCCGCTATCGCGACCTGGTGGACCTTGTCGCCATCGTCACTACGGCGGACATCCCCGCCGAGCCCCAGATGGCCGCCCTGACCGCCGAGGCAGCGCAGCGCGGGATAACGCTGCCAGCCAGGTTCGGCGTGCCTGACCGCAACCTCTGGCAGCACGGCTACGCGGCCGCGGCCGCGGGCTCACTGCTTCGCCACGGGCACAGCCTCGATGAGGCGCTCGGAATCGTCAGGCCGTTCACCGATCCGCTGCTGAGCGGGACCGCGGCCGGGCGCTGGGACCGGCGGCGTCGGTCCTGGACAGCCTGACCGAGCCGACGGCGGCGCCGGTCGCGGACAGCGCTGACCGCCCCGTTAGCGCGGCGCGACGAACAGCGTCTGCATCGCGCGGCCGCACCGGCCGCTGGTATCGGAGAGAACCGACTCGGCAAGCCCGGTGCCTTCGGCGCCGATCGAGGTCGCCGACTCAAGCAGCAGCCACTCGCCGGCCGGGTCACGTAGCAGCACTACGGTCAGGTCGACGTTGAGGTAATGGAACTTCGCCGGATCGAGCGCCGAGCCAATACCGCTCCCCGAGTCGGCGACCAGCAGGGATCTTGACATCGGCGATGAAGGCTCGCCGGGCAGCAGCGGAATGCGAGCCCGCGTCCAGGCGCTGCCCGCCGCATCCTCCCGGAAGGCGCGGCCGCTGACGAACCGCCACTCGATCGCCGACATGTAGCCCGCCGTATGCGCCCGGCCGAAGTCGAACTCTGCCGACGCTGCAGCAATGGCAGGCGGTGTGCCCGCCGTCCCGATCGCCGGCACCTCGCCGTTAGGGCGCGCGATCCGCCAGCCGCGAGCATGCAGGACTTCCTGCCCCTCGGCTTCCATGACAGCTTCCAGGAGCGTGACCCGGCGGCCCGGCCGGACGGTCCGGACCCGGAGCGTGATCTTGCCAACCGGGATGGGGCGCATGATGTCGACGGTGACCCGGGAAAGCCGCTGGCCCGCGTCGGCCTCATGCAGCTCGAACGCGCGTGCCGCCAGCGCGGACGGCGGCCCGCCATGTTGCGAGTACGGGTCCCACGGCCCGGCGGTCGCCGCGGTGGCCACAAAACTGCCCGACCCCGCCGGCTCGTAGAAAGCGCGGTGCACGAACGGACGTTACCCGACGATCCATGCCGAGGGGGGTGCGAGATGCCGGTTCAGGCGCAATCGCGGCTGTTCGCAGCGGCACGCTCGCGAGCCGGCGACGGCACGACGACTGACCAATGGCCGGCCCCATCGGACGTATCCGGCGCCTGGCTTATGCGTCGTCCTGATAACAGCAACCCGGGCAGGAGGGGGGTCAGGCACCCGAAGTCGGTACGCTTCGTCCCGTGGCCGCCGGCTCGCCCGGTGCCACGGGGCGTTAGCTCAATGGTAGAGCAGCGGACTTTTAATCCGTGGGTTCTGGGTTCGAGCCCCAGGCGCCCCACTTGTCCTGACCTGTGGTTTCTTCCCTGGTCAGGGTCCAGCGCCCGGGGCGAAGTGGACCTATGCGGACCGCGTGTGGGTGGACAAGCAGGAGGTCGGCGAGCCGGCGCTGGCCGAGGCCCTGGCGGTTTACCGCGCCGGGCTGGAGGCCCGGGAGGCCGAGCTGCGGGCGGCCGAGGCCCGGCTGGCCGACTGGGCGGGCAGGGACCCGCTGGCCGGCCCGGTCGCCCGGCTGGGCGGCTACCGGGGATCGCGCAGCTGACCGGGCTCACCCTGGCCGCCGAGGTGGTGGACTGGCGCCGGTTCGCCTCCACGCGCGCGTTCATGGGCTTCGCCGGGCTGATCCCGACGGAGTACTCCAGCGGATCGCGCACCCGGCGCGGGCACATCACCAAGGCCGGGCCGCAGGCGGTGCGCACCGCCCTGATCGAGGCGTCGTGGGCGTACCGGTACCGCCCGGCGATCGGGGCCACGCTCCGCCGGCGGCAGGCGGGCCTCGAGCCGGAGACACTGGCCCGGTCGTGGAAGGCGCAGCAGCGGCTGCACGCGATCAGAGTTGTTTCATATCAAGGACTACGGTCCTACGGCCGCGAGGAACGCGTTCAGCTCTGCTATCGCGGAGTTGAAGTACTTGCCAGCCGTTCCCACGGAAGGCCCGTAGTCGTTGGCGATAGCGCCAGAGTGAATGACGTACGCTCCCTGCGCGAAGTCGTCCATGGCCGCCTTGTACTGCGCCAGGTCCACGGGCGGCGGGTTATCAAAGGCGCTGATCACGCCCAGGCACATTGACTGGGTGCCGGCGACGACTGTTGCAGCAGGCGAACTGGGGCTCTCCATGTACGCGGCTTGCCTCTTCAGCCCCGGGATGATGCTGACGAAGGCGTCGTTATACCCGTACTCGGCTGTCTTCTTCCACACCGTCAGGCTCGGCGAACTGAAAGCAGCGTACGTCGAGCCGCACCACACGGTGACCTTCGGTGCTGAGCCCGGCACCGGCATCGGGACCGCAGCGGCCGTGGCAGGCGCCGTGGTCGCTGGCGCCGCGGACGGGGCCGCAGCGTTCGTCGCAGCCCACTCGATCAGCGCAGTGTTGCCGTTGCTGGCGCCGTTGTACGTGACCGGGTTGGTGCTGGTGAGCGCCACGGAATATGACTTCCCTGTCGTCGGGCTGTAGGCCGTGATGATGGGGGTGTTCCCGTCGGCCGTGGCGGCCTGGTAGACGTTCAGCGCAAACGGGCAGCTGGTATGCGGCCCGGCATACACGCCGCTGCCACAGCTGGTGAACCCGGATCCGGGCGTGAACGCAGCCGGCGCTGACGCCTGTGCCGCGTTAAAGGATCTCACGGCGGCGTTGCCCGCGCTGACCTCCTGAGCGGCCTGGGAGACGTCCTGCGTCCCCGAGTCGTTGGTGCCGGCATAGTCGTTGCCGGCCCCGATGTAGTCGTTCATCGCGGCCACGAAGTCCGCGTTGTCGACCGGGGCCGGGTCGATCTCGGTGTTCAGGGCCGCCTGCGCGTCCTGCGCCAGCTGGGCGCCGTCCACGGTGAGGTTGGGCGTGCCGGCGTCAGCCTGGATCGACACGAGATCTTGATGCACCTGCCCGAGCGCCCCGCTGACTTGCGCGTACCACTGGGCGTCAGTGCTGGCGACGGGGGTCACGCAATCTGTGCAGTTGGCTGCTGACGGGGCCGCCGCGCCAGCCGGGTGCCTGACGGCGGCGGCAGGAGAGGATGAACTGGTACTACAGGCTGCGAGCGCGAGTACGAGAGCCGCGCCTGACACGCAGCCGATGGTGGCGGCGGACACCAGGCACCGGGCACTTCTTCGTGCCTGATGCGGGTGCGCGGATCTCATGTCAGCTCCCTGGATCTGTTCGCCGGCGGACTGGCCGCCGCGTGGTTTGGAGGAAATGACAACCGCTGGCGTGGGCACGAAGATGGCATGTGTCCTCCCCGGAGCGTTCGGCGGGCAGCGTGGAGCCGGCGCATTCGGGCCCGGCATCGCGGCGCCCGGCGCTTCGACGCCATGCCAGGGCGCTTTGAGATCCTGCTGCATCGGCACGAGCTGGTGCGCCGTGGACGGAAAGGGGGCCGCGGTCAAAGGGTGCTGCCATATTTGGCCTCGGTTTGCTGCGCGCTGGGCGCCGCCGAGGGCTGGGGCAGCCGGAATACTGATCTCGTTTACGCGTGGGCAAACGAGCCCGACTTCTTTTTTTTGGAAGCTACACCCGATCCGCCAGGCTGACAAGGGAACGAGACGCTGGCTGAGCTGGCCGGCGCGGGTGATCTCGATCAGGGCTCGCCGGAACGGCCGCGGTAACGGATGTGCTAACGAGATCCAGCGGGACAAGGGGAGACGCAAGCGAGAAAATTAAGAGATAGTCACGCGTCTCGGCTCCCAGCTCAATGGATGCTCTCGTGCATCAGAGACAATGAAGACCTCCGAGTCGGCCGACGCCGCTCGGGTTGTCCTGCGAAACGATCTGTCGGCCGGGCCCCAGTTTTCTGGCACCCACCAGCGCTGCCAGTCTGATCTGCCCGGCCTGGACAAGAGGCCGGGGTTCACAGTTCCGACGGCCAACGGGTGCGTGCCATCCCTCAACCTCAGGATGGCTGTGACCATCGTAGAGACATTCGCACAGACACGCGCCATCACCGGCGGCGTGGACACCCATGCCGACGTGCACGTCGCCGCCGCGCTGGATGACGTAGGCGGTCTTCCCGTTCGGCGTGATCGCGATGCCGGTGGCGATCTTCCCGACCTAGATCGCCTTGCCGGCCTTGTTGGTGGCGGTATTGATCGGGGTCACCGTGCCCGGGTCGAAGCTGACGATGTAGGCGGTCTTACCGTTCGGCGTGATCGCGATGGCTGAAGGCGCGCCCGCGATCTTGATTAACTTGCTGGCTTTGTTGGTGGCGGTGTTGATCGGGGTCACGCCCGATCCGCTGAGGACGTAGGCGATCACCGGGCGCGCATGCCTGGCCGCCGCGGCGAGTGAGCCCGCCGCAGCGGACGCGCCGACCGGTATCAGCGCTGCGGCGCAGGCTATGGCAGCCGCGCCGATCAGCCGCCTGTGGGGGAAATAGGGAGTTGCATTGCCGTCCTCCGTTTCTGGAGATGTTTGAGGACCTATGCGCTGCTTATGACTGGATGGCGGGCTCCACGGTTATCGGGAGGGCTCCCCACGCCAACAGGGCCAAATGTCGGGAAGACGGAGGGCCTTCGGCCCGCGGACGGCCACCGCCTCACGAGCCCACCGCCGCAGAAATACCGCGCGTCGCGCTCCTAGCTACCTCTAAGCCGATGTTGCCGGGTTCCTGGTCGCCGCTGGCCTGTCGGTCGCGGTTGCAGGGACGCCCGCAGCCAGCTAGCCGGTCTGCCTCCGGCGCTGGTCATCACGGCCGAAGCCGACGTGCTGCGGGACGAGGGCGAAGCCCACGCCAGCAAGCTCCGCCAGGCCGGCGTCCCCGTCACCGCTGTCCGCTACGAGGGCATCATCCACGACTTCGTGATGCTCAACGCCCTGCGCGGCACCAACGCCGCCGGCGCTGCCATCACCCAGGCCGCCGGCTACCTCCGCCACGCGCTTCGCGTCAACGACTAACCAGCCGGGCAGGCCAGGCGGCGCCCGCTCGCGACCCCCATCCCCAGCGGCGCGCGCGCTGCCTGGACCACCCGTCCCCGCCGCTGAAGCGAGAAAGCCACATGTGCACCAGCACTTCCCAGCTCCTCGGCACGGCGGCGGCCACCCACCCCACGGTCAGCTGGACCTCATTCACCACCTGGGCCGAGCGGACCTTCCGGCCCAGTGGCGGCCAGGTCACCCACGCACCCCGGCCCAGCGCTGCGTTGTTACCGTCCTGGCCGGGCGGCCGCGTGGTGGCCGCGCGGCCGCCGTCACTCCACGCGGTCCAGCGATGGCTCGGGATGTTCGCCCAGGTACTCCACCCAGGCCCGCTTCACGCACGGGTAATGCGTGGAGGCCTCGACCAGATCCATGAAGTTGCTAATGTTCGCGTCGAACCGCTGCTGAAGCTGCTCGTCGGCGATGCGCCCTTCAGCGGTGAAGGCCAGGTGGGCCTGGGCGAGGGAGAACATGTCCGGATATAGCCGCGAGCCGAGATGCTCAAACGGGACGCGCAGCGACCACAGGCCGCGGTTGCCCCCGCCCATCGAGGGCGATGCGGACATGAGCAGCCCGTGCCGCTCGTTGAACGGCTGCGGCTGGTAGCGGGATGCCCAGTCGATGGCGTTCTTCAGCACCCCCGGCATCGACGCGTTGTACTCCGGTGAGGCCACAACGAAACCATGGCAGGCCTCCAGCCGCCGCCGAAACTCCTCGGCGCCTGGCGGAAATCCCTCCTCCCGCTGGACATCCTGGTCGTAAGACGGGGCGTCGAAATCGCGCATCGCCGCAATATCGACATCTCCGCCGCCGGCCTCGATAGCCGCCGCTGCCAGCTCGGCAAGCCGCGTGTTGAGGGAGTCCCGGCGCAGGGACGCTGAAAAAACCAGGAACCGAACGGGCTGACGACGCCGGCTGCCGGGCATCAGCGGGCCGAAACGCGGCGACGGCGGAAGCCCGCCTCAGCGCGCCCCAGGCGACGACACGTACTCCAGATGGCCATGGGGCCTCTCCCAGAGACGGATAGGTGCGCAGCTTATCAACCTTTGCACGGTCGTCATCAGTCAGTCCGTGAGTCCGGCCCCCTATCCGCGCACGCGACCCTCATCTGCACCCACCAT
>Ga0187879_10003530_pt1 | contig 10532 bp, 11 predicted proteins | sample June2016WEW_19_1_FD_132423 | JGI IMG/M metagenome (GOLD analysis project Ga0187879, IMG submission 132423) | Peatland microbial communities from SPRUCE experiment site at the Marcell Experimental Forest, Minnesota, USA - June2016WEW_19_10 | ecosystem: Environmental > Terrestrial > Soil >... | reverse complement strand
CTCCGATTTGACGCTAGTACTTGCTATTATCGGCCGAAGAACGCCCGAATCGGTGCTTGGGGCATTGGACGTCCACGCTCACGAGTGGTTCCTTAATGCAAGGCGGTAATTATGTGGTCAGCCACGCGCAACGCATTTGCCGCAATGGTGAGCGCGGGATTGGTTCCCCCACTAGATGGAAAGAAGGAACTATCTACGATAAACAGATTACCGATGTCGTGCGTCCGATTTACGGAATCCACCACACTGCTCTTGGGGTTTAAACCGGACCGACAGGTGCCGCAGACGTGAGCGAGGCGGCTATTGCTTTCAGCCTGTTTGATCCGAATGAAAGAGTACGGTTTTAGTGCATCACCAATTCTCCTTCTGAAACATTCAATTCGCATCCTTTCATTGGGACGAATCTGGTACTTAATGACAACGTCACCTGTTGGCGATAGCGTCACCGCGTTGTCGATGTACGGAAGATCTTCCATAATGCTGGCCAGCATCAACTTTCCGGAAAATACCTTTGAAAAGATCATCTCGGCAATTGGCTTAAACACACTGAAACAGCGCGATAGAATCGGCAACCGGCTGTTTCTTAACTCTTTGCGAATTCTCGCAAACAGCATGGCGGGCGGAGGAAGTGTTCCAAACGACTGAACCGTGCCCCATCTCATTCCGTGGCAATGACGCAGGTCGTTGAAAGAGAGTTGCTTCAGATTGTCGGTCGCATGCGGCTTCTGTTTAACGGCTACCGCATAGATGTCCACGTAATGGCGCATTAAATTCTTACCCACTTGTCCCGAGCTATTGGCTAACCCGTTCGGAAACGCCCTAGACGAAGAACGCAACAATAGCGCAGGTGTTTGTAACGCCCCGGCGGCCAGCACCACGATCTTGCTCCGAAGCTTAACCGTCTTGCCCTGCCACCGACAGACCACGGCGCTCACCAAGTTATTATTCGTGTCAATTCTAATGACCTCGCACAACTCCAATAAACAGGCTCCATATTGTTGAATAGCCGGTTCAACGCACGTTGTCGCACTGTCGTTTCTGCAATTCTTCGGGCACAGAAACCCTTGACAATTCTGACACCCCGGAGCGAAATCGCAAGCCAGAGGCAAGTGGTAGGGATGAAAACCTTTGGCGTTGAGGAAGCTAAAAAGTTCCTCATTCGAAGCAGCTAGAGGTGGAGGGCTTTTATACGTTTCGATTATCTCTTTGCGCAGCGGGTCCACTGAGCCCCGGACTCGATACAATTTCTCGGCCTGCTCATAGTGCGATTTGAGGTCGGCGTAGGAAATCGGCCAGGAACCCGGCAAACTGCTCTCTTCTGCACCTACCCGACAAGAACCAGAATCAAAATCAGCTACCGAGAATCGCTCCATTGCCATCCCGAATAGGGCACTGGATCCCCCTGTTCCGGAGCCTACAAAGGGAATTTGAGAGCGAGCTTCCGTCCCCGACGCATCAATAATAAGATCTGTCCACCGCCCGGCTCTTCTCAGAATCTCGGCATGCTTCGGCTCGGGCGGTTCAATGCTAGGAAAAAACATTTCCGCATATTGTCCGCTTAAAGTGGTCGTGCATCTTAAGTGAGACTTGCCCTTCTCAAGGAACAACACACGCTTTCCTGCTTTCGCCAGCTTGAATCCAAGCGTCCCCCCGCCCATTCCTGTTCCAACAACGATGACATCCCACTCGCAAGTATTGATCGAGCCTTCCATCCGGATCCCTCGAATCGCTCTGCTTAGCAGACAGTGTTGCAGAGCACCTCAGTGAGCTTCGGCAGGCGGTGCTCGTGCTTGTCAACGTGCATGAAGTGCTCCACGCGGCGCGGATCAACGCGCATGAGCTTGCATGCGGCTTTACGGAAGACTGGGAAGGTAAGATTCGGCTTAATAAAGACCGAGTCGCCGCGCTTCAGACTGGTACCGAGGTCGATGCATGCCAGCCTTTCGCGAATGGCGGGCAAGTACCCTTTTCCAAGATCGTCAATGAACAGCTTTGGACCCATAGCTCCCACACACCTGTTGCGCGATACCCATTAACTGCCGGTACACGACCTCTGGGCTAAACTTCTCTTCTACCAGCTTCCTGGCGTATGCGCCCATTCGGCCGACCGACTCGGGCGCGCGCCAGAGAGTGTCGATCTGGCGTGCCAGATCGGTGGCATCACCGGAATTAAAAAGAAGACCCGTATTACCGTTCTCCACCAGGCTGGCGATACCGCCAAGATTGGAGGCAAGTACCGGCTTTCCTGCCGCATATGCTTCCAACACGACCATCCCGAAGGTCTCGTACGACTCTGAGGGCATCACAACAAACCGACTGTTCCGCAGAAACTCCCATTTTTCTTCGCCCGACATGAAGCCTACGAGTTCGACATCGCGAAGTTGCCTGTCGCGCACGTATGCACGCAACTCATTCTCCAACGGGCCTGTTCCTGCGATCTTTAAATTCACCTCGTCTAGTTGCTCGAGGGCGCGCAATAACGTCCACAAACCCTTTTCCGAAGAGAGCCGGCCGATATAGGCGACGTAATCGCCGGGTCCCTTAGCAGGCTGAATTTGGGAGGCATCAATACTGTTAGGGCGGACGAATATTTTGCTTGGCGGGATTCCCAGCTCGGTCAGAATGCCGCGGCTAAAATCTGTCAGGCAAAGGAATGCGTCCACTTTGTCGAGTGCGCCGGAGCGGCGGCAGAGATCCATCGTCGCCGCGTAGATGCCACTTAGGGTGTAACTGTCCTTGTAGCATTTATTGCGGATGGCGTGCAGATGGTTGCCATTCTTGCAGGCATCACAGATGCGGCCGTGGGTATAGAACCAGCCATTCGCGCAGAAAGGGCGGAAGTCGTGCATCACCTGCAGGATGGGAACGCCGCAGTCGTGCAGGGTGTGGTACAGCGATGGAGAAATCAGCGGATAAATGTTGTGTACGTAGGCAAAATCAGGCCTGAACTTGTCGACTACTTGCCGCACCTGGCTCGACGTAGTGCGAGAATACACAGTATCAAGGGCAAAGCGCGCTTTTTGGAATGTGCTGAACTCCCGAATGTCATCGTTATGCCGAGAATAGAAGAAGACCTCATCGGTCTTCTCCAGTTGCGCCTTTTCCTGCAGCGCAACGAGATTTTCGCCGCCGAGCTGCTGGTAGAAATTGTGGACCAGGAGGATTTTCAACGTAGTTCCTCTGGAGAAGGTGCATTTATCACGATTGTCATTGAGGTCAACACGTCTGCTCGGTTGCCCGGGTGGGCCTGAGCACCCTTGCTATCGTCGGGAGGTCAGTAGGACTTAGAACAAACGACCATGTGCCAAGAAAGCACGTCCCAGCCACTAGTCTGCGGCTGCGGTATGCCTCACCTTGGGCTGCGGGAGACGCCCCGCCGCGCGCAGTTCCGCTTCGATCCACGCGTAGGTAACGGCTAGACCCTGCCGCAAACTGATCGACGGTTCCCAGCCCAGGACTTTGCGCAGCCGTGTATTGTCGCTGTTGCGGCCGCGGACGCCCTGCGGCTTGGAGAGATCGTGGCGCTTGACGAGAGCCTTGGCGGCTATCCCGGAAATGATGTCTACCAACCCATCCACGGTGACGAGTTCGTCGGTTCCGAGGTTCAGCGCGTCGGGGCAGTCGGATGCCATCAGCCGAACAAGACCCTCCACGCAGTCGTCGATGTACATAAACGACCGCGTCTGCTTCCCGTCGCCCCAAATCTCGATTGCGTCGCCATCGTTGAGCAGGGCAACTTTCCTAGAGATCGCGGCGGGAGCTTTTTCCTTGCCGCCGCCGTAAGTGCCGAGAGGGCCATACACGTTGTGAAACCGCACGATACGCGTTGGGAAACCGAAGTCGTGGTGGTAGTAACGGCAGAGCTCTTCGGCGTACAGCTTTTCCCAGCCGTAGCCGGGCTCGGGTTCCGCGGGGAAGGCGTCTTCTTCCTTCAGAGGAGTGACGTCGGCGTTCTTCTGCTTCGACTGCGCATACACGCATGCCGACGACGAGTAGAGATACTGCTTCGCGCCGTTGAGGCGGCTGGCCTCGAGCATGTGGGCGTTGATCAGGATGTTGTTGCGGGCGATGTTGGCCAGGTAGGCAGTGATGTAGCCAATGCCGCCCATGTCGGCCGCCAACTGGTACACCTGGTCAATGCCGCCGCGGGTGGCCTGCAGACAGTTGTCCCACCGACGCAGGTCGAGAAGCTCGAACTCGTCGGCAGAAGTAGGCTCGTACTCCGGTGCCTTGATGTCGACGCCGCGAACCCAGTGTCCGTCGGCCTTGAGTCGTTTAACAAGGTGGTGTCCGATGAAACCTCCGGCACCGCAGACGAGCACGCGGTTTCGTACGGTCATAGAGCATTTCTCCTTAACTTCCTGAAAACTTGGGGGGAACGGAGTTTCTAGCATCTGTTCACAGACGCTGAAGGTTGGGACGAAACTGTTGGAAGTAGTACCCGCGCAGGGCTTTTTCGGAATACCGTCGCATTCCGGCAGCCCGCCGGAGAGCCATTAGGACAGCGCGCCGCGCGAGTCCGCCCGGCAATGCTCGCAGAATCCGGGAATATGCTTCAACGACAGAATCCTGTTCCTTTGCCTGCAGATGAGAAGCCTTCATCGTCTTACTGTCCTGATGCCAGCGAAAGTCCGCCAGAAGGTCAGGTATGTGCTGAAATCGATAGCCAAGATGTGCGAGCCGCATGAAGAACTCATAATCCATCGCGTATTGGAAAGCATCGTCCAGCAGCACGCCGGCGTCCAGGATCGAGCGTCGAAAGAATGTTGCCGTGCTCGGTATGTACAGCACCTTGTGATAAAGCAGAATGAAGAGATTGAACTCAATTTCACGCCTGATCTGAAGGTAGCGCCCTGCTGCATCGATAAGAGTGTAGTCGCCGTAGAGCAGATCGGCCGAAGCGTGTTCGCCAAATGCGGCTGTGACCGCGCCAAAGCATCCGGCCCGGTATCTGTCATCCGAATTCAACCAGCCGATGAGATCCCCCTGTGCCATGCGGAAACCCTGATTCAGGGCATCACTTTGCCCTTTGTCGGGTTGTGAAAACCAGCGCAAGTGTTCCCAGCCAGGTCTTGCGGAGTAGTCTCTAAGGACTTCGACGGTGCCGTCCGTCGAGGCTCCGTCCATCACGATGTGCTCTACGGATGGATCGCCCTGGTTCTTTACACTCCAAAGAGCCTCCTCGATGAAGCTCCGCTGGTTAAAGGAAGGCGTAACAATGGTGATCTTCATCTCATTCACTCAACCATGTCTTACACCAAAAGCGTTGCGCGTCCCGACGGCAGGAAGCTGCTGCAACTCCGACGCCAGTTGCACTCGGTGGCCATGGTGCTGTCGCCATAGCGCAGGTATGATTGCAGCCAAACACTAGAACATCACGCCAACCCGCTCGGCCTCGACTGCCCCACCGATGAAAGTGAAAAGGAATGTTGACGTGATCAGTGCAAGGACCGAGAAGGATCGGCGATCCATTCCTCGCCGTACGGCGTACGTAGGTAGAGGGCGAGGGCGTACCAACATCCGACGTACACAAGAGCACTCGGTATCCCTCCGCCGGCGAACACCTCCACAAAACCTGAGTGTGCTGTTCCAAAATCTGGGTTTTGAGGGATAGTGTATTAGTCAAGAAAGAGGCAACGCGCTTCCACCATAAAATTCAGAGGTAGCGTACATGTCTAAGCACCTTACTTAAGTCCGGAAACCCACGTCGAGCTTCGTCTTAGTTGCCTCGGCCAAAACTCTCCGAAATAATACCCCCGAAGCAGCTTCTTCGACTATCGGAGGCCGGCAGCGGCAACGCGCAAAACTGCGAGGGTTGTCCCCCGAACAAAGTTCCTTGCACCTTTTGTAAGGCAGGGGAATACATCATTGTGATCGCGCTGTTCTCCGCAACTTGTTCTCGAGAATGAGCGGTGGACTTGCTCTGGCCATGCCAACGAAAGTCCGCAAAGAGCGAGCTAACATGGTGAAAGCGATACGCCTTACTAGCGAGCCTCAGGAAAAACTCATAATCCATCGATCGGCGAATTCTTGCGCAATCGTAGCGAAGCAGCCCGGGCGATAGCGATCGTCCGTGTTCAGCCAGCCAATGATGGTCCCGGTCGCCATCCGGAATCCTTTGTTCAATGCATCGCTCTGGCCATGGTCGGGCTCTGAAATCCAGTGCAAGTGTTCCCATCCTGGCCTTCCGGAATACCGTCTGAGAATCTCCACCGTGTCGTCCGTGGATGCGCCGTCGACGACGATGTGGTCCACATAGGGATAGTTCTGCTGTTTTACGCTAGCAGCGCGTCTTCGATAAAAGCACCTTGATTGAATGAAGGAGTGGCGATGGAGATCTTGGGAAGCACTTGGTTCATCGGGGACCTCCAATTCGATTTCGCTAGGCCGGCTTGCGCAGAATCCATTGCCCTAATGCATAGCGCCTAATATCTGCGGGATACTCAAGAGCCCCCTCTTTGCTTGCTTCCTGCCAAGGCCCCCACGGCTTCTTGCTTAGAAACCGCTGCTGGACGATTTCGAACCCCTGGAGGAGTCTGGGCAGTCTCTCTCTTCCATAAACTCGGTGCCATGGCTTATGCACAGCATCACGCCCTGCTGGGATCGTCAGAAACAGCAGCCCTCCCGGCAGCAAAAGACGTGAGATTTTTTGCATCGCTTTCAAATCACCGGACGGATCCTCAGAAGAACCAAACCTGCCCGAGAGTCCGAAATGCTCGATTGATGAACAAGCAACGACTACGTTGAAGTCCGAGTCGAGATCGATTTGGTTGAAATCACCTCGTACGTGCGTAAAGCCTGCCACGAGGCTTGCAAGACGATCCCCCAGGTCGACCCCAACGACTTCGTAGCCCATCGCAAGCATCGCGGGAATGACCGGGGATTCACCGCAACCTATCTCCAACGCCTTCTTGCGCCCTCGCGGAAGGTTCGCACAGATCCATCCCCAGTCCAGCAACTTTTCCCCATCTAGATCGAAACCACCTGCCGGTGGTCTCGGCTCCCCGCGCAACCATGCTCGAACGCCAAAGCGGCGGTCGACCCGACGCGCCACCGTTCCAATTGCGTTACCCAGAGCCATCATCGTGCCTCCATTAGCTCCTTTCTGAAAGTCACAGCAGTTCGGGCCGAAGCTAGACCTTTATTCCGCAAGATCGGAAGGCTGGCGGCAAGGGACCAGAAGACAATCGCCACAGGCCCAGAGTCGAGGGTAGATCCAACAGACCCGAACATCAGGGTTACCAGGAAGAGAATTGTTACCGTGAAGCACACGCTTGTGTCCTGGCGGAGGAAAACATGAGCTACATAAGCTGTCATTACGACGCACAGGATCACGAGAATCGTGATGGCCAGCAGCCCGCCTCCCACAAACGTCTCAAAAAAAATCGAATGTGGGCTAGCAAGAGCGGGGTTGTATGCAATTCCGTAGGCCCGGCCACCAGCGTAGTACCCAAACCCCAGCCAGGGTGATTGCTGAAGGGTCACGTGGGAAAGATATGCCCACAGATTCAGGCGGTCGCTAAGTGTCCACACGCCTTCGGGGTTGCGGTACTTGCTCAGGTCAAAAGCCGAACTCAGAGCGATAAGCGGAACGACTGCCAGCCCAACTATATACGCGAAACGTCGAAAGGGTTTGGAGGTCGGCCGCTTGAAGAGCACCAGGAGAAAAATCCCAAAGACAGCCAGATAGGCTGTGCGCGAAAGTGAAGCAACCAATAGGGTACAAGATAGGCCCAGCAGGAGTCCGTAGGTTATCTTCGAAATCTTTTGGACCCCCGCAAGCAATAGCACGAGGGAGAACAAGGAAACAACCTCGGTAGAAGCGATGTAGACGCCTTGCAACCGCGTTGCCCCGGTCTCAGTCGTGACTAGAACCAGATCGGAAAAAGCAAAAGCCGCAACGACAATCGCTACGCACATTACTGCGCTTGCTTGAAGCAATTTTGTGAGGCAAGCCTCCACGCCGTAGCGCTCGACAAAGATCATCGTGAACATCAGCGAAATGAGCATCTGATACACCATGAAAGCGGTCAGGGGCGGAGAAACGGAAACGAACGTAGACATACCGAGCGCCGCCACCATGCCTAAACCCAGCTTTTGGGGCAACCGCAATCCTAAGGACTTCGCGTTTGCTTGGAAATAGAATCGCATCTGGTAAAACACCCACATTCCAGCCAAGACCCAGACCGCCAGGTGGAATATGACCACGAGATCGATCTCGCCACGGAGCGAAGCTGTCGCATCTCGTTCTCTGAATCTCGGCGGGCCGGAGAACAAGAGAAGGAAGAGGAAGCCAGCCACAAATGATGGTCGATTGGATTCCCTGGTCGTCACGAGTCTCTATCAATCCTTACGGCTAACAACATCGGAAATATCCCGACCCATATCTGTCTAGTTTGCAAAGAGTCTGCGTCGAGCTTCTACTGTCCGCCAAACTAAGCATTCTCACAAGTGCCAGCACCGATAGCTGGCGGTCTGGAGTCATCAATCTCTTGATAAGGATGGACGCCCTCGCCACGGCGCGTGGCACACACAAACATGTGGTCGCGCCGCGCCCATAACGCAGCATATGCGTTGGTCGTGAGGTACGGGATTTTGCTTAGGGCCAATTTGGCTGGAAAGAGTAGCCAAATTCTTGCTAAGGTCACAAATTCGGCGGGAGTTAGAGGGTGGTGGCTGGTGGGGTAAACCTGGATATCGCAGAATTCCGATTCAAGCCATCTCTGAACAGAACGAGCCGAAAAAAACGTTATGTGCTCAGCATAGTGGCAATAGTACCAGTAACGCCCGAGAGCTTTTGCGGTTCTGCTGTCGCCATCACCCGTTAACAAAATCAACTTCCCTCCAGCCTTAAGGGCATTTGCGAAATGCTCTCGTAGTTGGGAGAGGTCCTTAGTATGCTCCACGACATCGATAGCGGTGACCAAGTCAAAACTATGGCGGTATGGAGGAAGGGTGAGCGCGTCGTACGGTAAGAGCTGTATTCCCCGGGCTTTTGCCGATTCACCTGCGGCCGCGGAAAGTTCGATCCCGAATCGTTCTACTGACGGTGAGAACGAAGCTAAGAACGTTCCACTGCCACAACCGACGTCCAGCACTTTCCGAACGCCTGTACGTGGAAGTAGCGCCATGATTTTTTCATAACGCCATCTTTCCTGGTCATGGCAGATGTGATAGTCGGCACTCAGACCTCTGTAGTATTCTTGGTATCGGTCAGGTTCATAGAGATCAACCGACATGTGCCCGCACTGCTTACACACGAACACTCGCCGAAGAGGTCGTGACCGACTATTGGCATACGGACCATCGTGAAGTCGCACTGCGCCTTTCGGCTCCAGCCCTCGTCCGCCGCAGACATCGCAGATGGGTACATGGTTCGTAAAATCGACTCTCAGTTCACTTGTTGACCGCTTCAGCATTGGCTTCGAATCGGCGATAGTACGGCGGATGTTGTGAACGCATCTCTGCAGGCAAATAAATAAACCACAGCCAGAGTGGATGCGTAGATAACCCGGCTCAGAGCTGCACCGATGAGCTCAAAGTTTGGGATCAGCACCGCCATCGAACACATAAGCAGAATTCCAGCGCCGATATTGAATGCGGAAACAAGACGAATCCGCCCAAGCGCCAGCAGAGCGTTATGCGCAACCACGTTTATCGCCAGAACTGCGTAGCTCAGCGCCAAAACTGCCAAGACAACATGGCCGCTGTTTGCAAATGAGGTTCCCATCCAAGACTTCAGAATAATTTTGGAAAACAAGACGAATGGCAGGGCTAGCAACGCGGCCACCGTGATATTGGTAACCAGCGCTAGCTTGAACATACGGCGTGGCCCGTGGAGCTCCCCCGCCTCGTATCGTGAGCTGAGGTGTGGAAATAGAAAGTTGAATCCAGCGGCGAGGAGTCCGTGTATCGGCTGAGTTGCCTGTACACACAGCACGTATATTGCGACAGGCGCTGTGCCGAGCATCGCCGCTACCAGGAAACGATCCGCATAACCGAACACGACTCCGGCCAGTGCCTGCAACCAGCTGAAACAACCGAAGCTGAAGACCTCAGCCAGGGCCTCCCTTGCGAATGTCGGAAAGGGGTTCAGCGGACCGACCACGCGCCGGGCCGCAATGACCTGCAGAACAACAATCAGAGCAGACCAGAACAAGGTCGCGAGCATGATCGCAACTACCCCGCGCCCGATGGCGGCGACCACTACAGCCGAAACAACGACAATAGCCCGGAGAAACACGTTCAATTTTACAGGTGGTCCGTAGCGCTCGAAAGCGCGCAGCGTACTCACGAAAACACTCTCGATAGAGCGAACGGCAAGGATAACAGCGCTGATCCGGATTGCCTGAATGCTGGCAACGTGGAACGCGGACTCAATTTTGAAAATGTGCTCTACTGCGTATGGTGCAAGGATCCAAACCAGCGAGCCGAATAGTCCCCCCAGAAAAGCGTTGATGGTCAGGGTGGCGCGAAGTGTCCGCTCGACCCCAGCGGGGTTGTTCTGACCGCGGTAAGCAGAGACGTATTTG
>Ga0187879_10003528_pt1 | contig 10536 bp, 7 predicted proteins | sample June2016WEW_19_1_FD_132423 | JGI IMG/M metagenome (GOLD analysis project Ga0187879, IMG submission 132423) | Peatland microbial communities from SPRUCE experiment site at the Marcell Experimental Forest, Minnesota, USA - June2016WEW_19_10 | ecosystem: Environmental > Terrestrial > Soil >... | reverse complement strand
GTTGAGGCGATCATCAAACCGTTCAAGCTCGACGAGGTCAAAGAGGCGTTGTCGAGTATCGGTGTGCAGGGTCTCACGGTCAGCGAGGTCAAGGGATTCGGCCGTCAGAAGGGGCATACCGAGCTGTACCGCGGTGCGGAGTACGTCGTGGACTTTCTGCCCAAGGTGAAGCTCGAGATAATTGTTTCGGACGAGCTGGCGGCGCAGGTCGTCGAGACCATCGAGCGCTCGGCGCGAACCGGCAGAATCGGCGACGGAAAAATCTTCGTTATGACGATGGAAGAGGTGGTGCGCATCCGCACCGGCGAGCGCGGCGTAAACGCACTGTAGCTATCGTCAGCGCACGTTGTCTTGCGGGACGAAGCCGTTCAGGCCCTTGAACGCGCCGTCGAGCACTTCGATCTGCGAGCCTTTGTCGTCGCTGTTGATGATTCGCACCGGAGTGTTGTTGTCAACCTGCTTGGCGGCGAACCCTTCGCCAAGCCCTCCGATCATCCCGCCGACTCCGCCCTGCTTTTTCAAATCGGTCAGTTTCGTGAACGTGTTCTCGTCGGGATAGACGGCGACGGTGCTTTCGCCGTTGTGCGCGACCAGCTTATGACCGCATCCCGCAATCGCAATCGAAGCTGCAATCGCAAATGCGCAGATGACGAGCCTCGAGATTCGCATCGAAAGTCCTCCTCGACCGCAAAGTGCGACCGCGCCGGCCGCCTCATCCCATGGTCAGGACTTGTAGCACGAGCTTTGGGAAAACGGCCATATGCCGCACGCGCGCGGCTGCAAAAGCGCCGGTGACGCCTTCGGCGTCGCGCGCAAATCGGCGTAATATCCAGCAAATCATAAAAATTGCGGGCGATTCGGGGCCATGATAGGCTTCATGATTCGCTCGGCGGGCCGGCGCGCCCGCAGCGCTCCAGGAGGAAAATTTTGGTGCCCGCGGAAAACGCAGTGGCCGCGACCAAACGCGCGGTCACGATGGAAAAGCTGGTCAACCTGTGCAAGCGCCGTGGAATTGTTTTCCCAACGAGCGACATCTACGGGGGACTCGGATCCACCTTCGACTACGGCCCGCTGGGCGTCGAGCTGAAGCGCAACGTCAAGGAGGCGTGGTGGCGCGAGATGGTGCAGTACCGCAGCGACGTGCTCGGGCTGGACTCGGCGATTTTTCAGCATCCCCGCACCTGGGAAGCGTCGGGTCATCTCAAGAATTTCACCGACCCGCTGGTCGATTGCAAAAGCTGCAAGCAGCGTTTCCGCGCCGATCGCATCGAGGGCGACCGCTGCCCCGAATGCGGCGGCGAACTGACGCCGGCGCGCAATTTCAACCTGATGTTCAAAACCTTCATGGGTCCGGTCGAAGACACCGCGGCAGTCGTCTATCTGCGCCCGGAAACCGCGCAGGGAATTTTCTCGAACTTCGAGAACGTCGTCGATACGCAGCGCGTCAAGCTGCCGTTCGGCGTCGCGCAGCAGGGCAAGTCGTTCCGCAACGAAATCACCACCGAGAATTTCATTTTCCGCACCCGCGAGTTCGAGCAGATGGAGATGGAGTTCTTCGTTCGTCCCGATCGCGAGGAAGAAGAGAAGTGGTATCGCTACTGGGTCGATTTCCGATTCAACTGGCACGTCAAATTCGGAATCAAGCGCGAGCATCTGCGCGCCCGCGAACACGCGACCGATGAATTGTCGCATTATTCGAGCGGCACCACCGACATCGAGTTCCTGTATCCATTCGGATGGGGCGAGTTGGAGGGCGTGGCCAAGCGCGGCAGCTACGACCTCGATCAACACGCGAAGTTCAGCGGCAGGGACCTGACTTATTTCGACGAAGACACCAAGACGCGCTTTCGGCCGTGGGTGATCGAGCCCGCGCTGGGAGTGGATCGCGCGATGCTCGCGTTCATGCTCGACGCATACGACGAGGACGTGGCCGATAACGAGGAGCGAATCGTGCTGCGGCTCGATCCCCGCCTCGCGCCGATCAAGGTTGCCGTCTATCCGCTGCTGCGCAAGGCGGGACAGCCGGAGAAAGCAATCGCGGTGCGCGACGCGCTGAAGCGTCATTTCACAGTCGCTTACGATCAAGCGGGTTCGATCGGCCGGCGCTATCGCCGCCAGGATGAAGTCGGCACGCCCTACGGCGTGACGATCGATCATCAGACGATGGAAGACGACACGGTGACTGTTCGCGATCGCGACTCGATGACGCAGGATCGGGTGCCGATAGCGAGGCTGGTCGAAGAGATCAGCGATCGAATAGGCTGGACGCGCCAAGCCGCTCCGGCGCCGGCATAATTGTCAAAATCTGTCCGCACGATGCGGAGACGGGAGCAACAGTTTCACATGGGCCGTATTCATCCTGAGATCTACTTTTTCGGTGCGGGCGCGGCGGAAGGACGCTCCGCGATGCGCGATCTGCTGGGCGGCAAAGGCGCCAACCTGGCCGAGATGGCGCGGCTCAAGCTGCCGGTCCCGCCCGGCTTCACGATCTCGACGCAGGTCTGCAACTACTTCTACGATCACGGCCACAAGTATCCCAAGGGGCTCGCTGAAGGCGTGGCGAAGAGCGTCGCGCGAATCGAGAAGGCGCTCGGCCGCAAGTTCGGCGACGCGAAGAATCCGCTGCTGGTGTCGGTGCGGTCGGGCGCGCGCGTTTCGATGCCGGGAATGATGGACACGGTGCTGAACCTCGGTCTTACCGACGAGACGATGAAGGGACTGGCGGAAATCAGCGGCAACCCGCGCTTCGCGTGGGATTCGTACCGGCGGTTTTGCCAGATGTTCGGCGACGTGGTGCTCAAGCTGAAGCCGGAAAACAAGAACGACGCCGATCCGTTCGAGGAAATTATCGATCGCAAGAAGGCGACGCGCGGAGTCAAGAGCGACACCGACCTGAACGTCGATGACTTGCAGGAACTGGCCGGCGAGTTCCGGGCGCTGATTCGTTCGCGGGTCGGCCGCGACATCCCGCAGGATCCGCGCGAACAACTGTGGATGGCGATCGGCGCGGTATTTGACTCGTGGCACAACGATCGCGCGATCACGTACCGGCGAATCAACAATATCCCAGGCGATTGGGGCACCGCGGTCACGGTGCAGTCGATGGTGTTCGGCAACCTGGGCGACGATTGCGCCACCGGGGTCGCATTCACGCGCGATCCCGGCACCGGTGAAAAAGGAATCTACGGCGAGTATCTGCCCAACGCGCAGGGCGAAGACGTCGTCGCCGGCATCCGCACCCCAAAGCAGATAAGCCTGAAGGCGGGGCGCCAATGGGCCGCGCGCGCGGGAATCAGCGAGGCCGAGCGTGTGGCGCAATACTCGACGCTCGAGGAAAGCTTTGCGGACGTTTACAAGCAATTCCTCAAGATCTCGGCGCAGCTCGAAAAGCATTTTCGCGATACGCAGGACATGGAATTCACCATCGAGCGCAATCGGCTGTTCATGCTTCAGACCCGCACCGGCAAGCGAACGGCGCAAGCCGCGGTGCGAATCGCGGTGGATATGGCCGACGAGAAGCTGATCGATCGCAAGACCGCGTTGAAGCGCGTCGAGCCCGAACAGCTCGAGCAGTTTCTGCATCCGCGGCTGGACCCGTCGAGCAAAAGACACGTGATCGCGCGCGGACTGCCGGCGTCGCCGGGCGCGGTCAACGGCGAAGTGGTGTTCTCGGCGGATGAAGCAGTCGCCGTGGCGGCCGCCGGCCGCAAGGTAATCCTGGTGCGGCTGGAGACCTCGCCCGAAGACATCCACGGGATGCAGGTGGCCGAAGGAATTCTCACCGCGCGCGGCGGGATGACCAGTCACGCAGCCGTGGTCGCACGCGGGATGGGCAAGTCGTGCGTGGCGGGAGTCTCGGCGCTGGAAATCGACTACGGCGCCGGCAAACTGTCGGCCAACGGCGCGGTAGTCCGCCGCGGCGAGTACCTCACGCTCGACGGATCGACGGGCGAAGTGATCGAGGGCCGCGTGCCGACGGTGGATCCCGAGATGCCGTCGTTCTTCAAGAAATTTCTGTCGTGGGCGGACGCGGAACGCAAATTGGGAGTGCGCGCCAACGCCGACACTCCCAACGACGCCAGGATCGCGCGCGAATTCGGCGCCGAAGGAATCGGGCTGTGCCGCACCGAACACATGTTTTTCAACCCCGAGCGAATCTCGGCGGTGCGCGAAATGATCATGGCGGAGAACGCGGAGCAGCGCGGGCGCGCGCTTAAAAAGATCCTGCCGATGCAACGCGAGGACTTCATCGGAATCCTGAAAGCGATGGCGGGCTTGCCGGTGACGATCCGTCTGCTGGATCCGCCGTTGCATGAATTTCTCCCGCATGCGGACAGCGAGCTTCGCGACCTGGCCGCCAAAATCGGCACCACGCTGGAGCATTTGAAGCAGGTGCGCGAGAGCCTGTTCGAGGTCAATCCGATGCTGGGGCATCGCGGCTCGCGGCTGGGAATCAGCTTCCCCGAGATTTACCAGGCGCAGGCGCGCGCGATTGTCGAGGCCGCATGCGAGCTGCGCAAACAAGGCGTCAAAGCGATGCCCGAAATCATGCTGCCGCTGATCGGCGAGCGCAAGGAATTCGACATCCTGGCGGCGCAGATTCGCGAAGTGGCGGCCGCGGTGTTCAAGGAACGCGGCATCAAGGTGCCATTCACGATCGGCACGATGATCGAAGTGCCGCGCGCGTGCGTGGTTGCGGATCAGATCGGCGCGGTCGCGGAATTCTTTTCATTCGGGACCAACGATCTGACGCAGATGACGTACGGAATCTCGCGCGATGACTCGGGAAAATTCCTCCCCGACTACATTCGTACCGGAGTTTACAAGAAGGACCCGTTCGCGGAGCTCGATCCGGTCGGAGTCGGCGAGTTGATGCGAATCGCGATCGAGCGCGGGCGCAAGGCGAACCCGAAATTGAAGATCGGGATTTGCGGCGAGCATGGCGGCGATCCCGCCAGCGTCAAGCTGTGCCATCGCCTCGGGCTGGATTACGTGTCGTGCTCGCCGTATCGGATTCCGGTCGCGCGGCTGGCGGCGGCGCAGGCGGCGATAGAGGGCTCGCAGAAGCAGGCTGCCTTCAAGGACGTGTAGCATCCATCGGGGGACGCTCCATTTCGGCTTCAGTTGTCGCCGAAGGGAAGCGGTTGGTGCGCGACGGACCGGGAAACTAGGCGAAGTAATCTTCTGCGCGGCTGGCGGGGATATCGAGCTGGTAAACGCGATTGTTGCGCAGCACCTTGAGATTGATGTTCTCGCCGGGCCGATGGTTGCGGAGCGTCTCGTAGAGAACCCGCCTGTCGTTCACGTCGGTATCATCGATCGAAATCACCAGGTCGCCCTGCTGCAGGCCGGCCTTTTGACCCGGACCGCCGGGCATCACGCCCGCGATCACGACGTGCTCGCGCAGCGTGTATGAGAGCACGCCGAGCCAGGCGCGCGGTGCGGCGGTGATGCGCCGGCCATGTTGGATCAACTCATCGCGAATGGCGAGGAAGCATTCGCCCGGCACGCCAAGAATCGCGCGGCTCAAGTCGGCGAAGTTCAAGTATGAAACGGCCACCACCTGCGCCTGAAGATTGCAGATCGGTCCGCCGTTCATCCCGATGTTGAGCGACGAGGCAGTGACGCAGAGGCACTTGTCGAGCACGAATTCCCAGACCGCGTCGAAGGGACCCAGATACGTGATGATGCCGCAATCAGCGCATCGCTTCTCGCCGCCGAGACTCGAGACGGTGAACGCCTCCTGCCCGACGACGCATTTTTCCGACGACACGATTTCCACGCAGGGGATTTTGTCGCGATCGATCTTCAGCAGGCCGAGTCCGGTGCTGTAATCCTTGCCTACGATCTTTGCCTCAAGTTGATCGCCCCCGGGCATCGTGACGATCACGTTTTGCGCGCCGAGCAACAGGTAGTGAACGGTGAGGATCAGTCCGTCGGGGCTGACGACGGTGCCGGTGCCGCGGCGATCGGTGCCCAGGCCAATCGCGGTCGAGACATGCGTCGATGGGATATGCGAATGAACGCCGACGGTGGCGCGGAGAACTTTTTCGAGCAGAAATACAGGCGCGTTCACGTGGATGTTCCGCGAATTAGGCTAGGACCGCGGACCTGCCGTTTCAAGCGCGATCGTTCAGGGTGTGTGGCAAAAAAAGAGGCGATCCCTGACGAGACCGCCTCAGTCGAGAAAGTCGAACGGTATTACTTCGCGCTTTTCACCAGGGCATCGGGCATCGCGGTTTCGTTGGCGCGAATCGAAAGCGTCTGCAGCGCCTCGCCGAGATCGAGCTCGCTGTACTTCTGATTCGAATACAAGTCGTCGAGCCGCTTGACCGCCTGATTCGCAGTCACCTCGCCCATCGAGAGCTGTCCCGAGAGCTGATGGATAATGCGACGGGCGCCCTTCCAATGAAACAGATCGGCGGCGGAATTGAGGACGTCGAGTTTGCCGACGCTCACCCGCATCGCATCGGAATAGCCATTGACGTAACCGTCCTTGGCGGCGACATTGAGGCGGTTCCAGAAGTTGCCATTGTGGCTCACGTTCGACGAAGCAAAAGCGACAGCCCAGCTAGCAACAAAACCTAGCATCACGCCGGCGGCGAATTTCTTCATTTCGCGATGTTTCTCCTAGAATCCGATGGCAAAGTGTTTAGCAAAAGTACGTCGCAGTAGCAAAGTTGGTTACATCCCAAATCGGGGTAACGTTGGACGGCATCGATTAAATAAAGCGCTGTAACTGCAGAACGCCTCGCTTACCCGGCCCTTTGACCGCCGCCGAGGCATCCCCCGCCTCCCACAACGAACCGGAGTCTAGAACATTTTGAGAGCCGCGTAAATAAGGGCATTTTTCAGTCTGAAAGGGGGCACCGCCAGGATGGCAGGATTGAATGGGCGCGCGCGGCGGTGCCATGATCATGCCCCGTCGGCCCGTGGCGCGAATCCGATGCCCATCTACGAGCAGGTTCTCACGTTTATCCACAGGCCCGAGCCTGAATCGTTCGAGCGGCTTGCGCTGGACGTTTTTCGCTATCAATTCGAGGCGGTTGGCGCGTATCGGCGCTACTGCGAGGGCCGCGGCGTCGGTCCCGGCTCGGTGCGCAGCGTGGACGACGTCCCGGCGGTCAGCAATGTCGCATTCAAGTACGCCGACCTTGCGATCGACGCAGCCGTGCGATCAGCGAAAGCAGCCATTTTTCTCACCAGCGGAACCACGCAGGGGCGGGAACGCCGCGGACGCCACATCGTTGCGCGGCCCGAGATTTATCGCACTTCGGCGATCGCTCATCTGCGCACGATGCTGTTCCCCGACGCTCGTCGAGTGGCGATTCTCGCGATCCATCCGACCGCGGACGTGATGCCGGAGTCGTCGCTGGCGGCGATGATCAGCTGGTGTATCGAAGAATTCGGGACGCGCACGCATCTGGCGGCCGCATCGCGCGACCGTATCGATGTTGAGGCGGCGACCGGGTTTCTTGCCGACGCCCAAGCACGGCGCGAACCGGTCTGCATCCTGGGGACCACGGCGGCATTCGCAGCGCTGTTTTCCGAGCTTCGCAGCGGGGGCATGAAGCTTCGGCTCGCTCCGGGTTCGCGGATGATGGACACCGGCGGAGCGAAAGGGCAGGCCGTACCGATGCAAGCCTCGGAGGTGATCGGGCGGGCCGGCGAATTGCTGGCGATCGCGCCCGCGATGGTTGTCAACGAGTACGGGATGACGGAATTGTGCTCGCAGCTTTACGACGCGACGGCATTCAATTGCCCCGGCGTGTCGAGTACGGAAGAGCGGTTAAAAATTCCGCCGCCATGGCTGCGCGTGACGGCGCGGGATCCGGTCACGTTGAGGCCGATGCCGGATGGGGAGACCGGACTGTTGACGTTCTTCGATCTGGCTAACGTCGGCTCGGTGTCCGCCGTCATGACGGAAGATCTGGGGTGGGTCGAGCGTGGCAGGGTTCACGTGCTTGGCAGAGCGACAGGCGCGGTGGCGCGCGGCTGCGCGCTGGCGATTGGGCAATTCTCCACGACCGAAGCGGCGCGCGGGATGGGGGTGACGCCGGAGCGCGTGGAGGCTTCGCGACGAGCGTGAGTACGGCGTCGAGCGAAGCGCAAGTGCGCATGCGGCGAGATGGCGGCGTGGCCGGACTCGATTCATCACGGCTAGTCGAATCGGATATAGCATCGGCAGCCGCGCGCGTGCGCGGAGCGGAAGATATCAACCCCGGCGCGGATCGAATGGCCAAGGCACTGGCGCGCGCGTTCGGCGTCTGGCGCGACCGGGATTACGCGCGCCGACGCGAAACGATCGCAGCAATCGCGCGCTCGGCCGGGTATTCCGTCGCGATCCTCGAAAACTCGATCGACGCGCTGCTGAAACCATTCACCAGCGACGCGTTGAAGTCGATCGCCGCGCGGGTTTCGTCGAGCGGCGGGATCGACCGGCCAAAGACGGCCGGATTCATCGCCGCGGGCAAAGTTGCCGGCGCCGGGCTGCATGAGATCGCGATCGCGCTGGTGGCAGGCGCAGGGGTGGTGGTCAAAACCGCCTCGGCCGAGCCGATATTTTTCGCGGAGTTTGCGCGCACGCTCGCCGAGATCGATCGCGACGCGGGCGCGCGCATCGAGGTCTTCCACTGGAGCCGCGCGCGCGCCGATCTGACCGCGGCGTTGATTGCGAATTGCGAGCGGGTGGTGGCGTACGGCGACGACCTGACGATCGAGTCGCTTCGCAACCGACCCAATGTGATCGGATTCGGCAGCCGGGTCAGCGCCGCGGTGGTCGCGCCGGGTGCTACCGATCCGTCGCGCATCGACAGGGTCGCGGAGCTGCTCGCGCGCGATGTCGTATTGTTCGAGCAGCTGGGCTGCCTGTCGCTCCATCACGTGTTCGTGGTGAGTCCTACCGGCGGTGCAGCGCGCGACCTGGCGATCCGAATGTCGGCGGCGCTCGAACGTATGGGGAAATCGATGCCGCCGGCGAAAATCCCATTGCGCGACGCCGCCGAAATACGCGGAGTGCGGGAGCGCGCGCGCTGGCGGCGGATTGCGGGCGAGCCGGCCGAGCTGTTTGAGGGTCGGGGGCTTGAATGGACGGTGGTTTTCGAACCGAGGCCAAACTTATTCGCGCCGGGGGCGGTCCTGGAAGATTCATTCAAAGTTTCGCCGGGCTTCAGGACGGTGCACGTGACCGGAGTGCGCGATCTCGGGGAATTTCGCGATTGCATCGCGGGTGTATCGGGACGGATCGAAGCGATGGCGGTCGCCGGCGATGAATCGGAAGCCGCCGACATCGGTGCAACCGTCGAAGCGATCGGGATACCGTACGTGTGCGCACCCGGTGAGATGCAATCGCCGCCGCTTGATTGGCGCCACGGTGGAGGCGGGTTCATCGACATGATAATCGGAGCGCGATGAGTGAGCTCGGCGATTTCTTCCGCCAAAATCTGGCGCAGACTTCCGACGCACCGATCGGACTGGAGATATCGCGCGCCGAGGGTTCGTGGCTGGTCGCGTCGGACGGACGGCGCTATCTCGATTTCATCGCGGGGATTGGCGTCTCTGCCCTCGGGCATGGACATCCCGAGGTGCTGGCCGCGATCGGGGAGCAAGCGCGACGCCATCTGCACGTCATGGTGTACGGCGAGTACGTGATCGAGAGCCAGGTCAGGCTGGCGCGAAGGCTCACCGAGCTTCTCCCGCGGCCGCTCGAGCGCGTGTATTTTACCAACAGTGGGGCAGAAACGATCGAATGTGCGCTGAAGGTGGCGCGCAAGTTCACCGGACGCGCGGGATTCGCGGCGTTCGACGGGGCGTATCACGGTGACACGATGGGCGCGCTTGCGCTGGCGGGAAATCGCCTGATGCGCGAGCCGTTCGGCGCGCTACCCGGGCCGGTGCGGCATCTGCCGTTCGGTGACGAGGGGGCGGTTGCGGAAATCGATTCGACGATCGCGGCGGTGGTTGTCGAGCCGGTGCAGGCTGAGGGCGGCGTGCGCATACCGGAGGCCGGATTCATTCGCGCGCTGCGTGAACGATGCGATCGCACGGGTGCGATGCTCATCTTCGACGAGGTGCTGACGGGCTTTGGCCGCACCGGCAAGCTGTTCGCGCTCGAGCATTTTGGCGTGGTGCCCGACATTGTCGTGATGGCCAAGGCACTCGGCGGCGGTCTGCCGCTGGGCGCATTGTGCGGCCGCGACGAGCTTCTTGGCACGCTCTCGCACGATCCGCCGCTGGGACATATCACGACCTTCGGCGGCCATCCGCTTTCGTGCGCGGCCGGACTGGCTGCCCTGAACGTGATCGTGCGCGAGCGTCTGTTCGAGCGCGCCGCGACGATTGGCAATGAGATCGTGCGGCGGCTGCGGGCGATGCGCGCGCCGGAAATCGCGGCAGTGCGCGGGCTCGGGATGCTGGTGGGTATCGAGTTTTGCGATGCGGCGCTGGCGCGGCGCTTTGTGGCGGCGACTTTAGCGCGCGGGGTGGTTCTGAACTGGACGCTCAACGCGGACAACGTTGTCCGGCTTGCGCCGGTGC
>Ga0187879_10003523_pt1 | contig 10543 bp, 9 predicted proteins | sample June2016WEW_19_1_FD_132423 | JGI IMG/M metagenome (GOLD analysis project Ga0187879, IMG submission 132423) | Peatland microbial communities from SPRUCE experiment site at the Marcell Experimental Forest, Minnesota, USA - June2016WEW_19_10 | ecosystem: Environmental > Terrestrial > Soil >... | reverse complement strand
TCTGCCAGTGCCGGTGCATCGGATGGTCGATGCCGGCCACGGTGGCAGACCCGATCAGGCCGCCACGGAGGGCTCGTCGCCAGGCCCGGCCGGTGCGGTCCTGGAGAAACTCCAAACCGTCGTCGCCCTCGGCGAACACGGCCAGAATCGGCGTATCGCGACTCTCAAGATCCCCCAACCACACCGCGGCCGGGTGTCGTACACCGAGGATGTCGAGAAGCCACCACAGCCCGGCGGACCGGAGTCTCTTGTTCCGGCGGATCTCGGGCAGACGGCGGACCCTGGTCTCGGATACGAGGTCAGCCTCCACGGGGTCGCCGGGCTGCCAGTACATCTGGGGATTGATGGCGACCACACCGTCGACGTCGACGGTCAGGGCGGCCCGGAGAGCGATCCAGGCCCCCGCGCAGAGCCCGGCCAGAACGATGCGCTGGTGTCCCAGTTCCCTGAGCGCGCCGACGGCCTCTCCTACCTCACCGATGCCGTGCTGGTCGTACGGCCGCCCCGGGACGTGGCCCCGATCGGGGCTCTCGCCCCAACCGGAGAAGTCCATCCGCAGCGAGGTGAAGCCGGACAGCGCCAGCTCCCGGGCGTACTCAACCCACGCCCGGCCGGGACCGACATGGTGCTCCGAACCCGAGTTCAGCCACACCACCGTGCCCCGCGAGATGCCGGAAGCCCGGGTCAGGATCCCGACGAGGCCTTCCTCGCCGAGGTGCGCCACCTCCTCGTCCACCGCCCCGCCGTGCCAGCCGATGGTCGCGGTGGTCCGGCGTGCGGGCACGACAGCGGCCGGAGCGGCGCCCACATCATCCGGCCCGACCCAGCGGCAGATCTCGTCGACGATGTCGCCAGCCACCGTCGCGTACTCGGTGGGCCGATCGATCACCAGGTCCGTCCCGCCGCGCACGAAGTGGTCTGGCTCGACCCCCAAGGCGCGGAGCCGTTCGAGCAGGGCGGTGCTGGCCGGCTTGTCGTCCCGGTCGACGATAAGCACCTTCGGCGCCGGACGGCCCGGCAATGTGGCCAGGTTGATCGCCCCCAGGTCGGCCAGCGTCTCCGCCGAGAACACGGACCCCGCCTGCACGACGCCCCCGGACCGCTCGGGAGAGCCCGGCGCCTCGGGCACCGGCAGCCCGAGCAACTGCAGCTCGCTGACGTACCGGCGACCCCGGACCACGGGGGCCCAGGCAACCACGGCATCGGCACCCACCGCGCCGCCTTGCATCAGGGCCAACGTTCCCCCGACCCGCAGGCCGATCACGACCAGCGAGGTGACGCCCCACCGGCGCAGCGCGTCGGCCGCATGATCGACGCTGCTCCGCCAGGCTTCGACCCGGCCCGGATCCCACTGGTCGCCGGCTGAATCCCCCGTGCCGTCGAGGTCGAAGCGCAACACACCACAGCCGTGCTCGGCCAAGCGTTCGGCCAAGGTCCGCAACGTTCGGTGCGAGCTCCAGTACTCATAACCGACCGGCGGTACGATCACCACCCCCACCGCGCCCGAACCTCTGACCGGCGCAGTGAGCCACGACATGAGCGGCCTCTCGGGGGGCCCGATCCATTGCCCGGAGGTCTGGACCGGATGGAGCACCGTCGTCGCTTCGCTGCCGTCGGTCATCGCGCTCTCCACCGGACCCGGTCACTTGCGAGACGACGATCAGTCCTTCACCGAGCCCCCGATCCCCGTCGCGACCTCGAGGACGATACTCCGCTGTTACCCCAAGCCAAGGCACCGGTCGGGCCGGAATTCGGTCATCCCCCCGGGGGGGTTCGAACATCGCACTTTGCTTCGGTCGGTTAGTGCCAACGAAAAACGGCACCTACCAGGGAAAACGTTGTCATTCCGACAACATCCGTGGAGGTGAAGGGACTCGAACCCTCGACCTACGGCTTGCAAAGCCGCCGCTCTTCCAGCTGAGCTACACCCCCCGGGGGAAACATTGCGAAACGAACAGGTTCGACGTCGGGCTGCCGGGACAGGTAATTCTAGGCAGGGTGCAGGACGCCCGTGGACGACGGTGGACACCGCCGTTCGCTCCAGACCCACCATTGTCGGCGGGGTGAGGGACCCCATTAGGGTGCGCCCCGGTGGACGCACGGACTTTCCTGGGCATGGAGCCCGACGGCGACGATCTGCACTGGCGCATGCTCGTGAGGCCGCAATTGACCACGCCCGGGAATTTCCTCTTCGGTGGATGCGCGCTCGGGGCAGCCCTCGTGGCGCTCGAGGTGGCATCCGGTCGCCCGACGGTGTGGGCCACCGGGCAGTACCTCTCCTACGCGCTCACGGATTGCGAATTGCAGTGGGAGGTCACGCTCGCCGCCATGGGTGGGCACGTGACGCAAGGGCGAGCCGTGGGACGGGTCGCCGGTCGTGAGATTCTGACGGTCAACGCCGCCCTCGGGAAGGATGATCTCGAGGTGAGCGGTGTGTGGGTCGATCCACCCGACGTGCCACCGCCTGGGGAATGCCCGCCGCGGTTCCTGCCCGAGATGTTCCGCAACACCATCATGGACAGTATCGAGGTGCGCTCGGCCCGAGGCCGGACCTTCGAGGAGATGGACGGCACGCCCGGCAGCCCGGACTCGGCCCTGTGGGCCCGGGTACCGGGCCACCTCTCGCCTTCTGCGGCCACCCTGGCCATCGTCGGTGACTACGTCTCGGGAGCCGCCTCGCAGCCCATCGGGCGTCGTGCCATGGGTCGGAGCCTCGACAACACCCTCCGAATGGTCCAGTTGAAGCCGACCGAGTGGGTCCTCTGTGACATCCGCATCCACGCGCTCATCGGGGGTTACGCCCAGGGCATCGCCTTCCTCTGGTCTGAGGACGGGGAACTCCTGGCCACCGCGAGCCAGTCGATCGCGGTGCGTCTGTGGCCGGAGGACGCCGTCCTACCCCAGTAGAACGAGCGTGCGGCGATGACCCTTTGGCTGCGGCAACGGCGAAAATGGTGACCCCATGGATCCTGATCACGCACGACGAGGGCGCCGCCGACCGTCGCGAACGATGGTCCTGGTCGCCTCGGCTGTCATTGCCGCCGCCGCGGGCGTGACCGCGTTCGTTGTCCTCGACGGCTCGACGAGCACACCGGCGGCACACGGATTCGCGGGGTCGGCGCGTCGGTCCACCACTACGTCGGCAGTCGGCGGACCCAGCTCGACGACGTCCCCGACCACATCGTCCTCGTCGTCGACAACGTCGACATCGACCGCGCCCGACGTGCCCGGTCCGGCGGCTCCGGGATTCGTCGCCGGACAAGTCACCGCCGTCGGTGATTCGGTGATGCTCGACTACGAGGACCCGCTCAAAGCCGCGATTCCCGGCATCGACGTGGACGCGGCGGTCAGCCGTCAGTGGACGGACGGCGAGGCGGTGCTCCAGCAGCTGAAGGCAGCGGGTCAGCTCGGTTCGCTGGTCATCGTCGAACTCGGGACCAATGGCCCGATCACGTCCACCGATTTCGACAACATGATGGCGATCCTGAGCGGCGCATCTCGCGTGGTGTTCGTCAACGTGCACGTCGACCGGCCCTGGCAGGATCCCAACAACGCCGTCATCGCCAGCGGCGCCGGCCGATACCCCCACGTCGTGGTCGCTGACTGGGCCACGCTGGCGGCGCAGAACCCGCAATGGTTCGGGGCGGACGGCACCCACCTCGGCATCGACGGCCCCGGGGCCGACGCACTCGCGGCGCTGGTGAGCAGCACGTTGGCCAACGGATAAGGCGGACCACCGGGTTGGCGGGATGCGGCGGACCGTGGTGTAGCCTCAACTTCCTTCAGGAGCCATCACGCATCGGGGGCTATAGCTCAGTCGGTTAGAGCGCAGCACTGATAATGCTGAGGTCGCAAGTTCGATTCTTGCTAGCCCCACCAGTACGTCGGAGGTGGCGCGTCGGCTCGCCCTCTACGAGAACAACGTCGCGGAAATTGCCCTCGACCAGGGCCGGATAGAAGAGGCCGAGCACCTCTTCGAGTCGGTGTCGCGCACCTGGCGCGCCGCCGGCTACCGGTCGGGCGCCTCCTACGTCAGCTGCAACCTGGGGAGGTGCGCGGCCGAGTCGGGCCGCTTCGACGAGGCGATGCGGCGTTTCGAGGAGACGCAGCGCGAGGAGGAGTTGCTGGGCAGCCAGGCCGACCTGGTCGAGATCGGGGCCCGGTGGGCCGAGACCGAGCTGCTGGCCGGCAACGTCGGTGCCTCCCTGGCCCGGGCCGACGCCGAGATCGACCGGGCCCGCTCCAAGGGTGGCGGGCACCAGATGCCGTTCCTCCATCGGGTCCGCCGCCGCCGCCCTGGCCCGCACCGGGGAGCTCGATGCGGGCCACCGGGCGTTGGGGGAGAGCCTGCGGGCGGTGAAGGCGCGCCACATGGACTACGAGGTGGCACTGACGCTGAGGGTGGTCGCCGAGCTGGGAGTCGAGTGCGACGGAGTCTCACCCGAGGACGCCGCCACGGAGAGCCGGCGGATCCTCCAGGTGTTGGGCGTGGAAAAGACCCCGGACCTGCTTGGAATGGCGAACGCCTAGACCCGCCGGGCCGGTCAGCGGCACCCCGAGCACACGCCGAGCACCTCGAGGCGGTGGCTCTGAGGCTCGAAGCCCTGCACTGCCTTCAGTTCGCCCACCGTGACCGCAACCTGCTGCTCGAAGTCCGCGCTGGGGGTCACGTCGGTGACCTTGCCGCACCCCACGCACAGGGGATGAGGGTCATCACGATGGTCGAGGAGACGAGCAGCACGGCGTCGGCCACCTCCCTTCGCCCCGAACGGTCTCTCCGACGGACGCGGCGCTCTGGACGATGGCGCACCCTTCAGGATTGCGCTCTAAGGAGTCGGGTAGTAGACGGGCGACAGGCACAGCTGCCCCTCGGCCGGCTGGCCGGCACGCCACCCCGAGGAGGAGCCCATGCAGCAACGTCCCATCGGCAACCGGACCGTCAGCGCGATCGGGCTGGGCGAAATGCCCCTCTCCATTGAGGGCCGACCGGACCGCGGCCAGGCGATCGCCACAATTCACGCCTCTCTCGATGCCGGCGTCACCATCATCGACACCGCCGACGCCTACTCGCTGGGCGTGCACGAGCACGGCCACGGCGAGGTGCTGGTGGCAGAGGCCCTGGCCGCCTACGCCGGGCCTACCGACGACGTCCTGGTGGCCACCAAGGGTGGGCACCGGCGCCCGGGCGACGGCAGCTGGACGGTGCACGGCGACCCGGCGTACCTGAAGGAGGCCTGCGAGGCCTCGCTCAAGCGGCTCGGGGTCGAGGCGATCGGCCTCTACCAGTACCACCGGCCTGACCCCTCCGTGCCCTGGGCCGAGTCGGTCGGTGCTCTGGCCGACCTGCTCGACGAGGGCAAGATCCTGATGGCCGGTGTGTCCAACGCGTCCGTGGCGCGGATCGACGAGGCCCAGCAGGTGCTGAGTGGGCGCCTGGTGAGCGTGCAGAACGAATTCTCGCCTCGCTTCCGGTCCTCGGAGGGCGAGCTCGAGCACTGCGAGCGCCTCGGAATTGCGTTCATCCCGTGGAGCCCGTTGGGCGGCATCGGGAACGCCGAAGACATTCAGAAGAACCACCCGGCCTTCGCCGAGGTCGCCGCCGAGGTCGGGGCGACCCCCCAGCAGGTCACGTTGGCCTGGATGCTGGCCAAGGGCCCCCGGGTCATCCCGATCCCCGGCAGCAGCCGTCCCGAGACCGCCATCGCGTCGCCGGCAGCGGCGGACATCTCGCTGACGCCCGAGCAGGTCAACCGGCTCGACGCCTCTTGAACCGACGGCGGGGCGGCCAAGGGCGGCCCGGAACAGAAGCACGACCCGGCGTGTTGGACAGTTGTTGCCCCATCGACGCCCACCGGATCCCGGAGAGGCGTGGCGGGCGCGAGACCGACGCGACAGAGAGTGAGCCATCATGCCTGCAGTGACCGTCCCCGACAACCTTGTCCTCCCGCGTATCGAGACACCGGGATCGGCCGCCATCCGGCCGGTCAAGAGCGTGAGCGACGCGCCCGCCGGCCTTGAGGGGGAGGGATTCCCGGTGCGACGGGCCTTCGCTGGGGTGTCGCTGGCCGACCTCGACCCCTTCATTCACATGGACCAGATGGGTGAGGTGGAGTACGCCCCCGGCGAGCCCAAGGGCACCCCGTGGCACCCCCACCGGGGCTTCGAGACGGTGACCTACATGATCGACGGCACCTTCCAGCACCAGGACTCCATCGGCGGGGGCGGCCTGATCACGAACGGGTCGACGCAGTGGATGACCGCCGGCTCCGGCATTCTGCACATCGAGCGACCGCCCGAACAGCTCATCGCCAGCGGCGGGCTGTTCCACGGCATACAGCTCTGGGTGAACCTGCCATCGGCCGACAAAATGATCGATCCGCGCTATCAGGATCTCGAAGCAGGCAACGTCGTACTGCTCACCTCACCCGACGGCGGCGCGCTGGTCCGGGTGATCGCGGGCGACGTGGCCGGACACCGCGGCCCCGGTGCCACCCATACGCCCATCTCCCTGGTGCACGCGACGGTGCAGCCGGGAGCTGAGCTGGTCCTCCCGTGGCCGCCCGAGTTCAATGCACTCGTGTACGCGCTCGCGGGGACCGGCACGATCGGTGCGGACGCCAGGCCGCTGCGCACCGGGCAACTGGTCGTCCACGGAACGGGCGACGCCCTGGTGCTGCGGGCGGACGCCGCGCAGGAGTCACGCCACCCGGCTCTGGACGTGCTGATCCTCGGGGGCCGACCGATCGGGGAACCCGTGTACGCACACGGCCCCTTCGTCATGAACACCCGGGCCGAGATCATTCAGGCCTTCGAAGACTTCGAGGCCGGCAAGCTCGGCACGGTGCCGGCGGACCACATCGGCAACGCGTGAGCCGGATTCCGGGGGGCGAGGCGACAAAGAGCGCCACCTGGAGCGCCGACGACATCGGCGACCTCACCGGCCACGTGACTCTGGTCACGGGCGCCAACAGCGGCATCGGCTACGAGACCACCAAGGCGCTCGCCGACCACGGGGCGCATGTGATCCTCGCCTGCCGTGACCAGGAGAAGGCGCGCCGGGCCCGGGACAAGCTGGAGAGCGAGCTCGACCGCAGCTCCCTGGAGCTGCTGGAGGTCGACCTGGCCGACCTGGTGTCGGTGCGCCGAGCAGCCGCTGCCGTGCTCTCCGATCATGCGCGGCTCGATGTCCTGGTGAACAACGCGGGCGTCATGGGCGCGCCCTACCGGCTCACGGCCGACGGTTTCGAGCTGCAGATGGGCACGAACCATTTCGGCCACTTCGCCCTTACGGGCCTGCTCTTCAACCGGATCGTGACAACCGATCGCTCGCGCATCGTGACCGTGAGCTCACACATGCACCGCATGGGCCGGCTCGGCCGTGGCGACCTGACCGGCGCATCGGCACGCAACACCTGGGTCAGCTACGGCACGTCGAAGCTGGCCAACCTGTTGTTCACAGCGGAGCTCGCCCGGCGCCTGAGCGCGGCGGGACTCACCACCCTGGCGGTGGCGGCGCACCCCGGCTGGACCCGGAGCAACCTCGCCGGCAACGGCGCCGCACTGGGCAACAGCCGGCTGCGACGCAAGCTCGGCCGGACAGCCGGCACCATGCTCGGCCAGTCGACGGCGGGCGGGGCCGTCCCGGTCCTCTGCGCCGCGACCGCGGCGGCCATCGGGTCGGGGCAGTACATCGGCCCGGCGCGCCTCTTCGGGCTCTACGGCCCGCCGCGCGTGGCCCGGCCCTCCGGGCGCGCCCGTGACACGGAGGCTGCCCGGAGATTGTGGGAGGCCTCTGAGGAACTGACCGAGGTCCGTTATTCGGTCGACGCGCCCGCCTGAACGCAACGGCAGCAGGGCACGGTCCCGCCTCCGGTCGCTGCCACCGGTGCCCGGCAATGGCAGAGGAAGGCGGCGTGCGCCGCCGAGCGGTCCGGGCGCAGGACCCGGCCCAGGACGACGATCACGACCGAGGCTGCGCCGGCACGGCGCAAAGCGGCGGCGGCGCTCTGGGCCCGGGAACCGCTGACGTAGGTGTCGTCGAGCAGCAGGGCGCGACGGCCGGCGACGTCGGGCCGGAACGCCGCAGGGACCTCGAAGGCCCGGGCGTCGGGCCGCATGTGGCCGACCGGCGCCCCGGAGCGAACGAGCAGGCGAGCGGACCAGTGGGCCCCGCCGGCACGGTCGCGCACGGCGGCCGCCAGTCCCTCCACCTGATGCAACGGCGATCCACCCGGCCGGGCCGTCGACGGCACCGGGAGCGCGAGCGCCAGCGGGCCGCCCGCCGCCTCGGCCAGGCACCGGGCATGGGAGGCCAGGAAGCCGTCGAACAGCGCGCTGACTTTGGGCGCGAAGCGGCGGCGCGCCTCGCCGACCGGCGACTCCTTGTACCCCAGCAGGACGGCGTAGAGGGGACCGGGCAGTGGGCACAGCCGCACGGGGAAGACGGGCGCGAGAGGGAGACCGAGCCGTCGGCCGACCCAACGGCAGGCGAAGCACACGGCCTGGTCTCGGTCCGAGGGCCCGCAGCAGACGCGGCACACCCCCGGCCCGGGGGCCGGCACGCGGTAAGGGTCAGGCGGGGTCGGGGTCGGGTCGATGCAGGAGAAAGGTCCCCGTGGCCCGGCTGACCAGCACGCCGTTGGCGGCGCGCACCGTTGCCTCGCCGTAGGCCACCTGCTTCGCCATCCGCACGACCTCCCCGCGCAACTCGAACCGTTCACCCTTCAGAGCCGGTCGCATGCACTCGGTCTTCATCTCGAGCGTGCCCCGGGTGCGGGCCCCGCTCGGGAGGGCGGCGTTGATGGCGAAGTTCATGGCCGCATCGAGCAGGAGGGAGTGGATCCCGGCCTGGGTGACCCCGTGGGGGTTGCACGCCAACTCCGTCGGCATGAAGGTCCCGGAGACCCAACCCAGATCCTCACCGTCCAGGCCATAGCCGGTGAAGGCGCCGCCGACGACGTCGATGATCGGCATCCCTCCGTCGCCCAGCCAGCGGTCCATGTCCTTGCCGGTGCGGCTCATCGGAGGCAGACCCTACCGGCCGGCCACGGGACCACTGGGGCCAGGTGGCCTCGTGGAGTGGTCCAGGTAGGATGGTCCCCGATCCAAGCCGGCCAGGGAGCGACCCGCTGGAATCGGGAGGAGACCCATCATGACCACCGCAGTCATCGTCGATGCCGTCCGGACCGCCGGCGGGAAGCGCAACGGCAAGCTGCGCAACTGGCACGCCGTCGACCTGGCCTCCGAAGCCCTCAAGGCCGTGGCGGAGCGCAACAAGCTCGATCCCGCCCAGGTGGACGACGTGATCATGGGCTGCGTCATGCAGGTCTCCGAGCAGTCGCTCAACGTCGGCCGCAACGCCGTGCTGGCGGCCGGCTGGCCCGAGTCGGTGCCCGCGACGAGCATCGACCGCCAGTGCGGCTCCTCCCAGCAGGCGCTGCACTTCGCCGCCCAGGGCGTCATGGCCGGGGCCTATGACATCGTCGTCGCCGCCGGGATCGAGAGCATGACCCACACGCCCATGGGGTCCTCGGTCGTGCGCGACTACGGGTTCCCCTTCGGCCCCCGGATGATGACCCGCTACACCGGCGAGGACGGGCACAGCCAGCTGAAGGGCCAGGGCATCGGCGCCGAGATGATCGCCGACCAGTGGGGCATCTCGCGCCAGGAGCTCGACGCCTTCTCGGCGCAGAGCCACCGGCGCGCGGCGCGGGCGACCGCCGAGGGCCGGTTCGAGAACGAGATCATCCCCGTCGCCGTCCGTGATGACGAGGGCAAGGACACTGACGAGATCTTCGCCACCGACGAGGGCATCCGGCCCGACTCGACGGTGGAGACCCTGGGCAACCTCAAGCCCGCCTTCAAGGAGGACGGCAAGGTCACGGCCGGGAACTCCTCGCAGATCACCGACGGCGCCTCGGCCGTGCTGATCATGAGCGAGGAGAAGGCGAACGCGCTCGGGCTGCGGCCCCGCGCCCGCTTCCACGCCTTCGCGCTGGCCGGCGTCGACCCGGTGACGATGCTGACCGGGCCCATCCCGGCGACCACGAGCGTGCTCGAGCGGGCCAAGCTCTCCATGGACGACATCGACGCGGTGGAGATCAACGAGGCCTTCGCCTCGGTGGTGCTGGCCTGGGAGAAGGAGCACCACCCCAACATGGAGATCGTGAACCCCAACGGTGGCGCCATCGCACTGGGGCACCCGCTGGGCGCCTCGGGCGGCAAGCTGCTCGCCACGCTCCTCAACGAGCTCGAGCGCACCGACGGCCGCTACGGGCTGCTCACGATGTGCGAGGGCGGCGGGCTGGCCAACGCCACGGTGATCGAGCGGCTGGGCTGAGCCCGGGCCCGGCCCCCTGCGGCGGGCCGGGCGATCCGTCGGGGTGGTCCCCCGTCAGGGGAACGCGAGCCGGCGCCGCGGCGGTCAGTGGTATCTGGTCGCGAGCAGGAAGCCGACGAAGATCATCGCCAGGCCGACGACGAGCCCCCACGGCGAGCCATGCGCCATGAACGGCAGGTGCGCCAGGTAGTTGACCGTGATCAC
>Ga0187879_10003521_pt1 | contig 10545 bp, 10 predicted proteins | sample June2016WEW_19_1_FD_132423 | JGI IMG/M metagenome (GOLD analysis project Ga0187879, IMG submission 132423) | Peatland microbial communities from SPRUCE experiment site at the Marcell Experimental Forest, Minnesota, USA - June2016WEW_19_10 | ecosystem: Environmental > Terrestrial > Soil >... | reverse complement strand
CCGTTCCGGTGGGCGGCATCATCTCGTTTTGGTGGGCGACATCATTCCGTTACGGCGGGCGCGATCATCTCGTTTTGGTGGGCGCCTTCAATCGGAATCAGCAACCATAATTGTTTGGACCCGGATGGTCTTTCGCAACCCGAGGGAGGTCGCCCAGCGCGACTACCCTTCGCCACGATGATCCTAAGACTCAACGCCCCCCAGGCCCGAGGCCGCTACGGACTCCTTTGACTCCTTCGATGATTTCGCCAAATGGGTAGAGGAGGAGCACCGCCGTGCTTGCCTGAGTGAGGATTACGACTTCTTTATCAGCCCAGCCGTCTTCGAAAGGGATCGTCGCCAGCGGTCAAATATCCAGCACCTTAGCTACATGCATCTGGATTTCGACGATTCGGACATCGAACCCGAGAATTTCCTCAAGATGTTCCCAGACCTCGACGGTTTCGTCCACAATTCCCTGCACAATGCCGTCGGCAAGTGGAAGTATCACGCGGTTTTCGCCTTGAGCCAGCCCGTCACGCCCGAGGCCTACGAGATGATCTGGGACATGATCGCCTTGAAGATCAAGGATGCGGGCTATCATGTGCCGCTGGGGGCGGGTCGCCCCTCGAAGGGTGCCAAGCTGTCCGAGCTTGACAGGGCTTCCCGAACCCCAACGCAGTTCCTGCGGCTTGCCTGCCAGGCCGAGAACGGGGTCGACAGCTTCTTCATTCGACAGCACGGCGTGCCGATCGATCCCATTGAGTGGATTGAGAACAACCATTACGTCCCGAAGGAGTCCAAAAAAGCAGGGTGTCCTGGCGCCAGCCCCGACCTTGCCGCCGCGAGGGCCGCCGTGGCCACCTTCGTAGGACTTTCGCACGGGGAGAGGAATCGGGGCATGTTCGAGCTCTACCTCGCCCTCAAGTGTGCTCACATCCCCAAGTACGACCGGGACGACATGCTGTTGCGGGTTGCCGACCAGGACTTCCCGGACGACAGGCGAGGCAGCAGGGCGAGCAGGATCAAGCAGGCCGGGCAGCTCTCGCGTCCGCCTTATGACTGAGGACCAAGGCGGTCGTGGGGAACCTCTTCCTGCGTTGGAAGCCGTTGATAAGACACCGGGTTTCGACTAGGATGCCCGGGTGTGACAGACCCGAGAGGTCTTCGTCGACCCTTTCGAGACGGACCCCGTCGCCATCAACCTGTGCCACGCAGCAGCCCTCGGACTTGATTGAGATGCGGAAGGTCACGGCGAAGCAGCGGGCGAGCGATCTCGGGATCAGCCGAGCAACGTTCTACCGCTGGCGATCTGATGGTAGATGCAACGCTATAGGTGAGACACTTTCGAACGAAGACGAACTGCCAAGTCCAAGCGTTCCTAACCTCCCTCAAGGCGAAGCTTGCGACATCTCCGCCGATGAGTTCTGGCGTCTCGCAACGGAGCCCCTGCCTGTGCCACCAAGGAAGGATCCGCCCCCGGTGGATCCTGACGACGAAGACGAGTTCACGCGTCTCGTCCGTGGCGATGATCCAAAACCTGCAGATACCCCTCATCGAGTCGGACCTTCCGCCCGTCCCGCTGAAGGTTTCGCTCGTCCCGCTGAGGCTGACGGTTCCGCCCATTCCGGGTCGTCGCTCAGCGACGCGGAGCGGGCGGAGCTGGGGGCGGCCGGCAGGCGACTCCTGGCTCTCTGGGAATCGCGAGGAACTCGTTGATTCAACACGGGATTTCGACTAGAAACATGTGGTTTCAAGAAGGAGTTCCACGCAGGAAGGCCTGGGCGAGAGAGCACGTAGTTTCGCGCTGAATAGAATTCGGAAGTTCGTCCGACGATTCCTGATTCAACTGGAGGAGACCGAACTCGTTCGCGGTATTGGCAGCGAGGCACAGAAATGAACTTCCACGAAGAAAGAAAATGGTGGCTTGCTCGGGGCGACCCCGACGGCAAAGCTCCGGATGTACCCTTCGACACGATGACCGTTGACGGTGTCGTCATCATTAGCCGCTACGCCAAACGCCGCGAACTTCTGACCATGGCCCGCGCTATTCGGGCACTTCCGGAAGCCATAGCCAAAAGGTGGATTGTCTCCATGTTCTGCGATAGCAAGACAGCGTCCTACTGCGTCAAATTGCGGTCTCCGCCCCCCGACCCGCGCGCGATCGGATACAAACTTTCGGAGTTCTTTTTGAAGCACCACGGCGGCCACAACGGGATCCAACCTGTCACACGGCGGCGATTGCAAATTCTGGGGTGACGTCCCCTTGCTCGACATCGATGGATTGTGGAATGATGAGGCAACGATCCCTTGATCGTCGTGAGGCCGACCGTGTTTGACGCGGCAATCGCCCGGGACGACATCCGCCGCCGAAACCAGTTGAGGACGGATGCTCGCCTTCCCGCGTTGGACGTCGAGACTGAGCTTATGAGGCTCGAAAGAGTCGACCGGGAGAACCGCTACTGGAACTGGTGCCAGAGTTCCCCGCTGCGCGAGCGGGTGCGCGGGAAGATGCTCGCTAGGGTGCGTCGCAGAATCAAAAATCCTGAGTGGGTCCCGACCGGTTTTTTATCTGGAGGGGGATACGCTTTCTCCACAGCCGTGAACCGGCAGATGGCGCGGCTGTGGAGACGCCTTCGCCTGGACTCAGGGGAGCTCCGAGTTGAGTGAAGAAGTACTCAGCATAAGCCACCGACCTGTCCTCCGCTTGCCCGGCTCCGTTCCGCCCGCGAAGCAGCAGCAGCTCGGCCGTCTCACGCCCGCCACCAAGGCCACGAGGCCCAAGCTGGCGATTGTTCCCAGGGCCACGAAGCCTAAATTTGTCTTGAACTCCCTGAGAGATGGCCGCCCCTGGTCCTCGCTTTATCAAGCACTTAGCAAGGTCGCCGCCAATGTTCACCAAGAAGAAGTCCCTCCCCAGCCGCCGCGAGGACCTCCGGACGGAGCTCGCCGCCGCCCGCCACCTCATGCAGCGCGCCGAGCGCCAAGCCGCCTCCGGGGAGATGCCCGTCGAGCTCTTTAATGCCGAAGGGCAGCACCAAACGCCTTCGGCCGGCCGCGCCATCGAGGCGTCGGATGCGCGCACGAAGCTCTTCGATAGCGGGATGGGAAATGGGCGTGTTCTTGGCCTTGGCAGCTCGGAGGACAATGCGTTCCTCATTTGTTCTCATCTTGCCCAGAGAGTCAATTGAAGGATGGAGATGGCGGAGACTACCGTCCGGCGCACTTGCCTGGATTCTCCGATAGTTCAAAGAACTTTGCGGCTTTCTCACATCAAAGGCTTCGGCGAATTGATGTGCTTGAATCGTGCAGCCTGGTGTGAACGATTTCGCTGGAAGGCGACAAGGTGGAAGCTCGGCCGCCGGGCGGTTCGCGCCGTCTGGAGGCAAGGGACACGCCCATCTCCCCGGCTTTGCGTGGCTTCGTGGTCCAAGCGCGACAGAAACCGGAAGCCATGCGGTATCTGGCCTCGGACGGGCCCTAGACTCGCCGGGGACGAGTCGCTAACCACGACCAAGCTTTTTGGTGAAAATGGAGAGTCGCTTCCAATATTTGAAATAGCGAAGGTGGGTGGAGCGTTGATACGCTTGTCCGTCACGGGTCCGTCTTTTGGAGTCTCGAAGTTGGATACAGCCATGTGCATCGGCGCGCGATTCGAAATCGGCGCGGAACCCGGGGAGCCAATTTTCAATCCACGTACTGGCGAAGTGATCGTGGAGATCCCTGAGGCGTCGTTCAGTCAGGTTGACGACGCCGTGGCCGCCGCTGTGGCTGCCTTCGACCGCTGGTCGCGCACCACGCCGGCCGAGCGTTCCGTAATGCTGCTGAAGCTGGCCGACCGCATCGAGGTCAACGCCGAGGACTATGCGGCCCTGGAGGCGCTGAACTGTGGCAAGCCGCGGCACCTGGTGCTGCGGGACGAAATTCCAGGCATTGTGGACTGCATCCGCTTCTTCGCCGGTGCCATCCGCTGCCTGCAGGGGCCGGTGGCGGGGGAATACCTGTCTGGCCATACGTCAATGATCCGGCGCGATCCCATCGGCGTCGTCGCCTCCATAGCGCCCTGGAACTACCCGCTGATGATGGCGATCTGGAAGATCGCGCCGGCCCTGGCGGCGGGCAATACGGTGATCTTGAAGCCGTCGGAGCTAACGCCACTGACCGCCCTGAAGCTCGCCAGCAACATGGCCGAGGTCTTCCCGCCTGGAGTCGTCAATGTTGTCCTCGGCCGGGGGGAAACGGTGGGCAATCGCCTGAGCACCCACCCGGCGGTGGCCATGGTGTCGGTCACCGGGGATGTCGGCACGGGCCGCAAGATCATTAGCGCCGCAACCAATACCATCAAGCGCACCCATCTGGAATTGGGCGGTAAGGCGCCGGTGATCGTGCTCGACGACGCCGATCTGAAAGCAGTGGTCGAGGGCGTCCGTACCTTCGGGTACTACAACGCCGGCCAGGACTGCACGGCCGCCTGCCGCATCTATTGTGGTCCGCGCCACTACGACAACCTCGTGGCGGACCTGTCATCGGCGGTTCAGGGCCTCCACTACCAGGAAGCAGACGATGCCGAGAACGAGCTAGGCCCCTTGATATCCGAACGCCAGCGGACACGCGTGGCCGCCTTTGTGGAGCGAGCCAGAGAAAACGCTCACGTCTCCATTGCCGCGGGGGGGCGGCCGGCGGCCGGCGTCGGCTTCTTCTTCGAGCCCACGGTGGTGGCGGGCGCCCACCATGGCGACGAGATCGTCCAGCGGGAGGTCTTTGGGCCAGTGGTGTCCATCACTCGCTTTGACGATGTAGATCAGGCGGTCGATTGGGCCAATGATTCGGACTATGGCTTGGCCTCTTCGGTCTGGTCCACGGACGTGTCGCGCGCCATGAGCATCGCCTCCCGGCTGCGCTACGGCTGCACTTGGGTGAACACCCATTTCATGCTGGCCAGCGAGATGCCGCATGGCGGGCTGAAACAGTCCGGTTATGGCAAGGACATGAGCCTGTTTGCAATCGAAGACTACACCGTGGCCCGCCATGTCATGGTCAAGATGTGAGAAGTTATGGCCCTCTACCATCGCATCGTTTGCGGGCTTATAGCTGTAGGATTTGAATGAGAACGAAGCCGATGTCCGATCGACAGCTCCGCACCTGCGACGTCGACGCCGAACAGCTGAAAACACTCGGATACGCGGCGAAGTTCGACCGATCGATGACGCTGTGGGAGAACTTCGCGCTCGGCTTCACCTACCTGTCACCGGTGGTCGGGGTCTATTCCGTCTTTGATGTCGGCATGGCGGCCGGCGGCCCGCCGATGATCTGGTCCTATTTCCTGGCCGCCTTTGGGCAGTTCATCGTCTGCCTGACCTTCTGCGAAGTGGTCTCGCAATTTCCGATCTCCGGCGGACTCTATCCCTGGGCCCGCCGTCTAGTGGGCAAGCGCTGGGCCTGGATGGCGGGATGGATCTATGGCTGGGCCCTGTTCACCAGCATCGCCGCCGTCGCCGCCGGCGCCGCGCCTTTCTTGGCGCCTTTGCTGGGCTTTGGCGCGACGTCGGGGATCACCACCAGCGTCGCCATCGCCATCGTGCTGTTATCGACCCTGATCAATCTCGCCGGCACCAAATTTTTGGCGCGGGTGGCCATGTTCGGCTTCGTCTGCGAGATCGTGGGTGCGATCGCGGTCGGCGGATATCTGCTGATCTTTCAGCGCCATCAGCCGTTCGGCGTGGTGTTCGACAGCTTCAACGTCGCCCATGACGGCAACTATGTCCCTGCCTTTCTGGCGGCCGCGGTGGTGGGTTTGTTCACCTGCTACGGCTTCGAAGCTTGCGGCGACGTGGCGGAGGAGACGCCCAATCCAGGACTTGGCATTCCCAAGGCCATGCGCACCACGATCTATGTCGGCATGTCGGCGTCGGTGTTCGTCTGCCTGGCCCTCATCCTGGCCCTACCGGACATCGCCAAGGTGGTCAGCGGCGGCCTGACCAACCCCATCGAGACCGTACTTATGACCGCCTTTGGTCCGGTCGGCTCGCGGCTGGTGGTGGTTGTGGTCATGGTCTCCTTCATTTCCTGCATCCTGAGCCTGCAGGCCGCTGCCAGCCGCCTGGTCTTTGCCTATGCCAGAGACGAGATGGTCGTCGGCAGCGCCTGGTTGAACAAGCTTTCGCCCCGGACTCATGTGCCCACGCGGGCACTGGGGCTGTCGGGCGCCATCGCTTGCGGTATCCTGTTGCTGGGGCTGTTCTTTCAGGACGCGGTGGCGACCATCGTCAGCTTCGCTGTCATCGGCATCTACGCCGCCTTCCAAATGATCGTGGGCGGCGCGCTGTTCGCCCGGCTCATGGGTTGGAAGCCGTCGGGACAGTTCCTCCTGGGCAAATGGGGGCTGACCGTCAACATCATCGGCCTCATCTACGGTGTGGCCGCGATCATCAACATGTTGTGGCCACGGACCCCGGCCCAGCCCTGGTACATCAACTACGCCATGTCGGTCACGTTCGCCGGCGTGGTCGGGCTTGGCGCGCTCTGCATGCTGATCTTCCGCCCCTACGAGCGTGGGAGCGCGCCGGCCGGGGATGCTTGGCTCCTCGGGCGGACGACAACTCTCGCGGCTTCTCCCCAGCCGGGAGAATGAGGGCGGGGTGGAGGAATCAGTCCTAGCAAAGGGACAAAGGCGATGGGCGATGGGCGATTGGTCACGCGGTGGATGTCGGTGGCAGCGGTAATCTTAGTGGTCGGCGGCTTGGGAAGCGTCCCTGCTTCGGCTGAGGACCAGGCCAGCACCTTTACGGTGGTGGAGCGGGCGGTGACGGACGCGATTTCCGTCCATGGCGGCGCCGGGGCCGACAACGTCGGCGACATCCTGACCTTCGTCAATGAGATCTATGACGCCGCCGACAAGGAGAAGGTCGGGTCGGACCGGGGTTATTGCGTGCGTGTGGTCGTCGGGAAAGCCTTCGAGTGTCATTGGACGCTGATGCTCGCCGAGGGGCAGATCACTGTGGACGGACCGTTTCTGGACTCCGGTGATTCCGTTCTGGCCGTTACGGGCGGCACGGGCGCCTATGGCGGGGCCCGGGGTGAGATGCTGCTGCATGCCCGCGACGCAAAGGGCAGCGCCTTCGACTTTACCTACAAGCTCAAATGAGGACAGCGCCGACGCGGCTTCGTGCCGACCAGACCCAGTATGGAGTGTAAACGGTGCTGACCTTGGCGAAGGAAGGCCTATTGACGACCTTAGGCTATGTGGGTGGGCAGTGGCGTCCGGCCGCAGACGGCGCGACGTTTGACGTCGTAAATCCCGCGGATGGCGGCGTGGTGGCGCGAGTCGCAGACTACGGCGCCGACGAAGCAGCGGACGCCATAGCCGCCGCCGAGGCGGCCCTGCCGGCTTGGCGCGCGGCGCTTCCGAAGGAACGCAGCGATCTGCTGCGGCGCTGGCATGATCTGGTGCTGCAACATCAGGAGGATTTAGCGCGCATCCTGACCGCGGAGCAGGGCAAGCCCCTGGCCGAGGCGCGCGGGGAGATTCTCTATGGGACCTCTTTCATAGAATGGTTCGCGGAAGAAGGTAAGCGCATCTACGGCGACACCATGACCGTTCCGGGCCGGGACAAGCGCATCCTGGTGATCAAGCAGCCGGTGGGCGTCGTAGCGGCCATCACGCCGTGGAATTTCCCCAACGCGATGATCACCCGCAAGATCGCGCCAGCGCTGGCGGCGGGATGCACGGTCATCGTCAAGCCCTCGGAGGAGACGCCCCTGTCGGCCCTGGCGCTGATGGTGCTGGCCGAAGAAGCGGGCATGCCAGCCGGGGTCCTGAACGTGCTGGCGACCACCAAGGCCGCCGCAGTGGGCGGGCGGCTGATGGCGTCATCGGCCGTGCGCAAGGTGTCCTTCACCGGCTCAACGGCGGTGGGCAAGCAGCTGATGCGGCAAAGCGCTGCGACCTTGAAGAAGCTGTCTTTGGAACTGGGTGGCAACGCGCCTTTCATCGTCTTCGACGACGCAGATATCGATGCGGCCGTGGCGGGGCTATTGGTGGCGAAGTTTCGTAACGCCGGCCAGACCTGCGTTTGCGCCAACCGCATCCTGGTTCAGTCCGCCATCTGCGATCGGTTTCTGGACGCCTTCGTGAAAGCCGTGGCCACTCTGTGCCAAGGCGACGGGGCGGAGGCTGGAACATCAGTCGGGCCGCTGATCAATTCAGCAGCAGTGGACAAGGTGTCGGCTCTTGTGGCCGGCGCCCAGGCGGGCGGCGCCCGCGCGCTTTTGGGCGGCGGTCCCGCAGCGCGGGCGGGTCATTTTTTCCAGCCTACCGTCCTAGCCGATGTCAGCCCGGCCATGGAGATCGCCCGTTCCGAAGTCTTCGGTCCGGTCGCGCCGGTGATGCGTTTTGAGACGGAGGCGCAGGCCATCCGACTGGCTAATGACACCCCGTACGGCCTGGCTGCCTACTTCTATGCGCGGGATCTCGGCCGCGTGATCCGTGTCTATGAGGCGCTCGAATATGGCATGGTTGGGGTAAACGATGGCGCAATATCGTCGGAAATCATCCCGTTCGGCGGGATGAAAGAATCAGGTTTCGGCCGCGAGGGGTCGAAATACGGGATCGACGAATATCTCCAACTCAAGAGCGTCAGCCTAGCCGGCTTCAATCTCCCTTAGTGAATCGTAGCAAGCGGATGAGTCCTCATTCGTTTGTGATCCGATCCACTAAATTCATGCCTCCCGTCTCAAACGTCAGGTCGAACATGTCCCTCACCAACCAAGCCTGGGCCGAGCGCCGGATGGCCGCCATTCCTCGCGGCGTCTCGCAGACCTCACAGATCTACACCGCTCGGGCGCAGAACGCCGAGCTCTGGGACGTGGAAGGCCGTCGCTATATCGATTTCGCGGCGGGCATCGCCGTGGTCAATACCGGCCACAACCACCCCCGGGTGAAGGCGGCGGTTCAGGCTCAGTTGGATCGATTCAGCCATACGTGTTTTCAGGTCGCCCCTTACGAGGACTATGTTGTCTTGGCGGAAAGGCTGAACCGGCTGGCGCCTGGCGATGCGCCCAAGAAGACTATTTTCCTCACCACCGGGGCGGAGGCGGTCGAGAACGCCGTCAAAATCGCTCGGGCGGCCACTGGGCGGTCGGCAGTCATAGCCTTCTCTGGCGGCTTTCACGGACGCACTTTCATGGGTATGGCGCTCACCGGCAAGGTCGCCCCCTACAAGGCGGGTTTCGGGCCGATGCCGGGAGAGGTCTTCCATGTCCCCTTTCCGAACGCCTATGAGGGCGTCGATCTGGAGACCTCGCTGTCGGCGTTGGACATGCTGTTCCGCTCGGACGTCGATCCCGCACGGGTGGCCGCCATCATTATCGAGCCGGTGCAGGGTGAAGGTGGGTTCAATATTGCACCGACGCCGCTGCTGAAGCGCTTGCGCCAGATCTGCGACACGCATGGCATTTTGCTGATCGCCGACGAGATCCAGACGGGGTTCGCCCGCACTGGCCGGCTGTTCGCCTGCGACCATGCCGGTATCGAGCCCGACCTCATCGCCATGGCGAAGGGCATAGCCGGGGGATTTCCCCTTTCAGCCGTGACCGGCAAGGCGGCGATTATGGACGCCCCCAGCCCTGGGGGTCTGGGCGGAACCTACGCTGGATCACCCATCGCGTGCGCCGCCGCGCTTGCCGTGCTGGATGTGATCCAGGACGAGAACCTAGCCGACCGCGCCCTCGCCATCGGCGATCTGTTTCATCACCAGTTGGGCCGTTTGGCGGCTGCGTCCAACGGCGCCATCGGTGATATTCGTGGACTGGGCGCCATGGTCGCGATCGAACTGGTCAAGAACGGCGATCCGGGCTGGCCGGACGCCGAACTCACCAAGGCCATAGTGGCCAAGGCTCAGGAGCATGGCCTAATCTTGCTTGCTTGCGGCACACGCAGCAATGTCATCCGCTTCCTGCCACCGTTGACCGCTTCCGACGGGCTCGTTCTAGAAGGGCTGAACCTCTTGGAAGCCACGCTGGCCGACCTTGGTGTCATCTAACGGGCGGGGTTTATCCCTTCAGCAACGGGTTCTTGGAGGCGCGCGACCAGTGGTGCGCCGGCTCGATGGAGCAGAGCGGAGTCGATGCGAGGATCGGCGCCTGGATCGCGCACGTGCCGTTAAGGGATGCGGTCAACGACCGCCAGCGCTACCTTATGAGTCGCGTTAGCGTTGCCGAAAAGGCGACGGCGGCTGATCAGGCTTGGAGCGCGTCATGGGCCTGCTGCAACGCAGTTGCCACCGACATTCACGCGCCGATCGGCAATCACACGTTTCGCGCGACCGGCATCACCGCTTACCTTGCCAATGGCGGCGTACTGGAGCACGCTCAGGCCATGGCGGCGCACGAGAGCCCGCGCAAGACGAAGCTTTACGACCGTACCGAGGAGCGACTCACGCAGGATGAAGCGGGAGAGGATCGGAACGTGTCAACGACTTTGAGACAGCCGGTATTTGAATTTAAGCTTGGATTCGTAGCCGTTGGGTTGGCGGGTTGATCCAGGCGGCGGTTGGTTTGTGTGGCGGT
>Ga0187879_10003513_pt1 | contig 10560 bp, 9 predicted proteins | sample June2016WEW_19_1_FD_132423 | JGI IMG/M metagenome (GOLD analysis project Ga0187879, IMG submission 132423) | Peatland microbial communities from SPRUCE experiment site at the Marcell Experimental Forest, Minnesota, USA - June2016WEW_19_10 | ecosystem: Environmental > Terrestrial > Soil >... | reverse complement strand
TGCCGACTGCCAATTTTTTATTATACCTTCGCCCCAGGCAGGGGTCGGTCGAGGGCCGCCAAATCATTAGACGCAGAAAACCCGGTTCGCGTTGACCACGAACGCCAGGACCCACGGGAAGGGTGTGGTGGCGGGGCTTTGCCCCGCCGGGACGGGGCGGAGCCCCGTCCCCACACAACTCTCTACAGTTTCAGCGTCATCAGCGCCAGGAACAGGCCGGTATAGCTGGCGATGACCAGCAGCACCAGCAGCGCCCCAAAACTCAGGACGTTGAATATTCCCCACGGCTTCTGCACCGCGCCCGTCGCCAGCTTCCACAATCCGAAGCTACCCGCCAGCGCGCAGGCCGGCAACACGAACAGCCCAATCGCCCGCCCGTGCGTCACCTGAGGAAAGACGATCAGGAACATCACGGCAGGAAGGAACGCCAAAGCCGGGACAATCGCCAGTGGGGCGCCGATCAGGAACGCACGTTCCCGCTCTCGCCATCGGGTGATCGGATCATCGGGTGGTCGGGTCATCTAAGACCTTGAGTATCAGATCACCCGATGGCCCGATGACCCGATGCTATCTGGCTTCATACACGGTCGTGCCGCCAACGATCGTGCGCAGAACTTTCGTTTCCAGGATTTTTGGCGGTGGGACTGCCGTAATGTCCTGATCAAGAACGACAAAGTCGGCCAGCATTCCCGCCTCCAGCTTGCCTTTTTGCTTTTCGGCGAACTCGGCAAAAGCCGCGCCCGTGGTGTAGGCGGCCATGGCTTGCTCGATGTTCAGTTTCTGCGCAGGATAGTAACTTTTCCTTCCGTCTTCGCTCATACGGGTCAGCGCCGCGTAGAGGCCGCGAAACGGCGTAACCGGTTCGATCGGATAATCCGAACCAAACGCCAGCACCACGCCGCGGCGAAGGAACTCGGCCCAGGCATAGGAATGCTCGGCGCGCTTCGGTCCCAGATACGCCTCAGCCCAATTCATATCCGTGAGCAAGTGGCTGGGCTGCATTGACGCGATCACCTTCAGATCCTTGAATCGCACAATCTGCTGCGGCGTGGTGACCTGCGCGTGTTCGATGCGAAGCCGATAGTCATTTGCATTGCCACCGTCGGCCGCTTTCACCTTGCCTTCTTTTGCCGCCTTTTCCGCCTCGGCAAAGGCGTCGAGCGCCAACTGCACCGCTTTGTCGCCGATGGCGTGGAAGCCGATCTGATATCCCGCCAGCACCCGCTCCTTCGTCATCGCGTTCAGCTTGTCCGCCTCGTATTGCGGCAGGCCACTGTTCTTCATCGTATCGTTCTTCACCGTATCGTTCTTAGGATTATCGCTGTAGGGTTGAAGCAACGCGGCCGTCTTCGAGCCAAGCGATCCATCCACGAAGGCCTTCAGCATTCCGGTGTGGAGCATGGTGTCGGAGGCGGGATGCGAGCTGCGCTTGCTGTTGAGATCTTCGATCGATTCGTCGAAATCCAGCCACTCTGAAATCCGCGCCGTCAGCTTTCCGTCGTGCGCGAGTTCTTCGTAAATCTGAAACTCTTCCCACGGCGAGTAATCCTGCGCGGAGGTGATGCCGTGACTCGCGAGATCCGCAAGAGCGAGTTCGATGGCTTGCCGCTGCTTCTCGTGCGTGGGCTTGGGAACCACCGCCTGCACCAATAGTTGCGCCTTCTCGCGCAGAATGCCGTTGGGCGTGCCCGCGTCATCACGATCGATCCTTCCACCCTCCGGATCGCGACTGGCGACGGTGACGCTGGCCAGTTGCAAGGCGCGTGTGTTCGCCACTGCCATATGCTCATCCACCCGCCTCAGAAAAACCGGATGGCTTTGGCTCACCTCATCCAGATCCCAGCGCGTGGGCAGAACTTTGACCGGCCAGAGAGTCTCGTCCCAACCGCCACCTACGATCCACTCTCCTGGCGCCGCTTTTTCGACCTGGGCGAGGATGCGTTCGCGGAACTCATCGAGCGTCTTGACGCCGACCAGGTTCACGTTCATCTTCTCCAGACCGGCGCTGGCCAGGTGCATGTGGGCGTCATTGAAGCCGGGCATGACGAAGTGACCATCCAGATCCACGATCTTCGTCTCTGGCCCTTTCAGCTTCATGATCTCGTCGCGAGTCCCCACGGCGAGGATCCGGTCGCCAGCGAGCGCCAGCGCCTCGGAGCGCTTGCCCGCTCCTAGCGAAGACGACGCATCGACCACCCCGGTATAGATATTGGCGTGGGTAAAGATCAGATCCGCTTTCGGCTTCTGAGAGCTCTGTGCCGACGCGCCGCTCTGCGCCGACACGCCCGAGGCCACGGCCAACAGCAGAATCGGAGCGATTCGCGTCATCATTCTCCTACTCCCGCCAGGGTCAGCATTGTAAGCAGAATGCGCCTCAGGCCGAGGTCTCGTCCATGGCAGTCGTACCATTCTTGCAACGTGTGCGCGCCGCCTCCGGAACCGCCGCCCCCGATGGCGATGGCTTCGCGGCCCAGCGAAAGCGGAATGTTGGCGTCAGTCGACGCCCGTTGCACCTGCGCCGTATTGCCCAACTGCGCGTCCACGGCGCGGATTACCTTCAGCACCCGCGCACCCGGCGCCAGTTCGCCCGCCGGTCGATTTCCGATCTCGAGCACTTCGCTCTTCACCACCGCCAGGCGGCGCGTTCCGTGCTGAGCGGCGTCCCGATTTTCCAATGCGATCGCCTGCTCCAGTGCGAGGCGCAGCGTTCGTTCCAGTCGGTCAATTTCCGCCATTGACGTGGAGCGCAGATCGACCCGCATGCTGGCGGATTCCGGAATCGAGTTGACCGAAGTCCCGCCCCGAATCGTGCCCACATTGAACGTGGTTTTCGGCGCGGCCAGCACCGGCGTTTGACGGAAGACCTCGATCGCACGGGAGAGCGCAATGATCGGATTGGGTGCGCCGAAGTCGCTCCAGGAGTGACCGCCCGGGCCGCGCACGATCACCTCAAAACGGCGGCTGCCCAGGGCCTCCGCCACCACCGTGTCCGATCCGGCGCCATCGACAACCACACTGTAGGCAATCGCGTCTCGCCAGCGTGGCGTCGCGAAAACGTGCCGCATGCCGCGCAGATCGCCTTCGCCTTCTTCCCCGACGTTTCCGATGAACAGAAATGGCAGCCCATGCGAGAGGCGCGCGCTGCCGCATACACTGGCCACGGCCAGCATCGCCGCAATGCCCGCGCCGTTGTCGGACACTCCCGGGCCATACAAGCGGCTGCCCTGCTGCCGGATGTTCAACGGCGTCGCCGCCGGAAACACCGTATCGATATGCGCGCTGAGCGCCACGAAACGGTTTCCGCCGCCGGGACGAACGCCGAACACGTTGCCGACCTCATCCACCTGCACGTCAGTGAGCCCGAGTTCGCGAAAACGGTCGGCCAGCCACGCGCCGCGTGCCGCCTCGCCGAATGGAGGAGCGGCGACTTTCGTCGCCTCCATCTGCCAGAGCGCAAACTGCGATTCTTGCGAGCGGAACTGGTCGAATGCGGCGCGCACCTGCGACGAGCCGGCGAGTCGCGCGACTTCCTCCTGCACCGGGGGATACGAATCAGCAGCTGCCACTTGCGGAGTTGTCTCCATCCTTTGCGCCTATCTTATAACGTAAGAGCGTAACGCCGGGGTACTGAACGAGTCTGGTGATCCCGTCGCTTGGAACCAAGCCGCTGAACCTCCCACGCTTCAGCCAACGCCGCGGAGGGTGGTCTCGGCGGGATGAGCTGCGAGCGTCTGCATGCCATCCAGAATCATGGCGATTACGTTCTCGTCCCCGGCTACCGTGTTGATCATCAGGTGATAGAGGCAGCGTGTCGGCCATTCGTTATCGAAGTAGTGTTTGATGTAGGCCATCCGCTCCTTGTCTACGTTCTCCACCAGGTCTTCGGCCTCTTCCCAGCTCTTGCCCATGGCTAGCAGGCGGCGAATCTTTTCGTCGTGTGGAGCGTAAGTGAAGACGCTAAAAGTATCCTCGCGTTCACGCAGGAAAAACGGGGACCCACGGCCCACAATCACCGCGTTGCCTTCTGCGGCAATCGCGCTCATGATCTCTCCCACCATGGCCATCATGCGATCCGTATCAAACGCCTGAGAAGCGTCCAGCGGCATGCTGCGTTCGTAACTACCACGCCAGAAGGCTTTCGCGAAACGGTAGAGGCGGCTATCGACCCGCTCATCGCACAAAGCCACGGCCGATTCCGGCACCTGCGCGCGCTGGGCAATCTCGCTGGTCAGTTGCTGGTCCCAGAGCTTCCAGCCCAGCCGGCGGGCCAGTTCGGCGGCAATGCCTCCGCCCCCGCAGCCAAATTCGCGCTCCAGAGTAACGATGCGAAACATCGCAAACCTCCTTCACTCATACGCCCGGCTCTCCACTAGTGAGCCATGATCGCTCCCGGCTTCGACTTCTTGATCAGGAACACACACGGGATTAAACAGAAAATCACGACCCCGAGCACCCAAAAATTGTCAATGTAGGCCAACATAGTCGCATGCCGGATCACATTCGCCTGCATCATCGCATAGGCATGCTGCTGCGCGGTTCCAGGTCCAAAGCCAGGCCCGGCGCCGGCGCCCGAAAAAGTCTTCGTCATCCCGTGCAGCACGGATCGAAACTGGGGATTGGCGGCGTTGAGCTTCTCCACCAGCCGCACCTGGTGAAACTGTGCGCGCCTAGCCAGCATGGTGGTGACAAATGAAATCCCGATGCTGCCGCCAATATTTCTGGCGAGGTTCATCAAACCGGACGCGGCATTGTTCTTGTCGCGGGGCAGAAACGCATACGCGGCGGTGTTAATGGGCACGAACAGGAAAGAGAGTCCCACCGCCTGGAAGACGCGCGCCATGGTCACGGTGCGGAAATCGATGTCCAGGTCGAAGGTCGTCATATGAAACAGCGACAACGAGAGCACGGTCAACCCAAACAGCAGCAGCCAGCGCGGGCTATGCCGCGAAAGCAGAAATCCAACCAGCGGCAACATCATTATGATCGTGAAACCGCCCGGCATTAGAGCCAGCCCGGACCGTTCGGCAGTGTAGCCCAGCACCGTCTGCATGAACAGCGGCAACATCAGCGTGGTGCCGAGCAGGGCAAATCCGAGCATGAACATCAGAAAGTTTGCGGTGGCGAAGGAGCGCACGCGAAATAAATGCAGGTCGATGATGGGGTCTTTGGTGTGCCACTCCCAGAAAATAACGAAGATCAGCGACACGGCTGAGACCACGCTTAGCCATACGATGAAGTGCGATTCGAACCAGTCTTCGCGTTGTCCTTTGTCGAGGATCACCTGCAGCGTTCCCAGGCCGAGCGCGACAAAACCGAGTCCGATGTAGTCGATGCGGGTTTCACTCAGCTGGCGGCGCTTGAAGTACGGGGGATCCTGGATGAGCCGTGACGTCAGCAAAAGCGAAATAATGCCGACCGGGATATTGATGAAAAAAATCCAGCGCCAGGTGAAGTTGTCGGTGATATAACCGCCGAGCGTAGGACCGATGGCCGGAGCCATCACCACCGCGATACCATAAACAGCGAACGCCATGCCGCGCTTGGCGGGAGGAAAGGTGTCGGCGAGAATGGCCTGCTCGCTCGGCTGCAAACCTCCGCCGCCCACCCCCTGAAAAATGCGGAAGACGATCAGCGTGGCGAGATTGGGCGCGAGTCCGCACAAGAAAGAACTGACCGTGAAGAGCGCGACGCAGCTCATGTAAAAACGCTTGCGGCCCATGATCGAAGACAGCCAGCCGCTCAGCGGCAGCACGATGGCGTTGGAGACTAAATAAGACGTAAGCACCCACGTGCTCTCGTCCTGACCCGCGGAAAGACTGCCGGCGATATGCGGCAGCGCCACGTTGGCGATGCTGGTATCCAGCACCTCCATGAACGTGGCCAGCGTCACCGTGAGAGCAATGATCCACGGATTGACCGCCGGACGCCACGCCGCGGCGTCATTCATGGTAATCGCAGCCGCGCCCATTATTTGATCCAGACCTTCGGCACCACCGACATCCCCGGGCGTAATTCATGGCTCTTGATCACGCCCGGCTCGAACACGATCTTCACCGGTATGCGCTGCACAACTTTGACGTAGTTGCCGGTGGCGTTTTCGGGAGGCAGCAGGCTGAAGCGCGCACCGCTGGCGCCGGCGATGGAATCGACATGCCCCTTGTAGGTCTTGCCGCTCGCATCCACCGCAATGTCGGCCGGCAAACCGGGCTTCATTTTCTTAAGCTGCGTCTCCTTGAAGTTCGCCGTGACCCAGAGGTCACCTTCACCGAGCGGGATGACCTTCATCATCTCCTGGCCGGGTTGTACGTTTTGCCCGACCTCCACAGTGCGGTTGCTGACGACTCCACTGACCGGCGCCATGATTTTCGTGTACGAGAGGTTCAGTTCGGCCTGCTCTAACGCAACCTTCTTCTGCTGAGCAAAGGCCTGCGCCGACTGGGCGCGGGCGCTCATGACTCGCATCGTGTGCGACCTGTTGCCGGCGTTGCGAAGATCGGCGTCGGCCTGCTCCAGTTTGCTCTGCGCCTGTTTGATCTGTGCCGCGTAAGCGTCAGCATTGGAGCGCGCCGCTTGCAGGCTTGCGGCTGCGCCTTGAGCGCTGCTGACGGCCAGATCGTACTGCTGTTGCGAGATTTCCTCCTTGTCGATCAGCTGCTTGTAGCGGACAAGATCGTTCTGCGCTTTGGTGTTATTGGCGTCCGCTTCCGCAACCTGCGACTTGGCTGCTTCAAACTGCTCGCGGGCAGCCGAGATTCCAGCCTGCGCGCCGGAGACACCGCCCTGAGCGCCGCTGACCTGGCTTGAGGTGCTCACATCGGTGATCGGGACATTGATGCCGGCAGCGGAAGCCTGCGCCTGCGCGTCGGCGTATTGAGCGCGCGCCTCCCCCACCGCGCCTTCGAGGTCGGCAGGGTCGATTTCCACCAGCACCGTTCCCTTTTCCACGTACTGGTTGTCTTCGACATTGAGTTTCAGCACATAGCCGCTGATGCGCGCGCTCACCGAGTTCACGTGCCCGTCAATCTGCGCGTCGTCGGTGGATTCGTAGCTTGCGAGGTAACGCCACAGAAAGAAAACGCCGATCACAATCACGAGGCCGGCGAGAATGAACCCCCACTTCGTGCGCGGATGGCTCAAAATCTCTCTTCGTCGCTGGTATCGGGCTTCGCTGTCCGGCGAGGGCTGGGACTGCGTGGTGCTTGCTTCCGGTTGCGGTTTGGGCTCGGCTACAACGCTGCTGCTGTCTTCCATTGGCTACTTCCCTTTCAAGTATTCGCGAACGCCCTCTTCGGCGCGTCCGAGGGCGCGGGCAAAGGAAACCTTGGCCAGGTTGTGAAGGTAGAGGCTCGAGATAAGACTCTCGTGCGCAGACGCCACCGCTTCCTGCGCCTGCACCACTTCGAGGTTGTCGGTAATTCCGGCGGAGAAACGGTCCCGCGATTGGGTGAGCGCCTGCTCGGCAAGATTCACCGAACTTTGGGCGACTTCCACCTGATCGCTGGACGACTTGAGGTCGAGCAGCGCGTTGCGGATATCCTGATCAATCTGCCCGCGCACGTCCGCCATCTGCGCCTGCGCCTGCCGCAGGCTGGCTTCGGCCTTCAGAACATCTCCATGGACCTTGCCGCCCTGAAAAATAGGAATGTTCAGCGTACCGACGACCGCATACGTAGGCAGCACATCGCCGGGAACCGCGCCGATTTCGCCGTAATTCGCCGCCAGATCAATGGTCGGAAAATACCCCGCGGTGGCCGCGCTCCGCTCCAGTTGCGCGGCGACCAGACGATCCCGCGCCGCTTTGTAATCGGAGCGCAGAGAATACGCTCGCTGCAAGCTGGTTTCAAGATCGGGGATGGGAAAAGCCTGGTAAGGAGCTTTGTCGGCCAATTCGAATTCCTGACCGGGCGCGAGTCCAATCACACGGGCCAGCGAAATTTTCTGCTTGGCGAAATCGTTCGTGGCTGCGATCAGTTGCTGTTGGCGCGTCTGGTATTCGACCTGCGCCCGGAGCGTGTCGATGGCCGGAGCGACGCCGGCCTGCTGTTGCGCGACCGCTTTGTCGTAGAGCGCCTTCGCGGTCTCCACCTGGGCTTGCGCGGTTTCCACGCGAGCTGCTCCGGCAATCGCCTCCAGGTAGGCGTTGCCGGTCGCGAGCACCACCAGGTCGCGTGCGTCCTTCAGATTGAACCGGGCCACGCTTTCGCCGATCACGGAAGAACGGTATTTCTGGATTGCCTTCCAGTCGAACACGCGCTCGGTCGCCGACGCGCGCACATCAAAATAAGAGAAAGGCCCGATGACGCGAGGAAGAGTAAGACCAGGAAACAGCCGGCCGCGAAGTCCCTCCGCTTCCAGGCTCGTTTTCTCCGCGGCTTCCTGCACATCCCCGCTGACGTTCGGAAGCAGGTCGCTGAGCTTCTGCCATTTCTCGCCCCGCGCCTCGATGGTGTTGTATTCCGATAAAAGACCAGCCAGGTTCTGGCGCAAAGCCCGCTCAATCGCCTCGCTGAAGGTCAGCGGCAGGACGCCGGGAGTCGGCTTGGCCTCCGGCACACTGCCAAACACTGGATTCTGTGCCGAAGTTTGAATCTGCATGGCACCGCCCGTCGAACTCGCGGTCACACCTGAAGTCGAACTTTGGGCAAAAAGCGCCGGGCGGAAAACGACGATTGACGCGATCAGAAAGACGTCCAGCAAAAGGAATGCACGATAACACCGCAATTGGCGGGTGGGACGGTGTGCGGAAGCCATGGAACCTGGGTTATCTCCTTACCGAAACGAAAATGATAGTCTTTTCGACTCTTTCTTGGTGGAGATCCGATACAAATTGTTGGAACACCTCGCGATGGAGTGATGGAGCGATGGAGCTCAGATCCACAACGTTTTGCCGGCGCCCTCGCACTGGCGACAGTGACCTTGGTCATCTTGTGGGAACGCGACCCAAAGTTCAGTCTATGAGAGTCAAGCACTTCCTGCGACGGAAAGCTGCGTGGAAGTCCTGCGTATGAGCGAAAACAAGAAACTGTCACCCAAAGGATCGGACTGGACGCGCCTGCTCACCGATCCCGACCTGGTCAGCCATCTCGGGAAACTGCTTCAGACCTACCGCGAGGTACGTCCGGAACAGCGTGAAGCGGCGCTGCTGCGGTCGATGCGCGAGATCAAAGATGCGGCCGTCAAAGCCCGCGAGGAACGGAAGAATGTAGCCGTTGCTGCGGCGCCGGCGCCACCCGTCGCGCTTCCCCATCCCGAACCAGTCGATGAAGCGCCCCCGTTCGAACCGGAGTTATTCAAGTCGCAGTTGGAATCGGATCGCCGCCATTTTCAGCGGATCAAGTGCTATGTCGCGGTGGAAATTCGCGTTGAGGGCATAGACGAGCCGGTCTGGGGCAATCTGGCGAATGTGAGCCGCGGAGGCTGCCTGGTCGAGACCGCCAGCGTCGTGCCCGCGGGCAAGGCGCTGGAGATCGGGCTGTGGGTGGCAAGCGGCAAGATCTGGGTGAAAGGCGTCATCATCAGCGGCGTCGCGACGCGCACCGCGTTTGGCGTGCGGGTGAAATTCTCCGAGGCGGAACTGTCGGAAAAGGAACACCTGCGGGAATTTCTTAGGTTCGTCGAAGGCACTGCCCGCAAGGCGCACAGCGGAAAAGACTACGTGGCGCAACTAAAGCGCTAGGCCGCTCCTGGCCGGGCCCATGCACTCACTGCTCGATCAGCACATCCCCGCCCTCAATCTTCACCGGATACACGGCCACCTTCGCGCCCGGCGGACCGGCCTCTCCCGTCTTCGGATCCCACTCCCAGCCATGCCACGGGCAAACCACCTTCCCTCCTGAGATCACGCCCTGGCCGAGCGGCCCTCCTCGATGCAGGCAGATGTTATCCATGGCGCTGATTTCGCCGTTCACGTTGGCGACGCAGATGGTCTTGTCTCCGCAGGGGAATTCTGCGGCTTCGTTGTTGCCGGGGAGTTCGGGTTGAGAAGCGATCTTGACGAAATTACCCATGAGTCTTGTGTGCTGCCGGCGAAACCCTGCCGAGCTTTGCTCGGCTTGGACGGGGCAGAGCCCCGTCCCCACACGAACCTGCTATTTCGGCTGCATCGTCTGCGCCACCATCACCTGGCGCTTGAAATCCTCCATCATCCGCTCTTCGAGCCGTACTTCGGTGGGGCGCTTGGCGAGCGTCATGGTGTCGATCTTGTCCTGCAGCCTGAGCAGCGCGTAAAACAGATTCTCCGGACGCGGTGGGCATCCGATCACGTAGACATCCACCGGTACAATGCGATCCACGCCCTGCAGCACGGCATAGGTATTGAACGGCCCGCCCACCGACGAGCATGCGCCCATCGAAATCACCCACTTCGGCTCGGGCATCTGTTCGTAAATTCTCTTCACCACCGGCGCCATCTTCAGCGTGACCGTGCCGGAGACGATCATCAGATCCGCCTGCCGCGGGCTGGGCCGAAACACCTCCGCGCCAAAACGCGCGATATCGAAGCGCGCGGTTGAAGCCGCGATCATCTCGATGGCGCAGCACGCCAGCCCAAACGTCATCGGC
>Ga0187879_10003512_pt1 | contig 10562 bp, 10 predicted proteins | sample June2016WEW_19_1_FD_132423 | JGI IMG/M metagenome (GOLD analysis project Ga0187879, IMG submission 132423) | Peatland microbial communities from SPRUCE experiment site at the Marcell Experimental Forest, Minnesota, USA - June2016WEW_19_10 | ecosystem: Environmental > Terrestrial > Soil >... | reverse complement strand
GCGGTGCCCGGCCCCCCGAAGACCTCGGCCAGGGGAGCCGGGTCGACCGCGAGCGGGTCGACGAGCGCCACCTTGCCGGCCCAGGCGATCTGGATGAGCGCCAGGTCGGGGACGTAGGTCCGCTCCGTGTGGAACTCGGTGTCGAAGCCGTAGAACTCCTCGGCGACGAGTTCGGCGACGAGGGATTGAAGGGCGACGGTGTCGACCACCATGGTCGCCGGCCCGGGCGGCGGGGTCACGAACGTGTCACCGCATGGATACGGAGGTCGGGCGCGGTCGTCATCGCGGCGGGAGGAGATGGGTGAAGGTGCAAGGCCTGGGGCGAGGCTAGCGCGGGCGATGCCGGCGCCGTTCGGGCCGGCCATCACTGCACCCTCTTCGCAACCGTCCTGCCGTCTTTCTGAGTGTTCGTTTCACCCCGCAGGAGTAAACTGAAGGCTCCACCGAAAATGGCGTTCGGTTCGCAAACGGGCGTTCGGGCCCAGGCCACTGACTTCCGACTCTGTTCCACCCGGGACCGTTCCGATAAGAGTGGGGAAGTCCGAATCGGAGGGGACACTGTGAAGAAGGAACTTGGCGGCGACGAGGGCGCCGGGACCGGCCGGGCCTCTGGCGACACCGCCGGGCAGGGCGGTGTCGAGGTCTCGCGACGCGGATCCGCGAAGAACGTGGAGTCGATGTTGAAGGAGTTCAGCTCGGTCGGCGACGCACCTCGCTCACCGGGCGCCGGCAAGTACGACCAGCTGTGGCAGCTCTCCATGGCCGACCCCCATACGGGCCTGGCGAACCAGCTCCTGCTGCTCGACCGTCTCACCCAGGCGCTGACCCGCCGCCGCCGCCACGGCGGGGAGGTGGTGGCCTGCCACATTGAGCTGGACAACCTGGGCGAGATCAACCTCGACCTCGGGTACACGACGGGGAACACGGTCCTCTGCGAGACGTCCCGCCGCCTCGTGTCGATCCTGCGTACCGAGGACACGGTGGGCCGTGTGGGCGGTAGCGAGCTCGTCGTCGTGCTGACCGTCACCGACGAGCAGGCGGTGGGGCCACTGATGCGCCGGATACAGCACACTCTCGACGAGCCGGTCATGGTGGGAGGGAGTGGCATCCGCGTCCACTCCTCGCTGGGTGTCGCGATCGCCGAGGACACCGAGTCCGCCGAGGACGTCCTGTCGCGAGCGGATCGTTCGACGCGCGTCGCCAAGCGCTGACACCCGTCAGTAGGTCGCGGCAATGGTGCGGGTGATTCGCTGGGTGCTCATCGTCGGGGTCACGGCAGTCGCCGTGCGGTCTCTCCCCGACATCGCCCGCTACCTCAAAATTCGCTCCCTGTAGCACTGCGCTGCACGATGTCCCGGGCCCGCCCGAGGATGGTGCTCATCGACATCTCCTCGCCCGACGACGGGTCGATCCGCCTCCCCACCTCCTGGAGCACGTGCCCGGCGTGGGAGCGGAGCGCCCGGACCAGATCGTCGAACTCCTGCGACGCCGCCACGGCCCTGGCAGCGTCAATGACCTCGTCGAGGGCGTCGCTGCCGTCCCGCGCCCCGATGACGTACCCCGCGATGAACGCCAAGACCAGTCCCACCGTCGTCCTCCCTACCTGCTCGCGTCGGCGCCCGGTGTGGCCCGGGCCTTCGCTTCGGGGTGCATCTCCACCGACACCTCGGGATAGTACGCCGGTGTAGGTGTCGATCCCGTTGCCCCGCTTGACGAGTGCGACGAAGTCGAACCGGCCGTCGAGGCGCTCTGCCGCTACCGGGGAATCGGGTGCCGAGCCGACCGCGGCGGCGGTGAAGGTCATGGCGGGTCGCCAGCTCCGGAGCGCGCGGGCTGCTCGTCCCCCGCCCAAGTCGTGCACGACGCGCCGTCAGGCCGCATCACGATCCCCCCAACCGGATCGGCCGCTCCCCACGGGCGATGCAGACGCTACCTTTCAGTCGCCGTTGAAACGCTTCCTGCGCGATGGAGGTGGTGTCGCCACGGCAAACGAGCAGCTTGCACCTACAACGGCCCAACGAGCGTTCGGGGGTAGGCGGTCGCGATAGGGAGTATCGGCTCTAGGCAAAACAGGAGTATCGGCCCTAGGCGTCGCGCCCAATTCCAGCAAAATTATGAATGCGATGTCGATGTACAGCGAATTGCTCTCGGGCCTGTGTTCTGACGTGGAACCTCTGCTGCTGCCCTCGTCCCGGGACGAGCTCGTGGTGGTGCTCCTGCAATGTCGGCGCCGGCTCAACGGCAACGGCCACGACGGGGGGCACATCATGGCCGAGGACCTGGCGCTCGAGCTCGATCACGACCGCATGCTGCTGCGGCTTTGCGCGGCACTGGGCATAGAGAGTCACCCGTCACGGTTCGCCAACCCGCTGGCCGAGCGCGAGCGGCTGGAGGACATTTTGCGCTCCTCGGGCGTCGATTTCCGCACGCTCGACGACCACCGCCGGGTGAAGGTGGCCTAGCCCCGACGGGCTGACGCCGAGCCTGTCAGGCCTTGGGGTTCGTGCCCTTGCGTTCGGCGAGGACGGCGGCGTACACCGCAGCTTCGGTCCGGCGCCGCATCCCGAGCTTCGACAGGAGGCTCGACACGTAGTTCTTGACCGTTGCCTCGGCCAGGAAGAGTTGCTCGGCGATCTGGCGGTTCGACTGCCCCTGCGCGATCAGCTCCAGAACCTTGCGCTCCTGGGGCGTGAGTACGGTCAGGCGCGACTCGGCCTCCTGGTCCTTGCGGAGCCGGTCGAAAAGCTCCTGGGTCAGCGACGGATCGAGCAGGGACATCCCCTGGCTGACCCGCCTGATGTCGCCCAGCAAATCCCCGCTGCCCACCTCCTTGAGCACGTAGCCCGACGCCCCCGCCATGATGGACGAGAACAGCGCGTCGTCGTCGGAGTACGACGTGAGCATCAGGCACCGGACCTGGGGGCAGGCGGACTGGATTTCCCGGCAGACCTCGATCCCGTTGCCATCGGGGAGGCGGACGTCGAGGATGGCCACGTCCGGCTCGAGGTCGCGGATGAGCTTCAGGCCCTGCTCCGCTGTGCCCGCCTCGCCGAGGACCTCCATGTCGTCCTCAGCTTCGAGCAGCGTGCGCAGACCCGTCCGCACCAGTTCGTGATCGTCGAGGACGAAGACCCGGATCGCCATCTGGTCAATACTGCCACGCGACGGAGGAGCCAGAACGCGGTGGCGGCGCCGTGGGCGCGCCACACGTTGTACTCGGCTCTATCCTGGCACATCGTGCAGCCGTTCGACCGTATCGACGATCCCGTCAAGCTGCGCCGCCTGGTGCAGGCGATCCTGATCCTCGACGCCGAGCTGCACCTGCCGGTGGTGCTCCGCCGGATCATCGAGGAGGCCGTTGACCTCGTCGACGCGCAGTACGGCGCGCTGGGCGTCTTGACCGAGGACGGGCGGGCCCTCGACCAGTTCCTCACGGTGGGTCTGAGCAACGAAGAGGAGCAGGCCATCGGTCCCCGTCCCACTGGGCGCGGCGTCCTCGGCACGCTGATCGCGGACGACAAGCCGCTCCGCCTGGCCAACATCGCCGCCAGCCCGGACAGCTTCGGCATCCCGGCCCACCATCCGACCATGACCTCGTTCCTCGGTGTTCCGGTCCGGGTGCACGGCGAGGTCTACGGGAACCTGTACCTGACCAACAAGACGACCGCGGAGGAGTTCTCCGAGGACGACGAGGAGCTGGTCCTCGCCTTGGCGATGGCGGCCGGCATCGCCATCGAGAACGCGCGCCTCCACGGCCTCGTGCGGGATCGTGCGCTGACCGAGGACCGCGACCGCATCGCCCGTGACCTCCATGACTCGGTGATCCAACGACTGTTTGCGATCGGGCTCTCGCTGCAGGGCACGGCCCGGCTGGTCGAGAGGCCAGAGGCGGTCATGCGCATCGGGGAAGCCATCGACAAGCTCGACGAGACGATCCGCCAGCTCCGCAAGGCCATCTTCGACATCGAGCTCACCATCAACAAGGAGGGCCTGCACCCCAAGGTCCTCGACCTCGTGCACGAGCTACGGCCGGTGCTCGGGCTCCATCCCCAGGTCTCCTTCAGCGGCCCGGTCGACAAGGTGGTCACCGGCCAGCTCTCCGAAGAGGTACTCGCGGTCCTCCGGGAGGCGCTCACCAACGTGGGCAAGCACGCCCGCGCGAACCAGGTGGTCATCACGATCGCCGCCGGCGAGGAGTTGCGCCTCGTCGTCGCCGACGACGGGGACGGCATGGGCGACGCCACCTCCGCGGGCCTCGGCCTCAAGAACCTCCGCCAGCGCGCCGAGCGTCTGGGCGGCAGCCTGGAGCTCGGCACGTCCCGGGAGGGTGGCACCCGGCTGACGTGGCACGTGCCGCTCGGTTCTCTCGAGGCTGGCGCGGGCGTGGCTGTCTGACGGCGGGCCACGACGGCGTCGTTGCGGTAATTGCGGGCAAATAGTTCAAGAGGACCTTGCCCCAGAGCAGCCTTCGGTCCATTGTTGAACCGGAACGAAAAGGCAAACCTCCCGTGAGGGGGGGACGCAAAGCTACGGGACTCATGGAGTCAGCCGGGCCCGCCGAATCTGCAATAAGCGCACTGCTTGTCGCCCCGCGGCCCGATCTCTTCGGGTTCGGGGGGAAGACATGCGGGAAACCCGACGGCGGCGGGCACTACCACTCGTGGTTGCACGAGGGTTGGCGCTCCTCGGGTTGGTCTGTGCGCTGGGCTCGGGTCTGGCCCTCGCATCCTCGGCTGGCGCCGGTGCAGCGGTGCGCACGGCCGGGTACGGCGGGGGCCAGATGATGGCCGCCGATCCGAACGGCGGCTACTGGACGGCCAGCCCGACGGGCGCGATCACTCCCCACGACGGGGCCCCGGCGTTGGGGTCCCCGGCGCTGTCAGGGCTCACGTTGGCCCAGCCCATCGTCGGCATGGCACCCACCCCGGGCGGCGGCGGGTACTGGCTTGTCGCCTCCGACGGGGGCGTCTTCAATTACGGCGACGCCGCGTTCCACGGATCCACGGGGGCCATCCGCCTCAACCGGCCCATCGTCGGCATGGCACCCACCCCGGGCGGCGGCGGCTACTGGCTCGTCGCCTCCGACGGCGGCATCTTCAGCTTCGGCGACGCCGCGTTCCACGGCTCCACGGGGGCCATCCGCCTCAACCGGCCCATCGTCGGCATGGCACCCACCTCCGACGGCGGCGGCTACTGGCTCGTCGCCTCCGACGGCGGCATCTTCAGCTTCGGTGACGCGGGGTACTACGGTTCGACCGGCGCCCTCCACCTCAACCAGCCCATCATCGGCATGGCACCCACCCCCGACGGCGGCGGGTACTGGCTCGTCGCCTCCGACGGCGGCGTCTTCACGTTCGGTGACGCGGGGTACTACGGATCGACGGCGGGGACCGCCGTGAGCGCCCTCGGCATCGTCATCGACCCGCCCACTGCGGGCTACGCCCTGGTGGGGTCCGATGGCTCGGCGACCTTCTTCGGGTCGCCGTCCGCGGCCCCGACCACGCCCCCCCCGACCACGCCCCCCCCGACCGACGCTCCTCTGCAGGGCGTATATGTCGGCGCCGCGGACCCAACAGGGATAGCGTCCTTCGCCAGGACGACGGAGACATCGCCGACCATCGCGTCCGACTACCTGCCGATGAACGACGGATGGACCGGCATGGACGGTGCCGGCGGGAGCCTCAACTGGATGGTCGAGCCCTGGGACGGGAGCGGCTACACCCTGTCACTGGGAGTGCCGATGATCCCGGACAACTCGAGCGGGACTGCGGTCGGCACCTTGGCCCAGGGCGCAACTGGGGCCTACAACTCCTACTTCGTCACTCTCGCTCAGACGCTGGTGGCCGGCGGTGCCTCGCATGCCTACCTGCGCATCGGCTGGGAGTTCGACGGATCGTGGTTCCCCTGGAGCGCCACGTCATCTGGCGCCGAGGCCAGCTATGCCGCGTACTTCCAGCAGATCGTGACGGCGATGCGGTCCGTGCCTGGTGAGGCGTTCCAATTCGTGTGGAACCCCGACGCCGTGGCCTTCACGGAGTCGGGGGACTCGGTGCAAGCCGCCTACCCCGGCAACGCCTACGTCGACGTGATCGGCCTCGATGCCTATGACCAGACGTGGGCCACGCTGCAGACTCCGGCCAACGCCTGGTCCTCCACCCTGTTGCCGGCGCTGACGGCGGCGCAGAAGTTCGCCTCCTCATTGGGCAAGCCGCTCGCGTTGCCGGAATGGGGAGTCATCATCCGTAGCGACGGCCACGGGCTCGGTGACGACCCGAACTACATCAACCACATGGTCTCGTGGATGGAGACCGCCTCCAACGACGTGGCATACGAGGCCTACTTCGACTACGACGCCAGCGGGCTCAACTCGCAGATCACCGGGGGATCGTTCCCCAACAGCCTGGCGGCGTTCACCGCCAATTTAGGCTAACCCTCCCGGATCGCCCGGCAGGGCACGGCACCGTCGCCGTGCGCTACCAGGAGACCGTGTGCGGACTGTCGTCCTCGAACGTGGTGCCCCCGACATGCCACGTGACGGGCGGGATCCGTGCACTGGGGACGACGGTCAGCGAGCCGTGCGCCTGGGGGAGCACAAAATGGAACGTGATGCTCTGCGTCCCGCCGGCCGGAATGTCGACCGTGGCCCCGACGAGCAGGGTGGGGCCCTCGGTGCCGCTGGTCACGACTGATCGCGCTGACGGCGATGAGACGTGGCGCACGTCCCCGGGGAAGTTCACGGTGGCGATTCCGACGTACTCGCCGTAGTGCGTGCCGAGACCCGGATAGGGACCTGCGATGAAGGACGACTGTCCCGGTGGCGTGTGGTTGGAGAGCGTCATGGTCAGGCGTCCGTCGGTCAGCCCGGCCCGAGGCGTGAGCCGGAGGGAGGACGTAACTGTGAGGTACTGGTCCAACTTGTTCGCGCCCCGGTTGATCACGTCGGCCATGAGGGATGCCGGCAGGAGTTGGCCGGACACCCCGACGGCGCGCCAGACGGCCTCCGTATGCGGGTCAGCGGACCAGAGGAGCACGTGGCGCCCGGCGGCGGCGGCCGAGAGTGCGTTCACCATCGCGCGCAGACCGAACGGCTGGTTCTCGAGTGCATGCAAGGTGGCGGAGGCCAGCGTCGAAAGCTCGTCGACCCGGTTCGTCGTGTCGGTGCCGTAGTTCTCCCCGACGTACTGGTCGTGCATCAGCAGCTGGTCGACTGTCCCCGCCGTGACGACCATGCCGCCGTCCGTGGTCACCGGTCCAGTGACGGTCAGAAGTTCCTGGAGGCCCCGGATGTCGAGCGCCAGGACTCCGTCGACACTCTGACCCGTGTTGGCCATCCACATGCGGGCGGCCAGTGGACCGGTGACGTCGAACTGCGGCGTGAGCGCGAGGTTGCGCCAATCGACGCCGGGGAGGAGCCAGCCCCAGCGCGCCTCGAGATCGCCGCCCACCGTGACGGCCCCGCTGGGGAGGATCAGGGACGAGCTGGGCACCATGCCCGAGAGATGGAGCTCGCCGTTGCCCGTGGTCAGGATCCCGGCCTCGAGGAAGGCACCCGAGCCCGACCTCATCTCGGCGTTGTTGCTGGCCAACATCAGGTAGGTCCCGGGACCCTGCAGGATGGTGGCGGCCGTCGTCGCGGCCGCTGCCGTCCGCGCCAGGGTGGTCCTCACTTGCGTAAGGTCACCGAGGAAGGTGTTCCGCTCGTGCGCAACGGGGCCGATGAGACCCTGATCAGGGCCCAGGTCGATCCCGGACAAGGCGAGGTGGGTGGCCGATGCGAGCGTGGCGAGCTGCCGCAGGGCCGCCACGCGGTCCGGCCCCGCCGTGTGGGGGAGGCGGAGCAGCGCTTGGGACCGGCCCACCGTCGTCACCCCCGTGTGAGCGACCTGCTCGGCCGCCCCCGAGAGGTCCTGCACGGAGCGCAGCTGGCGTCCGGCCACCGGGAGGACGTCGATCGGCCAGAGCAGGGGTGATGACAACAGGCCGTGCGCGGTGCTGAAGCTCGCTTGGGCGGCGCGGAGGGGCACGACCGGCGCACCGGACAGGACCCCGTCGGCCGAGAGGCCCTGCCGGGCGGACTGAACCGCCGCCTCACCCTGATGGATGTGCTCGGCTGCCACCACCACGTCGACGACGACGGCCACCACCCAGATCGCCACGAGCACCCCGACGGCGGTTGCGATCTTCCACCGGGTGGTGAAGCGACGACGCGCCCGTGTGCTGCTCGGGGCGGACCGGTTCGGGAGCGGCGACTCGGCGTTCGGTCCCTCCGGGTCGCCGTTCGTCACCCGGGGGAGCGTACGTTCGGGGCTCAGGGAGCCGACTGGCACTCTCACGCCTGTTGGTCGGAAGTTGCTGAGCCAGCCTTGAGTAGCGCGCCCAATTGTTGCGTGGTTGTGGCGTCGAATGACCTTTGGCTCTGTCGGTCTGACCGATTTCCTTGAAATGATGCTTAAGGCGGCTGTGCGTCTTGGCGATCGTTTCGTTCAGGAGTGCACGTTGACTTTTTGGATCGAGCGCTCGTGGAGCGGAACAGGTGGAGGAGATCAAAGATGAAGAGAACGAAGACGCGACGATTGCTCTCCGCCGCTTGTGGTCCCGCCCTGGGAGTGTTGCTCGCGGTGCCCGTGGGAGGACTCATGGCCGGAGCCGCAGGTGCGGATTCGAGTTGTTACTGGGGTTGTACGTCCCCGTCGACCGGCATCACGACCGCATCGGGGGACGGGCCCACCACGCCGTCCAGCGACGGGGTGACGACCTCACCGAGCGGACTGGCTTTCACCGGAGCTGACATCGAAGAGATGGCGCTCATCGGTGTGGCGGCCATCGGCGTCGGTGCCGTGCTCGTCCGCAGTCGTCGCCGTACCGCCTGACCCTCGAAGTTCTCGGCGAGAGGGGACAGCGGATGTCGGCGGTGACGATTGGCGGTGATATACAGCATTGGCAGTGGGCTCAACCGGAGCCGGCCGCGCGCTCGCACCGCCGACTCGTCGCGCACACCAGCGGCGAGGCGGTGGCGGGGACGGACCTCCTGATCCTGGTGGTCGCCGTCGTGCTCTTCGCACCCAGTGTGCTGCGGTGGTCCGTCGCCGTCTTCGTCCTCGGGGTGCTTGCGGTATGCGCGTGGCGGGGTCAGTACGCATCACGTATCACGCTGAGCGTGAGCAAGGACGCCGGCACGTTGGCAGTGGCGGTCACCGTGCCGCTCATGGTGATTGCGATCTTCGACGGGTTCGACACGCAGGTCCGCCCGTTCGTGTTGGTGGGTATCGCCTCGCTGTGTCTGCTCCTTCTCGGGCGGGCCTGTGCCTACGCCGGCATACGGCGCGCCAGGACCAAGGGGGCCTTCCCTCAAAGGGTCCTTATCGTCGGAGCCGGGCAGGTGGCGGAGCGCTTCGCAGATGTGCTCGAGGCGCATCCGAGTTACGGGCTGCACGCGATCGGGCTTCTCGACGACTGCGCTGACGACTCGCTGTCCCGTCCCGTGCTGGGTGGGATCGACCAGCTCGACGATGTCCTGCGGAAGCATCACATCGACCGGGTCGTGCTCGCATTTGGCGTGAACCGCGACCCGGACCTCGTGCGTGTCATCCGATCCTGTGAGAACGCCGACGTGGACATGCATGTCGTCCCCCGCTTCTTCGAGCTGGGTCTTCAGGCCGCAGCGCGCGACGTCGACATGGTGTGGGGGTACCCCCTCGTGCGCCTGCGGCGGTCGACCACGCGATCTTCGTCCCGCCGGCTCAAGCGGGCCTTAGACTCCGGCATCTCCGCCGTGATTCTGATGGTCACCGTGCCGCTCTTCGCATTTCTCGCGCTGAGCGTGAAGCTCTCCAGTCCCGGCCCGGTTTACTTCCGCCAGCGTCGCATCGGGAAGAACGGGCGCGACGTGGAGGTCTTGAAGTTTCGCTCCATGCGAGTGAACGATGAGTCGGACACGCAGTGGAGCGTCGACGAGGACGCCCGCGTCACGAAGATCGGCGGCTTCATGCGCAAGACGTCGCTGGACGAACTGCCGCAGCTCTGGAACGTGCTGCGCGGCGACATGTCGCTCGTGGGCCCGCGGCCCGAGCGGCCCTACTTCGTCGAGAGGTTCGAGCAGGAAATTCCCCGATACGGTGATCGACACCGGGTCCCGGTGGGGCTGACGGGGCTGGCCCAGGTCAGTGGGCTCCGGGGTGACACCTCGATCCACGACAGGGCCTGGATGGACAATCACTACATCGAGAACTGGTCAGTCGGCGGGGATCTGGCCATCCTGGCACGGACGGCCGGCGCCATGATCAAGCAGGTCCGGGACTAAAGCGCAGGAGACGTTGGATTCCCACAGACGGGGTGGGGAGCGCCGCGCACCTCTCGGACGATGATGGCAAGCGCGGGTACGCCGCGCTGGCGGTCGGCATCGCGGCAATGTCGTCGAGCGGGCTGCCCCGGAGTAGCGGCGCCCCCCGGCTCCAGCCTGACGGCTGACCGCTCCGGCTCCCGATCGTTCTGGGACATGGGCGGGGTTGAATAAGGTACGGCGGTGAGCCGGCCGCGCCTGGGAACGAGCGCCGCGGTGGGTG
>Ga0187879_10003510_pt1 | contig 10567 bp, 9 predicted proteins | sample June2016WEW_19_1_FD_132423 | JGI IMG/M metagenome (GOLD analysis project Ga0187879, IMG submission 132423) | Peatland microbial communities from SPRUCE experiment site at the Marcell Experimental Forest, Minnesota, USA - June2016WEW_19_10 | ecosystem: Environmental > Terrestrial > Soil >... | reverse complement strand
CGCTCCGACCAGATGGGGAATGTCGATCGCTGCGAGCGGATCGGTGCAACGCACTTCGAGCCGATCGCCGGGCGCGAGCGATTTGAGGGCCTTTCGGGTCCTGAGCGCGGGAAGAGGGCATTTAAGCCCGGTGAGGTCGAGCTTGGTGACGGCCATGCCGCAGCATGCGCAGCCGATTTGCGGAGCGTCAATCGCCATACAAAGCCGCCAGGATCGTCGGTCTAGCTCGGGCTGACATCCTGCATGCAGGCCGTGTCGGGGCCCCCAGGGCTTGCCCCATTGGCCTCTCCGGTTCTCGTCGAGGCTTCCCCAACGCCAATCGCCAAAGCGGGCATGATAGAAGCGATCGGCGCCCTATATTCCGGCGGCCAATTCATGCAATCGAGCCAGCGATGATCAAGACCGAACCTGGCCTGCTTCGAAGACGGATCGGCCGCTCGCGCGCGCAAAGGCGGCGGCCGTGACGGCTGATGTTCGTGGCGCGCTAGGCGTGGTGCTCGCGGGCGGCCTAGCGCGCCGGATGGGCGGCGGCGACAAGCCGTTGCGCGAAATCGGCGGCCGCACGATCCTCGCCCGCGTCATCGCCCGGCTCGAGCCGCAATGCGAATGCCTGGCCATCAACGCCAATGGCGATCCCCAGCGCTTCGCATCGTTCGGGCTGCCGGTCATCGCCGACAGCGTGAAGGACTTCCCAGGACCGCTCGCAGGAATCCTCGCCGCGCTCGATTGGGCCGCCGCGAACGGGCAGAACGCGGCGTGGATCCTCAGCGCTCCTGGTGACTGTCCCTTTCTGCCCCGTGATCTCGTCGCGCGTCTCAGCCAAGCGTTGGTCGCGGAGAACGCCGAGATCGCGGTCGCGGCTTCGGAGGGGCGATCTCATCCCGTCATCGGGTTGTGGAGCGTCGCCTCGCGCGATGTGCTGCGCCGGGCGCTGGTCGTCGAAGGCCTCCGCAAGGTCGACCAGTGGACCGCGCGCCACCGACTGGCGACCGTCGCATGGCCGGCCCAACCGCTCGATCCTTTCTTCAACGCCAACACCGTCGACGATCTCGCCGAGGCGGAACGGCTGGCGGCGCTCGACGATCGCGCATGATCTCCCCGGCCCTCCAGGCGCTCGCGGCTCCTGTCGACATTGATGCCCCGCACCTCGACGCCAGTGCTCTTCTCGCTGTGTGGCAGTGAGCTTGAGTGTATGTCCTCGGAGGGATTACCGGTGGCGTGAAAGCCAGCCTAATCGACAGCCAGTCGGTTTTTCACCGGCGGCTTCGGGCTTCCAATGTCACCGGATTCGTTTCCGCGCTGATCGCGACGGATTCAACCTCCTGAAAAATCTGACGATCCGCACCGGAAGCGTCTTCTGCAATTTCCGCAATTGCCATGCAGCCTCGCGCAGTTGATCTTCCACGTCCTGTTTCTGTCTCTCGATCGTGCGCAATCGATCTTCCGTGTCCATTTTCTGCTGCTCCGCCTCGCGAAGCCGGCCTTCGGTGTCCTGCTTCTGGCGTTCCGCATCATCGACGAACGCACAAAAAGCATCCTGAATTTCGAGAAGCTGGCGCTCGATTTCGGACCTGAAATCGCGTCCGGCCGCCCGAGCGTTCGACTTGCCGATTGGGGCGTCTGGGCGATACGAGGGCATTCGGAGAGAAGCTCCCGAGCCGAATCAACAACTCAATGCGTTGACGATCAACATCATATCGCCCCGGCGCTAGCGCGCGCGATAATCGAAGTTGTGCTGTGCCCCCTTTCGAGCGGAACCAAAATGACCTTTCCTCCGTAAGCGCGGACCAAATCCGCGCCAACGACGGTTGCGAGCGTGTAGTCCGCGCCCTTGATGAGGTAGTCGGGCTTGAGCAAGCCGATGAGTCGCAACGGCGTGTCCTCATCAAATAGAGTTACGAGATCGACACTGTCGATCGCCGCCATTACGATGGATCGCGCATGTTCATTTTGCACCGGCCTCGTTTCGCCTTTAAGTCGTCGAACCGAGGCGTCGTCGTTGAGCGCGACCACAAGGCGGTCGCATGCGGCGCGCGACCGCTTCAGAAGTTCGACATGACCCGGGTGGAGAAGGTCGAAGCACCCGTTCGTCAATCCCACTTTGAGGCCTTTGGCCTTCCAATCGGCGACAATTGCAGCAGCGACCCCATTGCCGACGATTTTCGGATCGTCTCCCGTCTTGACGCCCCCCAGGACGGCCGAGAGCTCCTCCGCATGCACCGCCGCGGTGCCGCGCTTGCTGACGGCGATTCCGGCCGCTGCGTTGCCAATGCGGGCGGCGGTCGCGACCGAGGCCCCGCAGGCCAGCGCCAATGCGAGCGCGGCGACGACTGTGTCCCCCGCGCCGGAAACATCGAACACCTGCGATGCGACGGTCGGCACATGCGTCACGGCGCCCTCGACCTCGGACGGATCGAGGATCGTCATGCCATCCGCTCCGCGGGTCAAAACGACCGCTTCAACCTTGGCTCGCTCGCGAAAAATCTTCACCGCCGTTTCTGCGCGGTCGTCGTCTACACATTCGATTCCGACCATTGTCGCGGCTTCAGAGGCGTTGGGCGTCAGAACCGTGGCGCCCTCGTAACGCGAAACGTCGGGCGATTTCGGATCGACCACAACGGGAATGCGCCGCGCCTTTGCGATTGCGACGACTCGTTGGATCACCTCGGGGACGAGGACGCCTTTGGCGTAGTCGGACAGAACTACGGCGGAAACGCTGTCCGCAGCGCCGACGAGCCAGTCGCAAATCGCGTCGATGTTTTGAGCGCCGAGGCTAAACGGCCGCTCAATGTCGAGGCGCATGATCTGCTGCCCGCCGCTGATGTAACGCACTTTCGTAGTCGTTGGGTGGTGAGCCTTCCGGACGAAGCGGCCCTCGATCCGATCCTCCGCGACCAGCGGGCCGGCGACAAGATCGCCGGCCTCGTCGTCCCCGAGCGCGCCGACTAACAGGACCTCTCCGCCGAGCGCAATAATGTTGCGCGCCACATTGGCCGCCCCGCCGAGCATAACTTTCTCGGACTGATGATGAAGGACAGGAATTGGCGCTTCAGGCGAAATCCGCTCGACCCGCCCATATACGTACTTGTCGAGCATCACGTCGCCAAGAACGAAGACCCGCACTCCCCGCCACTTGGCGACCCATGATGAATTCATTCAAGGGGCTCGAAATAACAAAGTTCGTTCGCCTCTCAGCGCAAGGCCGGAGATAATCATGTCGGTCCGGTCGATACAAGGCTTCATGGTCGGCTCGGGGCAGGCGCGGCGCCGGGTAGGCAACGGGTCGGATCATTAGTTGCCGATTCTTACTTTTCTCGCACGACGGACGCGCATCGCGGAAACCGTCTCATCCGTTTCGCCCGCTACGGGCGACCGGCATTGAGAATCGGGGCGCCCCGCCGAGGATTTCGCCGCCAAACGTTTCCCAGGCGAACCGCCCGTGCCGTTCATAATGGTCGAGGACCCTCTTGAACTCGCCATCAAAATCCCAAGGGCTATTCGCTGCGGAACACATGTCACGCGCCAGCCTGGTCCGGTCGAGCGCCCGGTCGTTCCACTTGTAGTGTGAAATCTCGAGCGTCTCGGAATACGGCCTCTCGTCGTAAAACTTGTGGTGAGCGGCCAGGCTCTTGAGGCCGCCTTTGACAAGGACCCCTTTGATCTCATTGCCGCCCATCACCAATCTTCTAAAACGGGCTCTTACGGGGAAAAGCTGGGACAGTTCCGAGTCGTCGTCGAAAGCCTTAAGCTGACCGTCGATGGCGAACCGATCGTACATGATGCCTCGAGCGATATTTGCGCCCTCAGCCGCGATCCTTCCGACGAGGTCGTTCAACGGTTCCGGGAATTCAACGAACTCATCAAGATCGACGATTACGACCCACTCTTCGGCCCCCTGCGCGAGCTCTCGCATCTTCGTGACGGCTTCCGCGCCGCCGGTGAAACTGGCCGCGGCGTCGAAATCATGGTATTGAATAACCTTATAATTTCGCGATGCGCCGTCGATGGAATTCGCCAAATGCTGCGGTGCGGCTATATGGAATTCGGTAACGCCAAACTGCTCGTAATGTCTCAGAAAATGGGGCAACAGCCGCTCATCATCGACAACGCAAACGAAAAGCTTCAAGTCCATTCTCCCAATTAATCTTAGCGGCTCCGGGGGCGTCGCCTGAGAGTGAGCGGCTGTGGCGCGCAGCTCGCTTCCCATGCCCTTGTCTTGCATCAATCGCCCGCGAGACCTCCCAGCTTGCCGGGAGGCCAAACTGCGCCTTGCATTAATCCTCCTCGTCTTGTCTTTTATGAAGCATCTGGCCAGATCTCGGTCGACGACGGAACAAACCGGTCTATCCGGCGCTTGATATCGTCGATATCGTATCCGACATGTGATTGAACGACCACGCAGCATCCGCGCGAGGCTGGCGAAAAAACCTGGTCAACGGCCCAAGCGCCAAGAGTGCGCCGGTCACGATAGGCGTCCGGCCCCCACCATAGGCTATGCGAAAAATTCATTACGGAGTCGCAATCACCCACCTCGTGGAATTTCTGCAACGAGCCCGTTGCCTCCGCGTACGTGAAGTACAGCGTATACTCGGTCCAAGCTAGGTTCCCAAGCAAAACCTCCTGCCAGGGACGCCCGTTTGTCGCCTCCAGGTGACCAAGCAGCTCGCTCACCAGAGCCGTCGACAAGATAACTGGCGTTTCGCTGTACCAGGATCCCGGGTATTTGCGTTTCAGCTTGAGGAAGCGCTCAGCTCCGCTGTATCTGTATTCTTTCAGGCCGGCCTCATGGGCCGCAAAGCCGTCTTCGTATAGCCGTTCGTAGTCGGCGCGGAGTTCCATACCGACGAGAGATCTGCCTCCACGCAAAAACTCGCTGGCGTGAAACCGCTTGGTGAAGATCACGTCCGAGTCCAACGTCATGTAGAACGGGCTATGCACTGATCTGCACGAAGCCAATTTGAGAATTTGCTGCCGATGCCATCCAAGATTTGGCTCTGGCCACATGTTCAGGGTCTGCGGATTGGCGCCGAGACCGGGGCAAAGAACCTCTTCGCTCATCACGAGGAGGCCGAGCCTCTTCGTGTAAACTCCAAGCCGATGACGCACTTCATCAACGTCCTGTGGACGCGCCAGAATCAGAAGCTCGGCTATCTGTTCGCGCGGAACGTATGTCACCATCGAGTCGAGTAGAATGGTGGCGCGAGCCAAGTCGCTGCCGGACCGGCCGGTGCCACCCAAGGCAAGGGTCAGTACGAACGATAGGGCATTCGTCGCCTTGGCCGCCGAAGACCGCTCGAGGCGTCCTGATCGGTCAGCCCAGGGGAACATGTCGAGCGCCTGAATCTGACCCTGTTCTTCGCAATCTTCGTCGCGAGGACATGCGCGCCAACCGACTGGTCACTTGCGCCCGCGCGATGAAGAGCCGTCGCAGAATGTCCGAGCTCGTCACCTTCTTGGCCCGCTCGGAGGCGACCTCCGTTCGCGCGAATTCGGCAAAAAGATCTGCGCTTCCGTAAAGTTGAAGATCAACCGCCGTGGTCACCCGTGGTTCGTCCCCAAACTTCTCGCGAAAGCGAATGAGGCCGCCAGGCGGAAACCTCCGAGCGATCCGCGTAGCCCCGGAGGCCAGCGTTTCTCTATGTTCGTCAGTTATTTGGGCGCACAGCCACAGCATGTACCAGCCTTGGACGCAAATGAAGTTTGCCCACAATTCGGCGCTCGCCGACTGGTTCCACAGTTCATCGACAACCATGTTGAAGACAAGCAAGATGTCCAGCACCGTACGGTCTTTGCGTTCGGTGATTTGCCCATGACGACCTACGCGATAGAAATATAGCGGCTCGTCGATCAATACGACCAATTTCGTTCTCAGAAGGACTTGGTAGTTTGCTATTACGTCCTCGAAGATAACCCCATCCACGAAGGCGAACCCAATTTTCTCGAGGAATGCCCGCCGGTAAAGTCTCTTACAGGGGGAATGATCAAGCACGAAGAGATCCGGGCAATTTCGTGGATCGACGCGGCGGCCCTGCGACGCTATCAATTCGCTCCACCGGCCAAGGTCGAGAGAGGTCATTTGGGCGCCGGACGCCTCCTCGACACGCATGCCGCGACAAATCGCCAGATCGGCGCCGGCTCGTTCCGCCTCCGAGAGGAGAACGGAATACATCGTGCCGGCCACCCAATCGTCTGCGTCGACGAAGCCGATCCAACGGCCCTGCGCCGCCCTCAATCCTGCGTTCCTAGCGGAGGAGAGACCGCCATTCGGCTTTGAGATCAGCCTAAGCGACTTCCCCTCGGGAGGGATCAGGGATTCGACGACCGCACGCGTTCGGTCGGTTGAACCGTCGTCGACGACGATCACTTCCAAACGGTCGACGGCCTGATCGAAGAGTGAGCGCAGGCATTGATCAATGAAGAGTTCCATGTTGAAGGCGGGAACGATCACTGAGACTGAAATCTCGTCAGGCCGGACCTGATGCATGGGACCCTGAGTTTTCCCGCCTTTGGCGCAGCACGACTCTGTCAGCCCGCCGCAACGCTCCGAGCGCCCGGAACTGATCCCATTCGGCGGAATCTTCGTTGTGAGGACATGCGTGCGAACCGGCTGGTCACGTGCGCCCGGGCCATGGACAACCGTCGCAGAAGGTCGGAGCCGACCGCGTTCTTGATGCGCTCGGAGACGACCTGCGTTCGTGCGAATTCCGCAAAGAGGTCCGCATTTCCGTAAAGCTGAAGGTCAACCGCCGTCGTTATCCGTGGATCATCCGCAAACTTCTGGCGAAAACGCGTAAGGCCGCGAGGAGGGAATTTCAGAGCAATCCTTGTGGCGCCGCTGGCTAACCTTTCCCTGTGTTCATCGGTTATTTGCTGGCAGTTCCAGAGCATGTACCAGCCTTGGACGCAAATGAAGTTTGCCCATAGCTCCACGCTTGCGGAATGATTCCACAGCTCGTCGACGACCATGTTCAAGGCAAGCAAAATGTCCAGAACCGTATGATCCTTGCGACCGCTGATCTGTCCTTGACGGCCGACTCGATAGAAATACATTGGCTCGTCGACCAATACTGCGAAATTTGTTCTGAACAACAGTTGGTAATTTGCTATCAGGTCCTCGAAGATAACTCCTTCGACGAAGGTAAACCCGATCCTCTCGAGGAACTCCCGATTATAAACTCTTCTGCATGGAGAAAGATCCAGCGCGAAAAGATCCGGGCAATTGCGCGGAATGACATGGCGGCCGTGCGAGGCAATGAACTCGTTCCAGGCCTCAATGTCGCGGGATGGCGATTGGGCGCCTGACGTTGAATCTACATCAACGCCGGTCGCGATCGCCACGTCAGCGCCGGCGCTTTCAGCCTCCGCCGGCAGGACGGAGTACATTGTGTCGGCCACCCAATCGTCTGCGTCCACGAACCCAATCCAACGGCCCTGCGCGGCTCTCATTCCCACGTTCCTGGCGGAGGAGAGACCGCCGTTTGGTTTTGAGATCAGTTTAAGGGACTTCCCCTCCGGCGGAGTCAGGGATTCGACAATTTCTCGCGTCTTGTCGGTTGAGCCGTCATCGACGACAATCACCTCCATGCGCTCGACGGACTGCTCGAAAAGCGAGCGTAGGCACTGCTCAATGAAGAGTTCCACGTTGAAGGCGGGAACAATCACGGAAACATGGGTCTCGTCAGACTGGCGCTGATGCATGGAATTCTTAGTTTGCCCTCACCACCGTGCCGCCCGGCCTCCTGGACGCGCCCTGTTTGCCCAGGACCTGACCTGACGAGCCCAATTATCTCATGTCACGAACATGATCAACGATTGCGGCGTTGGCCTTGAACGGCCGACCGCACGCTCCAGTGCGCACATGCGTCGACAGTCTCGAATCCTCTCAAAAACCGCAAGCGGCTTGCCTCTGGGCGATTGTGAGGAGGCGGCCCCGACGCCGTTGAGGCCAGGACCCCGCTAAGGGTTGTCAGGTCGCGCTTTCTCGCCTATCAGCGCGCGTCCGGGCGATCCGCCCGGCGATCATTTCAAGCGCCCGCCTCCGGCGCGCAAGGATATCGGGCCTGGCGAGGGTAGGGGATGAAATCGCGGATCGCGACCGTCAAGGGCTTCGGTGACTAGCCCGGCCGCCATTGGACCGGCGATTTTGCGCCACGCCGAATCTCGCCCCGATTCGACCGCCGTGGTCGCGACCGGCTTCGCGCCGCTCTCCTATCGGGGCCTCCGCGACTATCTCGCTCGTTGCGCGATGCGGCTGCGCGAATTCGGCTTGGACCGCGACGCGCGGGTCGCCGTCGCGCTTCCGAGCGGCGCGGATGGGGCTCTGGCGATCGTCGCGACCGCATGCGCCGCGGTCGCTGTGCCAATCGACACCCAATTGACTGCGCCTGAGATCGACGGCCGGTTGGAGTCGCTTCGGCCGCTCGCAGTCATCGTGCCTGCAAACGGGCCTTCTCCGGCCCGCGAGGTGGCCATGGGCCGTGGGGTCGCAGTCATCGAGGCCGTCCGGGAAGACCGCGGCAAGCTCGGCCTCGATCTGAGCGCTCCCAAGACCGGCGCTGCGGCGGCTGAAGAACCCGCCACTGCCGCCACCGCCTTTATTCTGCAGACTTCAGGCACGACCGCCGGGCCGAAGCTGATCCCTTTCAGCCACAGGAATATGCTCGCGGCGGCGGCCAGAGTTCAATCGTGGTTCGGTCTGACTCCTTCGGACCGCTGTCTCAGTGTCAGCCCGATCTGCTACTCGCATGGCCTCAAGGTGACCGTCTTCACGCCGTTGATCACCGGAGGCAGCGTCGCATTTCCGCTCAGCCCATCATCGCTTGATGTCGACGAATGGCTCGGCGTCCTCAAGCCCACCTGGTATTCCGCCGGTCCGACGCTTCACCGTTTCATGTTCGACAAGACGAAGGCGCTGCCGAACGTCAGATCGATCCACAATTTGCGATTTGTGGTTTCCGGCGGGGCGCCCCTGACGCGAGAAGTGCGTGAGGGGCTTTCGGCCGCGTTGGGCGTGCCCGTTCTGGAGCATTATGGCTCGAGCGAAGCGGCGCAGATCTCAGCTAACCTGCCGCCGCCGGGGCCGTTCAAGCCCGGGACATGCGGCATTCCTCCGACGGACACGGTCAAGATCGTCGCGGAGAGCGGACGGGAGGTTTCCGCCGGCGAACACGGCGAGATCCTGCTCGGAGGGCCGACCGTGACATCGGGCTATCTTGAGGCCCCTGACCTCAACCGTGATTCGTTCGTCGACGGTTGGTTTCGAACGGGCGATATCGGAAGCCTCGACGCGGAAGGATTCCTCACCATTCATGGCCGCAAAACCGAGATGATCAATCGGGGCGGCGAGAAAATCTCGCCGGCGGAAATCGACGACGGGTTGCAGCGTCATCCGGCCGTCGCGGAGGCTGCCGCGTTCGCCGTACCCCACCCGCGCCTTGGCGAGGACGTTGCCGCGGCGGTGGTTTTGAAAGAAGGAGCCACGGTGACGCCGCTCGAACTGCGCGAATTCCTGTTGCCGACCCTGGCGCAATTCAAGATTCCACGCCGGATTGTCTTTGTCGATCGTCTGCCAAAAGGCGCGACCGGGAAAGTCCAGCGTCAACGTCTCGTGGAGGGACTCAAATGACGGAGGAAACCTTTGGCGACGGGCCAGACCGGCTGCGCTCGGACATACTTAGGATTTGGAGCAGGCTTTTGGAGACATCGGACCTTTCCATCGATGATGATTTTTTTGACAAGGGGGGCGATTCATTCCTGGCGACGGAGCTCATGCTCGAACTGCGGCAGGTGACTGGGAAGGCGTTGCCCGATAGCCTGCTCTTCGAGAGCTCTACGGTCAGATCGCTCGCTCAGAGGCTCAGCGAGAAGGAATCTCCACAGCATAAGTCGGTGGTCCGGGTCGGCGCAGCGTCCGACGGCGCCGCGCCGCTGCTGTTTTTCCACGGCGACTGGACGAGGGGCGGATTCTACGTCGAGCATCTTGCTCGAAAGCTGGGACCGGAAATCTCGCTCATCGCCGTCGCTCCCCATGGACCTCGAGGTGAGCCGATTCCGCCTTCGATCGAAGACATGGCCGCAGATCGATTGCCGGCAATATTGAACGCGCAGCCGAACGGACCCTATTGCGTGGCCGGCCACTGTGTCGGGGGAATCGTGGCGCTCGAGACAGCGCGGCTATTGATGAAGCTAAACCATAAGGTGGAGACGGTCGTGATGATCGACTCGCCTCTGATGATCGGTCGGAAGGTCTTGTTGGGCCCGCGAGGGGAAGCGAGAGACGCCGTCTGGGCGTCTGACGATGTGCCAATTCGACCTCTTACCCCTGAGGTCGACTGGGGTCTTGAACCCTACACCGAGCGCCTGGCTGTTTATTCTCCGACTCCACTTGCGGTGCGCTTGCTGGCCATTGCCGGCGAATTCGATGGCCGAGTCTGGACTCGGCTAAGCGATGACGCCGCGCTCCAAGAGACTTATAGCGCCCATTTCGATCTGGTGACGAGCCGAATCAACGAGCTCGCCGGCAGGCTAAGGTCTTGGCTATCCGGCAACCCGTGGCTCGGCATGAGCG
>Ga0187879_10003505_pt1 | contig 10574 bp, 6 predicted proteins | sample June2016WEW_19_1_FD_132423 | JGI IMG/M metagenome (GOLD analysis project Ga0187879, IMG submission 132423) | Peatland microbial communities from SPRUCE experiment site at the Marcell Experimental Forest, Minnesota, USA - June2016WEW_19_10 | ecosystem: Environmental > Terrestrial > Soil >... | reverse complement strand
GGCGGCCGAGCTCCGGGTCGAGCGCATCCGCAGCCAGATGGTGCGTCTCCACGACGCGCATCCCGAGACGACCGCCGACGACACGGACTTCGGCATGGGCGTGCGCGTGGTGGTCGACGGCGCAGTGGGGTTCGCCGCCACCGTCGACGTGCGGCCAGAGGAGGCGGCCAACCTCGTCCGTCAGGCCATGGGGATGGCGAAGGTCACGAGCAGGGCCGGGGGCGGGCGCGTCGAGCTGGCGCCCGAGCCGTCGCACGGTGACGTCACGTGGACCAGCGCGTTCGAGGTCGACCCCTCGACCGTGCCCATGGCCGAGAAGATCGCCCTGCTGTCCGAGTGGAGCTCGCGACTGGGCGACCACCCCGCCGTGTCGCACACGACCGCCTCCCTGCTGGCCGTGTCCGAGCAGACGTATCTGGCCGACCTCAACGGGACGCGGGCGACCCAGCACCGGGTGCGCCTGCAGAACCAGCTCGAGGCGCTGGCGCTCTCGGATTCCGGGTTCGAGACGATGCGCACGCTGGCGCCTCCCGTCGGTCGGGGCTGGGAGTTCCTGACCGGGCCCACCGACGACGGCAATTGGAACTGGGACGCCGAGCTGGCGCAGCTGCCCGAGCTGCTGGCCGAGAAGCTGCGGGCACCGTCGGTCCAGGCCGGCACCTACGACCTCGTCGTCGACCCGTCGAACCTGTGGCTCACGATCCACGAGTCGATCGGGCACGCCACCGAACTCGACCGGGCCGTCGGGTACGAGGCGGCCTATGCCGGGACCTCGTTCGCCACCTTCGACAAGCTCGGCACGCTCGCCTACGGCTCCCCTGTCATGCACGTGACCGGTGACCGCACGGTGGAGCACGGCCTGGCGACCGTCGGGATCGACGGCGAGGGCGTGGAGGGCCAGTCCTTCGACCTGGTACGCCAGGGGACGCTCGTGGGCTACCAGCTCGATCGCTCCATTGCGGCCGCGATGGGCTTCGAGCGCTCCAACGGCTGTGCCTTCGCCGACTCGCCGATGCACGTCCCCATTCAGCGCATGGCGAACGTGTCGCTGGCCCACTCCGGGTCCGACAGCCCGAGCACCGACGAGCTGATCGCGGGCGTGGACCGGGGCATCTACATCGCAGGCGACAAGAGCTGGTCCATCGACATGCAGCGCTACAACTTCCAGTTCACGGGGCAGCGGTTCTACAGGATTGAGAACGGCAAGCTGGCGGGGCAGCTCAAGGACGTCGCATACCAGGCGACCACGACCGACTTCTGGGGCGCCATGGAAGCCGTGGGCGGCGCGTCCACCTGGGTGCTGGGGGGCGCGTTCAACTGCGGCAAGGGGCAGCCCGGACAGGTGGCGCCGGTGTCGCACGGCTGCCCGTCGGTGCTCGTGCGCGGGGTGCGGGTGCTCAACACGCGCGAGGAGTCGGGACGCTGAGGGTGGACGGGGCGCGCCGGTGATCCCGGCCCAGGAGCTCGTCGAGCGAGGTGTCGCGGCCGCGGACGCCGCGGGGGCGGACGCCTGCATCGTGCTGGTCGAGGAGGGCAGCCACGCCGACGTCCGCTTCGCGCAGAACACGACCACGACCAACGGGGTGCACCGGGCGCGCTCCGTCAGCGTGGTCATGATGGCCGCGGGTTCGGTCGGCACGTCGCGCCGGACAGGTGTCGTGGGAACGGCCGGGGTCGATGACATGGTGGCGGCGGCGCTCGCCGACGCCCGGGAGGCGCCGCCGGCTGAGGACGCGTTCCCCCTGGTCGAGCCGTGGGGCGACACTCTCGGGCGCGACTTCGGACTGGCGCCCGAGGAGACGGACTCCCGGGTCCTCGAAGGCGTGCTGTCGTCGCTGTCGGGCGCCTTCGGCCGGGCGCGGGCACGCGACGCCGTGCTGGCGGGCTTCGCCGAGCTCGACGTCACGACGCTGTACCTGGGAAGCTCGACGGGATTGCGGCTCTCCCACCTGCAGCCGACCGGGGCTGTGAACCTGGTCGGCCGCACGACTGACGGGAAGGGCTCGGCCTGGGTCGGGGAGCCCTCCATCACGCCCTCGCTGGAAGACATGGAGCGGGAGATCTGGCGTCGGCTCGACTGGGCGAAGCGACAGGTCTCGCTGGAGGCCGGCCGCTACGAGGTCATCCTGCCGCCGTCGGGCGTGGGCGACATGATGGCGGAGCTCGCCTTCGGCGGCCTCGGGGGCCGCGACGCCGAGGACGGCCGCACGGTGTTCTCCAAGGAGGGTGGCGGCACGCGTGCCGGCGACAGGATCGCCTCCCTCCCCTTCACGCTCTTCAGCGACCCGTTCGAGGCGGGCGTCGAGTGCGCACCGTTCGTGGCGGCGGAGGCGAGCAGCTCGGAGGTCTCGGTCTTCGACAACGGGCTGCCCGTCCGGCGGGTCGACTGGCTGCACGAGGGCGTGTTGGCGCACCTGCGGTATCACAGGGCGGGCGCGGCGAAATCGGGCGTGGAGGTGGCGCCCTATATCGACAACCTCGTGCTGCACTGCGCGGGGGCCGCGGGCGGCTCCGTCGATGACATGGTGGCGCGCACCGAGCGGGGGCTCCTGCTCACGTGCCTGTGGTACATCCGGGAGGTCGACCCGGCCACGCTGCTCCTCACGGGACTCACCCGGGACGGTGTCTACGTGATTGAGGACGGCGCGGTCGTGGGCGCGGCGAACAACTTCCGCTTCAACGAGAGCCCGGTCGATCTGCTGGCCCGCGCCTCCGAGGTCGGCACCCCGGTGCGCGCTCTGGGGCGCGAGTTCGGTGAGTACCTCAACCGTTCGATCATGCCGCCGCTGCGAATCCCCGACTACAACATGAGCTCGGTGAGCCAGGCGAGCTGAATCGTCGCTCAACCGGGACGCCGCGCCTCCACCAGAAGGCGCTGTGCCGTCGACACGAACGAGCCGTCCCCCTGGATCAGCTCGTGCATCTCGCGGAGACGGTCGGCGTAGGCCTCAGGTGTGAAATCCGGTACCGTCCAGCGGACCTTGCGGAGGAAAAGCACCACCGCGCCGACGTCGAAGAACTCGACCCGCCGGGCGCAAGCTCTCAGATCGAGCACCTCCAGCCCGGCCGCCTCGGCCGCGGCGCGGGTGCGCTCCGGGCTGCGGCTCGCGTTGACAGCTTTCTGCCCCGTCATGAAGTCGGTGAGCTCACGGTTGGTCCCTGCTCCGATCTGCTGGGACAGATATGTGCCGCCCGGTCGCAGGACCCGGGCGATCTCGTCCCACAGCACGACGACGGGGTGCCGGCTCGCCACCAGGTCGAAGGCGGCGGCGGCGAACGGCAGCGTCGGCGTGTCGGCCACGGCCACCACGTGCCCCCCGACCGCGCGCAGCCTGGCCCGGGCGATGGTGACGTTGGGCGGCCAGGACTCGGTGGCCACCAGGACGGGGGGCGGGTGCGCCACGGTGGCGAGCACCTCGCCACCCCCTGTCTCGATATCCAGGGCAGCCGTGGCGCGGGACATGCGCTCCCCCAGGAGGCGCGCGTAGCCCCATGGTGGCCGTTCCTCGGTCGCCCGTCCCTCGAACCACGAGAAGTCCCACCCCTCGACCGGGACGGCAGCACCCTCGGCCACGAGATCCTCGAAGCTCACGCCGTCACGCCCCGGACGGGTCGTCCTTGCGCTCCAAGATCCCCTTGGCCGACTCCTCGAAACGTGGACCGGGGGAGAACCACTGGCCCACCTGCCGGGCGAACGCGAGCGACGCCTCCTTGGACAGGTCCTGCACCTTGTCGAGGTGGGCCAGCGTCATGCGCACGCCCTCCGGCCGCATGCCTGCGACGGCATCGACCACGCGCATGGCCTCGTCCCACAGGGTTGCGGAGGGGACGACCCGCTGGGCCAGCCCGATCCGGAGCGCCTCCTGCCCGTCGATGACCTTGCCGGTGAGGATCAGGTCCTTGGCCTGGGCCACGCCGACCAGGCGGGCCAGCCGCGTGCTGGCGCCCCACGCCCCCAACCCCGCACCGAGCCGGGCGAGGTGCCAGTCGCTTATCCGGGCCGTGTCGGCCACGATCCGCAGATCGCAGGCCATGGCGAGCTCCAGCGCTCCGGTGGTGCACACGCCGTCGACGACGGCGATGGACGGAGTGAGGCACTCATCGATCAGCTGGGTCAGGCGCAGGCCGGGATTCTCCGGTGCCATCGCGCCAGCTGCCGCCTCCTTGAGGTCGACGCCGGCGCTGAAACACGGCGTGCCGTCGGCCCGCGGCGCACCGGTGAGCACGAAGCAGCGGACCTCGGGGTCACGGCGCAGCTCTCCCACGGCCTCGATGAGCTGGTGCAGGACCGCGGAGCTCAGCGCGTTCATGGACGCCGGCCGCGAGATCCGCAGGATCCTCACGTGCCCGCGCTGCTCCACCTCTATGACCGTTTGATCGCTCATGGGCGCGTCCGAACCTCAGCTCAGATCTGAATTCAGCGTGTTCAAGAGGCTCTGGGAGTCGGTCGTATAGGAGCTGAGGATGGAGCCGAGGTTGCTGCTCTGGGCAGTGGCCCGGTAGGTGGCGGCATCGGAGCTGTTGGCCAACTTGGTGAAAACGGATGCGAGCTGGTTCGCGTCGCTCTCCACGTTCTGCGCCTGGCCGCCGGCGTTCGACGGCAGGCTCATCCCGTGCAGGTCGTCGGCGAGCTGGGTCAGCTTGGCGGCGGCGGTCGTGTACGACGGTCCGAGGCACGCGACCGTCCTACACGATTTGATGCTCTGCCCGGCTTTGTCGATAGCGGTGTTGGCCGCGCTGGTGTCGGAATTCACGGTATTGAACTGCTGGACACTCGACTGGCGATGGCCCACGACGATGTTCTGGGCGAAGTTCTGGCCCAGGAAAAGTATGGAGCCCCACACGATGGCGAAGATCATCCAGCCCCGTGCGGCTCCGGTCAGGACCAGGGTTCCCCATCCCGGCGTCTCATCCCCCGTCGGTGGCGAGGGCGCCACCCGCTCCCAGGGCGATGTCGGGGGCATGGCGCCGATGGCCGTTGGCGGGGACGACATGGGGGGAGGCGGCAGAGGCGGGGGCCACTCCGGCGGAGGTGCGGGCGCTGCCGCTCCCGATTCCGGGACCCCCGCATCTTGGGGCGCCGGCACGGACTGCGCCGCATCGGGACGGTCTGCGGGCGTCGCCTGGTCGGATGGCGTGCCCGTCGTCTCCGTGGGAACCGACGGGTAGGAGAACGGCGGCGCGGGCTGGGTCGGGTACCCCGGCACATACGGCGGAGCGCCGGTGGGCGTGGATGCCGGCGGCGCGGCAAACGGTGGCGCGGCGAACGTGGGGGGCTGCGGTGCGACCCGGTCGCCGAGCATGCCCCAGGCGTACTCCGAGGTCAGCATCAAGAAGTAGGCGTGGAACCGGACCTGGTAGCGCAGCAGGGCCGAGTAGGACGCGTACAGCGACGGGGGCATGCGGCCGCGTATCAGTACCACGAACCACATCACGAGCAGCAACGGGAAGGTCAGGCCGTACTCGACGATCTGATAGAAGGCGCCCGCCGGGATGGCCAGGATGATGCGGAACAGCACGGCCCAGCGGTTCAATCGTCCCGGGGCGGGGAGGATGGGTCGGGCCGGGTACGCCTCGTCATCGAGCGAGAAGGGCGGATAGCGGTCGGTCAGCAGGAACATGTACGCGCCGACCCGTGTGTACCAGCGCACCACACCGCTGATGAAGCTGTGGGCCCATTCCGGGAAGCGGCCCATGAACAGCGCGGCGAACCACCCGATCACCACGACGAAGAGGGTGGCGATGCCGAGGAAATAGAGCACGATGAACTGTGGGATGACCAAGATGATGCGGAAGGCCACCGTCAGCCGGCGCTGGGGCGCGGTGCCGGCGTACCACATGTCGACGCGCCGGGTCGGCATCGCCATTCCTGCGTCGGTCATGTCGCCCCCTTTGAACGCCGCCCGTCGCCGACGGCCGATCCAGGCCGAACGTTAGAGCATGCCCATCCGACAGGCAGCGACCCCAGCGACAAGGACCCGTCCTGATGCCTACGGCCACCTGTTGCGGGCGCTCCAGGTGGTCGCCTCGCGGCCTGGCGCGCTTGTTCACTCACCCAGGTGAATGCCCGTTGAGCGTCAGAGCGAGTCGTACACCGCGTCGATCAGGGAGCGGTTCCGCGTGCTCTGCCAACGGGGGATCACATGATTCATGACATAGCCGAACGCGACACCAGCGTGGGGATCGGCGAAACCGACAGCACCACCCGTGCCGAAGTGACCGAAGCTCCCGGGGTTGGGCCCGAACGCACGCCGGGGAACCGTCGGCTTGAAGCCGAGCCCGAAGGTGACATCCTCGTGGAGGATCGGGCAATAGCCCTGGGACTGCGGAGAGACTGCCTCTGCCAGCAGATCGACGGAGAGCAGGCGTCCGGGCTCGAGCAGCGCGGCGTACATGCGCGCCACCCCGCGCGCCGTGCCGTGCCCGTTGGTCGACGGGACCTCGGCCTGGCGCCACCGGACCGAGTTGACCACGCCCATGGATGAATACCCCGGCGGGTTGAAGTAGCTCAGCATCTCCATGAGCTCGTCGCCCTCGAGCGCCTCGAAGTCCAGCCCCTCGGCCCTACCCGGGGCAGCGAAAATCACCTGCGCGCAGCGGTGCCGTTCCGTCGGCGGGACACCCACGTGCACGTCGGCACCGAGGGGGCCCGCGACCGCGGCGAGCCGGCGACCGCAGGCCTCGCCGCTCACCCGGCGGACCACCTCGCCGATCAGGTGCCCGTAGGTGTTCGTGTGGTAGGCGTGCCGGGTGCCGGGCTCCCACCACGGCTCGGTCGCGGCCAGCGCGCCGGTCATCCGCTTCCAGTCCCACAGGTCTTCGTTGGTCAGCGGCTCGCGGATGGCCGGCACCGCGGCACGGTGGCACAGCGCGTGGCGCAACGTCGCCCCCTCTTTGCCGCCGGCTGCGAATTCGGGCCAGACGGTCGCCAGGGCGTCGTCGAGTCCGACCAGCCCGCCGTCGACGAGCTGGAGCGCGAGGAGGGCCAGGAAGGCCTTCCCCACCGAGTAGAAGTCGACCAGGGTGTCCGGCTGCCAGTGCTGCCGCCGGTCCTCGTCCCGCCATCCGCCGGACAGGTCCACCACGGTCGCGCCGTCGATGATGACGTGCAGCGCCGCGCCGACCTCGCCGCGCTCGGCGAAGTTGTGCGCGAACTCCTCCTTCACCTGCGTGAAGCGGGCGTCGCAGCTCCCGGTCACCGGGGCATCCATGGCCCGACTCTGTCGGCCCGTGGCCGGCGGTGCAAACGGAGCCCATACCAGAGGTGCCGTTCGAGTCGCGTATTGGAGCATCCCTCCGCCCACGGTCCCACCTACGTCTGGCGTCAGCTGACCCCAGTAGTCTTGGTTAGTGGAGAGGCGCGTCGAAGAGGATCATCCGGGACCTCAACGGCGCCGAATTGTTCACCGTACGTCGCAGCTCCCGGTGTGGAGTCGCATTCTGTACAGGATTGAGCACTACACCGCCCTCCCAGCGGTCGCTCTTGCTGTCACCGCCGCCGTCATATCGCTCGTGGTTGTCATTGCGATTCTCGACTTTCCGAGGAATTGGGTGGCATCCTTTGAGCTCTCAGCTGCATCCGTCACTCTCGTCATGGTCTTCGCGATCCAACACACGCAGGGTCGGGAACAGGCCGCAACCCAGCGCAAACTTGACGAACGATTCGAGCATTCCCCGGCGCGAACGAGTCGCTGATGATGCTCGAGGAGGCTCCACGGGAGTTCATGTTGAACGTCGAGGACGAGCAAAGGGACGTTCGATCGAACTCTCCCGACACGGACGACGAGCAGCAACCTGAGGAACGAGCCAACCGTGATCCCGGAAGCGGCTGATCGGCTCCTCGGGGATACACCCGGACGTCGCAGTCGCGCCATCCGCTGACCTGGTCACGCACCCGCGGCGCCCGTCCACGGTGCCGGCCGGTCGCCTTCCCCGGGCAATTGCCGTTGCAACCGAATGCACCAAATTCCCTTCCAGGCCCAGGGCGAGCGTTATCCGACCCCCGATATCGGCCGATACAGAAGGGTGAGCCTGAATCTCCTGTCGGTTGCCGAATTCGAGGATCGGCGAGTGACCGAAGACCACATGGCCGAGTCCGTCGAGCGCTCCTTCATCAGGCAGAAACAACGATTCTGGACGTCCTATATCCGGCTCGGCTATCTCGTCCTGACCGGCGAGAGTCTCTTCGTCCTCGTCTACTTCGCTGCCACGCCGGACGGGCCGCATCGCATTGCGCTCCAGGCCGTAAGCGCGCTGACCTTCACCGTCGCCGCCTGCGTACTCTTCTTCGTCGACAAGGTCTCCGTGCAGCCCTGGCGGGTGACGTTCTCGCTCGTCTCCGTCCTGTTCGCGGGAGCAGCCCTTACGTTCAGCATCTGTCTGGACGGTGGGCTGGACAGCCCCCTCATCGTCCTGCTCGCACTCCCGATCATGTGCGCCGCCCTGGCGCTCCCGGCCAGGGAGGTGTCGATCTGCGGTTTGGCCGTCTTGGCCGAGCTCATCGTGGTGGCGGTCGCGGACCCACATGTCGAGGCATCGACGAGCGACGCCGCCGCACTCTCGGCATTCCTGTTCGGCACGGTGGCTCTCAGCCTGGGCGTCGCCGTGCACCGCTCACGGCTCGAACGTGACGAGGACCGGCTCATCCAGGAGCTCCACCGCCAGGCGCGCACCGATTCGCTCACCGGATGCCTGAGCCATGGGGCTTTCTATGAGCAGCTGACTGCCGAGGTAGACCGCGCGTTGCGACACAGTCAGGCCCTGAGCCTGCTCGTCGTCGACATCGACCTGTTCAAGTCCTTCAATGACTCCCGCGGCCATGCCGCTGGGGACACGGCCCTTGTCAACGCTGGGGCAACCATCAGGCGGATCATCCGATCCATCGACGTCGCTGCCCGGATCGGGGGCGACGAGTTCGCCGTGATCCTTCCCATGACCGACCTGGAGAGTGCACGCACCCTCGCCGAGCGGATGGTCAGAGCCTTCGATCAGTCGGAGGGATCCGAAGTCAGCGTGAGCATCGGCTATGCCGCTCTCGACCCGCTAGAACCGACGAGCCAGAAACTCTTGCGGGATGCTGATCGAGGCCTCTACCGGGCAAAGGCAAATGGACGCGGTCGGACTGCGACCATCTCAGATGTGGGAGCTGGCACCGCGCACCATGGTCGGCGCGGTCGGGAGCTCGCGGACCGGGTGATCGGGCAAGCCGATTGGACCCGGCTCGAAGAGAGCCTGCGGGAGTCGAACCGGGCAACGGCCGAGGCGTCGTCGATCATCGACACGCTGCAGTCGACGCCATCGGTCGGGTTCGGGTACGTGGACCGGGACTTCCGGCTCGTGCGCATCAACCCGATGCTCGCATCGGCCTACGGCGGCAGGGTCGAGGACCAGATCGGGCGGACGATCGCCGAGGTCGTCCCCGCCCTGTGGCCGTCCCTCGAACCCATCTACCGCTGCGTCCTTGACACGGGTGAGGCTGTCGTCAATCGGGAGGTGTCCGGGCCGCTCGCCGCAGACCCGGATCGAATCCACTCCTGGCTCACGAACCTAAGCCCGGTCATGGTGAACGGACTCGTGACCGGCATCGCCATCGTCGTCGTCGACATCACCGACCGGAAGCAGCTGGAGGAGAGTCAGGCCACCCTGACGAGGGCGGTCGTCAGCGCCCTCTCGGCTTCCGTCGAGATGCGCGATCCGTATACGGCCGGACACCAGGAGCGCGTGGCGCAACTCGCCATCGCCATCGCGGCCGAGCTTCAGATCACACCCCGTGAGATCGACGAGATCGGGCTGGCCGCCAGGATCCATGACATCGGCAAGCTGTCGGTTCCGGCGGAGCTGCTCACGCGTCCGGGCCGGCTCAGCGAGACCGAGATGGCGGTGGTGCGGATGCACAGTCAGGCCGGCTTCGACATGCTGATGAAGGTGCACTTCCCTGGGCACGTGGCAGACATGGTCCTGCAGCATCACGAGCGCTCCGACGGTTCGGGCTATCCGTACGGCCTGCGGGGCGATCAGATCCCCATTGGGAGTCGCATTCTCGCCGTGGCGGACGTCGTCGAATCGATGGCCTCGGGGAGACCCTACCGGGCGGCCCTCGGCCTGGACGTCGCGCTCGACGAGATACGGGATGGCTCGGGCAATCGGTATGACAGAGACGTGGTCGCGGCCTGTGTGAGCCTGATTGAGAACCGCACCGTGATCCTTGATCAGAACGGATCGCTCGTTCCGGCGTGTCGGTGATCTGACTCCACGCGAACCGGTCCTAGCCGTCTGAGGCCGGGACGAAGCTGAGGCGCACTCGGCGCCGCGGATTGTCGACGTTGAGGTCCACGAGCACCAGGGACTGCCAGGTGCCGAGTGCGACCCAACCATTGAGCACGGGAAGGGTGAGCGACGGGCTGACCAGGGCCGGCAACAGATGATCGGCCCCGTGTCCCGGAGAGCCGTGGGCGTGGCGGTACCGGGCGTCGCGCGGGAGGAGCCGCTCGAGGGTGTCGAGCAGATCGGCATCCGATCCCGAACCCACCTCCATCAGGGCCAGGCCGGCCGTGGCGTGGGGCACGAAGACGTTG
>Ga0187879_10003504_pt1 | contig 10575 bp, 10 predicted proteins | sample June2016WEW_19_1_FD_132423 | JGI IMG/M metagenome (GOLD analysis project Ga0187879, IMG submission 132423) | Peatland microbial communities from SPRUCE experiment site at the Marcell Experimental Forest, Minnesota, USA - June2016WEW_19_10 | ecosystem: Environmental > Terrestrial > Soil >... | reverse complement strand
CGACGGCACGTTCGTCAGCGCGCAGGTCATCGGCGAGTCGGCCACGATGGGCGGGACCAGCCCCGTCCACCTGAGCGGGATCGACCGGCAGCTCTGGCGGGCGATCCGCGATGACTCGGTGGCCGCCTTCGCGGCCAGGTACCCGTACACGGTGACACCCGGCGCGCCGGGCTGACCGGGGCAGGCTGATCCGGGCCGGGCGTTCCCGCCCCGGTTACGGAGCGATGGCCGGGCCCGCCCGCATGCCGCGGGCGGGCCCGCACCACCCGATCACGCGGCCCCGTTGCCGGAGAGGATCCCCAGCGGAGTCGGCGCTGCGTACTCGACGCGAAGCACGGGAAGGCCGCCGGGGCCGTGCCGCAGCGTCAGAATGCGCGTCGGCGGGTCCTGCCGCATTCCGGTCAGCACCGCCTTCAGGGCGCTGGCGTACGCGGCCGTCCCCATATGCGCGGCCGCATCGTCCAGCGCCATGTCCATAGAGCGCAGCGGAACACCCGGGCTAGCGCCCGGCCCGGAGTCGCCGAAGTCCACGATCTGGATCGGCTGAGCACCGGCCACGGCGCTGATCGCCACCATCAGCCGCGCATCGACCAGGCCTGCCAGGAACTGCTTCTTAGCAGCGCCGGAGATAAGGATCTGACCGCCGAACAGCAGATCCGACGCGTAGCCCCGCCTTCCATGCTGGTCCGCCCGAAGCGCGGACATGTAGGCAGCCGCGCCTTGCGGCGCGGTCACCCGAACCTGGACCAGCTGGCTTCCCGAGCCGAAGCTCGCGAGGACCGCCGGGGCATAGGCGGAGCTGACCCGGCGGCCGTACTCGCTGCGGACAGCAGGCGTCACCACCAGGACACTGGCCCGGCGCGGATAGGCCGCCGCCGGCCCTAGCTGATCGACGCTGGCCACCCCATGCGCGCGCAGCACCAGGCACATGCCCGGATCACAGGCCACGCCGGCCGACCGGCTCACCTGAGCGGCAACCCAGGCGGCGGCCTCGCTCTCCGCCGCGCTGCCGCCCTGCTGCGGCCAGGCCGGTCCGTGCCGTCCGCTCAGGACGTGGGACAGGGCCGTCGGCGTCGCGGCCACGGCGGCGACGAGGACCGCTGCGGCAGCCGGCGCGAGCCGACGCCAGCGGACGCCCCGCCACGGGCTGCCCCGGTCCGCGCGGCTGGCGGGAAGGGAGCGCCGCAGCAGCCCCGGCAGGCGGAGCGGGGCAGCGCCGTCGAGGACCTCGCCGCCGGACGCGCGGAAGGACCAGCCGGGCATGTCCTGCAGCCGTGTCACGACCTCGTGCTCATGGCCCGCCGGGCCGGCTCGCGGGGGGGGCGCGAGGCGGGCGCCCAGGCCCGCGCGCAGCCGCTCGCTGGCTGCGGCGAGCACCGCCTGCAGCCGTGCCGAGGCGGACAGCAGGCCGCTCAGCGCGCGGCCGGCCACCTCGGCGGAGGCGGTCAGCAGCCAGGCGACGGGCCGCGGATACGGCGTCTCCAGCCGGGCCCGGATCCGGTCCAGGCCGTCATCGGCGGGGTCGGCCAGGTCCGCGGCCGCGTGCAGGATCCGGCCTACCATCTCGTCGTAGTCGCCGTCGTGCTGGCTCATGCCTCGTCCTCCAGCACGCTGCGCAGCACCGCCATGGCCCGGGCCGTGTGAGTCTTGACCGCGCCCGGGCTGATGGCCATCACCGCCGCGACCTGGGCCTCGGACATGTCCCCGTAATACCGCAGCACGACCGCCTCGCGCTGCCGCGGCGACAGCGTGCGCAGCGCGGCGACCACCGCGGAGCGCTCCAGCAGCACGATCGCCCCGTGCTCGGCGCTCGGCATGTCCGGCGCGGGCTTGGGGGCGTTCCGCTCGACCACGGCCCGGTGCCGCAGCACCGACCGGGACCGGTTCACCACCGACCGCCGCAGGTAGGCCAGCGCCTTCTCGTTCTCCCGCAGCAGCCGCCAGCGCCGGTGCATGGCCACGAACGAGTCCTGCACCACTTCCTCGGCGGTCGCCGTATCCCGGACCAGCAGGGCCGCGAGGCGCACCAGCGAGCGGTAATGCGCCGCGTACAGCGCGGTGACCGCCTCGTCGGGATCACGGCTGGCCGGAACCTGGACCAGCACCGGGCGCACCCGCATGGTCTCGCCGGCCGGCAGCGGGCGCCCGGCCAGCTCGCCGGATTCAGCCGCGGTCATCGCGTCTGCCCGCCGACAGCTTCCGCACCTCGCATGGCATCCCGACCCACCCCACCGCGACCTGCTCGCTCATGCCGACACGCTGACAACTCAACGCAGCCGCATCTCCTCCCGGCCAGACCGCCCCAGGGTGCGCGCACCCTCCCAGCACCGGACAGAATGCTCAGCAGGCTAACCCGAAACCGTTCCGCTAGTCAGCCTGATACTGAAAGTCACGAATGCCCGCGTTACGGCGGCTAAGGTCATGACGCCGGGGCCGCCCGCGGACCGCATCAGGTCAGCGCCCCCGCATCAGGTCAGCGCCTCCGCATCAGGTCAGCGCCCCCGCATCAGCCCCGCCGCGGGTCAGCGGAAGAAGGACTGGATGTAGGAGCGGGGCGAGCCGACCCCGGTGGCGTCGTCGTAGCCCTCGGTGGCGGGCAGCGCGGCCGCGCCCTCCCCGTCGACGCCGAGCGTGCGCAAGTAGGTGACGATCGGTCCCCGCCTGGTGAAGCCGTCGGCGTAGTTGTTGCGGACCTGGGCGAGGTAGCCAGGGCCGAGCGGGTTACCGGTCACGTCGTGGAACGCGCGGGTGCCGTAGCGGCGGTAGATCGCCGGGTTGGCGAAGCCGATCGGGTAGCCCGCGGCCTGCTGCGCGTCCGCCTCGATGCCCGCGAAGATCGGGCAGGAGACCGAGGTGCCGCCGATCCGGCTGAGCGAGAAGGCGTAGGTCTTCCCGTTCGGCTGCAGCGTGGTCTGGCCGACCAGCATGCCGGTGCTCGGGTCGGCCAGCGCGGACACGTCCGGGACCACCCGCATCGGCGTGCTGGTGCGCCCGCCGCCGGGCACGGCGTGCGACAGCGAGTCCGGGACCACCGGCCGCTGGTACCACGGCTGCCGGTACATGGTGCTCGTGCCGCCGCCGCTGGAGCCGTCCCAGTACTCCGGGTACAGCCCCGGCGGGGCGTACTTCCAGGACTTGCCGCTCTTGGCCAGCGGGTCCAGCAGCGTGCCCCAGGCGGTCTCGAACTGGTAGTTGTCGCGGCTGCCGATGGCCAGGCTGGTGCCGCCCACCGAGGTCACCCACGGACTGGAGGTCGGGTAGTCGACCTGGATCTTGTCCGAGGCCGGGTCCTCGACCGGTGACTCGTAGCCGTTGTCCCCGGAGGAGAAGAAGAAGCCGATGCCCTCGGCCGCGCCCGCCCGGAAGATCAGGTCGTCCACGCTGGTGAGGCTGGCCTCGTCGGCGGGCTCGGCCCAGGAGTTGCTGACGACGCTGGCCGCGCGGGTGTTCACGATGTAGGCCAGCGCCTGGGCCAGGTCGGCGTCCTGGCAGCTGGCCGCCGCCACGAAATGAACCCGGGCGCCCGGCGCCTGCCCGTGCACCGCCTCGATGTCGAGGGTCTCCTCGCCGTACCAGCCCTGCGCGCCGCACTCGGTGACGGAGTTGAACGGCGTGTCCAGGTGCTGGGCGAACTGGCCCTGGCGGAACGGCCGGTCGCCGGTCACGGCGGCGAACTTGTCCGCGTCACCCGGCATCGTCGGGGACGCGTACGCGTCGACGACCGCCACGGTCTGGCCCCGGCCGGTCATCCGGGACCGGGTCACGCCGTAAGCGCCGCGGATCTGCCGCGGGGTGTATCCGGTCACGTTCCACGGCTGGTGCCTGCCGTAGGCGGGCGGCTTGGTGGTGGCGATCTTCTGGAAGTAGTACGCCCCGGTCGGCGGCGCGACCCAGTAGTTGGGCCCTGGCGGCGGCAGCGCGCCGGCGGGCCTGGCCAGGTGCGGCGCGGTGTCGAGGCCGCTGACGGTCAGCACGCCGGCGGCTACCGGGCCGGGCGCGGTCGCGGGCTCCTCCGGGGCGCGGTAGGTGTGCCCGCCGGGCGCCCGGAACCTGCCGAACCGGACCCCGAACGCGGCACTGGCCTCGGCCACGGTGCCGGTCACCGCCACGTACCCGCCGATCTCCCTGGTCACGCCGGTGACCCGCAGGCCGGCCGAGCGCAGCCACGACTCGATCGCGGTCACCTGCGCGGCGGTGGCGCCGAAGCGGGCCCGGACCTGCGCCGGGGTCAGGTAGTGCCGGTACAGCGCGTTACCCGGCGCGGAGACGGCGGTCGCGTAGGCCGTCAGGCCGGCGGAGTCCCGCCCGGCCAGGTAGACGCGGGCGCTCACGGTGCCGGTGCGGACGGCCGGCGCGGCGGCATGGCCGGCGGTCACCGCCCACTCCGGGTGCGTGCCCGCGATCGTGACCCTGGGGCCAGCCGCCCGGGCGGTGCTCGCCGCGGCGAGGCTGCCTAAGCTCAGCGCGCCGGCCGCCGCCGCGACGGCGACCGCGCGGCGCTTGCTGACGACTCGCGGCATGCACGGGTCCTTTCGGTGACAGGTGCGCGGGCGCATGGCGGAAATCGGCAGAGAAGTGATCTTAAGCCCGGGCCAGTATGCTGCCTGAGCAGGGAAGACAGCCTAGCGCGGGATCCCGTCCCAGCCCGGCAGGCCGCCTCAGCCGCCATGAGTGTCGCGATCAGGCTTCGGCCTGGTCCTGGTGCGGTGGAATACTGAGGGCACTGCGTTCGAGGCATGCCGATCTTGCCGGACGAGGCAGATCGCCCCGGAGCGGATAACCGCGGGAGCCTGAGCCAGCGGGCTGCCGGGACGGGCGGTATGCCATAGCCGAGCAAGGTGAAGCCGTCGCGAGTATCGCCGAGCTGCAGGCCCTGCTGCTGGGCACCGACAGTATCGACGGGTTCCTGCGGGAACTGGCCGTGCTGGCGGGCCGCACGCTGGGCGAGGGCCTGTCCTGCGGGATCACGCTGCAGCCCAGCGGCAGGCCGCTGACCGTCGCCAGCTCGGACATGTTCGCCTCCCAGGTCGACGAGCTGCAGTACGCCCAGGATCAGGGGCCGTGCCTGACCTCGCTGCGGACCGGCCAGCCGGTCCGCATCGATGATCTGGCCAGCGATGACCGGTGGCGCGATTACGCGGTGCGAGCGCTGGCGCACGGAGTGCGATCCACCCTGTCGATGCCGCTGTTCGCGCAGCTCGACCCGGTCGGGGCGCTCAACCTGTACTCCCGGCTGCCGGGTTTCTTCGGTAAGTCCGAGACGCGGATGGCGGAGCGGTTCGCGCGGGACGCATCGGTCGCGGTGGGCATCGCGGCGCGGCTGTCCGCGCAGATCGTCCTGACGGAGCAGCTGCGCGCGTCGCTGGCAGCGCGCTCGGTCATTGACCAGGCCCTCGGCGTCATCATGGCAGAACAGCGCTGCAACGCCGATGAAGCATTCGACGTCCTGCGGACCGCATCGCAGAACCGCAATGTCAGGCTGCGTCAGGTCGCCGAGGACATCGTGGCCGGCATCAGCGACAGGCCGTGCTAGACCCGGTCGGCTCTCCCGGCTGGGCTCTGGTGCTGCCGCACCAGCATCGTCGGCGTCGCCGCACCGCGGGTCAGAGTGATCACGGCAGCCAGTCAGATCAGCCGGGGCAGGAAGACGGCGATGCCCACGCCGACGGCGGCCGCCGAGGCGATCAGCACGGCCCCGGCCGCCGTGTCCTTCGCGATCTTCGCCAGCGGGTGGTACTCGCTGGTGCACAGGTCCACGATCGCCTCGACGACCGTGTTGAACGTCTCGGCCGTCAGCACCAGGCCGATGGCCAGCACGATGGCGGCCCAGTCCGTCGCGGTGATGCCCAGCACCAGGCCGAGAACGACCGCGCCCGCCCCGGCCAGCAGCTGAACCCGCACGTTCCGCTGCGTGCGGACGGCGTGCCATACCCCCTGCCCGGCGAAGCCGAAGCTGCGCCAGAAGCCGCTCACATCCCGCATTTTACGTAGCCGAACTCGTGCCAGCGGGCGATCCGCCGCCGCCTGCCCCCTTTCTAGCCTGGTCGAGCCCGGTAGGCAGCGATCTCGCCGGGCCAGCTGAGGAGGTTAGGTGGAGATCGACGAGTTCGCAGCGCGCCTGGTCCGCCAGTACTGGGCAGTGTCGTCTTGTGCATGATTGTCCCGCTGGCCGCTATCACGCTGATCGTGTCGAGACAGCCGTCCATGTATTCCGCGACGGCGCGCATCGACCCCTCCAGCGTGATCCCGGCCAGCTGCGCCGAGGCCCGGGCCATCGTGAGCCAGGTCCAGGGCCTCGCTACCGGCCGGACCGCGGCCGCGGGTCAGCCGGCGGCTCTGATCGCGCTGTTCGGCTACATGGCGCGCGCGCCGCCGGCCGTGAACGCGGGCGTCAAGGCCGGCGGCGGCAACGCGCAGCTATCGGTGCCGCTGCTGTTCGAGCACATGTTCCCCAGCTGGTTCGCGGGATCGGCTACTCGGCCATTGTCATCGGCGCGCTCGTCCCCGCGGCCATCATGTCGATCGCCGCGGCGAACCTGTTTACCCGCAGCATCTACCACGAGTTCGTCAATCCCGATGCCACCCCGGCCCGGGAGACCCGGGTCGCGCGGCTGGCCTGGCTCATCATCAAGGTCGGCGCGCCGCGGCCGGAGCCGCCTCGGGGCTGGGTATCTCGATGACCAGCAGGGTCATGGCGATGGCGAAGACCGCTCCGGCGCGGAACCCGACCCGGTCACCGGGGCCGCGGCTGGTCCAGGGCGGCGAACAGCAATCCGCCGATCATGGCCATGTTCTTGTGGAACTGAATCCGCTGCTGCTTGCGGGCCGCCGGGTCCTCGAGCTTCCAGTACGAGTGCCCGGCCAGGGTGGTGGGAACCAGCGAGCCGGCCAGGACCAGGGCGGACAGCCGCGGGGCCTGCCCCAGCGCCAGCAGCGACCCGCAGATCACCTGCGCGGCGGCGTTCCCCCGTACCACCAGCTCGTCATCGCCGGGAAGCGGAGCGACCTTGCGGACCGCGGCCAGCACCGGCGCGGCCTGATCGACGCGCCCGCCCGGCGCCCGCAGGGCGTCAAAGCCGAGCAGGGCATAGGTGGATCCGGTCAGGATGCGGGCGGCAGGGCGCAATGGCGCCAGCATCCGCCTGGTCGTGTCCATAACTCCTCGATACGGGTCCGGGAACGGTGTCAGCAGGACTGTACGCGCCGGCCTGCCGGGACGGTCCGGGTGGTCAGGCATCGAGCAGGTCGGCCAGCTGCCGGGCGTTGGACTGGGCGTTATCGCGGTAGCAGTTGTTGAACAGGACGTGCGTGACCTCGGCGTCACGGGCGAGGGCCCGGACCCTGGGCGCCCATTCGGCCAGCTCCTCGCCGGTGTACCGGTAGCCGAACCGCTCGTGGATGTCCCTGCTGGTCCAGTTCGGCGAGTGGCCGTGCAGGCGGACCACGGCCAGGTCGCTGGCGGTGGCGGCCAGGACCGGGGGGATGGAGTCCCGGTAGCCCTGCGGCATGTCGACGCACACGTACGGCAGCTCATGGGCGGCCAGGAACTGCAGGGTCTCTTCCTGGTTGCGGGGCTCCATCCAGGTGTGGTTGCGGAATTCGACGCAGACCCGCCGCGGCGCGGCCCGCTGCGCGCAGGCCACGATGTAGTCCTTGCGCGCGCGGGAGATCGGGAACCAGGGCGGGAACTGCAGCAGGATCGCGCCGAGCTTGCCGGCCTCGCGCAGCGGCTCCAGCGCGGCCAGGAACCGCTCCCACGCCTGGCCGGTCACCGCCGGGTCAACGTCGCTGAGGTAGACCCGGTCCTTGCCCGTCTTCTCCGCCGCCGGGCGCAGGTCGGCCGGCAGCGCGGCGACCCGGGTGGGGTGCTGGGTGAACAGGCTGAACGCCTTGACGTTGAAGGTGAACCCGGCCGGGGTGCGCGCCGCCCAGGCCGCGGCGGTCTGCTCCGCGGGCAGCGCGTAGTAGGTCGCGTCCACTTCCACCAGCGGGAACTGGCGGGCGTAGAACCGCAGCCGCTTTTCCGGCGTGTCCGCCTCCGGCGGGTACCAGCCCGATTCGATCAGCGTCCGGTCCGTCCACGACGCCGTGCCCACCCGGATCTGTCCCATACCCGCAGCGTAGGAGCCTCCCGGGCCCGCGGCGCACCGCGAGGTGACTGCCGCGGGTCACGGGGGGCTGCTGCAGCCGCTCGGTCGCGGGCAGGTCATCCTGTGCCGCAGCCGGAGCCGCCTGGCGACCGGGCTCTTCACCTTTGCCAGGCACCGGTCATCTTGGCTAGGCACCGGTCACCTTGGCTAGGCACCGATCACCGCGAACAGGTTGACGCCGGTGGCCTCCCGCTCGATGGTGATGCCCGCGCCGATGTCGCCGAACAGCCGGCGGAGGTCGTCGGCCGACCGGTGATACAGCGGTCAGTCGAGGATCAGCTCCATCAGCGAGCGCGTCGGATTCGCCACATCGAAGTTCCCGATGACGGCGCTGCCGCCCGGCGCAAGGGCGCCCGCGAGCCGGGCCCCGGCCGCCCGCGCGGCCCGATCCTTCAGGTAGTCGAACAGCCCGGCCGAATAGACAAGATCGTAGGAGTCGCTGAGGCCTGCCATGATCACCGTCCTGATCGAGGTATTGACGCACGTGAGCGTCACCTCCACACCGGCCTGCGCGGCCAGGGCCCGGATCTGCCCGCGGGCGTGCTCGAGCGCACTGGCGTCCTGGTCGAGCAGGGTGATCGCGGCGCGTCCGGCCGCCAGCAGCTCAGGATCGTCGCGGAGGATCAGCTGCAGTTCCATCGCCGGCCCGGCGGCCACCGACAGGATGCGCGCCGGCCGGTCACCTCCGCTGCGCGCGACCGCCGCCCCGATCTTGCCGATGAGGTAATGCGCCCGGTTGCGGACCGCCCGCCCGGCATCGCTGTCGAGGACGATACGGCTCAGCGACTGGCCGAAGAGCGTGCCGCCGAGGCTCTCGTCGCGATAGACCATGTTCATCATCTCGAAGTCACCCGCGTAGCCGAGGGGCTTATGGAAGCAGCGCGCAGCGACTGGCGAGAGGTCGACGAGCGCGCCGAAGCGCTCATGAAAGTAGCGGCTCGCGACGCGCCAGATGGACGGCGCGGCATACCCGATCTCACGGCTGAGCGCGTCCAGGCACGGATCGACTGCTTCGAGCAGGGCCGAGGTGACCAGCGACTCCGACGCGCGGTCAGTTCCGCGATCCCCGGCGCGGGCGCGCTCCACCGGGCCGAGCGCCCCTCGCAGTCCGTGCATGCGGTCGCCCATCTCCAGGACCAGGTGCCGCGCGGACTCGGGCAGGATCGCGAAGCCGGACTGGCTCTGCTGATAGAGGCCGAGCGCTGACGCGACGCGCTCGCGATCGTCCCGGCAGCCGGCCGGCCCCATGGCCGGCGCGAGACGGGGGCGCACGGCGGTGCTGGCCGGAGTGGACGGGCTCATGGTGGCTCCTCTTGTCGCAGCCCAGGATGCGCAACCTGGCTGCTCGATCACATCGGCAGCGATGCGTATCCCCGGCTGCGGGAATTGACTACGGAGCCGCCAGTTCCTCGGTCATGAGCCCGCCGACCGGCTACCCCGCGTCCGCCAGGCTGACGCTCGAGCACGCGGCCGGTGATCACGTGTCAGCGGAAGCTGGTGCCGGATGCTGAACGCCGGCCCGCGCTGCCCGGGTGGCAAAAGCAGTTGCCAGGGCCGGAGACAGCACAGCAGGATCGCCTCGTGATCCATGCGACGGATCAGGACGAGGCCGGCCGGGGCCAGGAGCCCTCCGACGCTGGCCGCCCGGTCGTGCTGGTCACCGGCGCGGGCCGCACGGCCGGCATCGGCGCGGGCGTTGCCGGCCAGCTGGCTGCCTCGGGCTGGGATATCGCCTTCACCTACTGGACCCCGTACGACGAGCGCATGACCTGGGGCATCGAGCCAGGCGCGGCCGACGCGATCCAGGCCATGCTGGCCGGGCACGGCGCCGCCGCGGCGGCCATCGAGGCGGACCTGGCCGACCCGGATGCCCCGGCGCAGATCTTCGATGCTGCGCAGCGGCAGCTGGGCAGTGTCACGGCGCTGGTGATGTGCCATTGCGAGTCGGTCGACTCCGGGCTGCTGGACACCACCGTCGAGAGCTTCGACCGGCATTTCGCCGTCAACGCGCGCGCCACCTGGCTGCTCATCCGCGAGTACGGCCTGCGGTTCCGCGGTCTCCACGGGACCGGGCGGATCATCAGCCTCACCAGCGACCACACCGTCGGCAACCTCCCCTACGGCGCCAGCAAGGGCGCCCTGGACCGCATCACGCTCGCCGCCGCCCATGAGCTCGCCCACCTCGGCATCACCGCCAACGTCATCAACCCCGGCCCGGTGGACACCGGCTGGATGACCGACGAGATCAGGGAGAGCGGCATCCGGCACACGCCGCTGGGCCGCCTCGGGACGCCCCGCGACACCGGGCACCTGGTCGACTTCCTGTGCTCGCCGCAGGGCGGCTGGATCAACGGCCAGCTCCTGATGAGCAACGGCGGCTACGCCTGACCAGCGCCCTGTCCGTGCGCCTGGCCTGCCGGTGCTG